>Ga0210410_10000068_pt1 | contig 175199 bp, 139 predicted proteins | sample IncBWC4MmetaG_FD_161058 | JGI IMG/M metagenome (GOLD analysis project Ga0210410, IMG submission 161058) | Forest soil microbial communities from Barre Woods Harvard Forest LTER site, Petersham, Massachusetts, United States - Inc-BW-C-4-M | ecosystem: Environmental > Terrestrial > Soil >... | reverse complement strand
GTGAAGCTGCTTGACCAGTTCCTTGCGCCGCTCTTCGGTGGGCGAGGGAACAGGTACGCGCACCACTTTGCCGTCGTTGGTGGGATTCAGTCCCAGATCTGCCGTTCGAATCGCCTTGTCGATCAGCGGCACGACGCTGGGGTCCCAGGGCGAAATCATGATCATCGTGGCGTCCGGGACGGTCACGGTGCCGAGCTGGTTCACGGGCATGGGAGTTCCGTGATAATCCACGCGCACGTGATCAAGCAGCGACGCGTTCGCGCGACCGGTGCGAATCGTCGCCAGGTCTTTGCGAAAATCATCGACGGCTTTTTCCATCCGGGTCTTGGCCGCCGCCATGGCCTCTTTTGTATTCCCGATTGTCGTCATATGCCCCTCAGCAAAACGACTGCTCTCGAATGATTTCGACTTAGCAGTCTGACCTCACTTGTCAATGTCCTATGCCGGCGAGACCGTCGAGCCCACTCTTTCGCCCAGGACAACCCGCCGGATGTTTCCGTGCTTATTCATATTGAACACCACGATGGGCATGCCGTTGTCCATGCACAATGAGATCGCCGTGGAATCCATGACTTTGAGATTTTGGTGGAGCACGTCCCGGTAAGTAATTTGCGCAAAAAACTTCGCGCCGGAAACCTGCTCCGGGTCGGCGTCATAAATCCCTTCGACGCGCGTCGCTTTCAGGATGACGTCGGCCTTGATCTCCATCGCGCGCAGCGCCGCCGCGGTGTCGGTTGAAAAATAGGGGTTACCGGTGCCGGCCGCGAAAATGACCACGCGTCCCTTCTCGAGATGACGCATGGCGCGCCGCCGGATGAAGGGCTCCGAAACCTGATGCATTTCGATAGCGCTTTGCACGCGGGTGAAAATGCCTTCCTTCTCGAGGGCGTCCTGGAGAGCCAGCGCGTTGATTACCGTTGCCAGCATGCCCATGTAATCGCCGGTGGCGCGGTCGATCTCAAAGCCTTTTTGCCGGGCGCCGCGGAAAATATTCCCGCCGCCGACCATGATGGCGATCTGCACGCCCAGCGCATGCACATCTTTCAGCTCGCGCGCGATGGCCTGGATGCTCTCGCCGTGAATCCCGAATCCCTGGGGTCCTTGAAGAGATTCGCCGGAAAGCTTCAGCAAAATGCGCTGGTACGCGAGCTTCGCTTTTTTGGTGAGCTTGCCCGCTGGTTTTCTTGTCTTAGCCGCCATGTTTCTCCGGTCACTGTGTTCTAAAATCTTCGGAATTGTAACAAACAATAGCAACCCCCGCACAACGCAGGCGTCCGAAGACAAAAAAAGCCCTCGAGCCGGGCCGAGGGCTTTTTCCTGAGAATGTTTGTAGTTGCTGTGGCGTCAAACCGCGACCGGTGTGCCGGCCGTTTCCGGTCCAGCGCCTGCCGCGCCGCCCACTTCGCCGACTTTAAAGCGCACAAAGCGCCGGATCGAGATGTTCTCTCCGAGCTTGGCGATGGCCTGGCTGATCATTTCCCCGATGGTCACGCTCTCGTCCTTGATGTAGTGCTGCTCGTATAAGCAGTTTTCTTCGTAGAACTTCTCCATCTTGCCGTTAACGATTTTCTCGACGACATTATCCGGTTTGCCGGTAGCCAGCGCCTGGGCGCGATAAATGTCGCGCTCCTTGTCAAGCATCTCCGAAGTCACTTCCTCGCGCCGTACGTAGCGTGGGTCGAGCGCGGCGATGTGCATCGCGATGTCGTGACAAAGACGCTGGAACGCTTCCGTGCGCGCCACGAAGTCGGACTCGCAGTTGATCTCCACCAGCACGCCGATCTTTCCGCCCGCGTGGATGTAACTGCCCACAAGCCCTTCGCTGGCCTCGCGCTGCGCTTTCTTCGCTGCGGCCGCCTGGCCCTTCTTACGCAGGACGCTGATGGCCTTTTCGATGTCGCCGCCGGCTTCCACCAGCGCGGCCCGGCAATCGGCGAAGCCCGCGTTGGTCCGCTCGCGCAGCTCCTTGACGAGCTGCGCTGGAATCTGAATTGCTTCCGGTTTTGTGCTCATGCTTCGTCTCTTCCGCCACTCTCTAGGAGTTTATTCGCTGTCGGCCCGAAAGATCCGGGCCCTTACAAAACGGCCCGCCCCGAACCGCTCGGGGCGGGCCTATTGAAATCTCCCACCCGCTCAGTTTGCTTAGCGCGTCTCTTCGTCCGGCGGCACTGTCGTTTCCGCCGGTTCGACGGCCGGCTGCTCGGCGCCTTCCACGAAGTCGCCTTCCTGCTTCTCGTACTGCTCGTAAGCGCTGGTGTCCACATACTCGACGCCTTCCACCAATGCCTGATCTTCTGCCGATTTCTGCTCGGCGACCTGCGACTGCTGGTACGCCGTGTGGCCTTCGAGCACCGCTTCCGAAATCTTCGACGTGAACAGGCGGATGGCGCGCAACGCGTCGTCGTTTCCCGGAATAATCCAGTCCACCACGTCCGGATCGCAATTGGTGTCCACCACCGAAACTACCGGCACGCCCATGCGCCGCGCCTCTTTCACCGCGATGTCTTCCGCGTTCGAGTCGATGACAAACATCGCGTCGGGCAACTGAGCCATGTTCTCGATGCCTTCGAGGTTCTGATGCAGGTGCTTCATTTCGCGGTCCAGCCGCGCGCGTTCCTTCTTTGAGAGTTCGTTCATGCGGCCGTCCTCGACCATGGCCTTCAGCAGCTTCAGCCGCTTGATGGACTTCTGCAGCGTCGCCCAATTCGTCAGTGTGCCGCCCAGCCAGCGGTGGTTCACGAAAAACGCGCCGCAGCGCTTGGCCTCTTCGGCGATGGATTCCTGCGCCTGCCGCTTGGTGCCGACAAACAGTACTGCTTTGCCCTGTGCGGCGAGTTCGCCCACAAAGCGGCTTGCTTCGCGGAACATTTTGAGGGTTTTCTGCAGATCAATGATGTGGATACCGTTGCGTTCCCCGAAAATGTATTCCTTCATCTTCGGGTTCCAGCGTCGCGTCTGGTGACCGAAGTGAACTCCGGCCTCCAGCAGCTCTTTCATCGTAATTTCTACTGCCAAGTTTCCTCCTTGTAGGATAGCTGTTTGCGGCAGCATTTTGGTCCCCGCAGTCGCCTGTTTCGAATGTTTCGAACAGAAGCGCCGACTGCCATGACAAAAGCTGCAGAACAGCCTTTTGCCGGCTCCTTGCCGGCCGTGATCTCGGCAAGTCAGCTTGCGCTCACCTGCCGGAGTTCTCGAGGGTCGGGACTTGTCCCGCCCAATTCTTTAACGCTTCGTGAACTGGAAGCGCTTACGAGCGCCCTTCTGCCCGTATTTCTTGCGCTCCTTCATCCTCGAATCGCGCGTCAGAAAACCATTTGTCCGCAGCGATGGCCGCAGTTCCGGATTGAATCGCGAAATGGCGCGCGACAATCCCATGCGCACCGCGCCGGCCTGCCCGCCCACGCCGCCGCCATGAGCGGTTACCACCACATCCACTTGTTCCGTCAAGCTTGTGAATTTGAGCGGCTCGACAGCATCATGCTTCCACGCGTGATTCGGGAAGTATTGCTCCACCGTTCTTCCGTTTATCGTGAACTTGCCCGTCCCAGGACGCAGGAACACACGTGCCACGGACTCCTTGCGGCGGCCCGTGCCGAGAAACCAAGGCTGCTTGCCAACGATGGGCGTAGTAGTCGAGCTCAATGCTCCTCCTCAAAATTGCCGGATCCCGGCGACACCGAGACCCTCTAAACTCCACGTCGGTTGGCTCCCTGCTAAGGCACCACTTAGAGTGGACCCCGACTTGGTCGGAATCGCACTTTCAAGGAACAGCAACGTGCGGAAAAACTCTTTTCGGCGCTGGTAATCTCTGCGCCATCGCGCTGGTTGGCGCGACAAATCTGGCCCCTACTTCTCTAAACAGCTACCGCTTGCGGCTTTTGTCCGGCGTGCCGCGCCAATCCCGCCGCGTCCCGGTACACGCGTAACTTCTTGGCTCGACGCGCGCGCAACTTGTTTTTCGGCAGCATCCCGAGCACCGCCTCGCGGATTATCCATTCCGGCTTGGTCTCCCGGATGCGCTTCGCCGGCACTTCTTTCAGCCCGCCGGGGTATCCGCTGTGCGAGTAATACACTTTCTGCTCGACTTTGTTCCCGGTCATGCGGACCTTGTTCGCATTAATCACGACCACGTGATCTCCCGAGTCCAAGTAGGGCGTAAAACTCGGCTTATCCTTGCCGATTAGTATTCGCGCGACCTTTGTCGCGAGCCGGCCCAGCACTTGGTTGGTCGCATCCACCACAAACCACTCCGCGCCTACCTTGAGGGCTTCGGCTTCCTCACCTTTAGCTACGTACGTCCTCATTGCACCCAGTCACACCTTTCCCTCTAGAGACAAACGTCAATCTTAAAGTATGGTTCTCATACTGTCAACGCACTTTATGAATGGTCGAGGTGCCGGATTGACTTTTTCTAAGCTTGCACATCCGCAGTGGGCAGGAACCGCGGTGCTTTCCGCACCTTGATCGCCTGCTCAAAGGCGTACGCCAGCTTGATCAACATCGGCTCGCTCCAGGCGCGGCCGAAAAACGAAATCCCCACCGGTAGACCGCTGATATAACCGGCCACCACGGTGATATTGGGATAGCCCGCTACCGCCGCCGGTTGAGACGTACCCCCGCCGAACGAATCGCCGTTAATATGATCCGTGAGCCACGCCGGGCCGCTCGTCGGCCCTACGATGGCGTCGAGCTTGAATTTGTCCATCACCGCGTCGATTCCTTCGTTGCGTGCAAGCCGGTGATTTTTCTCAATTGCGTCCGCGTATTCCTTGGTGGTTAGCGGGCCCTTCTCCTGTGCCTGAAGGAAAAATTCTTGTCCGAAGAACGGCATCTCCTTCTCGCGATTCTTCTCGTTGAACTCGATGATGTCTTTCAGAGTCTTTACCGAGGCATTCGGTCCGAGGTGAGCCAAGTAGGCGTTTAAGTCTGCCTTCAGTTCGTACATGAAGCACATGAATTCCGACTCTCTGACTTTTTCGAGCGACTCGAGCGCCACCGGATCCACGAGTGTGGCGCCCTGCTTTTTCAGCACGTCCAGCGACGCTTCCATGACCTTGTCCACTTTCACATTGAATCCGAACGATTTCCGCAGCACGCCGATGCGCGCGCCATCCAACCCATCCGCTTTCAAGAACGGCGTGTAGTCGGTGAGCGACTTTCCGCGGCTCGCCGCCGTTGCGCTGTCTTCCGGATCAACGCCGGTCAGCGCGCCGAGGATGGCCGCGGCATCACTCATGTTGCGGCACATGGGTCCCGCGCCATCCTGCGTATGCGAAATCGGAATGATGCCTGCGCGGCTCACCAGTCCTACCGTTGGCTTAATCCCCGCAAGCCCGTTCGCCGACGATGGGCAAACGATCGAGCCATCCGTTTCCGTCCCGATCGCGCCCGCGCAAAGATTGGCTGATGCGGCCGCTCCCGATCCGGAGCTCGATCCGCAAGGGTTCCGGTCCAGCGCGTAGGGGTTTTTTGTTTGCCCGCCGCGCCCGCTCCATCCGCTGCTCGAGTGACTCGACCGGATATTTGCCCACTCGCTCAAGTTCGTCTTTCCCAGGATGACAGCGCCCGCTTCGCGCAATTTCTTCGCCACGAACGAATCCTTCGGCGCGACCGAGCCGAGCAGAGCCAGCGATCCCGCCGTGGTCATCATGCGATCGCGGGTGTCAATGTTGTCTTTGATCAGGATCGGAATTCCGTGCAGCGGCCCCCGCCGCCCTTTTTCCTTGCGTTCCTTGTCCAGAGCTTCCGCGATAGCCAGCGCGTCGGGATTCGTTTCGATCACGCTGTTCACTGCCGGGCCGTGTTTGTCGACGGCCTCAATGCGCTCCAGATATTTTTCCGCAATCGACCGCGCCGTGTGCTTGCCGGACTTCATGGCCTCTTGCAGTTTCGCGATCGTGACTTCTTCAAATTCAAATGCCGGGACCTCAGGGGTCTTGCTCACGGGAGAAATTTCCCGCGCCGCCGTAACCCAGGGCCGGAGCACAGGCGCCGCGGCTGTCGCCAGCCCGCCAAGCAAGCCACCTTGCAGAAATCTTCGCCGCGCGGGAATCTGGAGATCCCCCTCTTTCGGGCTTAACTTTTTGCTTTCCGATGCAACCGAACTTGCTGCCTTGTGATTTGTATCCTTTTTCATTAGAAATGCCCCAGGATGAATATTGGCTGCCGATGAAGCGCACAGATATTACGCCAACGCGGGGCCTCAGCGAAATAACCCGCCGCAAAAATCATTCAAGTCTCGCCGTCTCCTAGGGTTACTCAAAGACGGAGGCAGCTCCATAATCCCTCTTTTCAAGAGGGAAGGATTTGAGTATAGTTTGGCCATAGCCAGTGTCCCCCTGGTGGTCGGTTTGACATGCTAAGAATTGATGTCGACGCCCCAGCCCCTGTGTGGCTCGCCTCTACCGTGGGGCGTGCTTCCGCATCTTTTCTCTTCGTTTGCTGCGGTATTGCTGTTCTCACCGGTGCCACCGTTGCCGCTGCTCAATGTTCCGCGCAGGATGTTGCCGGTGCCGCCAGGCAGGAACACGGCCGCAAAGAAACGCAGCAGAAAAAGTCCAAGCACGTTTACATGGATGAAGATCTGAAGCGCGCGAAAATTCTTACCCCGGAGGATCGCGAGCAGGTTGAAGCCAGGAAAAATCCACCCGCACCGGCAACGGATAAAAAATCGCCGGATCCAGTTGACGCCCAATCCCTTCCCGCCGACGCTCCCCTCGGCGATGTCGCTCGCCATTTCCGCCGTGAAAAAGAATCACAGGAGCAGCGCCGCGCGCAACAGTTCGCTCTCCCTCTCACCGATGCTCCGGTGCTCGCTTCGCCCAAGCCTCTCGTACGCTCTCTTCGTCCGAAGTTCCCGCTCGCGAGTCCCGTCGCGCCGCCGCTTGCTAAATCCATTTCGCCGGGTGTCGTTCCGTTCCGGCCACCCGTGAAACGCTCGCCGTTCTCGCGTCCGAAGTTTTTTATGTCCGCTCCACCGCGCGTTTCTCGTTCCAGGCCATCGCCGCCGGGTTTCTCATCTCCGGGACCTGTTGCGCCCGCGGCTTCCGCAAAGCCGCCGGCTCATTTTGTTCCCACGCAACCGCCTGCGAAAGTCTCTCCAAGTTATTCGACAAATTTACGCTCCGTGATTGTGGAACGCGGAGATTCTCTCTGGAAACTCGCCCAGCGGAATCTTGGCCGGGGTTACCTCTGGCGCTCCCTCCTCGCTGTCAATCCGCACCTCCGCGACGCCAATCACATCGAAACCGGCTCGCGGATCTTTCTGCCCGCTTCAGCTTCTTCTCGGGCCTCCACTACGCTGAGCGTGCAGAGCGGCGACTCGCTCTCCAGGATCGCCCGGGCCCGCTTCGGCCACGCTTCTTCCTGGTCCTGCATTGCCCGCGCCAACCCCTCCATTTCCGACCCCAATCTCATCTTCCCCGGCCAGATCCTGGCGCTGCCCGCCTCTTGCGAGCCCTAGGACGATTTAGTGCTCGAGTAAAATCGATTCGCAATCTATCCGCCTTCCCCCCGCTCCATTCGCGTCATCTGGAAACCCTCCCTCTCCTTGGCACCGGCCAGCAGTGAGTTCAGTTACAATATATTTTGGGCGCAGTTCGGAGGCCGCGCGCGTGATCCACCGCAAAATCTTCCACAACGACAGCTTGCTGCCGATCGAAAAGGTCCGTTTGTCTCCTGGCCAGGCGGGCCTGATTTGCGGCTGGGGGATCTTCACTACGGTGCGCATTTCCCGCGGTGAAGCTTTCGCCTATGAACGCCACTGGCGCCGCCTGGAAAAAGACGCTGCCATCACTCGCCTCCCCATGTCCTACACGGCGGCGAAAGTCCGAGTCCATCTGCACGAACTTATTCGCGCCAACAATGTCTCCGAAGGCGCCGCACGCATCTATCTCGTCTACAACACAGTCGGCTTCTGGCAGAGCGACGAACCACATCCTTCGGTCGATCTCATCATCACCACCGCCGGACTGCCCGAGTATCGTGAGCCCGTTCGACTCGCTCTCCGCGAACACGGCCGCCACGCCGCCGCGCCCCTTGCCGGAGTAAAGACGATTTCCTGGCTCCCCAATGTCTGGGCTGTAGCGGAAGCCCAGAAGGAGGGCTTCGACGAAGTCGTGCTCCTCAATGAGCGCGGCGAGGTCGCCGAATGCACAGCCGCCAACATCTTCGCCGTGAAAAACAATAAAATTCTCACGCCGCCTCTCAACTCCGGCTGCCTCGAAGGCGTCACTCGCGGCATCCTGTTCGAAATTGCTCCCGAGGCAGGTTTTTCCCTGCTGGAACAGACTCTTCTTCTTGAAGATCTTTATTCCGCCGACGAAGTTTTTATCACCTCGACCAATCGAAATCTCATCGGCGTTGGCGAAATTGCCGGCCACAAAATCGCCTCCGCCCCTGGTCCCCTTACGCGCCGCCTCGAAGAAACGTTCGCCGCTTATGTTGAAGAGTATGTTTCGCGTCGCGTCGCCTCCTCCGCCTCTCGCTAAACTTCCTCATCACCGGATTCTCTCCGTTGTATGGTCGGTTTTTTCAGACTGGTTTTTTTCGCCTCGTTGCCCATCGAATCAGGAATGGTGTACCCTTTCGCTGAAAATTTTCTTGCACATCCGCCGCGCGAATGCTTCACGCGCGGCAACCTGGAGATAACCATGGCAAACGATTTTGTTCCTCGCACAGGCGCTCTTAATTCCTCCGAAAGCAATACCATTGAAGAAAAAGAGCACACAAACACAGAACGACCCTTCAACCCATCGCAGGTGCTCTCCCCCGCCAGCCGGCGCGCGTTTCTCCAGGGCGCGGCCGCCGCCGCTGCGGCCCTCGCGTTGCCGCGCTGGTCGCGCGCCGACACCAACGACATCAACGCCATCCGCACGGAAATCGAAAAACGCCACGTCGAATCCGTACAGCGCTTGCAGGAATGGATCCGCCAGCCCTCCATCGCCGCCGAGAACCGCGGCATGAGCGAAGGCTGCGAGCTCACCATGCGCATGTTGCGCGATGCGGGCTTTAACCAGGTCACCAAGGTGCCCACCGACGGCCAGCCCGGCATCTTCGCCACTCTCGACGCCGGAGCACCGCGCACCCTCGGCCTTTATTTCATGTACGACGTCAAGCAGGTCGACCCTTCCGAATGGTCCTCGCCCCCTTGGGACGCAGCGATTGTCGACCGGCCGGGTCTTGGCAAAGTGCTCATCGGTCGAGGTGCGGTGAATCAGAAAGGTCCGGAGGCGACTTTTCTCGCGGCGCTCCATGCGATTCGCGGGGCCGGCCGCAAGCTGCCCGTCAATTTCGTGTTTGTTGCCGAAGGCGAAGAAGAGATCGGCTCGCCACACTTCCCCCAGGTCGTCCACCGGCCCGAAGTGCTGGCTACCCTGAAAAAGTGCAGCGGTATTTTCATGCCATTCGCCTCGCAGGGTCTCGACGGCCAAGTCAGTATATTTCTCGGCGCGAAAGGCGTCGTCGAGCTCGAACTGATTTCCAGTGGCGAGCGCTGGGGCCGCGGGCCGCGCAAAGACATTCACTCCAGCAACAAGGCCAGAGTGGACAGCCCCGCGTGGCATCTGGTCGAAGCCCTCTCCACGTTAGTCTCCCCAGACGGCAACGATCCCGTTGTCGAAGGCTTTGCTGACAAAGCCCGGCCGCTCTCCGACACGGATAAAAAATTGCTCGACGAGGCGGCCCGCCGCATGAGCGAGGCGGAAACGAAAAAGCTGCTCGGGGTCGAGCACTGGGTCCACGACGTGAGCTGGCGCGAATCGCTCGAGCTCCTCACCTCCCGCCCAACGATCAACATCGAAGGCCTCGTGGGTGGTTACACCGGCCCCGGCGGGAAGACCATCCTGCCGGGCAAGGCCGTGGCTAAGATCGATATGCGCCTCGTACCTGATATGACCGCAGCCGAGGCGCTTGCCGCCCTTAAAGCGCATCTCGTCAAAAAAGGCTTTGGCGATATCGAGGTGCACATGAGCGGCGGTTACGATCCAACGAGCACGCCGGCCGACTCGGCAATCATTCGCACGGCTGCGGCCGTCTACCGCCACAACGGCATTGACCCCGTTCTTCTTCCACGCCTCGCTGGCTCCTGGCCGGGATACGTCTTCACCGGCGATCCTCTGCGCCTTCCCGCGGGCCACTTCGGTCTCGGCCACGGCAGCGGCGCCCATGCGCCGGACGAGTATTACGTCGTCGAGTCGAACAATCCCAAGGTGCAGGGAATGGATGGGGCTGCGCTATCGCACGTCGAATTTCTCTATGAATACGCTTCGTCAAGCTGAAACGACCTGCGATTCTCCCGAAAGAATTGTGCTGCACTCTTGCGGGAGGTTCTTTTGTCTGCCCCATTCCGCCCCCGTTTCAGGATCTGGAAACAAGCTAAGCGCTGCGTGTTGCTTCCAGGCGTTTTCTACGGCTTAATGGACGAGCAGGTAAATCCCCTCAGAGGTCTCATGGATCAGCAGGAAGTCCAACCCGTTCAACCGGGTGCGCCCGAGCGGGTCGAGCATATTAAGACCAATATGCGCCAAATTGCGCGGCGCCAGTGGTGGCTATGGTCCACCGCTGTCTTGGTCACGCTCTTGCTCACCTTGGGAATCGCCTCTTTCGCATTCCCTGGACTCCTCGAACAGTCGCGAGACACTTACACCTTTGACCTGAATATCGCCATGCGCGGGCTCGTCGGTCTCGTCCTTATCTTCAATGTCTACACGATTTACCAGCAGCTCCAGATTCATCGCATACAGAACAATCTTAGCCAGCAAATCGAGACCCTGGTCCGAGTCGAAGAGCGCACCGAAGAAGTCTACAAACTGGCGGTTCTCGACTCCCTGACGGGGCTTTATAACCGCAGGTCAGGGGAGCAACGCCTCGCCGAAGAGATTTCGCGCTCCCATCGACACGCGCGCCCCCTTACGATTCTCCTCCTCGACATAAACGGATTGAAAGCCGTCAACGATTCGTTTGGCCATCCCGCCGGCGATCAGGTGATCAAACATTTTGCCGAGCTGTTGCAGAGAGCGATTCGCGGTTCTGACGTCGCCGTTCGCCTTGGCGGCGATGAGTTTATGGCAGTGCTGCCGGAGTGCAAGCCCGACGAAGTGCACCTTGTCTTGGCCCGCTTGGCAGGGAAGAAGGTCGAATTTGACGATCACACGATCGATCTCAAGTTCGCAGCCGGCTGGACCGACTACATCGCCGGAGAAACCGTGGAAACCTTGCTGAAACGCGCCGACGCTGCCCTCTACGTCAACAAACGCGCCGGCAAAGAAAAAAATGAATCAAACGCCCGCGTCACATAGTCCAGATTTGCCGCAGGTGGAATCTCTCCGCAGACATACTCCAGCCTGTCATCAGGGGACAGCGCTTTACTTCTGGGTCGGCGCGCTCGGCTTGATCTCCGCGACTGCCTTTCGCAGGTCTTCCACGGCCGACCCGCTCATTTCATAGAGCGCCGGCTCATTCTCGCGTCTTGCAATGGTTCGGTCTCCGTTCTTTGCCAGGAGCACTTTCTCCACGCGCTTGCCGTCATTCGAAGTCACGGCGATATCCAGAATCGCCGCCTTGAACCCGTTTTCGACAAACTTGTTCGCAGACAAGTCGCGAATCTTGGCGACCAGCTCTCTCACGCTCCCCGCATCCATTTTCGCGCCGTTCAAAGACCAATCTTCTCCGCTCCGGCTCAGCGAATAGCTCTTCGCGCCGTCGTGTATCTCGATTTTCTCCGGATCCGCAAACCCGAAATCAAATAGCTTCTTGTTGCGGAAATCATCCGCGCTTTTGTCGAGTTCTGTTCCCAGCGCGCTCGAAACCTTGTAAACGCCCTCCACCGCGCTCGATGTCGCGTAGTAGTCGTCCTTATTCTTCCGCACTTGCAGTTCGTGCGTTCCGGAAACGTCTGTAACTTTTGCGGTCGCGATCGGCGAGCCCGAAACAAACGCCGCCGCCGCTTTTTTCTCGTCCTCGGTTCCGCTCGACTCCATTTTGGCGTCGCCCAGGCTCCGCACCAGCGCGTCCACCTGGAATCCCTCCGCGCGGTATGGCCCGGGCTTCACGATCTGCCACTCTTCTTTGTTGCGGCCAAATTCGATGGTCTGTTTTTTTGCGGTCAATTCCACTCGGCTCACTTTATCGGTATCGAAAGTCATCAACCGCTTGTCGCGCAAGTCGTCCGCGCTCTTGTCGAACCCATTCTTGTTGTAACTCGCCACCGTAAAAACTCGCGGATCGCCGTTCACGGCTGTAAACGTGGCGCTTCCCGCTGGCGTGTCATCGCCAAAGAGCAGCTCGTGCCTCTTCGCATCCTTCTCGGTAATCTCCACCTGGAGCGCTGGGTGAGTGAGCCCGTACTCCTCGAGATTGTTGGCCTTGTCTTCGATCAAGCGCTCTGCATTCAGCGCCGACAGACTCGCCAACATATTCGACACCGTGTTTTGATCCGCCGGCAATGATTTCGGCTGGGTAATCTGCCACTTTCCCGCATCATTCTTCTCGAGCGTAACTTCCTCGCCGCTCTTTTTCTTGATCTCGACGCGCTTCATGTCCGCCTGGTTCACAGCCAAAATCTTCGGCGCTGCGTCTGTCGCCGCCTTAGAGCTGCTGTCCTCCGGCTTGCGATGGTTGGACCAATACAGCGTTCCGCCCAGCGCCGCCAGAACAATCGTGGCTATTAGTAATCCCGGACTTTTCATCGGAGTTGTCCTGAAACCTGCGGCTATTTCATCCGCGGTTCGCTCGGCCGAAGCATCAACCTCTCGGCCTCGCTAGTTTTCTTACCTGCGTCGCCACCACACCGTCACGCCCGCAATCACCACCATCAGCGGAAGCAAAAACTGGCTCGTAATTCGCACCCAGTTCATCTGCGCCCGCGTCATCGTGATCCTCCGGTCTTCTCTTTCCTTCGGCCGAATCGATATCAAATCCTCATCCGAAGCAAGCCAGTTCATGGTGTTCAGCACCAAATCGCGGTTCCCATTGAATCCCAGGAACCTGTTCGCCGCCCACCCCGAGCTTCCCATCACCACGAAGCGCCCCTGCCCGCCCTGCTTCTCCGTCTTGTAGGTTCCCGCCGCGGCAATCGTCATCGGTCCCTTTTTGTTCTTTGGATCGTTTGGATTGACATCGGGCTTGTCCAGTTTGCTCGTCGCCAGGCTGCTCTCCGACGAACTGAACAGCTTTTCCAACGTTGTTTTGTCCGTACCCTTCAGTTCCAGCGACCGCGTCAACGGAAATCCCGTCGCCGTGCCTTTCATTTCGTTCACGATGACGTGCGTTTCATAATTGTGAACCAGTGCGACCTCGGGTCCGACGCCCATCAGCTGTCCGATCGGGCTCAAATCAAGTATCAGATCCTTGTCCGCCGTAACGCCCCAGCTCTGCAGCAAGCCGGCAAGCGCATCATTGTCGGCGATCTCCGCCTTTCCCATTTTCAGCGGCGGATCCAGCAGGAACAGCGCCCGTCCGCCGTTCTCCACGTATTTTTTGATCGCGTCTATTTCCGGTTGCACGTAATCCCCGGTCGGCCCCGCCACCACCACGACCGTGCACTCGTCCGGCACTTCTGCTTTTTCCAGCAGACTGATCGATTTCGCGACGTACTCGTCTTTCCCCAGCAGCTCCTTCAGGTGCGAGTAGCCGTTGCGCTCGGAATCATCGATCCGGTGCTCGCCGCTCCCCGTCACAAAACACACCGTCCGCGTGGTGTTCTTCAAATCCCGAATGAACGCCCCGGTGATTCCTTCTTCCGTCATGCTCTTGGCTTCTTCTTTTTTCTCGCCTATCTGCACGATAGCAGCGCCATAGTTCTTTACTCCGGCTTCCCGCGCCACTTGCGGCTTCTTGTCCGGATCGACGTACTCCAGGTGAACCTTCGGCGAAATGTTCGCGTACTGGTCGAGCTGATCCTTGGCTTCCCGGAATTTCGCGCCTTGATCGAAATACGTGATCGTCGCGTCCTGCTTCAGCCCCTTCACGATCTTCACCGTCTGCGACGAAAGGCTGTAACGCTTGTTCGAAGTAGCGTCGAACGTCTTGTCATAGCGGCTGCCCAGGATGTTGGCGATCGTCAAGATCGCCAGCACCACCGCGATATAGACTACCGCGTACGCCGCGTATTTCGTTTGTCTCGCTCTAAGTAGCTCTGCGTTCACCTACGACCTCCAGCGCAGCGATTCCATCGAGCGCGCGGACAAGAAAAGCCCCAGAAAAATCATGCTTGCGTAAAAAATAGAATCCTTCGAATCGAGCAAGCCCTTTTCAAAGGATTCAAAATGAGAATTGACCGACATATACGATAGTACCTGCGCCCATTTCGACATCTCGAACTCGCTCACCGAAGCCATCACCCAAAGAAGCAGACAGACCGCGAAGGTCGCCGCCCCGGCGATGATCTGATTCTTCGTCAACGTAGAAATAAAAGTCCCGATAGCCAACAGCGCGCCGCCCTGCAGCAGCAAGCCCAGGTAACCGATCGCTAGTGGTTTCCAATCCGGATTGCCGAATTTGAACAGAAACGCGAAGTTAAACGCGGTAAACAGCAGCATGCACGAATACAACGTCACCGCCGCCAGCCACTTGCCCAGGATCACTTGCGCGTCGCTGATCGGTGACGTCACCAGCAGTTCGATCGTGCCGCTGCGCTTCTCTTCCGCAAACAGCCTCATGGTAATCATGGGAATGAAAAAAAGCCCGCCGATCACGGCGGAGTTAGCCAGCAGCGGGCGGATTATCTGCTCGTTCAAATTCATGGGAAACATCTCCCCACGCATCTGCATTTCCATTCCGTACTCGACGAATCCGCGTAAGTAGAGCCAGAAGAAAAATGCCGAAACAAATCCAAACATGGTCAACAGCAGGTACGCAATCGGCGAAACAAAATAGCTCCGAAGCTCCTTGCCGCAAATGATCAGCACATTTCTCATTGTCCCGCTTCCTTTGCCACAGGCTCTCCCGCCGGAGCCGCCTCCTGCTTGCCTGTGAGCTGTAGGAAGATCTCCTCCAGGCTCACCGCCGCCGGCCGCATCTCGTTCAAATCCCAGCCCGCCTCGACCACCGCGCGCGCCAAGTCGCCACGCGCGAATTTGTTTTTCTGGCTCTCCACTTCAAACAGGCTGCGGCTTCCCCGCTTCTCTTTGAGCATCACGCGGTTCACTCCCGCAACCTGTTCCAACCGCCGCTGCGCGATCCCCGAATCCAAGTCGCCGTTCCGCCCCGCCACTTCCAGGTGCACAGTCTCCGCTCCGCGCGCACGGCTCTGCAGGTTGTTCACCGAATCTGTCGCCACCAATTTGCCTTTGTTGATGATGATCACTTGCTGGCAGGTCTGCTCGACTTCCGGCAGGATGTGCGTGCTCAAAATAATTGTGTGATCGCCCGCCAAGCTCTTGATCAGGTCGCGCGTTTCGTTGATCTGCTTGGGATCGAGTCCAGCCGTCGGCTCGTCCAGGATCAGCACGTCCGGGTTGTGAATGATGGCTTGTGCCAGTCCGACCCGCTGCCTGTAGCCCTTCGACAATTTCCCCAGCAGCTTTTCTTTGACGTCCGTTACAGCGCATCGTTCGCACACCGCATCCACTCGCTGCCGCAGCTCGCCCCCCGAAAGCCCTTTCAATCGCCCCACAAATGTAAGGTATTCCGCCGTCCGCATCTCCGGATACAGCGGCGGCATTTCGGGCAAATATCCTATCCGCCTCTTGACCTCGAGCGGTTGCTCCAGAACGTCGAACCCCGCCACCGTCGCGCTTCCCGACGTCGGCGGAAGAAAACACGTCAGCATCCGCATCGTCGTGGTTTTCCCCGCGCCGTTCGGCCCCAGAAAGCCCACGATCTGGCCCTTCTCGACCTCGAACGAGATGTGGTCCACCGCCGTGTTGCGCGCGTATTTCTTCGTAAGCTCTTTAACAGTGATCATAAAATTTTCAGTATGAATCGCAAGATCCCAAGCAACGAACGCACTCCGATTTGCAGGAAAGTCCTTCAAGCTCCTTGAATTCGAAACAATATCCTAAGAAGCCGCGCCGCCTCGTGTCAACCTCTTGCCGAAATTAATTCTTCGCCACGTGCGCCACGGTTTTGTCCACGAGCAACAGAAACGCCCGTATGGCCCTCTCCAGGTGTTCCTCCGGCGTGTCTTCCTCTTTGCAATGCGAGAGACCTTTCGAAGAATATGTGAACATCATCACCACCGGCATGTGCGGCACCATCTCCGCCGCATCGTGCAATGGCCCCGACGGAAGTTTCGGCGCGTCGCCCGTCACCTCCCGCATCGCTTCATCGCATAACCTCAACAATTCCGGATCGAACGGGCGCGGTTCGATCCGCCACAAATGTTTCCACTCGGCCGAAACGTGATTCTCTTCCGCAAACCGCTTCACCGCCTCCCGTGCTTCTTCGTGCATCGCCGCCAGAACCTTGGGGTCGAGCGCTCGCTGGTCGATCGAAATCTCCGCCGCGCCGGGGATCGCCGTGACAAATCCAGGTTCTACCTTGACGATTCCCACCGTGCACACCACTCCCGCGCCCGGCTTCGAGTGCCGCCGCGCAATCTCCCGGCACTCTAGCGCCGTCGCTGCCGCCGCGAGAAACGCGTCTCGCCGCATCGGAATTGGTGTAGCGCCAGCGTGCGCTGCTTGTCCAACGAACCGCACCATGTTCCGCTCCACCCCGAACGTGCCTTGCACCACTCCCGCCGACTTGTTCATCGATTCCAGCACCCCGCCCTGCTCGATGTGCAGTTCGAGATACGCCTTCGCCTTGATTTGCTTGAGCGCCTGATACGCGCTCAACATCTTGTCCAGTTCCACTCCGCATTCGCGCAGCGCATCCTCCAGCCGGATTCCTTCCTTATCCTTGAGCTCTCGCACCTCGCCAACTTTCAGGCTGCCTCCGGCGGCGGAAGATCCGAGCAAGCTTCGCCCAAAGCGCGCCCCTTCTTCGTCCGCCCAATCCACTAACTTCAGTGTCACCGGAGGTTTCGCTCCTCCGCTGTATCGCCGCAGCGCTTCGAGTGCTGCCACCACACCCAGCGTTCCGTCCAGCCACCCTCCGTTTGGCACCGAGTCGAGATGTCCCGCGATAATCACCGTTTTGTCCGATTCGCCCGGCAGCGTCACCCAATTGTTCCCCGCTGCGTCGGCCTTCTGCGTGAGCCCAACCTCAGATAGCTTGGTCTTCAACCATTCGCGCGCCGTCTTCCACACCGGGCCCCACGCCACGCGCTGTGCCCCCTCTGGCGTCGAAGTCAGCGCCGCCAGATCGCGTAGGTTCGCGATCACGCGTTTCGCACTATGCGTCAACGAATCTTGCGCCTTCGCGTTCATCCTGCCTCCTCTCTCCCAAGTCCCCCCGTTCTCATCGCGCGCCATCATTCTAGTGCGTCGTCCTGGAAACACATCATCTATTTGTTCTGCCTGCTCCTTTCAGCTTTCGCACCCACCCTCAGTGAGCTCTACCCCTTTGTTTTCTTTTCTTTACCGGCGATTCGAATGAATATGCCCACTTTCTAAATACTAGTACTATTTTTGTAATTGCCAATATAAATATCTTGTGATACCATGCCTCGTGAACTCTCGATTCCAGTTTGCCCAGACTGCCCCGCGCGAAGGGCATCGGCAAAGTAGCTCTCGCCCTTCCCTGCCCACTACCCACTGTCCACTATCTTCTTTGTTCTCATATTCTTACAAACTCTTTTGCTCCTTCCAAATTCACATCCCCTTTGTTTTCATGCAATTCCGCACTCTTTCACCAAAACACCTGGTACCCTCTCTTCACCACAATTCCAGCCCTCCTCTCGTTCATCCCGCTTACCCGATCTTCGAGGGGAGCGAAGTCGTGGGGTCACTCACGCTTTCTTCCGTTGTCGTTGCGTTGGAGCCCCGTTGCGCTCCCGGGGGAAACGCTATCTATCCCTTTTCCCTTCACGCCGTTACCAGACTCCTGGCTTCCCAGCGAGGGTACGGTACACCCCTCCCCCCATCCGGTTCGCTCTCTCTGTGGCCAACCAGCCCACGAAACTTCTTCGCTCCCGGAACATCAAATGGACATCTCTCTAAGGTATAGTTTCGCTATGGCAGAGCAACTCAAACCCGGTGCTTTTCCTCTCCTGGGTGACGCTGACCCTGTCCCCCACAGCCTGCTGGCTACTTACCCCGAGCACGCCGATACTTTGTTGCTTCTCTATGAGATCAGCCGCGAGTTCACTGCCATTCTCGACCGCGAAGAGCTTCTCCGCCGCGTCGCCCAGCGTCTGAAAAAGCTGGTCAACTATCACGTCTTCAGCGTCATGCTCTGGAACGAGAAGACCCAGCTCCTTGAGAGCGTCTTCGCCATGCTCCATGAAGATTCCGTCTTCTCTCGCATGCGCCTGCCGCTCCACCAGGGCATAACCGGCAGCGCCGCCGGCGAGCGCCGCACCATCCGCGTGAACGACGTCACGTCCGACCCGCGCTACATCGATTCTGACTTGGGGATCGGGACCCGCTCCGAACTGGTCGTTCCTCTGCTCTTGCAGGACCGCCTCATCGGCGTGCTGGATCTCGAAAGCAGCCTTCCTCACGCCTTCACCGCGCAGCATGAACGCATGCTCGGCACTCTCGGCTCTTATATCGCCATCGCGCTCGAAAATTCGCGCCTCTACGCCGACGCCCGCGTCAACGAGCGCCGCCTCCAGGACGATCTCGATACCGCGCGCGAAATTCAGCGCCAGCTTCTTCCCCGCGGCGCACGCGAGGTGCCCGGCCTCGACCTCGCCGCGGCCTATGTTCCCGCGCGGGAATTGGGCGGCGACTTTTACGATTTTCTTCCTTACGGTCAGGGGCGCATCGCGCTGGCGCTCGGCGACGTCTCCGGGAAGGGCACGGCCGCCGCGCTCTATGGTTCGCTGGCGATCGGAATGCTTCGTGAGTTGGTGGTTGACCATGCCCACTTGCCCGCCGCCATGCTTGCCACCATGAATCGCCGCCTTCATGCCGCGCGCCTCGACGCGCGGTTTATTGCCATGCTTTTCGCCGTCTATGACGCGCCTTCGCGGCGTCTCACCTTTGCCAATGGCGGCGGACCCTACCCGTTGCTTGTGCGGAGAGGCGCTGTCCGGCAACTCTGCATGGATGGATTACCGCTAGGGATGTTCCCGCAATCTGAATATGAAGAGGTTTCCGTGGAACTTCAGCCCGCCGACGTGGTGATCTTCGCGTCTGATGGCATTCACGAATCGGAAAATTCCGAACACGAAGAATTCGGCCATGAACGATTGAACGCACTGCTCGCGGCCATACCGTCGGATCATTCCGCGAACACTATTTCGGAATCAATTTTGAGCGCCACCGACAAGCACAGCGGTCTCGGTGTCGCTCCGCACGACGACCGCACCCTGCTCGTCCTGCGCTCCACCGACGACTCCGCCTCCGACTATTCAAAGCTCCCCATAATTTATTAAATTCCGATGCTCTCCTCACGTGTCAAGGCCAATGCCAGTCAGGGCATCCGTAGTGGCCAGTCTTCAGACCGGTTCTTTTTCTCATGTTCCTCTGTAGAGATCTACGGCAGGCGTTTTTTTAGTGGGGAGCTTCAACCGCTGGCGCGGCGGTGTTTGCTTGCAGCACATCCGGATGATTCAGGACCGGAAGCCATTTTTCGCGCACCGAGGCGAACTCGGGTTGGTTTTTCTTCGAGACGGGATCCGAAGGAGGCAAACCCAGCTTTTCAAAATTTTTGTATTGCCCTTTCTGCAAAATACGGAAATCGAGATGCGGCCCGGTCGAAAGACCCGTGCTGCCGACCAACCCGATGGTCTTGCCGATTTCGACGTGCTCGCCCGCGCGCACAAACATCCGCGAAAGATGCAGGTACATCGTCTCGTACCCGTTGAAGTGCGCGATGTGCACCAGGTTGCCTTCGCCGCCTTTACGGCCGGCGAAGATGACGCGGCCGGTGCCGATCGTTTGCACCGGAGTACCGATCGGCGCGCCGTAATCCGTTCCCATGTGCGGGCGGTAAATTTTCAGGATCGGATGAAATCGCGAACCGCTGAAATGTGAAGTGACGGGAGCCCCGAATTTCAGCGGCGACCGCAGAAACGCTTTTTGCAACGACTTCCCGTCGGCTGCGTAGTAGCCCGGCTGGCCGGCGGGGTCGTGAAAAAGCAGCGCCTGATATTTTTTGCCGCCGTAGTCATATTCGGCGGCGAGAATTTTTCCGTATCCCGCGACCTGCCCGTTGGAATATTTTTTCTTTTCCAGCACGATGCAGAATTTGTCGCCCTTGCGCGGATCGGTATAGAAATCGAGGTCGTAGCCGAAAACTTGCGCAAGCCGCATGGCCAGTTCAGCGGATTCGCCGGCGCTTTCGACGGCGTTGAAAAGTGAATCCTCAATTCTGCCGGTGACGGCGACGACTTCGGTTTTTGAAGGGATTTCGCGAATTTGGGCGGAAAAACCGTTGTCTTGGGGAACGATTCTCAGTACGCGCTCGGGATCGATTTTGTAATCGATCTCGCGCAACGTGCCTTCGACGGAACGTCCGACGGTTATGGTGTTTCCCGCGCGGACCTGCCGCAGATTAAACGCATGCTGCGCGGCCGCAGCGGCGTTAGCTGCTTCCGCGCTGGTAAGGCCGAATTTCTCGAGCGCGGCGGTGAAATTCTCGCCGGCAGGAACTTTTTCTTCGGTAGAGAGAATCATTTCCGCGCGGATGCGCGCGGATTCCGCCCGGGCGAGCTGCACTTCGCGATCAAAGTTTTCCGCTGCCGCCAATCGCAAGCGAAAAACATGAGCGAGCGTGCCGCCGCCGGTAATAAAAAGGATAAGCAAAATAAATGCGAAGCGGCGATTCAATGATTACCCCCGCATGAATTCGAAAACGTCTGTCACATTTCTTGATGCCGCACCGAGATACGTTGCACGTGCATGAGACTTTGGCAGCTTACCGCACATTCTTCTTTAGCCTCAATCGGAATCCACGGCAAATCTGAATTTTTCTGCCGCGCCAAAAGATCCAACGGTTCGCCGTTGAAGCGTTCGGCTTCGGGTGTTGCTGCTGGTACGGAACGCAACAATCGTGTAGAAGGATAAGAATTACTCTCATGTTCAAGCAGCGCTCGGTTCGCTGGCTGGCGGCCTTTATGGTCTGGACCGGGCTGGCGCTGTTTTTTGCCAGCCAGACCTATCTGTCCTACAAATACTCCGGCGGGCAGGCGCACTGGGCGCTTGTCCTGAAAATGAATCTGATCGAATGGTATTTGTGGGGACTGCTAGCTCCGGGAATCATCTGGCTGGCGCGGCGATTTCCCCTGGAGCGCGGACATTGGGCGCGGAGCGTAACCATCCACTTGGCGGCAAGTGTGGGTGTGGCGCTTCTGAAATGGGCGATGAATAATTATCTGCGTCATTATCTCCTGGGTTTTTCGCAGAGTCTTTCGCTGGTTTATAGCTTCCACCAAAACCTGCTCACTTACTGGATCGTGGCGGGCGCCACGCAGGGATATGTTTTTTATTCGAGGTATCGCGAAGGTGAACTCCGCACGGCGCAACTTTCCGCGCAACTGGCGCAAGCACAATTGCAGGCGCTGCGGATGCAGCTCCATCCGCACTTTCTATTCAACACGCTGAACGCGATCTCTACGCTAGTGCACAAAGATCCGGATGTGGCGGATCAGATGATTGCGCGTCTGAGCGATTTGCTACGGCTGACTCTGGTGAACACGGGTGTCCAGGAAGTTCGGCTGGCAGAAGAATTGGATTTCCTGCAACGCTATCTCGATATCGAGCGCCTGCGATTCGCAGACCGGCTCGAAGTACGCATGGAGATTGCGCCGGAAACGCTGGACGCACGCACGCCGTACTTGATTCTGCAGCCGCTGGTTGAGAACGCCATACGTCACGGGATCGCGCCGCGCGCTGCGCCGGGCAGAGTGGAAGTACGGGCCGAGCGGCAAGACAGCATGCTCGTTCTTGAGGTAAAAGATAACGGGCCGGGCCTTAGCGCAAAAACCAAAGAAAAGGATGGGGTAGGAATTTCGAGCACCCGTGCGCGCCTGGAGAGACTCTACGGAGCAGCGCATCGATTCGAATTGAAAAACGCCGCCGAAGGCGGATTCGTGGTACGACTCGTCTTTCCCTTTTATCCAATGACCGAAGAAGCGGGCAAGAGAAAAACCAGCGGATCGAGCGTGGAATGAAGTTCCGAAAACTGACGGAGATCATGCAGATCAAAGGGGTGCGTGTATACGCCCATTGGTCTGTGCTGCTCATCGGGACCCTAATCCTGTTTGGCGCTTTCGAAAGGCCAGCAGAGACGCTTGCCGCCTGGACCGCCTACTTCAGCGTCATCTTGATCCACGAGTGTGGCCACATGCTCGCGGCCCATCGAAAGGGCTATCAAGTGCTAGCTATCGAGTTGTACCCGATCCACGGCTGCACGCGTTTTCAGAAACCGTGGTCGCGATACGATCATGCCTTAATCGCCTGGGGAGGAGTCGCTGCACAGGCGGCTGTCGCGGTGCCGCTCGTCACGTTAGTCGCGATCTTCGGGTTCACGCGCTATGATGCAGTGAATGTGGCGATCGGCATACTCGGCTACTACAGCCTAGCTCTTGCCGTGTTCAATTTGATCCCCGTCCCGCCGCTCGATGGCGCAAATGCTTGGTACCTAATCCCGGAGCTAATCAAGCGCGCGCGGAATCGCAACGCCAAACCCAAACGTGAGGTTGACTGGCGCAGGTGGTAACCGTTTCTGTCACGTCCTAGGGCCGGGGAGAGAGCATGAAGATTCGCACGCTAATTGTGGATGACGAACCGCTGGGGCGAGAGAGAATTCGGGCTTTGCTGGCGGGCGATTCGGAGATTGAGATCACCGAAGAATGTGCGGACGGAAGACGCGCCATTGAAGCCATCGAACAGACGCTGCCCGATCTGGTTTTTCTGGACGTGCAGATGCCGGAAGTGGATGGCTTTGGCGTGGTGGAGGCGGTCGCCGGGGAAACGATGCCCGCGATTATTTTTGTGACCGCTTACGACCGGTACGCGGTACAAGCGTTTGAGGTGCACGCGCTCGATTACTTGCTGAAATCCTTTGACCGCGAACGGTTCCAAGCTGCCTTGCAGCGCGCCAAAGAGGAGGTCCGCCGTTCGCGGGCCGGAGCGATCAATGAACGGCTGGCGGGATTGCTTGAAGACCTGCAAGCGAAACGAAAGTATTTGACACGGTTGGTGGTGAAGACGGCGGGCCGAATCGTTTTCCTTCGCGCCGAGGAGATCGATTGGGTGGAGGCGGCTGACAACTACGTGAAAGTCCACGCAGGCCGGGAAACCTACCTAATCCGGGAGACGCTGCAATCGCTTGCAGGCCGTCTGGATCCGGCGAAATTTTTGCGCATCCATCGCTCGACACTGGTGAATCTCGATCGCATTCACGAATTGCAGCCCATTTTCCACGGGGATTACCAGGTGAAGCTGACCGATGGAACGGAATTGACGCTCAGCCGGAATTATCGTGAGAAGCTACTCGAACCTCTGGGGCAGTTTCTCTGAAGCAGTCACGATTCCAGTGCAAATCGATGCGAGTTACCTCAACTGGTTGCCAAGCTTGGGCCTGAGTGCGGAAGACGGGCCAGTTTCATGTGCCGCACCTACGGCGTTTGCGATTCCCCTTGCTAACGTTCCCAGCCCTGACGGGCTGGGCTAACTTCTGCCGCACCTCCGGCGCGCAAGTCCGCTTTGCCCCATCCTCGGAGCGGCTCGCCCCAAATCGATTGCAGTGAATCCGGCAGGTGATTACAAGAGCCTAGGCGAATTGCTTTCTCTTGGGACAGACCGTGTGCGCAGAAGCCTGAGAAGAATTTGCAAGCGGAGACTTCGGCGTAGAGGAGATCAACATGATTGAGAAAGTTCTGGGAAGACTTGCGGGTGTGATCACGCTGACCGTCTTCTTCGCTTTCACTGCGCGCGGGCAGGAGCAGTGGTCGTGGCCGGAGAAACCTTCGAACCTTCAAGTATTGCCGAAGGATTGGCCGGGCACGAGGCTGAGACCAGTGATGATTGGATTCACCAGAGCCCTCGGCGTGCGCTGCTCCTATTGCCACAAGGGCGAGGAAGGCAAGCCCCTCAGCACCTACGATTTTCCTTCCGACGAAAATCCGAACAAGAACCGGGCGCGCGAAATGCTGCGCATGCTCGGAGATATCGATGATCATCTAAAAAAGATCCAGCCAAGCGGCGATAAGCGAGTGAACATGTGGTGCCATACGTGCCATCATGGGCAGCCGCGGCCGACGACGCTGGAAGAAGCGCTCGACGAACAATACCGGGCGAAGGGAATCCAAGGCGTACTGGAAAAGTACGCAGACCTGAAAAAGAGATTTTATGGCCGGGGCGGGTATGACTTCGGCGAGAATTCGCTGAATGGATACGGCTACGCTCTCCTGGAGCAGAAAGCTACGGCAGCGGCGATCCAGGTGTTTCAACTGAATGCGGGGGAGTTTCCGCAGTCGGGGAATGTATGGGACAGCCTGGCGGAAGCCTACCTGAAGGCAGGTGACAAGAAGAAAGCCGAAGAAAACTATGAAAAGGCAGTGGCGCTGGATCCGAAAAATGAAAATGCAAAGGAAAATTTAAAGAAACTCAAAGAGTCCAAGGACAATTGATCTATCCCTGCAAGAATACGCGGGGGAATGGAGCGGCGCGGTGAAATTGTTTTTTGTGGGGTTCTCGAGCGGAATTGTAGTTCTTCTATTAGGCATGATGGGATTCCTCAGGCTGGGCCTGGCCGAGGTTCGGGGTGACATTGGGCCGCCAGCGTGGGAGAACTCGCTGATGTATTCGGCCGTGCATGCATCGGTGCGGCGAAGAGCACCCGAACTACCGAATCCGATTCCGCCGACAGAAGAGAACCTGATCGCGGGAGGAAAACTTTACGTAAACAACTGCGGAGGATGCCATGGCATGCCGGGAAAACCGTCGGAAGGCATTGGCGATAGCCTATACCCTCCCATTCCTCAATTGCCCAAGGCCGGGACAGAGTATTCGGAAGCACAAATATTTTGGGTTGCAAAACATGGCATCCGGAGAACGGGAATGTTTGCCAACGGAAAATGGATCCCCGATAAAGACTTGTGGACTCTTGCGGCGTTTATCAAGCGAATCAAGGAACTGCCTCCGTCGGTACGAAGCGCACTAGAAGAGAAAAAACAGAACCCGGCAAACTAACAGCCTTTCTTGCGGGAAACTTTCATCCGCCCATGCGGGTCATGCGTTCGGGAAATACTTGCGCAAATAAAGTGGAACGGCACTAGAATCGCGGCGAAATGGCGGCGGTCGAACAGTTGCGATTCGGAGTGGAGGGTGGCGGCGCGGTGTCCGCGCTGCTGTTGAGGCCGGCGAAGGCACGGTGGCTGCTGGCGCTGGCGCATGGAGCTGGGGCGGGGATGAGTCACCCATTTATGGAAATGCTGGCGGGCGAATTGGCCGACGTTGGCGTTGCCACGTTGCGGTATCAGTTTCCGTACATGGAGGAACGGCGGCGGGTTCCTGACGCGCCGCAACTGCTGACAGCGACTGTCGTGGGCGCGGTGCGAGCGGCCGCGGAGGCGGCTCCCGGTCTGCCGTTGTTGGCGGGAGGCAAGTCCATGGGGGGACGAATGACTTCGCAGGCTGCGGCGCGGCATCCGCTGGACGCGGTGAGGGGACTGGTGTTCTTTGGCTTTCCGCTGCACCCGCCCAAACAGCCGGGAACGAAGCGGGCGGATCACCTGGCAAAGGTCACGGCTCCGATGCTGTTCTTGCAGGGAACACGGGACACGTTCGCCGATTTGAAGTTGTTGCGCCCGGTCTGCGCGAAGCTGGGGTCGCGAGCGACGTTGCACGTGATTGAAACGGCGGATCATTCGTTTCACGTGTTGAAGAGTTCAGGAAGGAGCGACGCAGAGGTGCTGCGAGAACTGGCGGAAACGGCGGCGGCGTGGGCGGAAGGAATTTAAGAAAGACAATTAGAGATCGCACGCACTCATCGCAAGAAGCAGACGAGAATAATAAGTGACTGAAAAGAGTTGAAGGTGAGATTCTTCGGGCATCCTCGCTGGATGCCCGAAGAATGACAATTCTGACTTTTTCAGCAGTCTGCTTGAGGGGCGCGCCAGAGCGTTGAACTCGGCCGGCGCGGTCCTGATCAATTGCCGGAGTTGAGGACGCTGAGATTGACGGGGCGGACTGCGCTGGCGAAATAGTTGAGTTCGCGGAGACGTCGATACATGCGGCCGGCGACCTGCGCGGCGGTGGGACCCTTCACGCGGCGAGTGTTGCCACGGAGAAGCACGGCCAGCGCAATTTTCGGATGGGCTTCATCGGCGTACGTGACAAACCAGCCGATGTGCGAGGGCGTAGTGTGATCGTCGCAAGTTCCAGTCTTGCCAAGCGGCATCTCATCGCCGCCGCGATCGAAACTGGAGCGGCCCGTACCGTAGAGAACCGCGGCAAGCATACCCTCGCGAATGTCCGGAAGAATGGGAGCGATATTCAGTTCGCGTTTGATGCGGGGCGCGAAATTGTCAATGTCTTCCTGGGTGCGGGGATATTGCAAATAGTAGAGAGTGCCGCCGTTTGCAAAGGCGGCGGCAAGAGAAGCAAGCTGCAGCGGCGTAATCTGGATGCCTTCGCCATAACTGGACATGCGGGCCACACCGCCGAAAGCCGGTGGCACTGACGGAAACGCGCCCGGATGCTCTTCAGGCAGATTGTAGCCGGCGAGCTCGCCAAGGCCGAGGAGGCGGGCGTATTTCGAGATGGTTTCAAAACCCATGCGGCGGCCGAGCTCCTCGAAAAAAACGTTGTTGGAATGAGCCATGGCCTCGGTGAGGTTCATGTATTTGCGGCGGCTGACCTTGAGCATGGTCTCGCGGGAAATGACGTTTTCCTCGAGGGCGGCGATGGCGATCGTCGGCTTGATGGTGGAGCAAGGAATGTAGCCGTCACCAAATGCAATTTTCTGATTGACTACCGTAAGAATGCGGCCGGTGTTGGGATCGACGGCGACGACGGCGCCGTTGTAGCGACCGAGAGCCTCGACGGCGGCTTCGCGGACGATGGGATCGTCAAAGGTGGTGACGTCGGCGCTCGAGGAGTCGGCAAATGTCGGAACGCCGCGGTAACGATACGCGGAAGATCTGCGAGTGGCGCGCGTGGCGGATTTTGCCGCGGCGGCTGGCGTGGCCGGCGCAGGAACAGCCATGATCGACGCAAGAAACAGCGCGAGCACGGACCTGCTCAGTTGCTTGGAGGAAAAAGCAACAGGGGCCAAAGTCCGGCCTTTTGCGAGCTGCGTTGTTTTTGCGAAGACTTTCACTAATTCCACCCTTGCCTTTGCGACCGCAGTGCGGCCAAAAACTCTGGGCTACCCCCGCCCTCAATTCTGGGGGCGTGATTCTGACTCGAAGCGACCCGCGAGGTCAACAAGCTTATTGCGGGTGACTGCGGAGCGGTAAACCTGCCCCTCGCTTTTTCGCCGCTAGCCAGCGATTGCACTGGCCAGCATGTAAAACGTTGCACCCCTTTGACCAAATGTGCCGTCGTTCATTAGATGCGACTTAGTGCCGCGAAGCCGGGTCGCGACTGTTCCTGAGAGACACACGTTCTCTCAGGGTGAGACATAGCTTAGGGGTTCGGGGATGAGTACGCAATAGCTGAGAAGGACTGGTACGAGGCTATGTGCTTTGTTTTGAACGACTGGCCGGGAGGGCAGGGAGATTTTGTTACCCTGCCCTGATGGGCGGAAAGAACTGCCGTGAGGGCAGGTGAGAGAGGATGGACGTCGCAGGATGAAACAGCCGGGGCGGGATCAAGTACAGGTGGGGTACGATCTTTCCGAAAGAAGAAAAGATCAACACAGAGAACACAGAGGGCGGAGCACAGAGGTCACAAAGGAAAAACGTGAAGGTGAGGTTGGGCCGAGATGAGGAGCAGGACTCTCTTGTGCGCTGTCGGGATAACGCGACACCTGCCTGCAACAGCCAGGCGTCAATGGGAGAAGCAAAAGAACGAAGACACGATCCCGACGAGAATTCCCGAGAGGCTCGGGGCAGGTGGGACACGATGTATCGTGCCCCTACGAAGAAGCGAGAAAGCGCGAAACGAAGCCCGCGGGCGTTTAGCGCGCGGGGCGGGGTTTAGCGGCGTCGGAGGCGGACGCGGCGGCGGCGGCTGCCTTCACAGGTGGCTTGTCGCCGTGCGTGGAAGCGGCAGTGTGGCCGTTGGGGCCGGACGTGGCGGTGGCGTTCGAATTGCCCGGCACCGGGATTTCGAGCTTCTTGCGCAAAGCGTTTTCCAGTTTGTCGCGGATGTCTTTATTTTCCTTGAGGAAGACGCGGGCGTTTTCGCGGCCCTGGCCCATGCGTTCACCGCCATAGCTGAGCCATGTGCCGCTCTTTTCGACGATGCCTTTTTCGACGCCGAGGTCGAGAAGATCGCCTTCGCGAGAGATGCCTTCGCCATAAAGAATGTCGAATTCGGCTTCGCGGAAGGGCGCGGCGACTTTGTTCTTGACGACCTTGGCGCGAGTGCGCGAGCCGACGACTCGATCGCCTTCTTTGATGGCCTGGATGCGTCGGATGTCCACGCGCATGGAGGCGTAAAACTTGAGGGCGCGGCCGCCGGTGGTGGTTTCCGGATTGCCGAACATGACGCCGATTTTCTCGCGAATCTGGTTGATGAAAATGAGGCAGGTGCGGGACTTGGAAACGATGCCGGTGAGCTTGCGGAGCGCCTGCGACATGAGGCGCGCCTGAAGGCCCATCTGGGGATCGCCCATATCTCCCTCGAGCTCGGCTTTGGGGACGAGAGCGGCGACGGAGTCTACGACCACGATGTCAACGGCGTTTGAGCGGATCAGCTCTTGCGCGATTTCGAGCGCCTGCTCGCCGTTGTCGGGCTGAGAGACGAGGAGATTGTCGACGTCGACGCCAAGCTTGCGGGCGTAGACCGGATCGAGCGCGTGTTCCGCGTCAATGAAAGCGGCCTGCCCGCCGAGCTTCTGCGCTTCGGCGATCACGTGCAGCGTCATAGTGGTCTTGCCACCGGACTCCGGGCCGTAGATTTCAATGACGCGGCCGCGAGGGAATCCGCCGACACCCAGAGCGGCGTCGATGGAAAGGCAACCGCTCGGAATCACGCTGACGGGCACCAGAATGTCACGGCTGCCCAGGCGCATGATGGAGCCTTTGCCGTAGGACTTTTCGATTTGGGCGATTGCCGCGTCCAACATTTTTGATCTATCGTCTGCCATGTCGCACCTCGGTGGAGAAATTGGGAATTCGAATAAAGCGGGGCCGGGGAATAGAGCGCTCGCGAATATAGCTAAAGTCGAATATTATCACTTGATTCATCGTTGCGCCATGTTTTTTGTTCGCGGCCTATTTCAACAAGTCGAGCTGCGGAGAGCATCCAGATTCCCCACGCTTTGCCCGGACGGGAATCCCCAGCTACCGTCGCTGGCAGCCGTGCTCGGCAACGTGCTCCTTGACGCGAGCGATCGTCATAGCTACTTGCTCCGCCAGCCGCTTCTCTTCTACCCGCGAGAGCTGCCGGAGCCGGGAAAGCCCCCGGAAGCGATCACGAGCCTCCAGGAACTCGCTTTCGAGCCTAGCATGCTCAGGGCAGCTTACCGCAAGGGTCGAAAGAAAGAGCATGAAACACCTGTTGAAAACAGCGAGAGGCAAAATAGCATAGGGGCGAAGAAAAAGCAAATACTATTTGATCCAACTTAGCTTGCATACGTATAGAAACCCCGGGAGGATTTGCGGCCGAGGTAGCCGGCGGCGACATATTTTTTGAGTAGCGGGCAGGCACGATATTTGGGATCGCCGAGGCCTTCATGGAGGACGTGCATGATGTCCACGCAAACGTCGAGGCCGATGAAGTCGGCGAGCTCGAGCGGGCCCATGGGATGATTCATGCCGAGCTTCATCACGGCGTCGACGGCTTCCGGTGTGGCGACGCCTTCCATCACGCAGTAGGCAGCCTCGTTGATGAGCGGCATGAGGACGCGGTTGGAGACGAAGCCAGGAGCGTCGTTGACGGCGACCGGAGTTTTGCCGAGGCGCTTGGCGAGTTCCATTGTGGCGCTGAACGTGGGGTCGCTCGTTTGGAGCGCGCGAATGACTTCGACCAGCACCATCACGGGAACCGGATTCATGAAGTGCATGCCGACGAAGCGGTCGGGGCGCTTGGTGAGAGCGGCGAGCGCGGTCATGGAGATGGACGAGGTGTTGCTGGCAATGATGACCTCTGGGTGGAGAATGCGGTCGGCTTCGGTGAGGACAGCGCGTTTGATTTCCATTTTTTCGGGGACGGCTTCGACGACGAAGTCAGCGGCGGCGATTGCGGCCATGTCCGTGACGGGTTTGAGGCGAGCAAAGACAGTTCCCTTCTCGGCTTCGGCGAGCTTGCCTTTTTTCACTTCGCGGTCGAGATTCTTGCCGATGGTGTCCATGGCGCGGTCCAGGAAGCGCTGGTCGATATCGCGCAAGAGGACCGAGAAGCCGGAGCGGGCGAAGACGTGGGCGATGCCGTTGCCCATGGTCCCCGCGCCGAGGATGGCGACGGTTTTGATGGAATCAATAGACACGGGCAAGTCCTCCGAGGCCAATGAAGTAAAGGAGGTAAAGGAAGTTAAGGATGCACGGGGGAAACACGGACGTCAAGCAGCCGGGCCGGAGAGGTGTTACCGAACGAACGGGGAAGTGCCTTGAAATTCCTTGCGCAGAGGAAGCCGAACGAGCGAATACCAAATGAACATAAATGGGACAAAGGAAAGTAGGACGTACCTCCCAACTCGCCTTTCGTAGCGAATACTCTGGTAAAGCATCCAAAGTAATCCAAAATTGTTGGTCGTGATTAATATCAAAACCACGCCTAAGAAAAGAAAACTCTTCGCGATCGAAGGCACCACTATCACTAGAAGTGTCACGATATAGAAGCTCGCCATAGGCAAAAACCAAGCTAGGAAGTGAGCGGGGCGCGCTAAGTCGGGCCTTTCGTCTTCCCTCGGCTCTGACGCGTTCGCGCTCGGTGGAGGAAGCACGTTGACGAGTTCAACGTTGCAATCAGAACAGCGGGTAAATCCTTCGCGGTATTCAGCTCTGCAGTTCGGGCAGAACATACTTCCGGGGAGTTTACTACAAGAAGACCGCCCGAGGCCTCATTCTGGCGGGGCGGCGTCAATAATCTCGCGGACAATTTCGCGAGCGCGGGATTCGTCATCCGGCAAAACGAATAGGGAACACTTCCCTTCTGTGCCGTCGAGGCGGGCATGGATCTGGTTTTCCCGGAGCGAGGCCACGATCATTTCGCCTAATTCGGGCAGGTTGCCGGACCAGATTTCTACGCTGGCATCTTCGGGATACCAGTGATCGGGATCCCAAGCATGTTCGGAAACCGCCGAGGTTTGTTCCCAAGCTGGTTCTTCAGGAAGCGAAGTAGTGGCCGACTCGAGAGGCGAATCGGAATGAGCGCGGAGGTGCCGAAGCCGGTCATCGAGCCACGCCAAGCCTTTGTTTGTCCCGGGCAGGTGGTCGGTTCCAGGTGGGAGAAGACGCGAGGTGGGCTGGCTCTCTTCCTCGGTGCCGTAGGCGTCCTTGACGGCGGCCTCGGCCTTCTCGAAACACGAGAATGGAATGCCGATCTGGAAGGGGCTCTTGGAGTTCAGATTGAAGAGATGGTCCTGGCGGCGAATCGTTTTGTGAGGAATGCCCTGCTCTTCGAGCAGTTGACATAGTTCCGCGTGGATGCGCGGGTCGTCACCATTCCAGAACGCGCAGAGAGGATCCTCGATGGGTTCGGGGTTTTGGCCTGAAGGATCTGCCTCGGCCGCAGCACCAGGTGCAGCAGAAAGTTGCCAGACCAGGGACACCTCGCAATCGGCGCAAACGGTAAAGCCCTGACGATACTCGGCTTTGCATTGGGGGCAGAACATGGTCCAAGGGAGTTTACTATACGCAGTTGACAGGATGGCATGGGGGAGAGGTGCTCTGGGACGCGTCGGTTGAGCCCGAGTGGTCATGCGTCTTTTTGGGGGACTGGGGCGTATACCTTTCAGAATGAACATAGCCATGTCCAATTCGGCTCCGACTTACGGCGGTGGGTCGGTGCTTTGTCTGTCGACGCGCGGGGCAGGGTTAACGCTACAATTCTCCGCACTGATGGCCGACGAGACCAAGGACATTGCGCGCGGGCTGAAGCAGCGCGACCCGGAGCTGCTGGACCGGCTGATCGAGCAATATCAATACCGGCTGTTTCGCTATTTGGTTTACCTGACGGCGAGCCGCGAGCGCGCCGAGGACATTTTTCAAGAGACGTGGATCCGCGTGCTAGAGCGGGGGCATCAGTACGACGGCAGATCGAAATTCGAGGCCTGGCTGTTTGCGATTGCGCGGCATCTGGTGATCGATTGGCAGCGGCAGAAAAAAGCGCAAAGCTTAGACTCGATGACGGACCCAGAGGAAGGCGCGCCATTCGAGATCGCGGATGAGAGCGAGCCATCGCCGCTGCGGCTCGTGTTGACGCGGGAGCAGGAAGATAACGTGCAGGCATCGCTCGGACAGGTGCCGGCGATTTACCGCGAGGTGCTACTGCTGAGGTTCCAGGAAGAGATGAAACTCGAAGAGATAGCCGTGGTGCTCGGGACGCCAATTTCCACAGTGAAATCGCGGCTGTACCGCGGGCTCGAAGCGATGAAGGGAATGCTTCAGGAAGGCGCGGCATGAGTGCGGATGTCCACGCCAGGGCCGGACAGTTGATCGCGCAAGAGCGCGTGGAAGGAATTTCCACCGCCGAGCGGTCATGGCTCGACCAGCATTTGGGGGAATGCGAACGTTGCGCGGAGCAAGCGCGAGCAACGGAGGAAGCGATTCGCGCTCTGCGGGGGGTTGCGATTCCCCTGCCGCGGACGCTGGCGAGCCGCGCGCAAATGCGCGTGCGCATGCGGGCGCAACAATTGCGCGGCGAGCCGCGCTGGCGCCTGGTGTGGGCCGCATGCGGAGTTTCCTGGGCCTTTGGCGCGGCCACGGCGCCGTACGTCTGGCGCGGGCTCGAATGGACCGGCCACCGCATTGGCTTACCTAACTTCGTCTGGGAACTAGGCTTTGGACTCTGGTGGGCGCTGCCCGCGGCAGTGGTTGCCGTAATTCTACTGATGGAAAGCGCGGGACGCAGCAGCGAGGCGGACTGGAAGCGGCAAGAGAATTAAGCGGGCGCGTCAACGAGGAAAACAATGATTGAAGATCCACAAGGAATAAAGAGTTCTTTCAGCGAAAAAATGCGGCTGATTCGGTTTCGCCGCAAGAAGGAAAATCTGCGCTTCTGGCAAGAGTTCAAGCTGGTGCCACGGTGGTTGATTTGGACCGTAGTGGTGCTCTTCCTGATCGCGCAAATCATCGGTCAAATCGCTCTTCACGTCCAACTCGCCAACCATGAGCAGGTTTTCTCTCCAGAGTTGGACGCGGATCCCGGAGCGGCTGGCGCCGCTCTTTTCGGAATCATCACCGCTGTATCGCTGTTCTGCACGATTTTCATCTTTATGGTCGGTTATGTAAATCAGGACGCGAAACGGCGCGGGATGCACTCCGGCCTGTGGACGTTCCTGGTGCTCGTCTTGATGCCGAGCTCTCTGGTACTGGGCTTCATTATTTATTTGCTGATGCGCGAGCCGCTGCCCTACAACTGTCCGCAATGCGGAACGACGGTCGGCGCGCGTTTCAACTTTTGCCCCAACTGCAAATGCAACCTGCATCCGGCGTGCCCGCAGTGCAAGCGCGAAGTGGCGGAAACGGACAAGTATTGCGCCTATTGCGGATACAATCTGGAACCGGCGAAAACGTCCGAACCTAGAGAACTGCCCGGCGCGACAGGCTGAGCCAGGCGGCGAGGGCGGCGAACTTTTCGTCCTGGGTCCACGGCGGGCCAAAAGATTTGCCAAACGCGGCGATGCGGTGCTTGAGCGCGGTAGGGTTGATTCCGAGCGTCTTCGAGGCAATCTCGAAAAGTTCTTTCTCTCTGACAGCCTCCAATGGCACGCGGGAGCGAGCGCAGGCGGCGCGCAACGCATCGCGGAAAAGTTCGCCGTCAGCCGTGTGGATGAGCGCGTGCGAGGCGAGAATGTACTCGAGTTGCGGAAGTGCACGGCCTGAGGCCAGAAGCAGAGAGCAGCGGGCGATCTTGCAATCCTGTTCTTCCAAATCCTTTTGCAATGAGCGAAGAGAAGAGAGCGCGAGCCGAGTTGCTTCAGCACGGACGCGCGCTACAAATTTTGCCGCATCCTTTCTGGGCATTTTTTCAGCGGTGTGATAGGGCTGGCGGAAGGTGTATGTAAACGTTTTGACGAACTGGATTCTTCTGCGGTCGATCACCAGGGGCGAATCAAGCGGTCCGCAAAGGACGACGGCAACGGCCCAGCCGGAATGCACGCGAAAACCGAGCGCGGCGCTTTTCATCGAGCTCTCCGAAGCGAGAATTCCGGGAAGTGATCCGCAGGGTTCCCGGATTCACAGAATCTGCTTGCTGCCGGTTAGTAGCGTTCGACGGCGAGGGCCACGGCGTTGCCGCCGCCGAGGCAGAGCGCGGCGATGCCGCGCTTGAGGTTGCGGCGCTGCAATTCGTAGAGCAGCGTGACGAGGATGCGCGCTCCCGATGCGCCGATGGGATGACCTAGCGCGACCGCGCCGCCATTGACGTTGACCTTTTCGGGATTGAGCCTGAGCTGGCGCGTGACTGCGATGGCGGCGACGGCAAAGGCTTCGTTGAGCTCTATGAGATCGACGTCTTTGTCGCGGTCCCAGCCCGTTTTCGTGAGCAGCTTTTCGACGGCGTCCACTGGGGCCATCATCACCCACTTGGGTTCCACCCCGCTGACGGCCTGGGCGACGATTCGCGCGATGGGCTGTTTGCCGAGCACTTGCGCTTTGCGCTCGCTAGTGACGACGACGGCGACCGCACCATCATTAGTGCCAGGCGCATTGCCGGCGGTCACTGTGCCATCTTTCTTGAAGGCCGGCTTCAGTTTGGCGAGCGCTTCCAAGCTGGTGTCTTCGCGCGGCGACTCGTCGTACTTAATGACGAGCGGGTCGCCTTTTTTCTGCGGGACTTCCAGAGGAAGAATCTGCGCTTCGAAGAAACACGATTTGCGCGCGCGCACGGCTTTCTGATGGCTCTCTACGGAGAATCGGTCCTGCTCCTCGCGGGTGATTTTGTATTTTTCGGCGACCAGTTCGCCGGTCATGCCCATGTGAAAGTTTTCGTACGCGTCCCACAGGCCGTCGTTGATCATCGAGTCGACAAGCTTGCCGTCACCGAGGCGATAGCCGGTGCGCGCTTGCGGCAGAAGATAGGGGCAATTGGACATGGACTCCATGCCGCCGGCCACGACGATTTCGGATTCGCCGAGCTGCACCGCCTGCGCGGCGAGCGCCACGGCCTTCAGACCCGAGCCGCACACTTTGTTGATGGTCATGGCGGCGACGCGAGGGTCGCAGCCACCTTTGAGCGCGGCCTGGCGCGCGGGATTCTGGCCGAGCCCCGCCTGGACGACGTTGCCAAGGATGGCTTCGTCTATTTGCTTGCCATCGAGTCCGGCGCGGCGGATGGCTTCGGCGACGATTTTGCCGCCGAGCTCGGGGGCGGAGAAGCCCGCAAGTCCGCCCTGAAATTTGCCGATGGGAGTGCGTACAGCGGAGAGAATGACGGGAATGTCCATGGATGTACCTCCAGGAGAGCCAACATCTCAATTATATGAGATGCGCGAGGAGAAGACACGGTGCAGGAGGCAGCAACCGTTTCTGATTTCCCGGTAGACGAAGAACTCAGGCCGAAGCTCCGGCGCCGAACTGACCCTCATCGGCGCTGGGGCCGTACAACCCGGGAACGGGTACACCCAGCAACCGGTAATAGACACCAAGCTGCGCGCGGTGGTGAACGATGTGATTAAAGATCATGCCCCGGATGCACGCCACGCGCGGCATCGCAAAAACAGGTTTGCCACCGCCAAGCAATGTCCATGTTTTCATCATGTCGGCGTCGCTGGCCCCGGCCAAGGCGGCTCGCGACTCAGTGACATTCTTGTCGAATACAGCCAAGGCCTCCTTCCGATTCTCAATCTTCGGAAGCTGGAAAGAGGGGCCATCCACGGGAGCAAAATCAAGCTGTTCGGTTTGGATGGTTACCGTGGCCCATCCGGCCAAGTTGGCAATGTGGGCGGCAAGCCAGCCGACCGTGCCGGATTTCTCGTGAGGCTTCCAGCCCCATTTGTCGTCGGGAACGCGCTCCAGGGTTTTGCGCGTGTTTTCCATTTCGTGGTCGAACTCACCTAACATCGATTGAGCGATGGTCATGATTTCCTCCATTGCGATCGTCGAGAGAGTGGGAATAGTAGGCGAATAAAAAGCGAATTGTCAAGCGGTTTTTTCACCCGCGTACCGGCTCACATCCTACCCCGCCCCGAGAAAAATGCTGGTGCACGGGAATAGCCGCAGGAGTTGACAGCCGCGTGGGATTCGGCAAAATGGCGGCATGGCACACCAAGCGACGACTTCCTATTTGAAAGATTCCATCGGCCTCTTTCACTACTACAAAAAGCTCGGCGAACGCGCGATGGCTCAGTGCCCGGACAAAGGGCTGTTCTTGACTCTGGACGCGGAGTCCAATTCGATCGCCATCATCGTGAAACATCTGGCCGGAAATATGCGGTCGCGGTTCACGGATTTCCTGACCAGCGATGGAGAGAAGCCGGATCGCCACCGCGACACGGAATTTGAAGACGCTCCAAAGACGCGAGCGGAGCTGATGGCTTTATGGGATCGAGGGTGGAAGTGCGTGTTCGACGCCCTCGACCCGTTGACCGACGCCGATGCGGACAGAACTGTGACGATTCGCAAGGAGCCACATACCGTGATGCAGGCCATCAGCCGGCAGCTTGCCCATTACGCGCATCACGTAGGGCAGATTTTATTCCTGGCGAAACATCTGACAGTGCAGACCACGGGGAAATGGGAATCGTTGAGCGTGCCGCGAGGAAAATCGGCAGAGATTAATGCCAAGGTAGCGGCCGGCGAAGTTTCGCAGCGGGGGATGCTTTTTTCATCGGACCCCGGCAAGAATCCACCCCGCACCCACTAGAAAATCGCAACGATTGAGTGGCGTTTCCTGTTCCACCCGAATTCCGCTACCCTGAATCCATCATGGCCACGTTATTTGAGATGGAACCGCTCGGGGAAAGCGGCGTGGAATTCAATGAAGCGCAGCGCCGTGCCATCACTCACGGCGAAGGACCGTTGCTGGTCATCGCGGGCGCGGGAACCGGCAAGACCCGCGTCATCACCGAGCGAATCCGCCATCTTCTGCAATCCGATGAATCGCTCTCCGGCAAGAATATTCTCGGGCTGACGTTTACCAAGAAAGCCGCGGGCGAAATGAAAGCGCGCGTGGTGAAGGCCACGGGCGAACGCGGAAAAGATGTAACGCTCGCGACGTTTCATTCTTTCTGCGAATCGCTGCTGAAAGAAGTCGAGCCGAAACGGCTGGCGCTTGAACAAGTCGATCACTGGATCCTGCTGCGGCGCTACATGAAGCGGCTGGGCCTGGAGAAATACAGGCGTCTGGCGGAGCCGGGACAATTTTTGAGCGATTTCATCGCGTTCTTCTCGCGCTGCCAGGACGAGCTGGTCTCGAGCGAGGACTACCAGCATTACGCTGACGAGCTTGCCGCGCAGCTTGAGTCCGAGCGCGGGGCGCTGGACGAAGACACCTACAAAGAACGCGCCGAACAGGTCGCGCAGGAACGGGAAATCGCTCGGGCATATCGGGCCAGCGAGGAGTTGTTGCGCGAGAAAAACGCGGTGGCGCTGAATGGATTGATCGCGGAAGCGGTTACGCTGCTGCAAAAGAATGAAAAATTGCGCGAACGCTTGCAGCAGCGCTATCGCCATATTCTTGTGGACGAATTTCAGGACACCAACATCGCCCAACTCGAGTTGCTGCTTTTGCTGACGTCCGCGCCGCGGAACGTTGTGGTGGTGGGCGACAACGACCAGGCGATCTATCGCTTTCGGGGAGCGTCGTTCGGGAGCTTCAAACTTTTTCTCGAACGCTTCGCGGGCTGGAATGCCGGACAGGATTCCACGCCGTACCGCGTGGCCCTGACGGAAAACTACCGCTCGACGCCAAACATCCTTCGCGTTGCAACCCAGGTGATTGCGCAAAACGAGGTGAGCGCGGATTTCCCCAAAAAAGTTCTGCAGCCTACAAAGAAAGAGGGCGAACGCATCCGCATCGCGGAACTGGCGGACGCGGATCAGGAAGCCCGCTGGGCAGGTAGCGAGTTGGAGCGCCTCCATGGGACCGGACATCCCTGGCGCGATTTCGCCGTGCTCTACCGGCAGCACGCGCACCGCAACAAACTTGTGGAAGAATTGTCGCGAAGAAAAATTCCCTTTGTTATTGCCAAACTTTCCATTCTTGAGCATCCCCTGGTGCGGGACGTTCTCGCGTACTTGAAACTGATTGCCAGGCCGTTCGACAGCATTGCCTGCGCCCGGGTGCTCTCGGCTCCCGCGTGGCATCTGGAACCCACCGATCTGGTGCGGCTCGCCGAACGTGCCGCCAAGAAGCGCGGCACCGCGCTCTACGATGTGTTGCAAGCGCCGCAAACGGAATTGCCGTTTGACGCGTCACAAGGAGCGATTGGCGAACTTCTCGAATTCCTTGCGAAGCAGAGAAAAACGCTCAAGCGTCAGACGGCGCGCGAAATTCTCTCCGACCTGATCGAGTGGCTCGAAATTCCGCAACGCGCGGGCGCCCAGGACCGAAAATACGTAAAGCGGCTCGAGGAATTCGCCAAGGAATGGGAACCCAAAAGCGATACGCGCGGCGTCGCTGAATTCCTCGAATACCTCGAGTATTTTGAACAGGCCGGCGGAACGCTCAGCCTGGAGGACGACGCGCCGGGAGGCGCGGTGCAACTGATGACCGTGCACGGCGCGAAAGGGTTGGAATTTTCACATGTATTTCTCCTGCGCATAAATCAGGGCGCATTCCCGGCGCGCGAGCGGTCGCCGCTGTTCGAATTTCCCGTGAAGCTGATGAAGGAGGAATTGCCTTCGGGACAATTTCACATCCAAGAGGAGCGGCGCCTTTTCTACGTTGCGCTGACGCGAGCAGAGCACCGGCTTACGATCACCACGTTGACGGAGAAGAAAGGAAAGGTGCCCACATTCGTCGAAGACATCGTGATGAACCCGGGAGTGAAACGAAAAGATGTGCTGCAAATTGCGCCAAGGGTAGCTGCTCCGAAAAGCGGCACGGCAGCGGATTCCGCGAGCGGACGAGCCGACTCTTCGCTATTTCCGGCATCGGTCGCGCCACCCAAGATTTTTACCCGCGTGGCGCGCTGGGCCGAAGAGTTTCATCCGGCATCACCCGAGCCGCTGGAGCTGAGCGCTTCAGCGGTGGAGAATTACCGCAAGTGTCCGCAGCGATATCTATTCAGCTATCTGTGGTCGCTCAAGGAGGGACCGCGGGCGACGCTGACGTTCGGCAGCATCATGCACACGACCGTCAAGCGTTTCATCGAGCAGCTTCGCAAGGGAGTCAAGCTACCGTTCGAAGAGGTCGCGCGGATTTTCGAAACCGAGTGGAGCTCGGCGGGGTTCGAAGACGAATACCAGGAAGCGGAATATAAAAAGGACGGTCTCGAACAACTTCGCGCATTCCACACAGGGATAATTGCCTCGCCGCCGCAGGTCCGCGAACAGGAGAGGGGCTTCGAACTCCCCTTAGAGAACAACGTCATCATCGCCGGCAGAATCGACCAGATTAATTCACTGGGGCGAAACGATGTGGAGATTGTGGATTACAAAACCGGCAAGCCGAGAAAAGATGCGGACGCGCGAAAAGACCTTCAGTTAAGTCTCTACGCCCTCGCGGCCAGGGAGATTCTGGAACTGAATCCCGTGCGCCTGGTTTTTCACTATTTGCAGAACAACCAGACCCAAGTCACAACCCGCGATTCGAAGCAGCTTGATGAGGCGGAGAAAACCGTGCAAGAGGCGGCCGCGGACATTCGCGCAGGTGAATTTCCGCCAAAGCCGGGATTTGTCTGCCGCAATTGCGCGTACAAACCCATCTGCCCGGCGCATGAAGAGGCTCTGAGCATCTAGCCACGCGGGGTGAAGTCCATTCGGCAGTGCCCCGAATGCGCGAACTGAAAAGAATCGTTTTATCTGGCCGCCGGCAAAGCCCCAGCGTAGTAGCCGTCCCGCGTGAGAATCGAGAGCCCTTCCCTCTTCACGCGCACTTCCACTGAATGGTAGTCGGCGCCCCGATCGGTGCCGCGGGGAGAATAGGCGAGGGTGTACTGGTTGCGGGCTTCCTCCGTTACGCGCGCGTAAAGGTCCTCGAGATCGCCGCGGCGCGAAGCGTAGTACACGTCGCCGCCGGTGTTGTGCGCATAGCGCGCGAGCCGGTCAAGCTTGTCGAATTTGCGGTCAATAAAAACAGTGCCCACACCTACTCCGAAAACCGAAATGTTGTAGCGCAGCAGTTGTTGCTGGACCACGTCATATTTATTCTTGTTTTGCTTTGGAGCGTTGACCCCGTCGGAAACGAGGACGATGATCTTGCGGCGTTCCCGCCCGCGGTCTTTGAGAAGCTCCGCGGCGGCATAGACGGCGTCGTCAAGCGCTTTGGTTGGCTTGCCGCCGATTTCTATGGTTGTCGCTGGCGTTGCAGGGCCGCCGGTTACCGATTGCCCGTTGATGGTCGGCGGGTCAAAGGTACCGCTCGGCCTCGCCACGGAAGGTCGGCTTCCCAACCTCTCGCGCTTGAGTTCGGTGAGGAGCTTGTCCGGGTCCATGCTGAAGCCTTTGCCCGGATAAAAATATTCGTCAAAACGGCAAATGAAGGCTTCGTCTTCCGCGCTCATTCCGCCGACAATGGCCTCCAGGCTGGCTTCCACCTGGGGAGCGTCCTTGGACTTGAGGTCATTGTCGATCAGCACGACCATGGAGAGCGGGAAGGCCTCGGCGGTGAATACCTCGATCTTCTGCTCGACATTGTCCTCGAGGACGCGGAAATCGTCCTGCCTCAAGTCGGCGACAAGCCGGCTCGCGCGGTCTTTCACGGTCACGGGCAAGACTACGTAGTTCACATTCTTTACGATTTTGGCCTGCGCGTCGCTTTGCGGAGGATGGGCGGGTTGCTGCCGGGCGGCTGCGGGCGCAACTGCTTGCCCGGGGTTCTGCGCTTCGAGAATTGCCGTGGGAACCGTCAGCAAGAGAGTGCAGCCGAAACTAAAGACTTTACGTAGACTTTTCGTCTTCCTCGGCTGACACTTCCGCTTGTGTAACTCGGTTCGGGAACTGGGGCGCGCATCCTGGAAGCCGCTATGTAGCATCGAAGAATTCGTGACCACCAAACTGTTAGGATATGCGGAGAACGCGAAGCGTTCCACCCGCTGTTTCAATACCCCGGCGGGCAATTACCTGCCGGGCATCTCTGAATTTCGCGCGTATGCAGAACAGTGGCTCTTTTCCATCGCCGCGTAAGGCGCGACTATCGAGGAAAGTATACATGGCTTCCGTGAAGAACTTCGTGTCTCGTTGCGCGGCCTGGGGTCTGGCGATGGCGCTTGCCGCTCCCGCATTGCCACAGGAACCCAGCCAGGGCCAGGTGATCCGCCGGCAGGTCAACCTGGTGAATTTGTTCGCCACGGTTCGCGACAATCACAAGAAGATTGTCAGCGACCTGAAGCAAGAAGACTTCAAGGTCCTGGAAGACAACCAGGATCAAAAGATCGCTTTCTTCTCCAAAGAAGTGACGCTCCCGATCACGCTGGGGTTGCTCCTCGACACGTCCGGCAGCGAACAATACATGCTGGGCGCGATTCAGGATGCGGGAGGGCAGTTTCTGAATCGCGTGTTGCGAAAAGGAGACGAAGCGATGGTGATGTCGTTCGACACGGACGTCGATTTACTGTCAGACTTTACCGACGACCGCGCCCAGCTTGACCGCGCGGTGCGTCACGCCCGCATCAATACCCCCGGAGGCGGAATGATAAACCCGGGTCCCGTCCCTACGTCGAACCAACCTGGAACAACGCTGTACGACGCCATTTATCTGGCTTGCAACGAAAAGCTGAATACCGAGGCAGGGCGCAAAGCCATCGTCATCGTGACGGACGCGCAGGATGAAGGCAGCAAGGTGCGAATCGAGGAGGCTATCGAGGCCGCGCAGCGGACCGACACTGTCATCCACATCCTCCTGGTGGCCGACCCGCACTTCGGAGGGAATTCGGGCGTGGCGCATAAGCTCGCGGATGAGACCGGCGGACGCATGATTTCCGTCTCCTCGGAAAAAAAGTTGCTGGAAGCATTCGACGAACTTTCCGAAGAGCTGCGGAGCCAGTATACGCTGGGCTACTACCCTTCGAACGCTGAGAAGGACGGAAAGTTCCGCAAAATCAAGGTCGAGGTTGCCAACCACGACATGAAAGTTCTCACGCGCAAAGGCTACTACGCCCCGCGGAGTTAGGCGCCGCTTTCTCGTGGCCCACAGGTATCTTCAGAAATGATCGGGACGTTTGGGGCGTATTTTGGGCTGCGGCTTGCGCGGCACCATTTCGTCGCGGTTCGCCGTCAGGTATACGAACGACGCCACAATCACGGCCATCTGTTTCATGTCCGGCTCCTGAATGCGCTCGTAGACGTCCATGTTCGAGTGGTGCGTGCGCGTTTCGTACTCAATGGGATCCTGAATGAATTGAAATCCCGGCAGACCCACAGCGTCGAAAGAAAGATGATCCGTTCCGCCGGTATTCCGGATGCTGAGTGTGTTCATCCCCAAGTTGTGGAACGGCTCCATCCACTGCGTGAAGAGCGGCGCAATCGCTTCGTTACCCTGCAAATAAATACCGCGAATTTTCCCTGAGCCGTTGTCCACGTTGTAATACGCATCGAGTTTCGCCTGTTCCGGCAGGGTTTTTATTTTTTCCTTGTCCGGATCCGTATCCGGCTCCCAATCCCCGAAGTGCTGCTTCACGTAGGCTCGCGATCCGAGCAGGCCCTGTTCCTCGCCAGTCCACAATCCGATCCGCACCGTGCGCCGTAGCCTGACTCCCGTCGCCTTCAGAATGCGCATCGCTTCCAACATCACGCCGGAGCCCGCGCCGTTATCAGTGGCCCCGGTTCCCGCGTGCCAGGAATCGAAGTGCGCGCCGATCATCACGACTTCATCGGCTTTCGCCTTATCCGCGCCCAGAATTTCGCCAATGATGTTGAATGAATTGAGATCGTCCTCGTAAAACTTGTTCTGTATATCTACCTGCAGAGTCACGGGGACTTTCTTTTCGAGCATCCGCACGAGGCGCCCATAGTTCTCGATGGCCACCGCCACACGCGGCGGCGCCGGCGGATCCTTGGGATCGCGCGCGCCGCCGGACTGAACAAACACGGTTCCATCGTCGCCATCAGAAGTCTCAATCCACGCGGCGACGCTCTCCTCGACCAAAAATTTCTGGATTTTCTGGTTCAGCTCGCGGCGCGCGCGAAATTGCGCGAAGCGATCTTCCTCTCTCTTCCCCGGCACCGGCTGCGCGGCGATGTCCGTGAGCTCCGCGTCGGTGTAGCGATGCGCCTGCGCTTCATAATGCGCCGTTACTTCCGGCAGCGGCGCCGTCAGGACAAATTTGTCTTTCAGTGTGCCCTTGTACTTCTCCATGTCTGCTTCTTTTTGAATGAGCGCCCACACCGCTTCGGCGGTTACAGGGCCGTTCGTGCCTGGTGTCCACGCTTTGGCATACGCAATCAGCGGGAAAGGCCGCGGCGAAATCACTTGCACGGAAATCCGTTCGTTGGACCACCCTTTGCCGAAGGGGCCCCAGGGTTCGAGATGCACATTCGCAAGCTGCCACTCCTTCATTTTTCCGGTGGTCCAATCGGCGGCCTGCTTGATGTTTGGCGAGTTAGTGAGGCGCGGACCGTAAACGTCGGTGAGATAACTCATGATGTCCATGATCTGCGAGCGGTTGAAGCCTTCATCCTTGATTTGCTGGATGGCGTTTAAGTCCAGCGCCGTTGGCGCTTGCGCGCCCAGGGGCAAAACCGTCACAAACAACAACAAAATCAACAGGCATCTACTGTGTTTTCGCAACATGTCCTCCGTCGCTCGGATTTTCGTGACGAAATTCTTGAGAATTGGCTCGCGAACCGTCCGTCAAAAAGTGGGACGCCCGCACGTAGCGTCCGGTTTCAAGGCTGAATCTTCAAAAATGGCGCGTCGGCCAGGGGCATATCCCTGATCGAGAAGAAAGACTCCCCGAGCCGTATGAATTATCTTTGCAAAAGCTCTGACTCTCACTGAATGAGGGATCCGGCCGGGCTCTGCTCCGGGGTCCCCGTGACGTCCCGGTAGGTGCGCGCGTAATATCCGCGGCGGGCGCGAACCTGGTACCCCTTATGATCCGGCGTCTCAATGCGAATCTTGTGGTACTTGCCATTGGCCACGTAATTCAGCGGGCTGTAAGCGATGGAATACTGGTTGCGAAGCTCGTCCCCAATGTCCTGGAAGGATTGATCGAGATCGTCCACGTGATAGGGGAAAAAAGCGCGGCCGCCGGTTTCCTCCGCTAGATCCTGGAGGATCTGGTCACCCTCGGTCTTGAGGGCTTTGCGGTCACCCATCTTGTTGGGATCGGTTTGCGAGAGCGATATCCATTGCGTGCTTGTGCTGATGGCATAGATCACCACGCTGAAGCGCTGCGCCATTTCGATGGCTTCGGCACGCGTGTGGTTGGAGAGATTGTCGTCGCCGTCGCTGATAAGAATCATCACCCGGCGCACCACGTCGGGCTGGTCGCCCGGGGGCCGGGGCGGGTGACTCAACTGCTTTGCGCAAGCCTCGTAAATCGCATCGTAAATCGCGGTGCCGCCGCCGGCGCGCGTGCTGACGATCTGATCGCGCAGCTTGTCGGCTTCACCGGTGAAGGCCTGGATGACTTGCGGCTCGTCGTCAAAAGTCATGACGAAGGCGGCATCTTTGTTGCGCCGCAGCACGCTGTAAAGAAAATTCGTCGCGGCGTCCTGCTCGAACTTGAGGCGGTCGCGAATGCTGTTGGAGGTGTCCAGGAGCATCCCGATGCGCAGCGGCAGATCCGTCTGACGGCTGAAAAATCGGATGGATTGCTGGACATTGTTGTCCAAAACCTTGAAATTTTCTTTTTCAAGGTCGGGAACTAGCTTGTTCCGGCGGTTCAGCACCGTGAAGAGAACGTCGACCAGGTTGATGTTGCGAATGATGGTTTGATCGCTGCGCTCGGGCGTTTGCTGGTCCGGGGCCGTGGGGGGCTTCGTCGGCGTGGGCGCCTGCGGGGCCGCGCTGGATTGCGTTCCGCTCCCGTCAGGAGGCTGCTGTGCCCGGGCGGAAAGGCCGCAAAGCAAAAGCGCTAGACATACGAGGCCTGAGATGAATTGACGTCGCATTGAATCCGATTATAGGTAGCCTGCAAGCGCAGCGTCAATGCGGCGCGAGTCTTCACCCGCGGCGGTGGCCAGCGTTTCCAAGAAAACTCGCAGCTCGGCGGGAAGCGGCGTGCGCAGTTCGAGCCATTCGCCCGTGCGCGGGTGAGAAAACCCCAGTTTGGCGGCGTGAAGAAAATTTCGCCCCAGCGTGGGCAGGTCGATCTTTCCAACATGGAGGTGTCCCGTTGCACCGTACAGGGTGTCGCCGACGACGGGGTGCTTCAACGCTGAAAAGTGGACGCGAATTTGATGTGTCCTACCGGTGTGGAGCTGAACTTCGACGAGAGAAGTTGAGTCGATGCGCGCGAGTAGCTTCCAGTCTGTGCGGGCCTCGCGAGCGGTGCGCATTGCCGCGCCCGGCGACATCTTACGGACCACGGCCATGCGCGTTCGCCGCTTGGGGTCGCGACCGATCGCCAACTCGATTCTTCCGCTCGCTTGTGACAAAGCTCCCTGCACGAGCGCAAGGTATGTTTTCTCCACCGTGCGCTGGCGAAACGCCTCTCCCAGTTTCGCGTGGGCCGCGTCATTTTTTGCCACCAGCAGGACGCCCGACGTTTCTTTGTCGATGCGGTGGACGATCCCGGGACGCAATAAGTCATTCGATTGGGAGAGGGACTGCCCCCGTCCAAGCAGCGCGTTGACCAGTGTGCCACGCGAATTTCCTGCCCCGGCGTGAACAGTCATTCCCGCGGGTTTGTTCACAGCGATCACATCTTCATCTTCGTAAAGAACCTCGAGCGGAATCGATTCCGCTTCCGCGCGAACCGGTGGCCGCCGGCGAGCTTCGACCTCAACGCGCTGGCCGGCTCGAACTTTTTGCGCCCCTTTGGCCGGTCCTCCATCCAGCAGGATCAGGCCGGCTTCGACCAATTCCTGAACGCGCGTGCGCGACAGTTCGGGATGGCGCGATGTGACGACGCGGTCGAGGCGCTGGCCTTCTTCGCTTTCAGAAACGAGAAATGTTTGTGCAGGTTCCGATGGCACGCCGGAGATTCTAGCAGGTTGCCGGGCAGGACTATTGCCGCGGTCACTTGGAAACTTCAGATCCTTGGCGCTTCATGCCAAAGAGGGCATCCAGAATGATCAAGGCGGCACCGATGGCGATGGCGGAATCGGCGACGTTGAAGGCGGGGTAATGGTAGGAGCCGAACCAGACTTCGAAGAAGTCGGTGACGGCACCGTGAAGGATGCGGTCGGTGACGTTGCCGGTCGCTCCACCAAGGAGAAGAGCAAGGCCGGCGGCAGTCGAGGAGCCACCGCTATGCCCGGCGACGAACAGCCAAGCCAGCGCCCCGATGACGAGGACGGAGCCAACGATCAAGGCGATGCGCACCCAAGGAGAAGTCAGATCGGAGAAAACACCGAAGGCAATGCCGGGATTGTTGCTATGAACGAGATACATGAAATGGTGAATCAGCGCGCGGCGCCAGCCCTCGGGAGTTTGCGACTCGAACCAGGCTTTGGTGGCGCGATCGGCAAGAACCACGGTGAGGGTAAGCCAGAGCCAGCGCAGGCGTTTCGTAATCAGCAATCCCAGCTCCCAAGTTTTGTTAGCTTTTGCTTACTCGCCCTACTCATAACGCAAAAGCGCACAGCCCAAAGGCTGTGCCACGAAAGCTCAGCCACCACTGGACGCATGACCCGTGGAACCTTCGATTTCGGCGAGGGCAGCGGTGCAACGCTCGCAAACTGCGGGGTAGCGGGCGTTCTCGCCTACGTGAGTAGAATAATTCCAACAACGCTCGCACTTTTTCCCGTCGGCCTTTTGGATGGTTACCTCAAGACTGGGGATGAGTTCGGAACGATAGTTCCCTGCCCCGGCGCTGAGGAATTCCACCTGCGAAACGATGAACAGGCCGGGCAAGAGGGAAAGGTAGTGCTTGAGCTTTGTTTTCAATTCCGGATTGGCATTGAGCAAAACCTTGGCTTCCAGGCCTCCATTGATTTTCTTTTCGTTGCGGGCGACTTCGAGCGCTTTCAGCACCTCGGCGCGGACTTTCGCGAGGAGTTCCCAGGCGGCGATACGATCAGCCGGAATGGCCGTGCGCAAGCTGATTTCTTCGGGAAATTCGGCAATGTGGACGCTTTCTGGTTCGCCGGAATATTTCGGCAAGTATTTCCAAATTTCCTCGGCAGTGAAGGTAAGTATGGGCGCGGCAAGGCGCACCAGGGCGCTGGTGATTTTCCAGACGGCGGTCTGGGCGGAGCGTCGTGATTTGTTCTTCGCCGCCTTCGTATAAAGACGATCCTTCAAAACGTCGTAATAGAAAGAGCTGAGATCCACGACGCAGTAGTCGTGAATCGCGTGATAGACGCGGTGGAAATCATAAGATGCGTACCACTCGCGGCATTTTTTCACCAGGTCGGCGGTGCGTTCGAGCATCCAGCGATCGAACTCCTCGAGCTGATCGTTGGGGAGCGCATCGCGCGAAGGATCGAAATCGAAGAGATTGCTGAGGCCGTATCGGAACGTGTTGCGAATCTTGCGATACGCTTCACTGAGCTGAGTCATGACGCGGTCGCTCATCTTCACGTCGGCCTGATATTCGACCGAGGCAACCCACAAGCGGAGGAGGTCGGCGCCCCAGCGCTCGCAGATCTCGATCGGGTAGAGCGCGTTGCCGAGGGATTTGGACATGGGGCGTCCCTGCTCATCGAGTGTCCAGCCGTGGGTTACGACGCTGCGGAACGGCGCATGATCGCGTATGCCGGTAGCGACCAGTAGCGAGCTCTGGAACCACCCTCGGTATTGATCGGGGCCTTCGAGGTAAACGTCGGCGGGCCACTCGGCGCCCTTGAGAACAGAGAGATGCGAGCAGCCGGAGTCGAACCATACGTCGAGAATGTCGTTTTCCTGGCGCCACTTCGTCGCGCCGCACGAACACTTGGTTCCCGGAGGCAGCAGCTCCTCGGGTGTGTGGCTATACCAGGCATCCGCGCCTTCCTTCTCGAACCATTTAACGACGTTGCGGAGCGCGGTGAAATTTTCGAGGCGTTTGCCGCAGGCGTCACAATAAAAGACGATGATGGGCACGCCCCAAAAACGCTGCCGCGAGACGCACCAGTCGGGGCGCTCCTTAATCATTTCGTACATGCGGTCTTCACCCCACGCGGGAATCCATTTCACTTCGTGAATTTCCTCGAGGGCTTCCGCGCGCAGGGAGTTGCTGGCTCCGTGCGCCGCTAGATCCATTCCGATGAACCATTGCTCGGTGGCCCGGAAGATCACCGGGTTGTGGCAGCGCCAGCAATGCGGATAACTGTGCTTGAACTCCTGATGTCCAAGAAGCGCGCCCCGATCGCCGAGGAGCTTTACGATAATGGGATTGGACTTGAATACGTCCTTGCCTTTGTATTCGGGCAAACCTTCGAGATAGATGCCGCGATCGTCGATGGGCGCATAGGTTTCGAGGCCGTACTTCTGCCCGGAAATGAAGTCGTCGACACCATGGCCGGGAGCCGTGTGAACTATGCCGCTGCCTTGATCGAGCGTAACGTACGTTGCAAGGATGCCGGGAACTTGCAGCGGAAGGAATGGATGCTGGAACTTCATCCCTTCGAAGTCCCGGCCCTTGAAGGTGGCGCGAACTCGAGCATCCTTGATGCCGCATTCCACTTGCAAAGCGGCAATGCGTTCAGGGGCGAGGAGCAGAGCACCCTTTTCCGTGTCGACCACGGCGTAGTCAAAATCGGGATGGAAGGCCAGCGCGCGATTGTGAGGAAGGGTCCAGGGCGTAGTGGTCCAGATCACCGCGCTGACGCCGGCGCCGATTTTTGCGGCTTCGCCGTGACCTCCCCCGACGACACCGAATTTTACCCAGATCGAAGGGCTGGTGTGATCCTCGTACTCGACTTCCGCCTCGGCGAGCGCGGTACTGTCGTAAATGCACCAGTAGACGGGCTTGCGGCCGCGGTAGACGTAGCCCTTCTCAATGAAATCGAGAAAGGCGCCCGCGATCGTGGCCTCATACTCATGGCTCATGGTCAGGTAGGGGTCGCTCCAACGGGCGAAAACGCCTAGGCGCTGGAAATCTTTTTTGTGCTGTTCGACAAAGCGCGCGGCAAATTCGCGGCAGAGTTTGCGGAACTGAGCAGGCGGCACTTTGCCTTTGCCGCCCAGCTCTTTTTCCACTTGTGTTTCGATGGGCAGGCCGTGGCAATCCCAGCCAGGAACGTAGGGAGCGTAGTGTCCCGCCATACTCTTGGTTTTGACGACGAGGTCTTTGAGAATTTTGTTGAGTCCGGTGCCGAGATGGATTTCACCGGTGGGATACGGCGGACCATCGTGAAAAACGAAAAGCGGCTTGCCTTTGCGGGCTTCGAGAATGCGGTCATAGAGACGCGATTCCTGCCAAGCGGCGAGCTGCTTCGGCTCATTCTGCGGAAGGCTGGCCTTCATGGGGAAATCGGTCTTAGGCAGATTCAGTGTTTTCTTGAGTTCGAGTGGTTCAGCCATGGAGATGAGAGTTGAGAAATCCCTTCAGTGTCCGACAAGCCGCAAGTTAATGCTGGCTGGGAGTCCCTCCCGTACGAACGGCCAGTTATACGGCGGGAAACATCGGAAAGCAGTGTGACTGGCTATGTTACAATGAACGCGAGTAAGTGTCAGCCCGAGGGATACGCAACCTTTCCAAGCCAGCGTGAATCCTATCGGAGTGGAACACCGGATGAGGGAATTTCGCGTCTAAAGAGGATAGGTAAACTAGTGCCGGGCGCATTCATCGATTTACTGCCAACCGAAAAAAGGAAGCCGCGGGTGTCTGGGGCAAATGCCGAGCCGCCCGTGCCGGTGCCGGCTTCCGCAGTTCCAACTTTCAGCGCCCCCGAGCATGTGATTTCGGATGACTTTTTTTCAAACCTGAAGCAATTCTTGACGGAACGTCCAATCAAAATCCGTGGAGATTTCCGCTCTCCGCTGATGCCGGCGTCTTTTGGTGAAGGGCTTTCGGACAACCTAAAGGATTTTTTCAGTTCGCGGCCGGTACCCAAAGGGCGGGGGAGCAGCAGGCTAGAGGTTCAATGGGGCGCGGGATTCGGGGGATTTGGCGACCGCATCAAGGAGCTGTTTTTCCCGAAAAAGCTGCCGCCGCTGCAAGTGACAAGCAAGCCGATCCGTGTAAAGGATATCTGGTCGAAGGATGAGAACTTCGGCTGGACGCAAGTGGTTTCGATGGGGATTCACGCGGCAGTGATCACTTTGCTGGTGGTTCCCATCATCTGGCACCTGGCGCCCCCGACAGAGGCAAAAAACAAAAATGTCGACGTAACGCAGATTGATCTGTCTCCTTATATTACGAGATTACCTGCGGGTGCGCAGAAAGCCGGAGGAGGTGGAGGATCGAACGACCGGTCCTTGACTCCAGCAACGAAGGGGAAACCCAAATTTACGTGGACACAGTTCACGCCGCCCCAGGCGAAGATTCAGAATCTGAATCCCAAGCTGGCGATGGATCCGTCGCTGCTGGGGCCGCCGGATTTGAAATTGAACAGCCCGAACCTGCCGAATATTGGCGATCCGCTGGCTTCGGCGATCACTGATTCTCTCGGGAGAGGAAATGGAACGGGCGTGGGCAGCGGGACAGGCGGAGGTTTGGGTCCTGGCGAAGGCGGCGGTACTGGCGGCGGAGTGTTTCGTGCCGGAGTGAACGGCGTAGGTTCGCCGCTGTGCATTTACTGCCCTGACCCGCAATACTCCGACGAAGCGCGCAAAGCCAAGTATCAGGGCACTGTGGTGCTGGATGTAATCATCACGGCGGACGGCCGCGCCATCAATATTCATGTCGCGAAGGGCCCGGGACTTGGCCTGGAAGAGAAGGCCATTGAAGCGGTGAGGTCGTGGCGCTTCAAGCCGGCGATTGGCCCCAGCGGAAAGCCCGTGGCCGTGAGCATTCCCATCGAAGTGACCTTCCGGCTGTTCTAGGGCATTATTGCTCCTCACTACGAATTAAGGCCCATAATTTAATTTACCCAGAACTACGCGCGCCCTTCACAACCCACTAGACAACCAATCTTCTGCAGGTCACTTCTCACTTCGCATTGCGTCCGCTGCCACCCCGGCGAAGCGAGAAAACTAGCGGGCGCGGAGGGATTTTTATGCACGCTCCTACCCCGCAACCTATCTTTACTCGGTCTTCCGAACAAGAATCCTGGTTATCGCGCGTGAGCGAAAACTTTCAGCAGCTTCTTATGCCGATTCCGCTTAAAGCCTCTAGCCCGAACGGCGCTCCTTTGCATGTTGTAGACATGGATCACGGGCAACGCGGCGGCCGTCCACAGATCTGTTCCATGCTTGTACATACGACTGCGATCGCCCTTTTGCTCTACGTGGCGGCGCAGTCTAAGGATGAAGCGATTCACAAGCCAGGGATCACTCCTTCGGGACCAACCATCCTAAGGTATGTGCCACCTCGAGTCGCAAGACTACTCGGGGACCCTTCGCCTGGAAGAAAAGGCGGCAGCGGTGATGAGAATCCGATTCCAACCACGCGTGGAACTCTGGCGCCGTTTTCCTCCATGCAATTCCTATCGCCGCAGCTGCCACAAAACGAAAAACCAGAGCTTCCTGTTCCGGTGGCCATTTTCGACGCGGAAGCACCGCCTTCCAGTACTTCCGTCGCCCACCTGGGTTTGCCTTGGATGCAATCGGAAACTAGTTCCCCGGGTCCAGGCAAGAACCATGGAATTGGCACGGGTACCGCACATACCATGGGCGACGAAGATGGGGACGGCGTAGGATTCGGAAATGACGGCAGACCATACTCTAACGTGGCTTCCTTTCCGGTATGCACATATTGTCCAGACCCTTCTTACACGGAGGATGCTCGGAAGGGAAAACTTCAAGGCACGGTCACGCTGCGCATTTTGGTTACGGCGGACGGACGAGCGGCGCAAGTTCGCCTGGTAAAAGGACTCAGCGGTGATTTGGATGAGCGCGCGGCCCAAACCGTGAGAAGTTGGCGGTTTATTCCTGCAAAGGATGCGGCGCGGCGGAGTGTTCCCGCGTGGATGACCGTCGAAGTGCTATACCGTCTTTTCTAGACGGTGCCTCGCTTCGGGGGTAACATTTTCATCGTGCCTTACGAGTTCACCGAAAACGAGCGCGAACCGGAAACTGCGGCGGCGTCCTCGCGTTACGGGAAACCGCCGCTGAAAGCGGCCGGAATTGGGGTGTTAGATCCTCCCGTTCCCCCCCGAAGGCCAGTTGGGCCGCTCAGATGGATACCCGCCCCGCTTTTACTGAAAATCTTAGCTGTGTTGATCCTGTCGGGAATTGGAATCAGCATCTTGCTACTTTTACTTCACACCTTGTGACTCCCTGAGGAAACGTCCTCTTGAGAAGGTCTGCTCGCCACACACCCAATCTGTTACGATGGCGACCATGAGCAAAGTTAAACGCGGCGCAGCAATCCTGGCCTTGGCTGGCTTTTCTTTCCTGGCGGGAGGATCCCGCGCGCAGACGGCAGGCACGACCGGAAATCTGGAATTCGCGGCCCGGATCTCGCCGACGGCTGCGCGGTCAGAGCCAGTGCGCCAATTTACGTTTTTCTTGCTGACGAAAAGCTACGCGGATATCGCAAGAGACGTAGAAGCCCGCGACAAGATCCCTTCACGCGAAGAATTCATTTCGGATTTGAAAGTATCCGGCGAACTCCGGGAGTGGCTGAAAGCCCATGACGTCCTCGACCTCACGATCCCGGAGATGGACAGAATGGTGACGCCCGACGACGTCATTCACGTTCCGGAATTTCTGCTGGCTTACCAGCGTTCCAACAGCGGAGGCGTGACAAAGGGGATCCCCAAACCGAGGTACCGGGATGCGGATAAGAAGGAGAATCCCGAGCGCTACGAGCGGCAGCATCAAGAATATCTTACGTCCCTGAAGAAATTTATCTCCTCCAATCCGGAAACGGTGAGCGGGTTCGAATTGGAATTGAGCGGCGTGAATCCGCAAAACAAGTGGGCCAAGATTCAGGCGGACCACGTTAGGAAAGTTTCCCGGCTGGCGCCGGAATTAGCGCAAACAAAGTACCTCGTGGCGAAGGTGGATACGGATCTGGACGGGCGCGCGGCGCTTTCGGGAATAGCGGCGGGCAACTATTGGATCAGCACGTTGAATCTGGACGCCGCAGCGGGCGACACGCGGCTCCGCTGGGACGTGGCAATAACAATTCAACCCAGTCAAACGACGCGCCTCGAGCTGACCAACCTGAACGCGATCGACGCCCACGCCGCGACTCCCTGACGCGGGGCTCTCGCGATTGACATGGGCACGCCTCTGCTTTGGATCGGATTTAATTTATTCGTGCTGGTCGCGATTGCGCTGGACCTCTACGTATTCCACCGTCGGCCGCACAAAATCGAGTTGCGCGAGGCGTTGCTATGGAGCATCACGTGGATCGGGCTGTCAGTCCTCTTTGGCGTTGGGATTCTGCGATATTCGGGGCATCAACCTGCGCTGGAATTTTTCACCGGATACGTGATTGAGAAAGCTCTGAGCGTCGATAATCTTTTTATCTTCCTGATCATCTTCCGAACATTTGCCGTTGAGCTGAAGCTGCAACACCGCGTATTGGCCTGGGGAATTCTCGGGGCGCTCGTCATGCGCGGTGCGTTGATTGCGGTGGGCGCGGAGCTGATCGAACACTACTCCTGGGTGCTGTATGTGTTTGGAGCTTTCCTCTTGTATGCGGGCGCGCGGATGTTCTTCACAAAGAAGAAGAACATACGTCCCGAGCAGAATTATGTTTTTCGCTTCGCCCAAAAGCATCTGCGCGTGAGTCGTGAATATCATGGCCAGAGATTCTTCGCGAGGCAAACCGGGAGGTGGCTGGCCACACCGCTGTTCTTGGCGCTTCTCATTGTCGAAATCACGGATGTGACGTTCGCGATGGATTCGATTCCCGCGGTATTCGGGATCACGCACGATCCTTTCATCGTGTATACCTCAAACGTATTCGCGATTCTTGGGCTGAGAGCTGTGTATTTCCTGCTGGCTGGAGTATTGGACCGGTTGCGGTATCTGGACGCAGGGCTGGGAGGAGTGTTGACGTTTGTGGGGGCGAAGATGCTGGCAGAACGCTGGGTGCACATCCCGGTACAGATTTCGCTTGTGGTGGTGGGAGGGGTCTTGCTGATCGCGCTTGCCGCTTCGTTGCTGTTCCCGGGAAAGCCGAAAACTTAACCCCTATATCCCCTACTATTTACCATCCTCATTGGGCGGCTTGGATCGGAATTCTTATTTCGAAACGCGTATTGCCCGGCACGGAATTCACGGAGACGCTGCCGTGCATGCCGGTAACGATGCGGTAGACGAAGTCCAGGCCAAGCCCGGTGCCCTGACCGATAGGCTTGGTTGTAAAAAACGGGTCGAAGATGCGCGACTTCAGTTCAGGAGGAATGCCGGGACCAGTATCCGCAATTTCCACGAAGACATATTCATTGTCACGCACAACGCGGATGCGCAGAGTGCCGCCGTCCTTCATCGCGTCGGCCGCATTGTCGATGAGATTGGTCCACACCTGATTGAGCTCGCTGCCGTTAACCATCACCTTGGGCAGGTCGGGCGCATATTCTCGGACCACTGCAATGCCGCGCTTCAGTTTGTGGTTCATGATTGTAAGCGTGTTTTCGAGGCCCTTGATGACATCGACTTCCTGCACCAGGGCCTGATCCATGTACGAATATTCTTTTATGGCCTTGATGAGATCAGAGATGCGCGAGGTGCTGTGCTCGAGCTCTTCGGCAATGCGATCCATTTCGAGAAGGGTGGCGAAGCGCGTAAGTTCGGAACCCAGGGCCGAGCCCGCAGCAGCAGCGAACGATTCCAGCTGGGCGTCGGCCAGATTGGCATCGGCAAGCAATGGCGCGAGTTTCCAGGCGTCCTTCACGTTGCGGGATTCGAGCCAGGCTTGAAGGGCTTCTTCGCGCTCGACGCGCTCGAATTCATCCTTGTAATTCGCGGGCTTGAGAGCGGCGTGAATTTCGTCCTCTCGTTTTGCGAGCTTCGCGCAGTCATCCGGGCCGATCGAAGAGGAGCGGCCCGCGTTGCGCAGGCGAACCAGACAATCACGCAGCGCGGCAGCCGAGCGGCGAGCGGCGGCGGAAGGATTGTTGAGCTCGTGGGCAAGGCCGGCGGATAGCTTCCCGAGGGCGGCCAGCTTATCGCGCTGCTGCCCTACAACTGTATAGTTGCGCACGCGGTCGGTCATGAGCGCGACCAGGCCCTGCGCCAGCTCCGGCATGCGTTGGAGCATTTCCGTAAACTTGCTGGCGGGAAAGGCAAGAACGCGCAGGCGGCCCATAGCACGGGTGGTAAGGGGAACGACCTTCAGCCGCGAAAAAGGCAGGAGACCCGTAACGGTGGGTGCCTGGACGCTTATGACGGGGCTGTCGGGACCGTCGCTCTCGCGGCGGCCACGAAGCTCACCTCCCAGGAGGACCAACATGGTATCGGCATTCGAGCCCTCGTGAATTACAACTTCCCCGGAAGCGAACTCGCGCAACTCCGATTGAGAGATAAACCATTCCAAATCGGCTTTTTCGAGATTCGTGAAGACCGGCACCTTGCGCAGCTCTGCAAGCAAGTTTTCGGGCGACGCCTGAGCTGAATTCTCTGTCATTCGTGTTCCACCTTCGCTGCCGGCTCGCTACCGCAACATCCCATCATTGAACCTTAGCAAGATACTGATGGATGAATTGAACTACCACTGCCCCTTCGCCAACTCCGGAAGCCACTCGCTTGACGGAGCCGTGGCGCACATCGCCGACGACAAAGATTCCGGGCACGCTGGATTCGAGCAAGCCGGGATCACGGTCCAGATTCCAGCCATTGGGCCTTTTTCCGTCGCGAAGAAGATCTGGGCCGGACAGGATGAACCCGCGATCGTCGCGCTGGACTTCGCTGGGGAGCCACTCTGTGCGGGGCTGCGCGCCAATGAAGATGAAGAGGCTCGAAGCGGGAAGCTGCGTGGTTTCGCCGGTGGCCGCGTTTTTGATAGTGATGGCGGTGAGCCGGGTATCGCCATGAACTTCGCTGACGCTTCTTTGCGTCAAAACCTCGATATTAGATGTCGTTTGAATTTGCTCGATGAGATAGTGTGACATGGTGCTGGCCAGCGATTTACCGCGGATAAGCATCACCACTTTTGCGGCAAACTTTGAAAAGTGCATGGCCGCCTGGCCCGCGGAGTTTGCGCCGCCGATAATGTAAACGGTCTCGCCGCGGCAAGCGATCGCTTCAGAAGCGCCGCCGCCATAGTAAACACCCGCGCCCTGCAGGCGCTCGATTCCGGGAACGTCCAAAGTGCGCCACTGTACACCCATCGCTAGAAGTAGGGCGTGGCAGGAAATCTCCGAGCCATTTGCCAACTGAAGGAAGCGATACGGTCCGTCAATGCGAACGCCACGCGCCTCCTGAGGAGAGAGAATCTCGACGTCGAACCGGCGCGCCTGAGCCACAGCACGTCGGGCTAAATCGCTGCCACTTAAGCCTGAAGGGAATCCCAAATAATTTTCGATCCGGGAACTCAGTCCGGCCTGGCCACCGGGCGCTTCGCGCTCGATGATAACGGTATGGAGCCCCTCCGACGCGCCATAAACCGCCGCAGCGAGACCTGCTGGGCCACCCCCAATGATGGCCAAGTCGTAGAAATTAGTTTGCGCGCGGGTGTGGAGGCCGAGTTTCTCCGCGACCGCAGGAACCGGGGGTTCGGCCAGGCGCACTCCATCGGGAAAAAGTATCAGCGGCAACGTCTCGGCTTCGGGCCCGAGGGACTCAATGAGGCGGTGCACCTCGGGGTCGGAGGCTGCCAGCTCCACGTCAATCCATTGGTAAGGCACTTGATTGCGCGCGAGAAACTCGCGCAGGTCATACGAACGGGAAGACCAGCGCGTCCCGAGGACGCGAATTCCTTCGTAGGGCGGGTGGAACTGAGCGGACCAGTCCTGAAGCAGGTCATCGAGGGCCGGAAAGAGTTTTTCTTCCGGTGGATCCCACGGCTTCATCAAGTAATAGTGGACGCGCGCGGCGTTGATTGCCTCAATTGCCGCGTTGGTGTCAGCGTAGGCGGTGAGGAGCGCGCGCTTGGCCTGCGGATGAATGTCCATGGCTTCCGAGAGGAAGCCGACGCCGTCCATTTGCGGCATACGCTGGTCGGCAAGGAGAAGAGCTACGGGATTGTTGCGGGCCTGGAGTTCGCGAAGCGTCTTGAGGCCCGCACTACCGGAGTTCGCGTGCATGACCCGATAGTTCTGGGCGTAGCGGCTGCGAAGATCGCGCTCGATGGCCCGGAGGACTTCGGGATCGTCGTCAATGGTCAACAGAACCGGCTTTGGCATGGCTTAGTAGGATGTGGGTCGCTGTGACTTGGTTATTTAATCCGGTTGCGCTTCTATCCGCGCAATCTACACGCTACAATTCTTGCCTCATCCATGTCCAGTCCACTCTCGGCAGCAATTTTCGACCTGAGTTCGAGTGATTCGGTAAAGCGAGCCACGGCAGCGGTGGAGATTTATCGTACTGGGCGGGCTATCGCGGACGATGCAACCACGCGTTGGTGGACGGATGAGGAGCTGGCCGCCTTGCTCGGCGGAGGGGCGCCAAACGTGACCGTCGGTTTGGCGGTCAGCCGGGAAATATTTACGAAAATTCGCGCGGCGAATGGGTTGCCGCGACTGGCCGAAGTGCCGCCGGATCAGGATGCGGAGGAGTTCGAACTGCATTTCCCTGATGGGGTCGCACTGGATGTTCTGACATCGCGGGCACCCGGGGGAACGGGCGCCCTTGCCAAATATCTTGCGAAATTTGGTGAGGGAGTGCAGCAAGTGGAATTTCGCTGCACCGACGTGGAACGTGCGACAGAAATTCTGAAAGCGAAATTCGGAGCGAGGCCCGTTTATCCAGAGAGACGACCGGGGGCGGACGGAACGCGTGTGAACTTTTTTCTGGTTTCTTCGGCTAGCGGCAAGGTTCTCATCGAGTTGTACGAATCGGCTAGCGGTAAGCACGAATTGTGAGCGCGAATAGTCGAATCAGCTTGATTGCAGGGCGTGCCATGCACGCAGGATCTCGGCGACGGTCCAGGCCTGGGCAATGCAGCCGCGGGGTGTGAACGGGGCGTCAGCATCAAAGATTTCTCCGAGCGTGCCGAGGCCGTAGGCGTGGATCTGTTGCGCGAGCGGTTCGAGAAAACGCCGGGCCGCGGCGGCGTCGCGATATACCCGGAAATGAGCCACCGCAAATGGCCCGAGTAGCCAGCCCCAGACGGTGCCTTGATGGTAGGCGCCATCGCGCTCGCGCGGACCGCCTTCATAGCGACCCTGGAAACCGGCTTCCCGGGGAGCAAGGCTGCGCAGGCCATACGATGTAAGCAAGCGCAGGGCGCAGAGATCCACGACGGACTTCTGCTGCTCGGGCGTGAGCGGGCTCACGGATAAGGAAACCGCGAAAATCTGATTGGGACGGAGTGAAGCGTCATTGCCGACACCCGGCGCGTCAATCACATCGAAGCAGCAGGCGCGTTCCCTGTTCCAAAATTTTTGGAAACTTTGCTTAGCCTGGACGGCCAACTCCTCCAAGTTACTGCTGGGTTTCACCAGCTGCCGAGCGAAGGCCGCTTGGGTTTCTAACGCATTGATCCACAGCGCATTGATCTCGACGGGCTTCCCCGTTCGCGGAGTGACGACCCAATCATCGATCTTGGCGTCCATCCAGGTAAGTTGAACGCCGGGCCCGCCGGCGTAGAGAAGCCCGTCGGTGGGGTCGACATGAATGTTGTACCGGGTGCCCTTGCGATGAGCTTCGATGATGGCGGCAAGGACGGGGAATAACTGCTGCAACATGTCGCGATCTTGAGTTGCGGAGAAATACTGCCGTGCGGCTTCGAAAAACCACAGCGCGGCGTCGACGGTGTTGTACGCAGGATTGCCGCCTGCATCAGGAAAATTGTTGGGGAGCATGCCGCTATCCACATAACGCGCGAAAGCGAGAAGAATTTGGCGCGCAAGTTCGGGGCGGCCGGTAGCAAGGGTGAGACCTGGGAGGGCAATCATGGCGTCGCGGCCCCAGTCGCCGAACCAGTGGTAGCCGGCAATTACGCTATGGCCGTCAAGCTGAAGGGGCAAGCTCCGCTTGACGATGAACTGGTCGGCAGCGAGAAGGAGCTGGTTGAGCCATGCGGGACGATCACCAGCCGGATCGGGGTTTTTTATCTGATACGCGCGGAGCAGCTCGGCTTCGCTCTTGGCCGATTCGGCTCTCGCACGCCCACCGTCGAGCAAAGCATCGTCTTTTGTGGATGCCACTAGCGTGACGCTTGTACCAGCATCCAACCGGGCGCGAAAGAGAGCAGCGGAAAGAAGGTCCTCGCCGCTGTCCAGCCCACGTTCTTGTTCCCTCAGAAAGAAGCAGCCGAAGCACCAGTCTTGGCGCGGCTCGCACGATGCGCCGGCGCTCCGCAGATAAAACGGAGTGGCGCCGTCAAAAGCGATGACGCGAATGCCGTCGGGAAGGGGTTCGATGGACATGCGCCATTCGCCGGCGTGGGTGAAGGAGTGAAAGTCGCGGTAATTCACCAAACATTTGAAATCAATCTCCACAGAGCTACTCGCGCGGACGAGCGTGTACTGAATGAAAGTGGTGTTTTCACCGTGGCGCATCCAGATGCGTTTTTCGAGCAGCGCATCGGCAAAGGCATAGGTCCAAACGGGCGTGGTGCCTTCGAGATGAAAACTTTCGATATGCCGGAACCCCTGTGGTTCGACAGCCCCGCTGGACCAGCGATGGGTGGCGAGGGAATATTGCGCACCATCGTAGCGAAGCGTCTCATCAATCGTGGAGACCAGCTGCGTCCTTCCCAAAGGGGGCTGCAGCGCGGCGACCAATAGCCCGTGATAACGGCGGGTGGAGCTTCCAGCGATTGTACCGGACGCAAAGCCGCCAATACCGTTGGTGACAAGCCACTCGCGCGATTCGGCAGCGTCCAGGTCGCCGCAAATTTCGCGGCCAAACTCGATCTCCGAGACTGGAGTCACAGTTGCATCCCGGAGGACGAGACTAAGCGCTTGGTCATGAGATGGCGCTGATGGTCTTGGTAGCCCGTGCGTCGGTAAAGCTCGAGGGCCGGATCATTGCCCGGGTCCACTTCAAGATGGAGGGCCTGGACACCGAGTTCGCGCGCGCGTTGTTCGACGAATTGCACGGCACGGCGGCCAATTCCCTGCCGCCGGTATTGTGGTTCAACATACAGTTCGTCGATGAAGGCATCCAGCCCATGATATTCGAAGCTGAAACCCAGAGTGAGCACGATATAGCCCGCGGGAGTCGCTCCATCCAGAAATATCCAGGTTGCGCCAAAAGTAGAGTCGGCGAGAAATGCCCGAAGGGCTTTGCGCACCGCAGGTTCGTCAAAAAAATAAGCTCCCGGCTCCTGTTCGGCCAATGCGCGCATCATGCGGAGAAGGTCTTGTTCATCCGCGAGCTCGGCGGACCGAAAAAGGATGGAGGCCACGCTACACACCGCTTTGCTCGAGAAGTTTGGCAACCAGGCCGGTCCAGCCGGTCTGATGACTAGCGCCCAGGCCAGCACCGTTGTCGCCGTGAAAATATTCGTGGAACAAGACAAAGTCTTTCCAATGTGGATCGTTCTGAAAAATCTCGATTCCGCCCGCGACCGGTCGGCGGCCGTCTTTGTCGCGAACGAAAATGTGAACGAGGCGGCGGGAGATTTCGGCGGCAACTTCCCAAAGATCCGCCTCCTTGGCGGAGCGCGCCGGACACTCGACTTTGAAATCCTCGCCGTAATAGTGATGCAATTTCTGAAGTGATTCGACGAGAAGATAGTTCAACGGAAACCAAATAGGGCCCCGCCAATTGGAATTACCGCCGAATAGCCCGCTGGAGGATTCCGCCGGCTCATAACTCACGCGATTGACCTGACCGTTTACATGGACTTCGTAGGGATGCTCGAGGTGATAGCGGGATAGCGCACGGACACCGTATGGAGAGAGAAACTCTGTTTCGTCCAGCATACGACCAAGAATGCGCTTCAATTGTTTGCGATTGACGAGCGAAAGCAACCGGCGCACGCCCTTCGCCGAACGCTGTGTCATTTCGATGTGCTCGGGCACGTGCGGCGTATTGTCAATAAACCACTGCATGCGGCGTCGAAATCCGGGGAGGCGTTCGATGATTTCCGGTTCGAGGGTTTCCACGGCGAAGAGGGGAATCAAACCAACCATCGAGCGAATCTTGAGGAAGTGCTCTTCCCCATTGGGGAGATGGAGCACGTCGTAATAGAAACCGTCCTCATCGTTCCAGAGCGCATGGCCGTGCCTTCCAATATCGTTCATGGCGCCGGCGATGTGAACGAAATGCTCGAAGAATTTGCTGGCCACATCTTCATAGGCAGGGTCTTCCTTGGCAAGTTCGAGCGCAATGGCCAGCATGTTGAGGCAATACATGCCCATCCAGCTCGTGCCGTCCGACTGTTCGAGATGGCCCCCGGTGGGCAAAGGCGCTGAGCGGTCGAATACTCCAATGTTGTCTAGGCCCAGAAAGCCGCCTTGGAAGATATTCATGCCTTCAAGGTCTTTGCGATTGACCCACCAGGTAAAATTGAGAAGCAGCTTGTGAAAAACCTTTTCAAGGAACGCGCGGTCGGCGGTGCCACGAACGCGGCGCTCAATCTTGTACACGCGCCAGGCAGCCCAAGCGTGGACGGGAGGATTCACATCGCCGAAAGCCCATTCGTAGGCGGGAAGCTGCCCATTCGGATGCATGTACCATTCGCGAAGAAGCAAGACGAGCTGCTCCTTCGCAAAATCGGGGTCCACAAGCGCGAGCGAAATGCAGTGAAAACCGAGGTCCCAAGCCGCGAACCAGGGATACTCCCATTTGTCGGGCATGGAGATGACGTCATCGGTATAGAGGTGCGTCCATTCCTTGTTGCGGCCCTCCCAGCGGCTCTCGGGAGGCTCCGGCCCGGCTGGGTCTCCCTCGAGCCAGGAGCGCACGTCATAGTGGTAAAACTGCTTGCACCAGAGCATCCCGGCAAAGGCCTGGCGCATGACGTCTTGCGCGTCGGTTGAGAGCTCCTTGGGGATACGAGCGGCGTAAAATTCATCAGCTTCTTTTTTTCGAATCGCAAAGACACCGTCGAAACCCGCGCTGAAGTCATTTGTGCCGGGCACGCCTTCGGCGCGATCGGCATGTCCCGGAGAAGTGATGATCCCGACCTGCCCTACATCCCTGTCCATCCCGCCGAGTGGCTCCGAATCGGTCAGGCGCAATTTGAGAGTTACGCCTTCACTCGGGCCAAGTTTCACAGGGTAGTAGGCCGCCATTTTTGTACCGGTTTCCTGCGGATTGACAGCCGCCTTGTTGCCGTGAATCAGGTATTCGTGGAACGCGTCCTTCACGTAGGGTGAACGATTTCCTCCACCGAAAAGACGCGCGTTGTTGGTTTCGTTCTCGGTGAAGAGCAGTTGGGGCTGGCCGGCGCAGATGAGCCAGCGCTTGCCATACTGCCAGTGTTGCAGTTCGGCGCATAAACTCTGCGGGATACCGGCGGTCTTGCGAACGACAGGGCGACGAAGATCCTTGCCCCAGGACCAGGTGTTGCGAAACCACAAGGAGGGCAGGAGATGCAGAGAGGCGGCGTCCGGTCCGCGATTGACCGCGGTGATCTGAATGAGGATGTCCTCGACGTCCGCCTTGGCATATTCGATGAAAACGTCGAAATAACGATTCTCGGCGAACACGCCCGTGTCCAGTAGCTCGAATTCGGGGAACTCGCGTCCGCGGCGGCGGTTCTCTTCAACGAGCTGCCCGTAAGGAAATTCGGCTTGCGGATACTTATACAGCGTGCGCATGTAGCTGTGCGTGGGGGTGGAGTCCAGATAAAAGTAATACTCCTTGACATCCTCGGCGTGGTTGCCCTGATTACCCGTGAGACCGAACATTCTCTCTTTTAGAATGGGGTCGCGGCCATTCCAAAGAGCCAGGCCGAAGCAAATCATCTGGTGGCGGTCGCTGATGCCGCCGATGCCGTCTTCGCCCCAGCGGTAGGCGCGGGAGCGAGCGTGGTCGTGCGGGAAATACTCCCAGGCGGTTCCCTCGGCGCTGTAATCCTCGCGGACAGTGCCCCACTGGCGTTCGGAAAGATAAGGTCCCCATCGCTTCCAGTGTTTTTTGCGCGCGCGGGCTTCTTCGAGGCGACGGTCTTCCGTGGTTACGAGTCGTGGCATGGCTGACAGGTCCTTAGGATGAAGGGCCGACGATTAGTGACCGCATCCTCTCGTAAATCCAATACTCTGGCAACCGCGGCTGTGCCCCTTCCGGCGCTTCCCGCAGTATAACGGCCATCTGCCTTAATTCGATGCCCCAGGAGAAATTCTGTCGCAGATTTTCGAGAGAATACGTGGGCGCGCGTGGGGGTTGCCTTTCAAAGATTCCGCGTTACGACATCTTGCTGTTTATGGCTTGACAATCACTTCTGACTCTTGCTAGCTTCACTCGCATCGTGCCCCTACCCGCACGATAAAACTTCCCTCCACGCTCTCACCGGTTACGACCCGATCGGTCCGTGGACCCACAACACGGAGGCCCCATGTACCTCGTCCTTCGCTCGCTCTCGCCGCTCATCCTTTTCTTGCTCCTCACTCTTCTCCTTGCTCCTCACCCAGCCTCTGCTCAAGTTACATTCCCCGCCACCGGCACTCCTCCTTTTGGCTCCTTCAGCGGCGGCCCCGACATTATTAACAACGCCAATCTAAACGTCCATTACCTCATTCCAGTGCTCCAAAAAGGTGGTCGCGGCTTGCCCTTCAATTTCTTTCTCACCTACGACTCTTTGATATGGACACCATCAGGCGCGAGTGGTAGCCAAACCTGGCAGCCCGCGAAAAACTTTGGCTGGAACGGCTCGGAATTGCGAATCGGGAATCTGGTCGCCGCTTTGGACAATTCAACCACGATTTGCTCACCAAGACCCAACGAGAAGTTTATCAGCACCGAAACTGCCTTTTGGCATTACGTTGACGGTTGGGGTACAAGTCATCAGTTTCCGGGACAGTCGTCCGTTACTACCAATCAGTGCACGGGAACCACAACCTCAAAGTCTCTTACAAACGACATGGCAATAGATGGCTCCGGGTACACCCTCAGCACCAACGGAAACACGGCCACTCAGCTCCTGGGACCTGACGGAAACCGCATTAACGCCCCCTCGAACCTGAATATAGGCAGCGGAAGCGTGGAAGACCGCAATGGAAATGAGATTTCAATCAATTCGAGCGGGGTTCTCACGGACACGTTGGGTACAACAGCGCTCACGGTTACGGGCAACTTTTCCTCACCTCCGATCACCATGACGTACGTCGCCCCCTCGGGCGCCAACGCTTCCTACACCATGAAATTTACGGCCTTCACCGTAAAAACCAACTTCGGATGCAGCGGCGTCACCGATTTTCCTGCCACCAGTGAGAATCTGGTCAGCGAGATCGACCTTCCCGACATAAGTACGAATCCCAGCGACAAGTACACCTTCACTTACGAACCCACTCCCGGATTTTCTGGCGATGTCACCGGCCGCCTCAAATCGGTCACCCTCCCCACAGGCGGCACCATTACCTACACCTATACTGGCGGAAACAACGGTATTCTCTGCGCTGACGGTTCTACGGCCACCCTTGCCCGTACAACCCCGGACGGGACCTGGACCTATGCACAGGTGAAAGGCTCTGGCGCCGCCTCCACCACCACCATTACCGCTCCAAAGCTCCCTTATGACTCCGCGGCGAACGAAACCGTCATTCAATTCCAGGGCATTTACGAAACTCAACGCCAGGTTCATCAGGGCTCCACTTCCGGCACGCTGCTCAGAACCGTCAACACCTGCTACAACGGCGCCGCTTCCCCATGTACTGCCACCGCCATCACGCTCCCTATCAGCTCGCGCACCGTCCTCGATCAAATCGGCACAAGTAGCGGCCCCATCTGCAAGCACGTGTACACGTACAACTCCTTCGGCCTCCCCACCGAACAGGACGATTTCGACTACGGTCCCAGCGCCCCGGGCGCTCTTCTCAGAAAAGAGCTGATTGCTTACGCCTCTCTGAGCAATAACATCGTCAATCAGCCTTCTTCCATTACGGTCGAGGACGGCAGCAGCAACATAAAAGCAAAAACTACCTTTTGCTACGACGAAGGCACACCAAGTGGCACTACCACGTGCGCTGCCGCTGGCGCACCCACCGCCACCTCCGGCACTCCGCAGCACGTTGCCGTCTCCGGCTCCCGTGGCAATGTCACCACCATCGCCCAACTCGTTTCAGGGTCAACCACCGTCGGCCAGAGGCTCACCTATTTTGATACCGGCACCGTGAACACTTCCATCGACGTCAACGGTGCCGTCACCACTTTCAAATATCCCGACGCCACATCCACCTGCGGTAACGCTTTTCCCACCGGCATCAACGAACCGCTCAGTATGACCCGCTCCATGGCCTGGAACTGCACCGGCGGCGTGCAATCCTCCGTCACCGACGAAAACGGCAAAGTCACTTCCACCACGTGGAGCGATCCCGATTTCTGGCGCCCCGCCGCAACCAACTTTCCCGATGGCGGCCAGACCAGCATCGCGTACAACAGCGCGACCAGCGTCACGTCGACAACTAAGATGAACTCCTCGCAAAATATCGTCGGTACCGTTCTCCTCGACGGTCTTGGCCGCACCAAGCAAACGCAGCTCGCCGACCCTCAGCCTCAGGGCACCGATTTCGTGGACACCACCTACGACGCCCTCGGCCGCGTAACCTCCGTCTCGAACCCGCACCGTTCCACAAGCTCAAGCACCGACGGCACCACCACTAATGCCTACGACGCGTTGAGCCGCCCCACTTCGGTGACTTTACAAGATGGGTCGGTCGCTCACATTTCTTATTCCAACAACACGGCCACGGCCACCGATCCCGCCGGCAAAAAACGCCAAAGCACCTACGATTCTCTTGGGCGCCTCACGCAGGTCGTTGAGGACCCTGGCGGCCTGGGCTACATCAGCACCTACACCTACGACGCGCTCGGCAATTTAACGGGCGTCGTGCAAAACGGATCGCGTAATCGCACCTTCGCCTACGACGGCCTCTCCCGCCTCACCAGCGAAACCAATCCCGAAACCGGCATGATCACCTATAAGTACGATTCGGACACAAATTGCGCATCGCCCAATTCCTTCAACGGCGATCTGCTGTCCCGAACCGATGCGCGTGGCATCCGAACCTGCCTGCAGTACGACGTGCTGCATCGCCTCACCGCCAAAAACTATTCCGACAGTACCCCAGCAGTATCTCTCAGCTACGACCAAGCCTCCGCACGCGGCATCACCCTGACCAACACCATTGGCAGAATTTCTTCCGCCAGCACGGCGGGCACGAATCCGACCGGCTCGGTCTTCAGTTATGACCCGCTCGGCAGGGTCGTAAATAATTCCCAGTGCACTCCGGCCAATTGCAGCACCACGCCCTTCCCGGTTCAATATACGTATGACCTCGCTGGCGACATGACCTCCTATACCAACGGAGTCGTCCTCAGCGGAAGCAACGTCACTTTTACGCAGGCGTTCGATGCCGCGGCTCGCGTCACCCAACTGACTAGCAATTTCACTCCTGATGCAAACCACCCCGCTATCTTGGCCAGCGTGGATTCCACGATCGGTTTCTATCCTGACAGTGCTATCCGCAAAATGACCCACGGCAACGGCCTCACCGCCACCTGGGCGTTTAACAATCGACTCCAACCTTGCCGCTACAACACGAACTCCTCCGGTACCGCGCTGGGCACTTGCGCCGACGCTATTCCTTCCGGCAGCGTTCAAGATTTCAATCTTGGCTTCAACGCGGGCTCGTCCGATAATGGCAACGTGGCCTCCTTCACAGCTACGGGCACGCAGATTTTTAACCGCTCGTATACCTACGACGCTCTGAACCGGCTGCAAGCCTTGTCCGCGCCGGGGGACGCTTGTAGCGGATTAAGTTGGACCTATGACGCCTGGGGCAATCGCACCGCGCAATCCGCCACCGGCGGCACCTGCAACACGTTCTCCGCAGCGGTGAACACCAACAATCAGCTCTCCGGCTCGCCCTACGTGTACGACGCGGCCGGAAATCTCACCAACGATGGCTCGCACACCTATTTTTATGACGCCGAGAATCGCCTCATCCAAGTCGATGGCTCTTCTGGCTTTTGCGCCACCGGCAGCGGCACTGCCGCCACCATGTGCTATTTGTACGATGTCCAAGGTCGTCGCGTCCGCAAGTACATCGGCTCCACCGTGAAGGATTATGTGTTCAATCTGGCGAGCAGTGTCGTAGCCGAGATTACTCCGACCATGGGCTGGCAAGTCGGCTACAACTATCTGAACGGTCAGCTCCAGTCGGAATATCGCAACAACACGACCTACTTCATTCACGCCGATCATCTAGGTTCCACCCGCCTCCTCACCGACCCCGCCAAGGTCATCCAGCAGAACCTGGACTACCTTCCCTTCGGCGAGAACATTTCCACCGACTCCGGCATCTCCACCCACGAATTCACTGGCAACCAGCGCGATGGTGAATCGAGTCTCGACCACACCCTGTTCCGCAAATACTCTTTCCTCTCCGGCCGCTGGACTTCCCCCGACCGTCTCCGCGGCAACATCGGTAATCCCCAGTCCGTCAATCGCTACACTTACGTACTCAATAATCCAATCAATCTTGCTGACCCACTCGGCCTCTGCCCACCCCGAGTGCCTTGCAGAGAAGGTGGCCACCCACCGACAGGCAACTGCGACTCCTTCGACATAAGTGCCTGCGGGGGCGCTGCCACGGGAAGCTGCGATTCTTTTGAAGCGAGCGGGTGCGCAGGTGGCGGGTCATGCTCCCTCGAAGGAATTGCAGTGAATTGCGGCGTTATCTCCTCGTTAGCTAACGCCGGCGCTTTACAAGGAGTGTCCGCTCCCGCGATTAGCGGAGCCAGCCCGGGAGGCACATTCACTTTCTGGCTCTCAGGTGGCTCAATTACCTCCAACGATTCCAGGACAGGTACGTCCTCGACTTCGTACTTCGACGGCGAGTGGGTCACAATTGACCAATTCGCGAGCTACGTAAACCAGTACAACCAAAGCCTGGGGGCACTCAGTTATGATCAAAGGCTCGGCAAAATTGCCCAGGGAGTCGTCAAAGGCGCGGGCGTAGTTGGCGATCCCAAGTACATCGTCGGCTTTTATCTGGTCTCAGCAACCGGAGGAACGGTTATTGCGCCGGAAGCCCCGGCGGTCATAATCCAAGCCGGTAATACCGCGGCGGCGACTTATTATACGAATGAGGTCGTAAATCAGATCGTAAACTTCGCTTTGGGTGTATATGCAGCCCCCGGCTCCCAACTGCCGAACACCGCCGCCACATGGTTCGGACGTGCTGTAGGCTGGGTACTTAGACAACCCGAGGATTGGTGAACTCTTATGGGGCGCAAGGCACTTCAGTGTCGCAGTTGTCGGTTCCGTGTACCGCTTAAGGAAACGACGATACGGGGCTCTTTCCCATGTCCGTCGTGTGGAGCGGACCTTCGGATCCCGTACTCCTATACTCTAAAGATTGAATTACTATCGATTTTGTTCGCACCGACTGCTCTTATGGCTGTCGGCGTCAAGTTGTATAGCTTCGCCTTTGTCTTTGCGATTCTACCCACTCTTCTTGCGTTGTATTTCATCGTTGGTTTCCTGGCATTCAAACTTGCACCTCCGGCCTTGGAACTGGTTGACAATGATTTTGAGGAGTCCAAGCAAAACCATTCTCCGTAGCGTTAGGTTCCCCTATTCTCCATGCACGAAATCATGTGGAGACTTAAGAGCCAACGAAGGACGGGTGGTGCATCCTTAACGAACTAGAAAGCTCTTGGGCCGGGCGGGTGGCGCAGACGTAACGCGCCAAGAGCTCCTGGGTGGCGCACCCTTTGCGTTTTGTTTTCTCAAAGGGTGCCGAAGTTGATTTTTCCTGATTCCATTCCTGGATCCTCACTTCCCACTACCCACCAACCACTACTCACTCTCCCTCCGCTACTTCCCGTAGCGCATCGCCGTAAACCCTTCCCCATCCATCGCCTACGGCGTCTTATCTCACCTGCCCGCCATCCTTTGGGCGGGTTCGAACGATACCACTGCAACAATTCCCTTGACAGTTAAGCCAAACTGCGCTATGATTCGCTATGGTTTGGCTGTCCTCCGCGCAGGGCACTCGCCCCTACGCACGCCCGACCCGCCTAGCTGTTTGCAAACTAGTTACCCCAAACTCGCAAAACGTCATTTTCTGTTCCCTTTGTTTTCAATCTCTTACGCACTCTTTTGCAGGAAGCCTTTTGGCAACTCCTTTGCAATCAGTTCGTTCCGAACTCTTTGCACAAAACACCGGGAGTGGGTACACCCCTCAGGATTCGCCTCATGTTTTCAACGGCTTACAGACTCTTCAAGATTCGGCCCGTCGCGGTTTGCCCCGAGTTTACCTGCCCTCGAGGGGTAGACGACCAGCTCGTCCGGCTCATTCATTTCTTCGTTGCGTCCGTGCCATTCCTCCGTTGTCGTGCCGTTGGAGCCCCGTTGTTTTTCAACGGGAAACGCCCCCTATCTCTTTTCTCTTCCAATCGTTACCGGGCTCTTCCCCCCACAACGAAGGGGGGTACACCCATCCCCCTCGTTCCAATGAGTTTTTTCGGGGATTCGCGTCAGGGTTACTTACGATTGGCTGGGAGGCCTGGACTCGAACCAGGATAGCCAGATCCAGAGTCTGGAGTCCTACCAATTGGACGACCTCCCAGCCGGGGGAGGAACAAAAAGGAATCGCAGCCCTTTCCCGAGGATCGGGACAGCCACGATTCTCCCTGTCTAATTTAATCGGGAATCCCGAAAGCGTCAACCGCGCCTCGTTCTCGCAAAAACTCGGCACCTATGGCAATCAAGAGAGTTCGGTGCGCTTAAGGACGAGCCGCAGGCGATGGCTGCGCGCGCCGCTCACCTTTATCAACCGGAATCATGCGGCCTCGCTTGATGATGTATTCATCACCACTCCAGGTGATTCGGTTCGAGGCAAAACTCGCCAGCCAAACGATGAAATTCAGAAAATCCCGCAAAGGCACGAGCCACAACCTGCGGCGCAAGACGTCGTCTCCCACTCCCCAGACTCCAACAGTCCAGGCCATCACCAATCGCAGGAGGAGATAAGCAGAAAAGTACGCAATGGCGACCCACCGTGCAGGGGCTATCACGGCCGCGAGCAGCGCCCAGGGAAGACCGTGCGTCAGAAGAAGACCGAAGTAAGACAGCGGCCGGCACAGCCGTACCGTGCGGGCCCAGCGGAGCTGATGATCCCAAAAACCCCGCGCCGTTTGTGCGGGGTACATGGTCCAGACGATTTCGCGCGACAACACGACTTTCCCGCCGGCCTTCGCGATGCGATCGCCCAGTTCATAGTCGTCGGCGAGCATGTCCGAAAACGCCGCGAAGCCGCCAATCTTCTCCAGCCAGGGTTTTTTCGTTGCGATGGCTGCGCCAAGAGCGAAGCGAATGCCTTCCGTCCAGTTCGCCATCAAAACGCCGGCGAAGAAATCGCTGGCGGCGCCAACGGCTTCGAGCTCCGCGCCAAGATTTTTTTCAGCGATGCTGCGATAGAAGCAGGTGACCGCTCCCGTATTTTCCTGGGCTAGCGAGGTCACAACTTCCTGCAGAAAGTTTGCTCCGACGCGAACATCGCCATCGGTAAGAACTAAGATTTCATGGCGCGCTTCCTGCGCGAGCCGTGCTAAGTTGTTCACTTTGCGGTTCGCGCCGAGATAGTCCGCGCCAACAAACAAGCGAATATGGCGTTCGGGAAATTCCGTGATGACCCGCCGGATCACGGGCACAGCGGGATCGGCATCGTCGTTTACCGCGAACAGAATTTCGTATTCGGGATAAGTTTGCCGGCAGAAGCTCGCGAAATTCTCATAGGAGCCGAAATCGACGCCGCGCACAGGTTTGAGCAGGCTTGCCGGGGGCATATACTCGGGGATTTTCTTCGCCCGTTCACGCCGGAAAAAACGCAGCGCCGCAATCGTAGCGGCGGCGTAATAAACAAGGGACGCTGCTGCCAGAAGGAGCGCGGCGTACCGTAACCCCTCCGGGAAGGAGTTCATCTTGAACACACTCTGCGTTGCTCCCTATTTCCAACCGTAGTGGAATAGCCTGCTCAACTCTGGTGTTTTTCATCCTCCAACGGCAAGCCGGACAGAGAGGGCTGGACGGGCACTAATAATTTTCGCCGCACATGGTATTCGATGCCCCGCCAGGTGATCCTGTCGGTGAAAAACCCGGCGATCCAAACAAGGAAGGTCACGGTATCGCGGAGTGGCACCACCCACACTTTGCGGGGCACGACCCGGTCACCCAGCCCCCACGCTCCCGCCGTCCATGTAACGCCCAACCGCAAAACCAAATATCCGCAGACATAGGCCGCGGCCGCCGCTCCCGACGGTGCCATAATCGCGGCCAACACCGCCCACGGCAAGCCATGTGTAAAGATCAAGCCGACATAACCTGCGGGGCGCACGTTGTGCAACCCGATGGACCAGCGCAACTCATGCCGCAGATATTCTCCCCATGTTTCGCGCGCGAATACCATCCATACGGGCTTGCGCATCAGCTCCACGCGATACCCATGCTTTGCAATTCGATTCCCCAGCTCGAAGTCGTCGGAGTGGTGATTGGCCATAGCTTCCCAGCCGCCAATTTCGGCTAGATGTTTTTTGGTCGTCGCCATGGTCCAGCCAAAAGCGAATTGCACTTTGCCTTCGAGCTTGCGGGCCACAAGGGCGCCGGGGATGGAATCCGCGCTCAAACCAATCGCATCCAGATCGGCCACAAGGTTCCCGCCTGGAATACAGCGGGGAAATGTGGTAACCGCTCCAACGGCAGGATCGGCAAAAGGAGCCGCAACCTCCCGCAGGTAGTCCGGGTCCACGCGGATGTCGCTGTCCACCATAACCAAATGGTCATAACTCGCGGCCTCGACCAGCGCGCACAAGTTATTCACCTTATTGTTGGCGCCTTTTCGGGCGATGTCCTTAACCAGCCGGATCTTTCGTTCCGGGAAATCCCGCTGCAATTTTTCGATCACCGGAAGTACGGGATCATCCGCTTCGGCTACCGCGAATACCAGCTCATACTCGGGATAGTCCTGACGGCAGTAACTGGCAAAATTTTGATACGCCTCGAGATCCACTCCCCGCACGGGCTTGAGGATGCTGAGTGGAGGAGTGAAATCTCCCCTTATGACTTTTCTACGTTGCGACTGGAAAAAATCCACGACGCAGTAGAGGCCCAACAAGTAATAGACCAGTGGTCCCACCGCGAGAATTAATATGACTGCTCGAATTACCGGCACGAATTCATATCCTGTCTTGAAGCTCCAAGCGTTTCCCGACGATCCGTCTGCGTTTTACGTGAGCCGGGGCGAGGCATCTCGCAGCGCTTCCGAACTGCATGATACACTTTCTTTTCTCATGCGCCGAAATCTCATTGCCACCTTGCTTTCTCCCCCTACAGGGAGCTTCGGTTCGGCATGACCGTGCCTTCCGGCCAACGCTTCTGGCCATCCGTCGCCGTTCTTTTTGTTCTCTGGGCGGTGGTCTATGTTCCCGGCCTGTTTCAACCCTCGCTTTTTGATGATGCCGATTCCGCTCATGCGGAAGCGGCGCGGGAAATGCTAACCCGGCACGACTGGGTGACGTTGCACCAGGACGGAATTCGTTATCTCGAAAAGGCACCGCTTCCCTACTGGGCCATGGCTGCAAGCTTTCGGCTATTCGGCATCACTGAGTGGACAGCCCGGCTGACTCAGGGACTCAGCGTGCTTGTTCTGTTCTTGGTTCTTTTTCAGATCGGCCGCAAGTTTCTTTCACCGGAAGCAGGATTCTGGGCTGCCGTGGTGACGGCGACCTCCTTCGGTCCCTATTTGTTCACTCGCATTCTGATTCCGGACGTGATGGTTGGCCTATGGCTGTCCCTCGGCTTCTACTTTTTTCTTCTCGGTTGGCAAGCGCAGCAGCCGTCCCGGTTTGCCTGCTGGGGACTCGCGGCGAGCATCGCGCTAAATGTTCTTACCAAAAGCCTTATCGGACTCGTGTTTCCTTGCGCGATTATCCTTGTTTTTCTCTTTCTGATGGGTGATCTGCGCCATCTGCGGAAAATGCGCCTCTTCTCGAGCTCTGTGGTTTTTCTGGCTATCGCGGCGCCCTGGCACATTCTGGCGGCGCTTCGCAATCCTCCGGCAGGCCAATCCAAGGGATTTCTCTGGTTTTACTTCGTGAACGAACAATTCCTCCGCTACTTCGGCAAGCGTTATCCGATGGACTACGGCAAGGTGCCGCTGCTTCTTTTCTGGGGGCTTCTCCTGATCTGGTTGCTTCCTTGGAGCGCGTTCTTGCCTCAAGCGCTGATGCAAGTTCGTTTCCGCCTGCGCGAAAGTGATCGGCGCGATGTTTCCCAGGCCGCCGCGCTTCTTTTTTTCATCTGGGCCGCGGCGATCCTGGTCTTTTTCAGTTTCTCGACTCGCCAGGAATACTATGTCGCTCCCGCGCTGCCTGCTCTCGCCCTGCTCCTCGGAATCTGGCTGGACCGCGAATCACGAATGTCCGGCGAAGGCGTCCCGGCGCGCTCCAGCATGATACCGGCAACTGTTTTGTTAATTTTCGGGCTGCTTATCTCTGCGGCTACGCTGGCTTTGGCGATTCTTTCACGCATGCCTCGACCCGGCGTGGATCTCGCCGATCTCCTCAACAAAAATCCTGACGTCTACGTTCTCTCTCTCGGACATTTTTTGGACTTGACGGGTGAGGCGATGGGCCTGTTCCGCTGGCCTTTGGCGGGGACGGGAATCGCGTTTCTCTTCGGCACAGGATTGAACTGGTTCTGGCGCCGTCGCAATGCCCCCCGTAAAGCCAATTGGGCGCTGACGCTGATGATGTGCGTGTTTATCTACTGCGCGCACGTCGCGTTGGGGGCGTTCGCTCCCGTCCTGGGCTCAAAGCCCTTGGCCAACGCAATCCTGCACGAGTTGAAGCCGGGCGACTGGATCATCTCCGACGGCGAATACGCCAACGCTTCCTCGATCAATTTTTACACTCGCGAACAAATGCTCATCCTCAATGGCCGCATCAATGGCCTATGGTATGGCTCGCTCTTTCCCGACGCTCCTCAGATTTTCTTGGATGACGCGCAATTCGCAAACATTTGGTCAGGAACCAACCGCGTTTTTTTTGTTACCGGAAGCGGCGAACGCCGCGCTACCCTCGAGAAAATCGCGCCAGTCTATTCGCTCGCGCGAGCGGGGGGAAAATTCGTTTTCACAAACCGCGCCTCCACTACGGGGCTCGCTCAACCCGCCGCCACCAGCGCTACACCGGCGCAAACGAGTACTACGCCCGCCCACCGTGCTGCGCTGACGTCTTCTCCCAAAATATATTTTGCTCCGAAGGTGCCCACGACGTAGCTCATGGCCGACGCCGGTATCACGAAGCTGATGGGTTCCCAGGAAAGCAGCAAGAGCAGCGAATAAAAAGACAGCGCCATCAGCGGCACGCCCATCCAGAACCATCCGTTGCGAAATGCCCGGCCCAGGAACTCCAACAACGGCTTCGGACGCAGCCGCGACGGCTCCCCCGTCGCTTTCATGCCGTGGGTGATTGCGATCTCCCCGCCCGTGCTGCCAAAGACAAGCACCGCCAGCATTAGAATAACGCGCGTCATGCCGCCACCTCCGGCGACGCTGCCCGTGATGTTTCGGCGGTCGTGCGCGGCTTGGTCTGGCCCACCAGCAATACGCCGACGCAAATCATCACCACGCCAATCCAGCGGCGCGGGGAGACGGATTCATGCAGGAAAACGACGGCTAGCAAGGTAAGCAGCGCGTAGCCAAACGCTCCGGCAGGCATGACGTAGCTGTAGTCGGCCCAACTCAGCACGGTCATGTAACTGAGCATGAATCCGCTGAGAAAGAGAATGCCAATCCAGATGGTTTCGTTGGTAATCGTCAACAGGAAAGCGTGCTGCAACCCGTCCATCGTCAGCGACACCGCGCCGATCTGCGACATCCCGCGTTTCAGCATCAGGTCCCCGACGTTGGCGCACACGACCATCGCAAGGACCATGATCAGCGTCTTGATCCGAAGCCTGCGTTCGGTTGCCATGTACTGTGGTTAGTCGTTTCCGGAAGCCGAGGGAGTCTCCGGTACGGAAATCATGGGTTTTTTGAGGTCGCCGCCCTGCTTAACCCACTTCCATCGCTCCGCTCGAAGTTTCAGGAAGGAAGTCGCTTCATCGTAGAGGCGTTTTCTCTCGTGCCCGTCCCACAAAGCTTCGCGGACGATGCGCCAAACCACGCGCGGCCGGAAGTAATATTCGTCATAGAAGCGGTTCAGGCCGCCCATCATTTCTTCTTTCGAGAGATGCGGGTACTCGATGTGAGGCAGCTGGTGGCCGCCGTTATCGGCCAACGCCTCTACCTTGAGGAAACCTTCCTTGGCCATCGAATCGTGGAGTTCTGTGCCGGGCATGGCATGGGCCAGGGAAACCTGTATGGTTTCGCAATCCAGTTCCTTTGCAAACTCTATGGTCTTGTTAATCGTTTCCTTCGTTTCTCCCGGCAAGCCAATGATAAAGTCACCGTGAACCTTAATCCCGACTTTCTTGCAATTCTTCATGAACTCGCGTGCCATCTCCACGGTCGCGCCCTTCTTGATATTCTTCAAGATCTGCGGATCGCCGGATTCGAACCCCACGATAAACAACCGCGCCCCGCCGTCGGCCATGGCCTTTAATTCTTCATACTTACTGTGGCACCGCGCCGTGCACGACCACTGAAACTTCAGCGGCTTAAACTTCTGGCTCAGTTCTATCGCGCGGTCCCGGCGAATATTGAACGTATCGTCATCGAAGAAAATTTCTTTCATCTGCGGAAAGTATTCGAGCGCGTTCTTCACTTCCCTGACAACGTTGTCCACCGATCGTGTGCGCCAGGCGTGGCCCGAAATTGTCTGCGGCCACATGCAGAACGTGCACATCGCCGGGCACCCGCGCGTTGTATAAAACGAAACGAACGGATTCAGCAGGAACGGCACATTATAATTTTCAATCGTGAGGTCGCGCTTGTAGATGTCCGTCGCAAACGGCAGCGCGTCGAGCCCCTCCGTGTGGAGCTGCGGCCGCTCTGCGTTGTGCACGACTCTGCCATCTTTGCGATAGCTGACACCGAGAATCTGATCCAGCGGCTTTCCGTGCGCGTATTCGACCACGGAATGATCAAACTCGCCGCGAGTGACAAAGTCGATGTCTTCGCTGGCAGCCAGTGTCTCGTCCGGCTTGATGTGGCCGTGCGGCCCGACGAAGGCGATCTTCAGCCCCGGATTGGACTCCTTGATCTTGCGAATGAGCTTTACGTCGCTCTCGAATCCAACCGTGGAAGTAAACAGAATAAGGAATTCGTAGTCTTTGCAGATTTCAATGGTCTGCTGCCAGTTAATCTTGTGCGGCGAAGCGTCGAGCAAGCGGCTGCCAGGAATCATCCCGGCCGGATACGTGAGCCAAACCGGGTACCAGTAGGACTCAATTTCGCGCGTCGCGGGCCACCGCGAACTCGCTCCCCCGTCAAAGTTCTCAAAACTTGGCGGGTTTAACAGCAACGTCTTCATTACATCAGGCATTCTTCACCCTCAGCCTTCGGTAGGCAAAATCTTCTCGTATTGTCTTGCTAGGTTCAGTCACTGAGGGACACAAATAGGCTATCCCTGTGACCGTGCCCTAAGCCCCCTACTCCAAATACTAGTTTACCCGAGTTGGATGTCCTGACCCAAAGGATTCCGGAAATAGGTATTATATTGCAGCGAAAGGCTAAATAGCGCATTAAACGGTCATTGGGGCTGGCTCACCGGCAGGGATTAAGCCGCTGGCAGTGGTGGCTTGGCGCAACTTCACGGACGATAGCCTTAGGCAGAGGTCAGCCGACGGCTCCGTGTTTCCTCGGCCGCTAGCGTAAGCACTTCCCAGATCCGCCCGACCCAGTCCAAATGTTCGGGTTTCATGAGCACAGAGCGCAGGCAGGTGATGGTTTCGCGATCGCGTTTCAGGCTGTTTTTGTGGCTGTCCCAAAAGGCGACAGGTAGCTCGGCCAAGGCCAAGTGAAGATTGGATCTTGCTGCGGCATCAAAAATTCGCCGCGAGTGCTCGGATGCTTCGCTGACGCTCGCTGCCCGCGGGACAAAAATGACGATGTCCAGTTCGGGTTCAAACGCGGTCAGAAATTGCTCGTCACCGCAAAGCTTTTTATGAAGCGACAGCGCGGCCCGTCTGCCACTTTCGAGACCCCGCGCAAATTCTCCCCCTCGCACCAACGGAAGCAACTTTTGCGTTGCCCAGAGCGCGGCAGCTGCGGCGCCGGGGCGGGAGCATTCAAGACTGATTTCTCCGAGATGAAGTTCCGCAGAACTGAAATACGTGTACGGCGAGTCATGTTTGTAAAGGCGGCCCACGCCGGGATCGCGGAAGAGCACGCATCCGCAGCCGTAGGGCTGCAATCCGTGCTTGTGGGGATCGATTACGATCGAATCCGCTTCGCCGATTTTCGCAAAGGCTTGCTTTGTATGGGGCGCGAGATTCTCCGCGAGTGTGAAATAGCCACCGTAGGCGGAATCGGCATGCAGGCGGAACTCATATTTTTCGCGCAGCCCGAGGATCGCCGCCAGCGGATCAACCGATCCGGTGGCCGTCGTCCCCATAGTTACCACTACCGTGCCAACATCCCCTCTCGCCAGGCGCTTCTCAAGCGCATTTGCGTCCATCCGTCCGCGAGAGTCGCTGGGCACCGCTTCAAACTCAAGTTGTAAGACGCTGCTGATTCTCCTGTGGGTGTAGTGCGCTTGCTCGCTTGCCAGTATTTTCTTTCCTGGGTGCAATTGACCAGCGACCCAAAGCGCTTCCAGGTTCGCCATCGTGCCGCCGCCGCACAGATGGCCGAGAAATCGTCTCCAGCCAAACATCGCTGCTATTTCCGCGACGGCTTCCTTCTCCATCGCCGAGGTTGCCCGGCCCCCGTCCAGCGCGTGATTGTTCGGGTTAATCCACATAGTCAGCGCGTACGCCAGCCGCGCCACGGGATGCGGCGGCTTCAGCATCTGTCCAGCATACAGCGGATGAAAATAGGGATAATTGTCCTGAAGCCGGCCGGCCGTTTCGTTCAACACTTCCGCGAGCCGTTCCATCCCGGCCGCCTTTGAATCGAATTCAGGCAGGCCGGAAAAACCCTGCTCCAGCTTTTTCAGAGCATCGAGTAAGACGCCGAGACTCTTTTGCTCCAGTTGCACGAGTCACCAATTTCTATTCATCTGTGACAGCTCACAGTCACCAGTCACTATTCACGCGTCACTTCTTACTGCCACACCTTGTCCAATTGCCCCGCCGTCTTAAGCAGGTCGAGTTGCGCCTGCTGGCGCTGAAAATTTGCGTCCAGATAAGCCATCCATTTTTCGCTTTCTTCGAGGCGCGCCCTTTCCATTTCGCGCAAATTCAATTTCCCTTCGCCAAATTGTGATTGCAGCACGGCAACATTCTGCTGCGCGAGTTGTAGTTCCAGGCGTGCGACTTCTTTCGCCGCGTCCCGCTCGCGGAGATGTCGTGTCTTCAGCCTCACATCCGCGCTTACTTCGGATTTCTTGTTTTCCAGGTTAACCTTGGCCGCTTCCAGGTTCACTCGCGCAAGCCCGATGGCCGCTTTTGTCTGTGCGCTGAAGATCGGCACTTGCATTTGTATCCCGGCGTTGACGTTATTTCTCTGAAAATGATTGAAGAATTCCAGATAGTTGTTGTACTTGGCGAGCACGCTGTAGGTGGTAACCAACTCGAGTGTCGGCCAATAACCCCGCTTTTCTCCGGTAAAGCGAAATTCTTTTGCGCGTACATCTGATTCCGCCAGCCGTAAACCGACATTATTCTGCAGGGCCATGGCCATCAGGTTTGCGCCTTCCTGTTCGGCGCTGCCGGGAAGATCTTCCGGCGTGACTTCGACGGTCTGATCAGGCCCCAGTCCCAGCTGATTCCGCAAAAAAATTTCCAGTTCGTCCTCGCGTCCTTCCAACTGCAAGATGCGCTGCACCACTTGCGCCTTGGTCAGTTGCGCCTTGGTCACTTCCACGGGAAGCTCGTAGCCTTCTCCTTGCCGCTCCTCGGTCACTTGCGTAATTTTCTCAGCGCTCTCTTTTTCCTTGCGGAGGAGTTCCAACGAATGCCTGACCTTGCCCAATTCCAGATACGCCATCGCAGTCCGCACGATAACTGAATTTCTCATGTCTTCGAGCAGGATTTTCTGCGCCTTTGCCTGTTCTTGTAGCTCTTTTCCTTGGCCTCGCACCGGCTCGTTGATCACTTTTTCCGTGTACGTAACATCAAAAATCGACGGCGCGCGTCCTCCGGGCGTCTCCGGAATTCCGTTCGTGTAGCCGGCCCCTGATCCCGCGTAGAGATTGGGCATGAACTCAGCCTTGGTGATCAGGGCCGCGTGATCCGCAATGCTCGCCTGAATCTTCACAACTTGAATGTCCTTGCTGTTCTGCAAGGCCAATTCGATGGCGCGCTTCAGCGTCAGTGTCACCGCGGGCGCTGTGTTGCCCTGAGGCGTTGGCTCCTGCCCGCGCGCCAAGACGCTTATCATCCCCAGCAAAGCAATCGCACAGGCTGCTCGACTAAGTCCTCGCATCTCGTTGCTCCTTTTGTTCTAGCTGCCCCTGTTCATTTCATTAGAAGGCACGGCGCACGCACTATTCATAACGCAGTGATTCGATCGGCTGGAGTCTTGCCGCTTGATTCGCCGGCAGGTACCCGAAGAAGAGTCCCGTGGAACACGAAACCACAAACGCAAGAATGACGCTCAGCCCGGACACTGGTACGCGCAAGTTTCCAGGCAACCAGGGCTGAATTCCCACCGGAATGGCAAGCCCGATCAGAATGCCCAAAACTGCGCCACCACCGCTGATCAAGATGGCCTCGATCAAAAATTGGTAGAGAATCTCCCGGTGCGCCGCCCCTATCGCCTTGCGTATTCCGATTTCTCGCGTCCGCTCCTTCACGGTGACTAGCATGATGTTCATGATGCCAATCCCGCTGATCAGCAGCGCGATAAACGCAATCACGATCAACACGATGGTCAGCGCCAGGGAAATGTTCCTGGCAGCGCTCAGAATTGCCGTCAGCGTTTGCACCTTGTATTCCGCCTCAGCCGGGTGACGGCTCCGCAGCAATTCACCTACTTGGCGCGCCACCAGAGGAACCACTTCGGGTCCCGCTGCCTGCGCATCCAGCAGGCGCAGCACATCCACACCGGTATAATATTTCATCAGCGTAAACGGGATGATGACCGAGTTCTCCTGAATGTCCGAAAGGCCAAACGTCTCGACGCGCTCGCGAAAAACTCCCACCACCGTGAACGTCAGTTCGCCCATGCGGAGCGATCCACCTACCGGATTCTCCAATCCGAATATCCGGTCAGACAGTTGTTGCGTGACCAGACATACCTTGCTTCGCATCTCCATGTCCGCGGAATCGAAGTATCTTCCGCGGCTGATCACCAGCCGGCGAATCTCCTGATAGCCTTGCGTGACGCCGATTAAATTCACAGGAACTTCCGCGCCCCCGGCCACTACTGTCATAGGCAACTCGCGCGTCCCCGAAACCGCAACCACACCAGGTATGCCCTCTTTCACGGCGTCCATGTCGCCCAGCGTAAGCTCGTAGCTCAGCGGCTGCGGCTTGTCGCGCCGCTGTTCGACCTCCACCCAAACCAGGTTGGAGCCGATGCTTTCGATCTGAGAAAGGACGAATTTCTTGCTGGTAAGGGCGACCGTAACCACCAGGACGATCGAAGCGCTTCCGATGATCACACCCAGCGATGTCAACGTCGCGCGCAATTTGTTGGCGCGCAACGCGTCGATCGCCACTGTCAGCGTTTCACGAATGTCCATCATGGCTTTTTATCCGGACGTGAAGATGATTTGGGCCGGAGGGCTGCCCGAATTCGAGTTAATTCGCATCCTGCTGTCCCTGGGCTTCGTCTGCTTCCGTGTTCACAATTTGCACCCTCATGCCGTTGCGCAAGTCGACTTCGCCAGGCAGAGCCACCATTTCGCCTTCCTGCAGCCCGGTGACAATTTCATAATTGGTGGCATCGGCGATGCCTACATGGACTTCGCGTTTTTCCAATGTTGATTTCCTTACGCCAACTCCCAGCTGATTATCCTTAACCACGAATACGTAGCGCCGTCCGGCTTCGGTCTCCACGGCTCCGCGTGGCACGGACAACACATTGAGTCTTTCCTTTGAATTGATGCGCACATTCACGTTAATGTTAGGCAAAAGCTGGAGCTTGTCGTTGTTCACGGAACACAGCAATTCGCCCACGCTGCGCGTCTGCCGCGCGACCACCTGTTTCGGAATCACTTCCGTCTTGCCGGTCCAGCTCTGGTTCGGCAGCGCGTCCCAGGTGATTGTCACCGACTGGTTGGGCTCCAGCAGCCCCAGTTCCGGCTCATCGATAAACGCGCGCACACGCACTTTGTGCAGATCCGCCATCTCCGCCAGCAAATCTCCGACTTTCACGTAGTCTCCTGCTTTCACTGGCATCGAGTACAGCGTCCCGTCGGCCGGCGCAGTGATCCGGCCATCCCTGACTTTGCTTTCGAGAGCGGCTATTTCGTTCTGCAATTGCTCCACGTGCAGCGCCATTCCGTCTGCGTCCAGCCTTACGCCATGTTCAAATTCCTGCTTGACCGCCGCGAGCCGCGCCACTTCGGCCTGCGCCTTCACCAGTGCCAGGTCGTTCGCTGCAAGCTCTTCTTTGGTCGCCGCCTGCTGCGCCACCAGGCGCTGCAGTGCATCGTTGGCGCGCTGCAAACGGTCGCGATCAGCCTGAGCCTTCGCCAAATCGCCTATAGCACGCGCCGTCGCGTCGCTTCGTCCTCCAGCTTTCGCCGCGCGCAAATCATCTTGCGCGTGCAGGAGCTTTTCCCTCGTATCCGCCAATTGAGCAGCGGCGTCCTTCACGTTCAAATCCAGCAGCGCTTGCCCCCTCTTCACTGCCTGCCCTTCGAGCACGTGGACCTTTTCAACAAACGTGTCCAGTTGCGCCCTCATCACGTAAGGCGATATGGGCTCCACTTTTCCGTTGCTCGTGATAGAAGAAACCAGATTTCGCCGCCGCGGCATCACCGCCGAAATTTTGGCTGCGGGTTTCCGTCCGCTCAACCACACCAGGCCGTAGGCCAGCGCCCCTGCCAGCAGGAGGAAAATCACGATGCGATTGCGCAATCTGCGATCCATTTTCCCCTGTTCTTCGTCAATCTCTTGCGTCACGCACAGCCGCGTGTCCAAACGCTCGCACGCCTCGCGCCATTTTTAGTGCTTTTCCAAGGCCTGCAGGCTGTTCGTCGGGAGCCTATGAAGCATTTCATTCTAACAAGAGCGCTGCGGCTTTCTCTACTAAACTGGCCCACAGTCGTCCGAAATGGTAGGCGGGAGCTTTTCTAACGCTATCGACTGAACCGCCGCGGAGGCGTAATGCGGCATTGCGTCCCCCCTGGCAAATAGATGCCTGGCCTTTCGGCATAGATGCAGCATGGGACAGTATGTGGCATTGTCCGGCGATTCCCGGGATTATCTTTCCTTTCGAATCTTAGGTAACATTCCCCGGACTTTAGGCGTAATAGCGTGTGGTACGGTTGCTCTTTGTCCAGCGCATTCCAACGAGGGGTCCTCAATGATTGAAGCTCGGGGCTTGTGCAAACGTTTCCATGACAAGAAGCGAGGCGAGATCCGCGCCGTGGACAACGTCAGCTTCCGCTGTGAACCCGGCAAGATCTATGGATTGCTGGGTGCTAACGGCGCCGGGAAAACCACAACGCTCCGCATGCTGGCCACGATTCTCGAGCCAACCGACGGCACCGCCCTGGTCTGCGGTTACGACGTGGTCGAGCAACCCGAAAAAGTTCGTGCCAATGTCGGCTTCCTCTCTACCGCCACGGCGCTCTATCCCCGTCTCACTGCTCAGGAAATGGTCGAGTACTTCGGCCGGCTCAACGGCATCGATGAGGTGACGTTAAAAAAACGCGTCGACGATATCTTTACTCGATTGGACATGAACGAATTCCGCGACCGCCGCTGCGACAAACTCTCCACCGGCATGAAACAGAAGACCTCCATCGCCCGCACGCTCGTTCACGATCCACCGGTCATGATTTTTGACGAGCCCACAACGGGCCTCGATGTCATGACCGCCCGCACGATCATTAGTTTCATCAGCGACTGCCGGTCCCAAGGCAAAACGGTCATCTTTTCCACCCATATCATGAGTGAAGTCGAACGGCTCTGCGATAACATTGGCATCATCCACGACGGCAAGCTCCTCGCCGAAGGCACCCTCCCACATCTTCGCGACAATTACCGGGAACACGACCTCGAGGAAATCATCGTCAAGGTCGTCGGTCCCCGGTTCGCCAACTCGGAGGCATGAGCATCATGAACTTTAAGGCCGTCGGCATCGTCTATCGCAAGGAACTTACCGAGTGGCTTCGCGACCGCCGCACCCTAATCTCCACGGTTCTGGTGCCTCTTCTGATGTTTCCCATCCTCATTTCCGGCATGATCTCCGTGTCCAGCATCTTGCTCGGCAACGCCAAGAAAGAAATCCCCAAGGTCATGATCATCGAAGGCGATGATTCCCCCGACGTGCTCAAGGCTCTTCACGGCATTAAGGATCTCCAGTTTGTTCCTTACGCGGAGAACTGGAGAGATCAGATCACCGACAAAGAAATTCGTGCCGCAGTGCGGATTCCGAAAGGCTTCCAGGCTTCTTTGCAAAATGGAAATTCACAGACGGTGGAAATTTACTATTACGAAGGCGAAATCAAATCGGAATTCGGCGCTGAGCACGTGGAAAAGTCTCTTACTGAATACAAAGACACAATTGTCGCGGGCCGTCTCAAGGCCGAGGACCTTTCCGCTTCCGTCCTCTCTCCTTTCGAGATCAAAAAGGAAAATACCGCTCCGCCCGAAAAGGTGAGCGGCGCGGGCGTTGGCAGCTTCATCGGCTACATGGTCATCATTCTCTCCATGACCGGCGCCATGTACCCCGCTATCGATTTGACCGCTGGCGAAAAAGAACGCGGCACCATGGAGACCATTCTTTCCAGCCCCGTTTCCCGCCTTGAACTCGTCCTTGGAAAGTTCCTGTTAGTTTTGTCCGCCTCGCTGACGACGGCCATCCTATCTGTCATCTCCATGGGGAGTTCTTTCTACTTTCTTGGCCATTCTCAAGCCGTTGCTTCATCTGGCGAGCACGGCTTGCAGATGAATCTTGGCTGGATATCCATCCTGGCCGTCTTTCTTATGGCTCTTCCTCTCTCCGTACTGTTTTCCGCGGTCCTGATGACCGTTGCCCTCTTCGCGAAAACCTATAAAGAAGCCCAGAGCTATCTCACCCCTATGACTTTCGTCGTCGTCATCCCTGCCATCGCCTCGGTCATGCCTGGCGTCGAACTGTCTCCCAAGCTCGCTCTGATTCCCATCCTCAACACCAGCCTCGTCTGCAAGGAAATCATCACGGGCACCTACCACTGGCACTCTATCATGGTCATCTTTGCATCGACCTGCGTGTATGCAGCAGCCGCCATCTTTGTCGCCGTCAAAATGTTCCAACGCGAGTCTGTCCTCTTCCGCTCCTAGATGTGGGCGTACGCTTTCGTTGGTCTCTGCTTTTCATTGGCGCTATATCTTCAGGAGCATCGTCTTCTTAATTTTTCTGATCTCCCTTTCATCCCGCTTGTAAAAAGTCCACTGTTTGATCCGCTTTCCGTGCAAGAGACCAGCTTGCGACAGGATTTTCAAGTGCTCGCTGGCGGTCGGATGGCTGACGCCTAGTTTTCTCGCGATCAGCAAACCGCAGACTCCGTCCCGGACGAGGTCGCCGTCGATCTGCGGCGGGAAATGACGCCGCGGATCTTTGAGCCAGTGCAAGATCTGCAGCCTACGGTCGTTTGCCAGTGCTCGAAAAACTTGCTCCATGACTTTGCCTTCTTCCCAGCCAAAATGGTGTTTGACAATTAGCTAATTGCCAAAATACCTTGGCACAGGTGCGACCCGATGTAAAGCCCGCTGCGACGATGTTAGCTCCGCCGCACATTTGATGGTGGTTAGAACTGCATCAGGACGAGAAACGTTTCCATGAGACTTTCATCCCTATCATTTTCCGGCGGGCAGCAAAACATTCGCGGAGGTGGGGCGTCTATACGAAAGTAGTCGGTATTTGGTGTTCGCTACGCGCTCCGCCTTCTCCGCAAGAGTCCCGGCTTTGCCGCGGTCGTCATCCTTACCCTCGGCTTGGGCATCGGCGCCAACACGGCAATCTTTAGCGTCGTCAACTCCGTCTTGTTGCGGTCTCTTCCCTTCCGCGAGCCTGATCGTTTGGTGAAGATCATTTTCAGCAATCCCGGAATTGTGACGCCCGTCGCCGAGGCGAGAATGACTCTCAGAGTCTGAGAGCTCGCCTTCGTTTCAACCGCTGTTCGTGAAATTCCTAGTGCCAGCGGTGATCTGCGCAAATTGAATATCGAAAAAGTAGACCAGCTTTATCCCGGTAAAAGAGCAGAGCGTCGAGGATTCTCCATTCACAGCCTCAGAGTTCGCCGGGGTGCGCACACACCATGGCATCTCTTGAACTTGGCCGCAAACTTTCTCGTACTCTGTAGTAGGTCCTTATGCGCCGCCTTATTCGCATACTTGCAATCTTGCTCTTCTTCCCTCCGCTCCTCGCCGCCGTCGGCGGCTGGCTTGCCGGTCCCTCATTCCTTCGTCCGATTCGAAGGCCGCTCACGCCCGACCTCATCACGGAAGCGGATGCCACTTTTGGTCAAATCCGCGCCCAAAAAGAAGAATTCGACGTACGCGCCCCCGACGGCGTTCTGCTTCGTGGATGGAAAGTGCGCCCCGCACAGCAAGGCGCCAACTGGGTTCTGGTGTTTCACGGCGTCGCGGACAATCGCATGGGCGTCCTCGAGCACGCTCGGATTCTTCTTCTCGCTGGGTATAACGTCGTGATGATGGACGCGCGCGCCCATGGCGCGAGCGAGGGCCCTACAGCCACTTACGGATGGCTCGAGCGTAACGACACGCGCGCGATTATCGACGCCTTACTCGCTTCCGAGCGGGATAAGTACATCTCCGTCCAAATGAGCACGCCTTTTCCGTCCGGAAGCCCTGCCGACGCGCTCCCGCGATTGCATCTCTTCGCGCTTGGCGAATCGATGGGCGCGGGCATTACGCTGCAATCGGCAGCCGTCGATCCGCGCATTGAAGCCGTTGTCGCGGAAGCTTCCTTCGCCAGCCTGCGCGAAGCCTCCTACGACTACGCCGGACTTCAACGCTACCCCTTGTTGGGAAAGACATTGTTCGCCCCCGGCGTCTGGGCCATGCTTTATCGAAGTGAGTTTATCGCCGGTTTCCCGGCAAGCGAGATCTCTCCGGAAAAGGCCGTGGCCGCGGGCTTTCCCCATTCTTCTCATATGCGATGGCGACGATACGACGCTGCCCTGCCGCCACACACAGCGCATCTACGCTGCTGCCCGCGGTCCAAAGCAGCTCTGGATTGTTCCCCACTCGTTTCATACTGCAGCCCTCGGCTATCAGCCCGAAGAATTTCGCCGCCGCGTCCTCACTTTTTTCGCCGAGTACGCTTCGAGCGCGCAGTAACTTCCAGAGTTGCCTTCAATAAGAAAGGCCGCCCCGCGGCCACCAAGTTTCTATCACCAAGCCTCTCTCAACTCCATGCCGCTGAATTCGTCAATGCTTTCCCGCTTTCAAGTTTTAACTTCGTTGCTTTTCTTTGGGGCGTATTTACCTCTTTCTCTTCTTCCTATCTCGTGCCTCTGTGTCTCTGTGGTCTTCCTTCCTTGGTTTTTCACTCCGACGGCACCGCATCCTGCCGCGATTCCCAGTTTTCGCTCAGGCGGCGCACCGTCTCGCGCATGCGCACCGCCAGCGCCGCGATCGTTTCCACGCGCTGCTGCCCGCCCTTCGGAACTAAACCGTCATCTTTCCGTCGCATTTCCACGAGCAGCAATTCGGCGTTGCCCAGGATGCCCGTCAGCGGGTTGTTGAGCTCGTGGCGCAATATCTCGCCGAAATCTTCGCCGCTGGCGCCGTCATTTCCGTCTGGTGCACGTTTGATCCGGCGAGCCGCACTGTGGTTCCAGTCCCGCGCTCCCTGAAGACGCCGCTCCACTCTCTGGAGGGCCGTTTCCAGACTGTCCGTGGAGCGGACCACATAGTCAGCGACTCCTGCCGCAACGAGCGCAGACAATTCCTCTTCGCGTTCTGCCGGCCCAATCACCACCACAGGGGCATGAATGGCCAGCGACGATACCACCGCATCCAGGCGCGGCGCCTTCCCCAGAGGCCCCTCCGGTTCAGGTTCTACCGCGGATTCTTCCAACAATATGACGGCTGGCGCAGTTCCTTCGAGGATGCGGTGCGCCGCGTCCACGCTGCTCACAGCCGCGATGCGCGGATGTCCTTCCCGTGTTTCGAGTTCCCGGCGCGCGGCCGCCCACAGTGAGGCGTCGTCGCTCACCAGTAGAATCGTCTGTTCTGTTATGGTCATGGCTTCATCCGTTTTTCGCAGCTTTTTTCTTCGAACCCGCCGCGGGACGGACCGTAGCGAGTACCCCGTGCGCCGTCTTGCGCAGTAAAACTTGCCGTACTTTTTCCGTCAGCTCGTCCATCCGGAAGGGTTTTGCGACATGCGGCAGGTGGTGGCGTTCGAGAAATTGCTGCGTGTGCGCCGCCACCACGTCTCCCGTCACGAACAAAAATCGCTCGCGGAGCGGATTCCCGGTTCGCTCCAGGGTATTGTAGAAATGTTGCCCGTTCAGGCCGGGCATTTTCATGTCGCAGATAACCAGGTCATATCGTTCGCGAGCCGCGCGTTCCAGAGCCTCCCGGCCGTCGAGCAGCACTTCCACGCGCATGCCTTCGTCTTCCAACACGTCGGCGATCAACCGTGCCACGATCGGCTCGTCTTCGACCACTAGCACACGGACCACAGCGTCACCGGAAGACGTCCGCGGATTCTGAGATTCGGGGCCGCGCTCCGCGTGCGCTTTTCCCGGCAGGCTTGACAGAGTCACTTCCGGCCGCGGAGGAACTCCCCTAAGAACCTCCGCGGCCGCTGGAAGCTCGATACGGAAGATTGCTCCGCCGCGCGGCGGGCTCGACACGTGAACCTGGCCCCCGTGTTCCTGCACGATGCCGAGCACGATTGCCAGCCCCAGCCCGGTGCCCACGCCTTCCGGCTTGGTGGTGAAGAAGGGGTCGAAAATCCGCGCCAGAATGGCCTCCGGAATGCCTGGCCCATCGTCGCTGACTTCCAGAAGCACTCGGCCTTCGTCGGTCCGCTTAGTGCGCACGCGGATTCTTCCTCCCTTCTGCGATTCCGCGATGGACTGCCGCGCGTTTCCCACCAGGTTCAACAGCACTTGCTGCAATTGGCCCGAGTCGCCATAAACAAAGGGCAGAAGCGGGTCCAAGTCGACCTCCACGCAAATTTTCTCCGAGGCCAGCCCGAACCGCTGCAGCTCCATCGCTCGGAGCGCTATCTGGTTGATCGATACGGTGCTGCGCTCGGGTCGCGTTTCCCGAGCGTTCAGCAGGAGCTGCCGCAGGATGATGCTGGCGCGCTCTGCTTCTTCGTAAATTTGGCGCACCTCTTGGCGGCGATCCGGGAGTTCGTCGCGCACCAACAGGCGTTGCGCATAGCCCAGGATGCTGGTCAGAGGATTGCTCAACTCATGCGCCACGCCGGTAACCATCTGTCCGAGCGCCACCAGCTTTTCCGTTTGCATGAGTTTCGATTGGAAGGAGCGATACGCGGTCTCGTCCCGGTAGACCTCGACTCGGCCGAGCCGCCTGCCGGCGGGGTCCAGCACTGGCCTGGCCGCGCGGGCCAGGACTCGGGGAATTGGCCTTGCCAGCCGCAGCTCGTCGAGAGTGCCACCATCGGACAAGCGGGCTAATTCTCGCCAGCGCTCGGCAAAACTATCGGGATCGGCCGCGCCACCTTTTAACCGGTTGATCAATGCTTCGAGGGACTTGATTTCCGCGGCTTCCGTAGAAGTTAAGCCGGCGATTTGCGCGAAGCGGCTGTTCATGACGCGGATGCCATCGTTGGCGTCGAAGAGCACCACGCCTTCTTCCAGCCATTCCAGGACATTCTGCAACTCTGCCTCTGTGCGTTGCGCTACGGACTCTTTCTCGCTCTTGACGGAATCGAGCGTCACCGCGGCTAGCCCACCGCCGGCGGGAAGAATCATGCCTACCCGGACGCGTTGCCCTCCCGGCAACGCAAATTCGGAGGATTCCTCACCCGAAAATTGTCCGGCCGAAATATCTCGCGAAATTCTTTGTGCCCATGCAGCAGCGCCCTCATGCTCGTGCGGGGAGAAAAGTGCTGCAAAGTCTTCCCCGCCTTGCGCAAGCGGTAGCGTTTCCGGATTTTTCCTGGAATGTTCCCGTGCGCCATTCTCGGGCGGCGCCCCCAGGAGATCTCTTGCCCCGCGGCTCAGCGCCGCAATTCGGCCTTCCCCCGTCAGCAAGAGCGCCGGTGTACGGCTTGCTTCGAGAAGCTCGCGCCGCCAGACCGACCTTCGCCGGTCTTCCGCGTTTCGTTCCTCTTGGACAAGAGCCGCCGCCGCAAGCGAAGCCCGAAGCTCAAGCCGTTCGAGTGTCGCCAGAGAAGCGTTGCCGCTAGGGAGTCCCGCAAACAACACGCCGCAAACTCCGCCTCCCGCTTCGAGCGGTAACGCCACGACGCGTTCTACTTTTCCGTTCGACACAGGAGATCGCAGCTCGCTTCCCACCACCCGCCGGTTCTTGATCGCCGACCTCCAAATCCCCGCGAGTGGCTCGTTCTCGATCGAGTCGGTCCAGACCCTGTCGCCTTGTTTCCAGGGAAACGTCATCCTGCAGGCTTCTTGCGTGGCGCCTGAGCTCTTCATCCCGATCACCGCGAAAATCGCCCCGGGCTCGGCATCAGACACACGCGTCCTTGCGCAATCTTCAACGATGGCCGCGAGAATCGAATCTTCCGGCGTTCCGCTTTGCAGCGCCGCCAGCATCCGCCGCACCAGCAGCAAATCGGTTCGGCGCTCGCGCGCCGACCTTTTTTCTTCCTCCAACTCCACCGCGAGAAGGAGTTCCGCCGCCACCGATTCGAATAAACATTTGGGCAGCGCTCTTTGCTTGGTGCGCGTGGCCGCGAGGAGGACTCCGCGCACCCGTCTGCCTCTTGCGATAGCCACCCATAGGGCGCGCTGCATCTCAATGAGGGGGCCCAGCAGCGTTTCCTTCCCGGAGATGTCGAGCTCTTGGTCCACCGTCTTGCCGCTCAACAACTCTTGCGGCAAAGGAAACTCCGGCGATAATCGCCTCCATTCAGGTGGAGTAGCTTCCACACCCTTTTCCCAAATCACGCCGCGAAAGCTTACTGGGCGCTCGTATTCTTCCTTATCCGGGGCTTCGGGCTCGAGCCAGACGCCGATGCGATCCGCCTCGCTCCGTTCGCGCAACAGCTGAATTGCCTCGCCCGCCAACTCTTCTCGCGAAGCGCCCTCCACTACCGCTCGGGCCACTCCCTTTGGATGAAACTCGACGTCTGCTTTCCTGCTTCTCCAGAGATGCATTGCTGGCCCCCAAATCCTTTCGTCATCGCCACGGAATCAGCCCTGTGGAGGCGTCCGAGGTCTAACGATTGGCGCAATGAACGCCCCCAAGCCTTTTCCGCGGACGCTCCTGCATCAATAGTTCCAAGGAACCGGTGAAGTTTGACCCTATAAATCAACAAGTTAGGAGGAGTTAACCAGCTCGACGGTCCTGAAGCATCCCAAGACGAGACTCGAATTGCACCGATTCCCAGAGTGAAATCCAGAAAGAGTAGAAAACTGTGGAGGTCCTAGACGTCAATCGTTTCCGGATTGAAGGTTCTTGGCCGCGCATCTGAAGGCAGAGGCTTCTTGATCCTTTGTTATCTGAACCAATCGTGGGCATTACGGAGAGGCACGGCGAGGCAAAGGGTCCGTTTTCCAGGGATTACAAGTCAATCGATGATTTGCAGTCCCAGTTTTGCGATGCAGGCAATTCCGCGGAACAGGCAACTGTTTCCGGTCACTGCTCCGCATGCTCCATGTGATACTGCTTCAATTTCCGGTACAACGTCGTTTTCCCGATTCCCAGCATGCGCGCCGCGGCCAGCTTGTCACCCGAAGTTTCGCGCAGCGTGCGCAAGATGGCCCGGCGCTCAAGCTCATCGAGCGGTAGCAACTCGTCTTTCTCCGGCGCCCGCTCAGTACTGGGATATTGGAGGTTCGTCGGCAAGTCTCCTACGTGCACGATCGGCCCGGAGCCCAGCGCCACGGCCCGCTCGATGGCATTCTCTAGCTCGCGCACGTTGCCCGGCCAGTCATAAGCCACCAGTTGACGCATGGCTTCCTCGGAAATGTTGCGCGATTCGCCGCGGGGATTTGCGAATTTTTCCAGAAACGACGTCACCAGCAGCGGGATGTCGCTCTTGCGTTCCCGCAGCGCCGGAAGCTTGATCTGCACCACGTTCAAACGGAAATACAGATCCTGCCGGAAACTCCCGCTGCGGATGGCAGCTTCCAGATCCCGGTTGGTGGCCGCGATGATGCGCACGTCAATGTGGCGCCGCTCCGTCGAGCCCACGGGTTTTACTTCGCGTTCCTGCAGCGCGCGCAGCAGCTTGGCCTGCAAATCCACCGGCATGTCGCCGATTTCGTCGAGGAACAACGTGCCGCTCTGAGCCACCTCCAGCAGTCCCTGCCGGGCCTGCACTGCCCCGGTAAACGCACCCTTCACATGCCCGAACAGCTCTGACTCGATCAGCGAAGGCGCCAGCGCCGAGCAATCTACCGGAGCGAACGGACGGGTCTTGCGCGCTCCGGAGAAATGAATGCTGCGCGCCACCAGTTCCTTTCCCGTTCCGCTCTCCCCGAGAATCAAAACGGGATATTCGTGCTTGCTCACCTTTTCGATCATTTTGTAGACGCGTTGCATCCGCTGCGATACGCCGATGAGCCCGCCGAACCCCGGACGCGTCCGCAGCTGTTCCCGCAACAGTTGGTTCTCCTGATGCAGATCCACATCCCGCGCCACGCGCATCAGCCGCGTCTTGAGGTCCTCCACATGAAACGGTTTGGTGACGTAATCCACTGCACCCATGCGTGTCGCGGCTACCGCGGAATCGATCGTCCCAAATTGTGTCAAGACCACCACCGCCACCTGCGGGTAGAGGTCGTGCACCCGCTTCAGCAGTTCTAGTCCGTTCGATTGCTGCAGCTTCAAGTCCGTCAGCACGATGTCCACGGCACGGGACTCCAGCATCTCCAGCGCTTCTTCCGCTGTAGTCGCCGCGCTCACTTTCATGCCGCACGACTCTGCCACTTCGGCACACAACTCCCGGGAGGTTTGTTCGTCCTCCACTACTAATACGCTCATGGGAACCGCCAACTGCCGCACTGCCGCCTCTTCACTCATGGTAGAAATCCTCTCAACGACGCCCTTTCCCCTTTTTGCTGCAACCCTTGTGCCATTTGCGGAATTTCTCTAACCCATTCATAAATCAATATAGTATCTATTGTAATAATAAACCCACCAGTCCCGCTATGGGAATTTCTCTCTGCCCCGCTTCGGCCCTTTCCCCGAGGCCAACTTTCTTAGATTGAATGAATTGCCGCTTTGGGAATCATGTCTCTCCCCTTTCGGGAAAAGTGCCCGAGAGCTCCGCCTCCTTCTTGGTCCATTGGAAAATAGAAAGGGCTCCCCAAGGTCTTCCTCGAGGAGCCCTACGCTCCGAATGGTCTAGCGGAAGTCTTCGCCAGCCGTTCGAGTTCTCTCTACAATTTCGCCCTCTGCCGCCCGGATAACTACCCGGCGGCTATGGCGTCTTCTTCGGTGCAGGTTTGGGTGCAGGCTTTGTTCCAGCCTTGGCCGCTGGCTTCGCTGTTCCGGTGCCGCGGCTCATCAAGCTCAAGGCATCTTTCGCGTTGAACGGGAACTGTCGAACGGACTGCTGCCCGGTCGTGCTTAGGGTCACATCTACGCGGCGGTTGTTGGCCAGCCGGACCGTCAGCAGATTCTTGATAAGCTTCTGGCGTTCCGCCGGAGTCAGTTGGGGATCATCCTGAATCAGTTTCCTCACCTGCTCCGACGTCATGTTCTCTTCCATGCCGAATCCTCGCGTCTCGATGTTGTCGGCCGGAACGCCCTGTTCGCCGAGGTAACTCTTCGTCCGGGCAACGCGTCGCTCCGAAAGGGCTTGATTATATTCCTTCGTGCCGCGCACATCCGCGTGGCCTGCCAGAATTAACTTCGTCCCCGGCCTGTAGGTCAGATATTGTTTGAAGTCGCTCGCCAGGGTCTTTAGCGTCTCTTGTTGGCTCGGCAAAAGCCCACCGTCAGGTTTCGCCGCCGTGGGCAAATTCGTCGGGAAGTAAATGCTGTGCAAAGCCAGTTTTACTTCCAGTTCTTTGACCTGCGGAGGTTCTTTGACCTCCACGGTCGTCGATCCGTCCGCTTTGTCTCCGCGGGCGTCGGTTGCCGTGCAATTCACGGTGTAGGTGCCAGGAGGCGCGCCTTTTGAATCGAACTGCACTTGGGCGCCGCTTCCAGTGATCTGCCCGCCAGACGCGGTGTAGCTGTACGTGAGCGGCAGGTTGTCTGGGCTGCTGGCCGTCGAAACAAGTGACGCCTGCTGGCCCTGTATGATTGAGCTGGGATTCGCCGCGCAGGAAATCACCGGCGGGTGATGCGGTCTCTCCTCCACCTTGATATCCGCCGCGCACGAAACTGTACCGCCCTTGCCGTCGTCCACCTTTGCAGTCACGGTGTACGTTCCGACCGCCGCACCTGCGGAGCTCCACCGGGCGTCGGGGCCCGTCCCTTCGACGCTTCCGCCCGTGGCCGTGTAGCCGTAGGTCAGCGGGTTATTGTCCGGGGAACTCGCGCTCACATGCACTGTTACGGTATCGCTCGACCCTTGGAACACCGAAACGGGATTCGCAGAGCAGGACGCAACGGGCGGATGATTCACCGGAGGCGGCGGCGCAGCTTTCGGTAGGCCCCAGCGGTACACCAGCGCCGTGCCCAACCGCGCGCTATTCTCAATCCCATTCCCCGCCACGGCCGAGCCCGTGAAATTCGTCTGCAAATAGTCGATTTGCGCAACACGCCAGGCGAGATTCTTGCTGATCACCATGTCGACTCCTCCGCCAAATGCCATCGCGAAGGTTTGCCTCTTCTGATCCCCGGTCAGGGCCACTCCGGCGCTCGCGCCTCCAAACAACGCTTCGACAAAGGGCACGAAATAATCGAACCTTCGCAGATTGGCTCGCGGCCCAAACAGATACGTCGTAAACACGCCGCTTGCACCCGAACTACTGGTGGTAAATCTGTAGCCGCCAAACTCAGCCGTCAGGCCAAGCCATTTCGCAGCGTTATAAGTGAACGATCCGGTGCCGCCATGGCCGTTGAATGCATCGAACGGTTCGCCGGGAACAAACCTGACGAAACTGTAGCCTCCGGCGACTTCATACCGCGGCACCTGGCGTCCCGGAGCTTCCTCGTCTTTGCCGCTCTTGGCAGACGCCGGGAGGGGTTTTGGCCGCGGCGCTGCGGGCAGGGCGAACACGCTCCTCCCCACGGGAGCGATGCTAGCTTCCTTAGCCGTAGGAGCTGCGCTTTTCCCCGCTGTATCGTTTCCGTCGCCTTTCTGTTGCGCGGCCAGCGGCAACGCCAGGAATACGTTAAGTACCAGGATCACACACCGATTCCGCATCGTTTTCCTCCAAGTATCTAGTTACTTGTCTTCTCCACCCCTGAGACTCTACGCACCACCCAGCCTCGCGCCGCACCAGACGGACTATGTTGCACGCGTTGCCGGGTGTTCTTGCATTTCTGTCCCGCCAAAAAAATTCCGAGCGTTTTCCCTGACGAGTTCCTCGGGCCAAAAAGCAAACTGAGTGTCGCAAGCCTATTCCACTCCCACCTCTTTCCGCAAGTGTTTCGTATTCTACGGTCCTGAGCAGCATGATGAAAAAACCGCGCTTCCATCGCGCCCTACTTCCCCCCACTCTGCTTTCTCGCCGCAATTTCGACACACCCACGAAGATAGTTGTTCCAGGTGTTGACAACTAAGCTATCCTCTTCCCTTGCTATGGGGCGTCCGCAGGGTCCAGACCGTCGCAGCAAGAATCGTCTCAAGCTTCCGCAGACCGTTCGCGTGAGGCCGTCGGAGCCCCATCGCTACGAATTCGATGAAATCCTGTCCACCTTGAATGCCGCGCGCAACAGCGCCTATTTTGTTTCCCAGAACGACTTGTACGAAGAAGGAATGCGCCTCTTCGTCACCTTTCCCTACTCCCAGGCGCCCGGCTCGATTAACCAGGATTTCGTCGCCAAGGTGGTGCGCATCGACGATCTCGGAAAAGGGCGCCGCGGAATTGCGGTGCAGATCCTGATGCCCCTCTCCAGCACGAGTGGAGACTAGATCCGCTAAGATTTAGGGGAAACGATAGCGGCTATGTCTCTGCTGCTCCAGCCAACGGATAGATTGTTCGTCCTCACCGGCGCGGGCATAAGCGCGGAAAGCGGTCTCGCCACATTCCGTGGAAAAGGCGGCCTGTGGGAAGGCAACCGAGCTGTGGACCTCGCCACGCCAGAAGCGTTCGCCCGCGATCCTGAACTCGTCTGGCGCTTTTACTCCATGCGCCGCGCCCGCCATGCCGAGTGCAAGCCTAACGCCGGCCATATCGCGCTCGCCCATCTCGAAACGAAATTGGGCGCGCGGATGCTCATCTGTACCCAGAACGTTGACTCCCTGCACGAAGCGGCCGGCTCCACGCGTGTTCTGCACATGCACGGCAAGCTCACAGAGTCGCGTTGCTCGAATCCGCAGTGCCCTTCCGGGCCGTTCGAGGATCGCAAGGAATATCCCGCGCAGTCGCAACTCCCTGTTTGCAAAATCTGCGGTGCGATTCTTCGGCCGCATGTCTGCTGGTTTGGAGAAGTCCCCTACCACATGGACGAAGTGCTCGCTTCCCTGCAACAGTGCTCCGTGTTTCTCACGGTGGGAACTTCCGGAATGGTGCAACCCGCCGCCAGTTTTGCGGAACTCGCGCGCCGCAATGGCGCTCGCACCTATTACGTGGGACCCGAGAATCCCGCCAATGTGTTTTCTTTCCAGGAGGTTTTCCTTGGGCCAGCGGGCTCGCGTCTTCCCGAGTTGCTGCGACTCGAATAAGACATCATTTCATTCTGCTCACCCTTCTGGAACTTCGAATTGCGCCACAGAATAGGCGGGAGTAGAGTACCGCTCGATGGGAGAGAGAACCATGGCGACCAGACGATGGCTGACGATTGCGGCGGCGGTAATTTTCTGCGAAGCGCTTCCCGCTTGGAGCCAGGGACAATTGCCCGACGGTAACGCCAAGGAAACGGTACAAAGGGCGTGCAGTTCATGCCATAACCTGGGCACCGTGACGAACGCGGGCCACTCGCGCGAGGACTGGACAACAGTTCTGAATATGATGGTCAACGTGGGAGCCCCGGTTCCAAAAGATCAATTCGCGACGGTGCGTGATTACCTCGCAAGGAATTTCCCGGAAAAACCCGAGCCGGACGCAGTTGTCATCCCAGGTAGCGTCCAAGTTTCGATTAAAGAATGGCAAGTGCCAACGCCGGGGTCGCGGCCGCACGACCCCGCATTCGCACCGGATGGCTCGGTCTGGTACACCGGGCAGATGGCCAACGTCCTGGGCCGCCTCGATCCAAAAACAAATCAGTTCAAGGAGTATCACCTGAAGACGTCGGGCTCGGGCCCGCACGGGCTGGTGCCAGACAAGGACGGGAATATCTGGTTCACCGCAAATTTCAAGGGTTACATCGGCAAACTGGACCCCAAGACCGGAGAAGTTACTGCATATCCTATGCCCGATCCCAAGGCGAGCGATCCGCACACGCTGCTCTTCGCGCCCAACGGGAATATTTACTTCACCCTGCAAGGGGCAAACATGGTCGGCAGGCTGAATCCGAAAACGGGCGAAGTAAAACTGATCGATTCGCCGACTCCAAAGTCGAATCCCTACGGGATGGTGGTGAATTCAAAAGGTGTCCCCTTTTTTGTCGAGTTCGGCAGCAACAAGGTGGCGAGCATCGATCCGGATACTCTGTCGATTCACGAATATGTTTTGCCCCATGAGGATTCGCGCCCGCGCCGCGTGGCCATTACGCCCGACGACGTGATCTGGTATTCGGATTATTCGCGGGGCTTCCTGGGACGCCTCGACACCGCAACAGGCAAGGTCACCGAGTGGGCTTCGCCGGGCGGGCCAAGGTCGAAGCCGTACGGAATTACAGCGGTCGGAGATATCTTGTGGTATAGCGAATCGAACACCAAGCCGAACACGGTCGTGCGGTTTGACCCTCAGACTGAAAAATTCCAAACCTGGCTGATCCCCTCCGGAGGCGGAGTCGTGCGCAACATGGTGCACACTCCCGACGGCAATCTGTGGCTGGCGTGCAGCGGGGTAAACGGAATTGCCTTTGTCGAGGTGAAGAACGGCACAAAGACCTCCTCGCGCAATTGACAGAATCTCGTCCACAGGGGAGGGGCCAGCCTGGGACAGCAGGCCCCCAGCTTCCCACGGGACGCTCAAATGACACCTCAGAACTTCAGAACCGGTAGCCGAACCCGAGAGAAATCACGGGATAGTATTTGTATGGTGACAAGTCATTGTTGATCTTTCTCTGCTGTGACTGCACGCTGGCTTGCACGTTTGGATCGGTAGCTGCATTCACGCAATTCGTTCCGTCCGGGTTGCAGGCATTGCCCGCCAGGTTCAGCGTGGTGCTCGCGGTGCCCTGAAAAACCACTCCCAAATCAAAATTGACACTGAAATGCCGCGTGCGCGGCACCAGGTTCCCAAAGCCAAAAAGGAGCGTCGGCGCGACTTTGTTGAAACCGAGCTTCCCCTTTCCGGTGATGGGCTGATTGGGATCGCTCAGATAGGATGTGCCTCCGAGCCTGAACGTGTTGTTGCCGGGAACGGAAGCATTTGCCGTGGCGCCATTGCCGTTGTAAACGAGCAGGCCGGGGCTCAAATGAAATCCATGCGCGAACGGATACCAGTCCAGATGGAGTTCCCCGCTGTGGAGATTCAGCTGACCATTGTATTTGATGCCGTCGTTGACGAATCCCCGGCTGTAGGTGAAGAAGTTGATGCCACTTCGCAGGTTGAGTTTATGCGCGAGCGATACGGCTACTTCAGCGCCAGGGCCGAGTGTCGAGATCTTGAAAATCATGCCGACTTTGCCGCGCTCCGAGGAGGGAGCGACCGTCCCGATCTTGGCCGGCGCTGCGTGAGCCGCGTCCGGCGAAGGGGACGATGCGGGCTGGCCGGCGTCCGCTGCGGAAGAATCCGGCGGAGTTTCGATTTTCCCGGCGGCGATCGAGTCTTGCGTCTGACCTAAGCAAGAAACTGGGATCATACTGATGGTTCCGCACAGCAGCGGCAGAACCACACACAGAGATAACTTACGCAAGGTAATTCTCCTTTTCCATTTTTGGATTTCTAGCTAGAACGATTGCCCGGCGGGTTGCCTCTCGCAGAGTTCTTCCGTTCTTGCCCCGCCGGGCCGGCAATGTGGCAAGACTTGCGTTCGGCGAATCTTAGTGCTGTAGAACGGAAAATCTGGAAAGAGTTACCGGAGTTTCCCAAGGAATATTGCGCCCATTCCGAGTAAGCCCGCGGCAAGTAATACTAAAGTGGAGGGTTCCGGGGCCGGCGTCACATCGGGCGTAATGGTAAGAGTTCCGGTTGTAATACCTTGGCTCACTTCATTAATGGCGGTTAGAACGGGGAATGAAAACGTTCCTGTTAAGAAGGTAGGAGCATTTTCCGGGCCGGAATAAAGCTGCGGAAAGGTTACGCCCTCTATTACGTCACTAGTGCCAACTATGCCGATTGTATCCGCCGTGTTAGCAAACATTAACCCGCCTCCGGCGTTTTGGTTTATGAATTCCGGGTTAAGAGCTTCGCCCGCAATCCCATTTATGGTTCCAGGCACGTTAAAGAGCTGAAAAGAGAGGGGAGTCACAAATGACGGTGTGGGTGAAGCCGGAAGTTGCCAAGTAATGGTATTACCGAAGCCATCGGTGAGGGTGAAGTCATCGACGCCGTCGGCGCGCGACTGACGGGGCGAGACAAAAGCACACAAAAACAGAGCAAGTGCTGCATACAAAGAAACGCGACGCATTTTGGTTTTAGACCTCCAGGTCTTGTCGTGAATGCAGGCAGGGGACACTGCCTGCAAAGATCGAAACGAGCTGGGCTACGTTCGCAATTCCCCTAGGCTCGGCATGAGTTTGGCGTCTAGCCGAACAACTGTCATCCCCCAAATAGGGTATGGGAATTTATTTGCGCTTGGGGCGGTCTAAGAAGCCCAGGGCGCTCTAAGGCCATGTCGGCCGAGAAATTTGTAAGCCCATTCTCGTCTGGGACCCAGGTGGGGGGGAATTATTCCGGTGTATTCCGAAGCAACCATCCTTGAGCTTATTGATCTGATTTACGGCGCGGCCGCCGATCCGCAACGTTGGGTCGCTCTGTTGGAACGCCTGGGTGAAACCCTCAAGGGAACCGCGAGCTCGATCCATCACCAGGATCTGGGCTCTGGGGACACGGATATTTCAGAGACGTGGAACTTTGACAGCGCCTATCTTGCCTCCTACGCGGAATACTATGCTCATCGGAACGTATTCTTTACGACCAGGCCGGAGATAGTTCGCCAGGGCAGAGTGCATCTAGGCTCCGACCTTGTTCCAAGCGAGATTCTAGACCGCAGCGAGTACTGTAACGATTGGCTCTTGCCACAAAACCTCTATCACGGGGCAGGCGTGATAATCCGCAATGGCGGGCCTCTTTCATCCAATTTCTCAGTTCTTTCTTTGCTCCGTCCAAGAAGTGCGGAACCGTTTGACGAGAGCGACGGCGAGCTTCTCCGCGTCCTCAAACCGCACTTACAGCGCGCCTTCGAACTCCATAGGCGGATACAGGGTCTGGAACGGAAGGGCAGCGCCGCCGCGGAGCTATTGAATCACTTGCAGGCGGGCGTGATCTTGCTGGACGCTCGTGGTTTGGTCATCTTCGCGAATGATTCCGCAAACCTGATATTCCGCCGAGAGAAAGCCCTGAAATTGACGTCAAAGGGCATCCGGGCCATGTCTCCTGCGGAGGACAAGAAACTTGGCCGTCTGGTTGCCGAAGCGGTCTCAACGGGCAGCGGACGCGGCTTTCGAGCCGGCGGGACCATCGCCATTGAGCGCGAGTCCCTGACGGGATTCCTCCATCTTCTCGTCACTCCGCTGCACTCGCACGCGATTCAGTTTGGAAAGACTTCCCCCGTAGCCGCCATCTTTATTACGGATACTGATAGGAAGGCCTTAGCGCCGCCGCGATTGCTTGTCCAACTTTACGGCGTTACTCACGCGGAGGCACGCCTCGCGCAACTTTTGGCTTCAGGCGCCAGCATCAAGGAAGCGTCGGAAAAGCTGAACGTTAGCCAAAGTACGCTGCGCTCGCAGCTCAAGAGTATCTTTGGCAAAACGAATGTCAATCGGCAAAGCGAATTGGTTCGGATGCTCCTCACCGGCCCCCTGCAATTCGTGTTGCGTGATACGCCTCCCGGGCCGAAGAGGGGTTGACCGGTGCTTGAGCAGTGAGTATGGAAACTTGATAGGGTACGCCTAGCGGAAACTTGCGAAGGCAGCCACCGCTAACATAAACTGTGGGCTGGAAAATTCACACCGCCGTGCCAGCCCGGTCCGTCGTCCCTGCCTCACTACGTCCGGTTGGCTAGGCCGCGCCGGAAGCGTGAGCGGCCCGAACGCGGTTCAACATATTTGCGTTCCCGGCCACGCCGGGTGCACTCGCGGGGAGAACATCGTGGCAACGCCACTGGAAAACTGGGTAGAGGAATCGGCTCGATTAACCAAACCTGATCGCATCGTTTTCTGCGACGGTTCGGAGGCGGAAAATCAGCGGATCATTGCCGAGATGCTCCACAATGGCGATTCGCTGACCCTCAACGAGAGAACCTATCCGAACTGCTACCTTCACCGCAGCAGCCCGAATGACGTCGCCCGCACCGAGCACCTCACCTTCATTTGCTCCCCTGATAAGGAAGATGCCGGCCCTACCAACAATTGGATGGATCCGGAAGGCGCGAAGAGCAAAGTGGGTGCGCTGCTGGACGGTGCCATGCGCGGTCGCACCATGTACGTCGTGCCGTACATTATGGGCCCTGCGAGCTCGCCCATTAGCCAGGTAGGCGTCGAGATCACGGACAGCCCCTACGTTGTGGCCAGCATGCGCATCATGTCGCGGATGGGCAAGATCGCGAAGGACCGGCTGGGTTCTTCTTCCGATTTCGTTCCGGGGTTGCACTCGATAGGCGATCTCGATCCGCTGCGGCGCTATATCGTGCATTTTCCCCAGGAAAGACTAATTTGGAGCGTGGGTTCGGGTTACGGCGGCAACGCGCTCCTCGGGAAAAAGTGTTTTGCCCTGCGCATCGCCAGCGTGATGGCACGGGAGCAAGGCTGGATGGCCGAACACATGCTCATTCTCGGCCTGGAGTCGCCCGGCGGCAAGGTCACGTACATGGCGGCGGCATTCCCCAGTTCTTGCGGCAAGACCAATCTGGCGATGATGGTCTCGGCCCTCGAAAACCAGGGCTATCGTGTCTGGACCGTTGGCGATGACATTTCGTGGATGAAAATCGGCGAGGACGGCTACCTTCATGCCATTAATCCCGAGGCCGGATTCTTCGGCGTGGCCCCCGGAACCGGAGTAAAGACAAATCCTAACGTTATGGGCGCGATCACGCGCAACACTCTTTTCACGAATGTCGCGCTGACGGCCGAACGCGAACCGTGGTGGGAAGGAATCAACGGCGCGCCTCCCCCCCAAATGATCAACTGGAAAGGCGAACCGTGGGATTCCTCCAAGGGGCCTGCGGCGCACCCCAATGCGCGCTACACTGTGCCCGCGAAACAATCGCCGAGTATCTCGCCGAAGTGGGAAGCGCCCGAGGGCGTGCCCATCTCCGCTTTCATATTTGGCGGCCGCCGCTCTCGAGTCGCTCCCTTGGTCTATGAATCCTTCAATTGGAAACACGGGGTTTTTGTTGGCGCAACGATGGCCTCCGAAACGACCGCCGCCACCACCGGCGACGTGGGTGTCACCCGCCGGGATCCCATGGCCATGCTTCCCTTTTGTGGGTACAACATGGCCGACTATTTCCGGCACTGGTTCGAGATGGGCAAGCGCATTCCCCATCCCCCGAAAGTATTCCATGTGAATTGGTTCCGCCGTGGCGTGGATGGAAAATTTCTGTGGCCAGGCTATGGCGAGAATGTTCGCGTGCTGAAGTGGATCCTCGAACGCATCGAAGGGCACGGAGCGGCCCAGGAAACGCGAATAGGCTATGTCCCTGCGCGCAACGGTTTGACTTTGGATGGCTTGCACATTTCCCCGGAAACGCTCAGCAATCTCTTGGCGGTCAATCCGGAAGATTGGCAAGGCGAACTCGAGGACACGAAGCAATTCTTCGCAAAATTTGGAGACCGTTTGCCGCAGGAATTACTCGAAGAGCATCGCCGCCTTGCGCAAAGGCTCGAAACCGCAGTCTCCGCTAAGACTTAGCTGACGGTCTATTTCACCCCTAAGCCTCTCCACCCATCCATTTACTCGGAGTCCCTGCAGAGATATGGATGAACTCTGCAAATTCTCCATATTTTTGAATGTGAATTCGATTCTCTCCCGTAGCGGAAGCCTTTCATTTTCTGTATCTACTTGAAAATCCAATTAATTAGCTGTAAAGGCAGAGACAATATTCAATGGCCTGACATTTGCACTCCGCCATCCCGCGAGTTTAGGTCTGCTATTCGAGTGTGTCCGAAGGTAAATTTCGCAAGTAATTTAGGAGGGGGATCGCAACATGTTTAATAGGCGTGCTTTATTTGCAATTTTAATGGTGGCCTTGGTAACCTCGCCGCTCTTTGGTGTGGGCACTACGGGCACCATCGTCGGAACAGTGACCGACGCCAAGGGCGGAGTTATTGCCCAAGCTAAAGTCATCGTCAAGAATTCGGGTACAAACGCCACTCGAGAGGTCTTTACGAATGCAAACGGCGAATACACCGCGCCTCTGCTCCCACCCGGAGTCTATGAGGTCAGTGTCGAACAAACTGGCTTTCGCCGCGCACTGGTCTCCGGTGTCAAATTGGAAGTCGACCAGACTGCCCGCATTGACGTGGTACTGCAGGTCGGAGCCGTTTCCGAACAGGTAACCGTCACGGAGGTTGAGCCGCTGGTGCAAACGGATACCTCCACCGTCGGACAGGTCATCGACCAGCAAAAAGTAAGCCAGCTCCCCCTGAACACGCGTAACTTCCTGGCGTTCACGCTTCTGGTGCCGGGTGCTCAATTGCCCTCGGATGGTTCGCAGAACTCCACACAGGGCGGCTCGATCAGCGTCAATGGCGCGAGAGAGCAGGCCAACAATTTCCTTCTCGACGGTGTTGACAACAATGATTTGGCCATCAATCAGTACACCGTTCTCCCCTCGGTCGACGCCATCCAGGAGTTCAAAGTCCAATCCAGCAACTCCTCCGCGGAATTCGGCCGAAGCAGCGGAGCGCAGATTAACGTCGTGACTAAGAGCGGAACGAACCAGTTCCACGGCACCGGCTTCGAGTTTTTCCGCAACCGGAACCTGGATTCCAAGAACTTTTTTGATCAACCGGATTGCACGGCCACCTCATTGCCTGGAAGCTGCGCAGGAATTCCGGGCCTCGACTTGAACCAATATGGCGGCACGATGGGTGGGCCGATCAAGAAAGATAAGACCTTCTTCTTCGGATCCTATGAAGGGTTGAATCTTCGGCAGGCCTCAACTCGCCAAGCGACCGTGCCTTCCGCGGTCGATCGCCAAAATGCGCTTGCGGATGTTCCCAATCCAAATCCTGCCGGATTGGCCGTCTTTAACTTGCTACCCGCCTCTAACGCCGTCGCTCAGGGTACAACTCCGACTACGTCGGAAAGCTTCGTTTCATCACCCATTATCCGCAACAAGGTTTACCAGGTTATTGGAAAGGTAGACCACCGGATTAATGACACGAATACGCTCTCCGGCGAATATGCCATCTTCAACGAGCACCGCTTCAATCCGTTTGACCCACTAGCGGCGTTTACGAATTTGCCGGGGAATGGCAGCTTTACGTTGAACCGCGGCCAGATCTTTCGCATCGAGGAGACACACACTTTCAATACGCGCTTGTTGAACGATGTCCGGTTTGGCTTCAATCGTTCGCGAGGTGGAATCTTCCAACACGACAGCGGCACCAACATCAATCAGCAGCTGGGATTTCCAACTGCTCTGCCGAGTCCGGTGGACTTTGGAATCCCCGCCGTGCAAATCGCAGGATTCGACGGAATCGGAGAGCCAACCAACCTCCCCCAGGACCGCCGCGACAATACATTTCACTATTCCGATGTGCTTGCGTGGAATCCTTCTTTCAATGGGGGCCGGCATCAGTTCAGGTTCGGCGCCGACATTCGGCGTTTCCAATTGAACTTCTTCCTTGACTCGATCGCTCGAGGCGAATGGATTTTCACGGGAGGTGTCGCCAATCCGCTGAAACCCAGCTCTGCACTGGATGACCTGCTGGCTGGAACGCCGTTCCTGGCGATTACCACCGTTGGAAACACGCAAACGGAGCAGCGGACAACGCAAATGGATTATTTTGTCCAGGACGACATCCGGATCAACTCGCGCTTCACGCTGAATGCGGGTCTGCGTTGGGAGTACAACAGCCCGGTGACGGACAATCACGACCGGCTTAGCGTTCCGGATCTGACAGCCAACGCTCTGACTTGCAACCCGAAACCCAATTGCCAGTTCATCGTCGCAGGCACCAACGGGGTTCCTCGCGCCACCTACGACCCGACCTACACCAATTTTGCTCCGCGAATTGGCTTCGCTTGGAAGCCAACCGCGAGCGACAAGTTCATCGTCCGCTCGGGTTATGGAATTTTCTACGACGGTGGGATTCTTAACGGCAATATCTTGCCCCGTTTCAATCCTCCATTTTTTACGGCGGAGCTTTTTGGCAACAATGAAACTAAGACAACTCCGGGAACTCTCACTATATCCAGCATCGTGGCGCAGAACGGAGCGCCTCCTCAGGCCAACCCGAGCATGATCGCTCGCAACTATCGGGATGGCTACGCGCAACAATGGAACCTGGACACGCAGTTCGAGCCACTCAAGAACCTGGTCCTGGACGCTGGTTATGTTGGCTCCAAAGGTACGCACCTGCAAGATACGAGAAACTTCGACCAGGGCGCTCCAGGCTCCGCACCGGGCGGTGCTTCCGCCAATCTGCCGTTCCCAGCGTACGGGGACATTCAATTAATCGAATCGGCGGCTTCCAGCATCTACCACGCATTCCAATTCCGCGCCGAAAAGCGCTTTGGCGCCGGGCTGGAATTCCTCGCTGCCTATACCTTTTCCCGTTCCATTGACGACGCATCCGCCGAATTTGGCACAAAGGCCGAAACGGGAATTCCGCAGAACTCCAATGACCTGGCGGCCGAACGCGGCCTTTCCAACTTTCAGACCAAGCACCGTTTCGTCCTGAATTCCATCTATCAGCTTCCCTTTGGCAGAGGGCAGAGGTGGCTGAACCGTGAAGGTGCCGTGGGCTATTTGCTAGGCCATTGGCAAGCGGGTGGCATCATGACGTTCCAGTCCGGGAAACCTTTTACCGTTGACCGCGGCGTAGACCAGAGCGAATCTGGCACTTTCAATCTCCAGGCAAACCCGACTGGAGCGGACCGGCCAAATATTGTCAGCGATCCATTTGTTGCCGGTATTGTCCCAGCGAACCCAAGCCAGCTATGCCAGTTCACGCAAGCACAAATTATCCCGAGCGGCCCCTTTGCGGGGCAGCATGGTCTCGCTCCGACCCAGGTTCAAACGCCGTCCAACTGGTTTAACCGGTGCGCTTTCGCCTCACCTGCGGGCCCGGCGTTTGGCGATCTAGGTCGAAACACCCTAATCGGCCCATCCTTCAAGGATGTGGATTTCTCTCTTTCCAAGGAATTTCCGCTGTCCGGAGAAGTTCGCAAACTCCAATTCCGAACTGACTTTTTCAACATCTTCAATCATCCGAACTTTGACATCCCCAACGTTAACTTCGATGCGCCAACGTTTGCACAGATTCAATCCGCAAACGCGTTTGGCGGCAAACCCCCGCGCCAAATCCAGTTGGGGCTGAAGTTCATCTTCTAGCTGGAATATACGACTAACGCATCATCGGGCGGGACGGGAGCTGGCAGGATCAAAGCTCCCGCCCCGTTTGCTTTTCAATCAGGCAGAAATTTAGAGGATCGATTCAATCTCCGCGTCGAGCGAAACGTGCGTCACAGGAATGCCGTTGATAGAGAATCGCGTGCCACTGGATTTTGTGAAGTGAAAAAAGCGACTGATATGGTAGTCCTCGTCGTAGCTGGAGAAGACCCGCTCTGTTTCGGCAGCGGTGAGTTGGAACGCCGCCAGCGCCACCGGCTTACCGAATTCTCCGGCAAGCGAGCGGTAGCGTTCGACTAATTCCCGCAGGGGCATCATGGAATTGGGCGGCCGCGAAGCATCCGACGACGCGCGGCGAGCGGCTTCTGCGCTCATGACGGCCTCCGGGTGGCGAGTCTGACGCAAGGAGACACGGAAGTAAAGAGTCACGAGCATCCTCATCGCAGGCTCGATTTGGTAAGATGCTTGAAGCACAGAAACGCGCACGATTCGCGAAATACAGGAGGAATCACCATGAGCATCGCCGTTGGACGGACAGCGCCGGATTTCACGCTGCTCAACCAGGACAAAAAAGAAGTCAAGCTATCCGATTTTGCCGGAAAGAAAAATGTCGTGCTGGTGTGGTATCCGCTCGATTGGAGCCCCACATGCACCAACGAGCACGCCTGCTTTGTCAACGACATGAGGTCGTTCGATTCACTCGATGCCGAAGTGCTGGGCGTCAGCGTCGACAGCGTTTGGTCGCACAAGGCCTACGCCGAAAAAATGGGGATCAAATATTCATTGCTCGCCGACTTTCATCCCCGCGGCGCCATGAGCGAAAAATACGGCGTCTATCTCGCGGACAAAGGCATCACCGGCCGCTCCATCGCCATCGTGAATAAAGCCGGCAAGATCGCGTGGTTCAAGAATTACGACATCCCCGTTGTTCCAGATGTCAAGGAAGTGGCGGCGGCGCTACAACAGGTAAAGGCCGCAACCGCGTAACAGTCCCAGTCGAATTCTCCACATTCACATCTGGAAAACCATCGAGCGCACGCCACACAGCGTGCGCCCGATTTTGTGTACCGAACCTGCCACGAGAATCGCAACATTCTACGATTTAACCAATGCTGCCTGGAGAGTAGGCCCGAACAACCAGAGAAGCAAAACCAGCAAGCTGGCCGCGACCAGCGGTATGCGCATGAAATTGCGCCGCGCGAGCGAATAGCACGCCGCCAGCCCGGGTACGAACGCAAAAAACGCTCCCGCTCCCAGCGTAATCAAGTCCGCCGCCGTTTCGTCAAAATGGCTGGCCAACCAGTGAAGCACCGCATCGCGCTGCACGCCCGGAAACTGGAGCATGTAACTAATCGTCACGAAAACGAGCAGGCTGGCGGCAATGGGATCCACTCGCCTTTCTCGTTTCTCGTCCCCTTCCAGACTTTTCTCCGCGCTCTGCGTTTCCTTTTCCGGGCCCTCAAACGGCGCCGCATCCTCCGGAAGCAGCCGCGCCCAGCACAGCGCCAGGGGCGCGCCAGCCCCTAGTACGAGTCCTCCAAGCAAAACAAGTGCGAGACGATGGTCCATCTTTCCCCAGACGAGAAATTATATCTATCCGGGCTACCACACGCGCCCGAACTCGTGTATCTCCCGCCTAACGTGCCAGTGAGCGCACGAACATCACAAGCTGCCAGCGCTGTTCTTCACTCAGGCGTTTCTTGAACGCCGGCATCGGCCGGCGACCTTCGCTAATCTGGTAGAAAAGTTCACCGTCGGTGCGCGTGCTCATGTGATGCGTATCCGTCAGGTTTCCGGGGGCGGGATCATACATCCGCGCTTGCGGGCCGTCGCCTCTGCCCGTCTCGCCATGGCACTCGGCGCATTTGTCGAGATAAACCGCGCGTCCCGATGCCACCGCCTCTTCCGTGGGCGCCAGAGGATTCTTCAACTTCTTCGCTTCTTCGGGAACCACCCATTCCCTGCTCTGCCACACGGCGAACGCGATGGAAAGTGCGATTAGAGCAAAGAAACCCACGAACAACGTCTTGCGGAGAACGAGGTTGCGCTTCCGGAAGGCTGTCATGAGGACGTTGAAATTCTCGCACACTCTCTTCTAGTGCGGAAGAAGCGGCGAGAGATTCAAGCGCCGCGGTAGATCAGCCAGAGAAGTTCCCCGTTAAAGAACAGCACGCCGGCGGCGACAATCCACGCAATCACGGAAGTCAGCCGGGAATTAACAAACTCGCCCATCTTGGCCCGGTCGCCTGTGAACTGCACCAGCGGAATAATGGCAAACGGCAGTTGAAAGCTGAGAATCACCTGGCTCAAAACAATGAGTGCCGTGACTTTGCCTTCCCCGGCAATGCCGATGACAATCACCGCCGGAGTGATTGCGATCCCGCGCGTGATCAAGCGTCGCAGCCAAGGCTTCAGCCGAATTTCAAGAAAACCCTCCATGACGATTTGGCCCGCGAGCGTGCCGGTCAGCGTCGAGTTCTGCCCCGACGCCAGCAGCGCACAGGCGAATACCGTGCTCGCCAGGCTCACGCCAAGAACGGGACTCAGGAGTTTGTAGGCATCGGCAATTTCCGCCACGTTCGACAGCCCGCGCGTGTGAAACGCCGCCGCGCCCAGAATCAGAATCGCGGCATTGACGAACAGCGCGAAGCACAGCGCCAGCGTCGAATCGATCACCGCGTATTTCAGGGCTTCGCGCCGGTCGCGCGTCGAACTCCCGAACGCCCGCGTCTGCACGATGCTCGAGTGCAGATAGAGATTGTGCGGCATGACCGTGGCGCCAAGGATTCCGATCGCGATGTACAGCATTTCGCGGTTGCGCAAGATTTCTGCTCTCGGCAGGAAACCCCAGGTGGCATCCAGCCAGAGCGGCCGAGCAAAAAAGATTTCATACGCGAAGCACGCGGCGATCGAGGCGATCAGCGTTATCACAAACGCCTCGACGAGCCGGAATCCTCGGCCCTGCAGCGCGAGGACAATCAGCACATCGAGGCCCGTAATGATCACCCCGGCAAGCAGCGGCACGCCAAAAAGCAGCTTCAGCGCGACCGCCGAGCCGAGAACCTCGGCGAGGTCGCAAGCGGCAATGGCCGTTTCGCAGACGATCCACAACGCGATCGCGGTGCGGCGGGAGTAGTGATCCCGGCACGCCTGGGCCAGGTCGCGCCCCGTGGCGATGCCCAGCTTGGCTGAAAGCGCTTGCAGAAACATCGCCATCAGGCTGCTGATCAGCACCACGCTCAGCAGCGTGTAGCCGAATTTCGATCCGCCCGCAATGTCTGTCGCCCAGTTCCCGGGGTCCATGTAGCCGACCGCGACAAGATAGCCCGGCCCGGCGAATGCCAGCATCTTGCGAAGCCAGGAAGCGCCGTGGGAGATGGGAATGCTGCGGTGCGACTCGGGAAGCGAGGGCAGCGCCACGTCGCGGCGCCAGGGCGCCGATGTGAAAGTTCGCGGTGCTGGCGCCTCTGCGATGGGCGGTTCCGTCTCGAGTTGGGGAGGAAGTGTCTGCGCCATGCCCGATGTTAACTGCACTAAACCTCCAGCATAAACTACATTTAATATCTTTCTCTGTCAATAGAACTTCCACCCCGCGTGCCGTACCAAGCAGCAATCCTCGTCTCCCAGGCGCGGAAACCTAGCCTGTGATAACTTCAATTAGCATTTCCGGGAGACTCAAGCGATGGACGAACAGCGGCCGGTGCAGGGCCAGGTGCAAATCAAAGCGGACGAAAAAGAACTCCAGGGGCAGTACAGCAATCTGGTGATGATTCACCACAACCTGGAAGAGTTCACCCTGAATTTCATCTACATTTTCCCCAATGGAGCCCAGGGCAAGCTCTTGAGCAGCATGATCGTCAATCCGGGGCACGCGAAACGCATTTGGCGCGCCCTGGGAGAAAATATCGCCCGCTACGAAACCCAGTTCGGGCCGATCAAGGAAGCCCCCGCCGGCACCGAGCCCACGCCCACCGTCGGCTTTATCCAATAGCTCTCGGCTTCCTGTCGTTGTAGTGGCCGCCTTCTGAGGCAGGCTGCCGTTGTAGTGGCCGGTCTTTAGACCGGTTCTTTTTTTTCTTTTTTTGTTCTTCCGCAGGGGCACGCCCCCTCTTGGAATCCAAAAACGCGCGGCAGTTGTGCGCGGCCCGTCCGCCCATGCTAGAATTTCTACGTTGTTCTCCGATTGGGCCTGTAGCTCAGGTGGTTAGAGCGCGCCCCTGATAAGGGCGAGGTCGGTAGTTCGAGTCTACCCAGGCCCACCAGCCTTCGCTTCGCGTATCTTGCGAAGGATTCAAACGCATTCTAATATCGGCGAGCTGCGGCTCGGCAGGCCAAAGATATCAGCGAGCGAAGGCTGTCGCGCCGGAGCTTCTTTGCGGAGGCGGACCTCTCCTTGAAATACGTCTATATCTTGCAGAGCCAGCAGGACCCGGAGCATTTCTATACCGGAATCACGGACGATTTGGACGCCAGACTTTCGAAGCACAACGCAGGAGAGGTGTCGCATACCTCGAAGTACGTTCCTTGGACGATCAAAACCTACATCGCGTTCGCCGACGAGAAACAGGCCTTCGCATTTGAGAAATATCTCAAGTCCGCCTCAGGCAGGGCCTTTGCGAAGAAGCGTCTTTGACGGGACGAAGAACCGAACGCGTCACCCACGAGCTCTTTCGGCGGCAAAACCGCACAAATACCCGGGTCGCTCCCGCCCAAATTGAAGTTTTCGTCCGCGATCTTTTTGCAGCCCCGTTCCGGCCTAGTCGGTTGCTCAGAGGGACTTTATCTCGAAGAGCGGCAGAACGCGAAGGGTATGTTTCGACCCAGAACACTGCGTGCGGTTCAGTGTTCTTCTGCGCTGAACAACATGGGAGGGGGAGGGTAGCTCGTTATAGCTCACTAATCCATGCGCAGATAGACGAATCCTTGCAACTCGACTAACCGGGCAAATGGCGTACCAGAACCCACCTGATGCATTGTATTGATTTCGACATTCCGTCGATTGCGACGCGCACACTCTGGTATTCTCGCTTTGATGACGAGTACTAATCTCACAGCCCGGGAGACGCTTCTCGTCTTCACCGGAGCAGCGATAGCCTTACTGCTGGTTGCGGCTGGCACTAGTTTTTATAAGCACGATTATCGGTATTGTGTTTTTTGTTTTGTTGCAGCAGCTGTTCTCGGTTTTGCCTTTTTTCGAAAGCGCAAAGTCGCGTTGGTGATTAGCAGTTTGTCATGCATCTTGGCCCTCGGAAGCTTGGGCTTTCCATTTCATCCGAGCTTCTCAGGACTAGTGTTGTTGATTGGTTCAGCTGCGGGACTCTATCTCACAGTTCGCTGGTCCTACAACAAATATCCGTACCTCTCGTATAAGCACGTCCACACGCTCTTTGAAGGTGAAGCAGCTATGGCTGCGGAGAACGCGCGCATTGAGGCGGAGGCGCGAGAACTCGTGAAGCGACGGCCATTCGGCCCGTGGCTGTTCCGTTAAAACTAGCCCGAAGGGAACGCCCAGTCGCTCGTCCTGTGGCCCGAGTTGTCCTTCCAATCGCATAACCGGCTAAGTCAGAATTGGGACCTGCTGCCGAAGCACCTGGGGATTGGGTCGCTACTTCCCTGCCTTGCACGGAAATGCACGCGCCAACGCAATGGATGCTATGTAACGAGTTGGACGGTGCGCTTTCTCAGGATAGTCAGCGAGATATTTCTTGATGATGCGTACGATTTGAAGAGTGGTCACACCACGGGGCATGCAAACTATCCTGTCCTTTTCGGGAACACCTAACAGCTCATCACGCACCGTGAAGCCATCTTCGAATCCTTCAACCCAACCCAGACACGTGGCTTCGTTGTTGATTTGGACAGAGCTTTTGTTCCCTCCACTATCTATGCTGGAACAGGCTTCCAAGAAGTTGCTACCGGACCTGCTGATATCCGTTTGTCCGGCGGTGGGCTTTTGGCCGTCGCTACCAGGTGAAAAAACAAAATAGGTGGCAAGGAGTGCAAGAATAGATAGCAAACGCATGGAACCTCATCAGTTAATCGATTGTCAGCCCTTGGCTACAAACTCTCGTCCCTAAAATCGGTGCGCCGGGCCAATCACGTTCCAGTGAATCGAAAACCACGTCAGAAACACGCACGCCGCCGCGACCAGCGAAAACTTGATGTGCGAAATGGGCCGGAGGTCGGCGCGCGCCCAGATGCGCAGGCCCGCCACCACCGCGAAAATGCTTAGAAAAATGGCGATCCCCGCGCCCCAATTGATCATCACGAAATATTTGTCCGTCGAATGGCTGGGAGGAAGCGTCTGATTCTGCAGCTTGTAGATCAGGCCAAACGTCGCGGAACCGAGAATAACCCAAGCAATAGAAGCGATTCTCGGGCCGGTGGTAAGCCAAAGCGTCCCAGGTTGCGCCTGCCACGCCGGCCGCTTCGAGAAAAGAATCCGCCGCCCCAGCCGAACAAGCGATGCCGCCACCGCGAACACCACAGTCGCAAGGCTCACGCCCAGCAGCGGCAGAATCAGGTTGCTGTTCTCGTACCACCGCACGCGTTCGTACTGCACGCCGGGGAAATTAACCGCAATTCGCACGATTTTCCCCGCGCCGTCGCGTATCGCTTGGATGCGGTTCTGTCCCTCAGTCTCCTGCCATACGTCTTTGCCGATCGGCTTCCACTTCAGCGTGTGTCCGCGCAGGTCTTTCGCGGTATCCACCTTCAGCACGCCGTCCTTATCGAGCGTGGCTTGCTCTTGCTCTGTCAACCCTGTCAGCTTCAACTTCGTGCTGTCGGCCCGGCGCGTAACCTGATACGTCCCCGCGATCGCTTTCAGCTCATCATCGGAAAACTTCTGAAAAGCGGCATCCGCCTTAAACGGATAATAGCGGTCCGCGAAATCATTCAAGAGTTCCATTCGCGCCTTGCTGGCCGAGCCCGACGAATTATAGGAAACAAAAATAATCAGCTTTTCCTTCGGCTCGACCAGAAACATGCTGTGGAATGCGACCAAGTCGCCGTTGTGCCCCACGAAGTGCAATCCGTTCCGCCACGTTTCGTAAAACCCCATGCACATGGCCGGCATGGCCTCTCCGGCGGCAAACTGCCGGGTCCACATTGCCTCCAAAGTTTTCGCGGACAGGATCCGCTTCCCGTCCAGCTCTCCGCCGTTCAGCAGCGCCTGCCCGAACCTCCCCATGTCCGCCGCGGTCGAAGAAATTCCGCCCGCCGGCGCCGGACTGAAAATCTCGAACCCCATCGCCGGCTTTTCCGTGCTCTCTTTGTACCCTTCGGATTCGAACGGTGAAAGTTCTTGCGTCGCGGGCTGCCCAAAACTCGAATGTGTCATCCCCAATGGCTGAAAGATATGTTCGGCAACGTACCGTTCGAACGGCTCGCCGCTTACATGCTCCACGACATAACCTCCGAGTCCCACTCCGTAATTCGAATACGCCGAAATTTCTCCCGGCGGATACTTTCGATGCGGCTGGTTTTCGACTAAAAACTCGCGCAGCGATTTTGCTTTTTTTGCATCAACCAGCAAAATGTCGCGGATTTCCTCTTCGAATCCTCCCGTGTGCGTCATCAGATTTCGCAGCGTGATGGGTTTCCCGAACGCCGGCGCAATTTGAAAATCGATGTACTTGTTCACGTCTGTGTCTATATCTAGTTTTCCTTGCTCCGCCAGCTGCATCACCGAAATCCACGTAAATAGCTTCGAAATGGACGCCAGCCGGAAAATCGTACTTCCCGGATCGACGGGCTTTTTTTTCGCAAAATCGGAGAAGCCATAACCTTTCTTCAGCAATTCTTGGCCGTCTTTCATCACCAGCACCGTCGCGCCCGCGACGTCGCTGCGCTCCAGTTGCAACGGCACAATACCGTCAAAAAACGCTTCCAAATCGGTTTTTTCGAACGCGTGGGGAGACGCAAAGGACGCCCCTGGAGCCGCGTTGGCCGCAGCGGCTTCCTTAGGCGGACTCGTCTTTTGTGCAGTTGTTGTATCTGTGGCCACCGCAGCGAGTGAAAGCGAAACGCACGCTGCGAAAACAAAAAAAACGCTGCGAATACGGACCATGAACCCTCCGAACGCGCGGAAATTCCGCAAGAGTTTCCTCAATATTGACAAGAGACGCAACACAATTCTCATTTCCTCTCCCTTCGAGACTTCTCGTTTGTTCTCGTCCGCAGGTTTTCTCTCTCGGGGAATTTTTACTGCGCTCAACAGCTTCTCTGGTTCTGGTGTTCGCACACATACTTCCAGTTGTCTTGCGGCGGAAGTTTGGTCTAGTCTTGGCGCGCTATGAAGAGAGTGGGGCGCCCGCTTGCGACGGGCAGAAATCGGGAAAACCAGTTATGGCGATTCACCTGGGCGAAAACAGTTACGGCAGCGCGCGCGTGCGGGTGTTGCGCGTGGCGCGGCAGGAAGGCCGCCACGACATTAAGGAATTGACGCTCGCGATTCGCTTCGAGGGCGACTTCGCGGCCGCACATATAGAGGGCGACAACAGGAAAATCCTGCCGGCGGATACCATCAAGAATACGGTGTACGCGCTGGCGCGGCAGCACTCGATCGAAACCGCCGAAAATTTCTGCCTGCACCTCGTCGATCACTTCCTGACGTACAACCCCCAGGTCTCGCGCGTCCGCATCAACGCCGCGGAACATGTCTGGGCGCGGCTGCCCCGCGGTGACAAACCCCGCGCCACTTCCTTCGCGCGCGCGGGCGAGGAGAAGCGCACCGCGATGCTGAACGCCACGCGCGAGGGAACGGAAATTCGCGCGGGCATCGACGGCTTGCTGGCGCTGAAAACCTTGAAATCCTCGTTCGAGAATTTTCGCAGGGACCCGTTCACGACTTTAGAAGACGATCCCAGCCGTATTCTCTGCACCGTGCTCCGCGCCGACTGGCTGTACGCCGGCGAAGACGTGGAATTCGGCCAAATCTGGCACGGCGTGCGCGACATGCTCCTCGAAGCGTTCGCCGAGCACGAAACGCAATCGCTGCAGCACACTGTTTATGCCATGGGCGAAACCATTCTCAACAATTTCGACCAGATCCGCGAAATCCATCTTGCGCTGCCCGACAAGCGATTCCAGTTGATCGATCTTGGCCCGCTCGGCACGGATAATCCCGGCAACGTCTACCTGCCGATGGACGAGCCTTTCGATTTGGCCGAGGCCACTCTCCGCCGAGAGTGAGCCGGGGTTTTTTGCGCATACATTCACCCGATCAAGCACGGCGATTCTCCAGAATCTTGAGAAAGGATGCCGTGCGCAATTCCTCGAGCGAAACCCCGGTCAGCGCCTGGGCCTCTTCCGACGTGACTGCGCGGCAATTGATGGCGCGAACAAAATAGTTCAGAAGCCCCTGGCCGGTGGCGGCGTCGTCGAAGACTCCGCCCACGAGCGTAGCCTGGGCGGCCTTCTCGATGAAATTGCGCAAGCGCTCCGCCGCTGCGTCCAGTCCTTCAAGGAAAAATGAAAACACCGCGGCATAGCGCGCGGGAAGCTGCGCGGGATGCAAATCCCACCCCTGATAGAAGCCGTTGACGAGGGCGCGGCGGATGTTCTGGAAATGCAGTTTCCACGCGAAATGAATCGCGTGGCGGTTTTCTTCGAGTTGCCGTGCGCTGAATGGGGCGCCTTCCTTTGCTGGCCGGTGCGCGGGTATGGGAAGAATGTGCGTGGGCCCGTCCGAAAGCCAAACGCCGGTTCCTGCGAGAGCAACCTGCATCGCTTCGCGCGCGAAGTCGCAGGCGAAATGATCCAGGCGCTGGTATGAGGCGGTGATCCCGCGTGAAGCGGTGTAATCGTACGGGCCGAAGTGCGCGGCCGTGCAGCGTCCTTCCGCCGCAGCGACAAGCGGAAGCAAGTTCACTTCTCCGCGCTGGTTGAAGATGGCTTGCGGCGTCTCGATCATCAGCTCGATACGGAATATGCCGGGATCGAGCTGCAGAGCGAATTCGAGACGCGAGCAAAGATCGGCGAGCGCGGCAACTTCTTCCGTCAAAGTGATTTTTGGAAGGGTGATGCAGAAATTCGTGGGAAGTTTTCCGTTTGTCTTCGTTGCAAGTTCTGTCGCGAAAATGTCCAGCGTGCGGATACTGCGCTCGCGAAGTTCCTCCGTAAGCGGCTTGATGCGAATTCCGAAAAAGGGCGGAAGCTGGCCGAGGGTCATGGCGTTAGCGACTTCATTTGCCGCAGCGACGGCGTGGCCGTCTTCTTCGTCGTCAGAGCGATTGCCGTAACCGTCTTCGAAGTCAATGCGATAGTCTTCGACCGGTTCCTGTTCAAGTTTTTCGCGCACTCGCCGGTAAACCGTGTAAGCGAACCACGCGGGACGATTTTCTTTTCGTGCGCCCTGGGGATTGCCTTCGACGGATTTCACAAGTGCGGCGGCTAATTCCGGGGAGTCCGGGAGGCGCTCGTTGCCCGGAAGCGATACGGCCTTTGCGAAGGCGACAAAATCGGGTGCGTATTCATCGAGCGCGCGAAAGGCGAGTTCGCCGAAACGTTGCGCGGTATTGGCGCGAAACAGATGCGCGCCGCCATAGACGGAATGCACGGGCTGGCGCTTGCCGGTGGCGCCCGGATAGCGGCTCTGGAATGCCGCGTGGGCAATGCTCAACTGCTCGGTGAGGTCTTGCAGTGATTCGGGAGGAAGTGATCTGTTCATTGAGCCTCGCGGTAGGGTTCTTTCATGGTCGATCTCCGGGCGCGAAGCTGGCCCAACACCGGAAATCGGAGGACAGCATACAACAAGGAGGGGGGTGGGGGTGTACCCCCCCTCGTTTGAATGGAAAGAGCCGGATAACGATATAAAGAGAAAAGAGATAGATGGCATTTCCCATTGAAAAACAACGGGGCTCCAACGGGACAACAACAGGAGCGGCAACGGGACGACGACGGAAGATAGTGGCCCCTCGCCGAACACGCTCGGGGTAAAGAGGGCCCCCCCTGTTTTTTTGTAAGTGTTGCTTCTAAAGGATTTAGTTTTGCCGTAAGTCTTTTGGAATGAACACTTGCGGGGAATCTTGTAAGTGTTGCTTCTAAAGGGCTTACAAGTAAACATAATTGGGCGACAGGAAGGCGTTGTTCGGAGCGATTATCGAGGATGAATCGAGCTAACACGCGGCATGTTACCATGAGCGTGACGATAACGGAAGCGATATCCATGGAACGGTCGAATTTAGGGGTTGGACAGTGATTCTAGAGGGTGGAACGGGGAGGTCGAGAAGTCAAAGCGCCCGGGTGTAAGACCCGCACCTGGGGCAGCGGGCACTTGTGAAACTTTAAGGAGTTTCTTCTCCTTTTAACTGGATTGTTTGAAATTCATTGCGGCAGTGGTTAGAAGTGTCGATGCAAACTTGAGTCCAGGATCGCTCTGCTGAACGTCAAATGTGCAGTTAACGAAATAGACGTTTTCCAAAACAAGGGGTCCGCCTTTGTAGGTTATCTTGGCGTTACGGACGATGGCGTTCCTTACATGGAAGCCGTCCAATTGAATATTGAACCCGGTTCCATCGACTATAAAGAATGCCGGAGCACTTACGTTCCTATACTCATTCCCGATCTGTATGAATAATGCAGACTGCGAGCCAGGGACTCGTGGCACGCCTGGAATGAAAAAAACACCGAGCATGCCTTCTTTGGAGTCTGGTAGTTTCGCGGCATTCCACTCAACCACCATGCCCCCTCCGGGGGACGGGTTTCTGTTTGCGCCTTTCATGCTCGGCGCTTCGGACATATTTAGGATAGACCTGTAGTCGGCAAGTTCATTTGCAGTCCGCCATGCGAGTTCGGATATATTCTTTTCTTTCGAACCAACTAGTTCAAGCAAATCTTGGCCGAGACGTGCGACTACCTCTGGCTGCAATTTCGCGTTAATCTGCCGTGCGGTGCGAATCTGGGCTGAGAGTTTGTCGATTTGTAGCCTGGTTAATTTGCTTTGTTGCTGCGTTAGTATCTCCAGCTTACCTTCCACTTTGGAGATTCGGTCGGTTAGCACGTTAATACTTGCGTTCGTCTCCTTGAGCATCGGTTGAAGCTTATTATCAATGAGAATAGCTACGTGCTCATCAGAGGTCTTAGCTGTATTTTCGGCGTAGTGAAAGTACAGTGTCAGACCAATGTTGCCGAGAGCAATCACGATTGCTGCGAAAACTGCTGCCCACTGGGCTAAGTTGCCATGTCGGGGCGGATTCCAACCAAGCGGTTCCAGCGAGTTGGGCAAGGCGGGCTGGGTTTTATCGGTGGTCACTAACGCGAAGTCTACTACCGCACTAGCCGAAAGCACAACACAACCAGTTCTGAAATCATTGTCCTTGTCGCATGATCCAGCGACCGAGCTTAGAGAGTGTCGTTTCCTCTTCTTCCATAACAAGCGGTCTGTGGCGCACCAGGATAAATAGCCTGTAATCCCCGGCTCCTGAACCACCACCGCCGGCTTCAATGTGGGCAGCACGAAGCGCATCCTGGAGGAGCTGTTGTGGATCATGTTTGGGGTCAGGCGGACCAATAATTGAACCCTGTACGTGAATGGACAGACCATTGTTAAGGGTGTATGGTTCTCCGTTGAATGTACTGAATGTCACGTCCCACGCTGTCTGCTTGAGTGCATTAAATATTTGCGACGCATACTCAAGAGCCTCTGTGTCAAGTGGGTTGACCTTAACCGTCACGGCATGACTTTCATGATGTGATAGATACTCGCGCAATTCCTCGGATTGCTTATCGGTAAAACTCCGCGGCATGACATATTTGTTGAGGTCACTGCGAAGCGAGTGCATGTAGAATAGGCCAGAGATTGCGATGTAGAATGCGATCAATAGAATCGCGCTTATCCGATAACGCGAATCGTTTGCAATGCGGTCCAGCCCGACAACAAATCGCTTCCCTGTCCTCAGTTTTATCTGAGGCCATTTGATCCCAGCAAGGAAGAAGATTATTGAGATCCCTAAAGCTAAAAAACCAAGTAAATACCTCCCGTCTAATAGTCTGGACACACCCTCAAAGGCAAAAGCGAGCGCAAACATCTCAAGAGAAGCAAAGACTGCTTTGTCACCGGTTGGCAATTCATCGGCCATAAACAGACCTCACCTGCATTTTTGGATTCACCTTAGACATGCTACATCAGCTCCCTGGTTGTCACCACGGCCTTGGGATTCTTCCCGGCGATTGTGAGAAGTTTTAAGGCGGCCCTGGCCAGGGTTATGGGGATGGACGCCGTTGCGTTTTCTCTTGTGGCAAAAGATGCGCGCCAGGGCTAAAGCCCATTGATGTGCGGGGCTCATGTTCCGCGGGCCCGAGGGCCCGCTCCCCCGGACTGAAGTCCGGGGCTTCCACCAAGCAACCGGTCTGAAGACCGGCCACTGCAGTGACTGCGAAGGGCTTCGACGTCGATGACGCCGGCGACGTAGCTGGAGCCGCGGCCACGCGCATTCTTTCTTGTCAGAATCGGCTTCGACTGGCACACTTAAATTATCCCAGCCAATTGAAGAGGAGGACTAATGCGAGTTTTGCCGACATGGTCTACGAGTGTGCTGGCAGCGGCCGCCATGCTCTGCTTGGCGGGGATGCCAGCGCGGGCCCAAGCTCAGGAAAGTCAACACGTTGTGACACTGAACGAACTGCAGAGAGACGCTGCACGCCCGGTAGACGCACGCCAAGCAAACGAAGCTGCTGTGCGGGACATTTTCTCCTCGGAGGCGGCGCAAAAGGCGCTCAAGACCGCCAAGATTGACTACCAGAAAATCGACAAAGCCGTCGGACAATTGAGCGATGAAGATCTTGCCCGGCTGGCGGAGAGATCGCGACAAGTCAAACAGGACTTCGCGGCGGGCTCAGGCAACTTTTCCGACCGCGACCTCCTGATTATTTTGATCATCGGAATTCTCATCATCGCGCTCGTAGCTGCGCTGCACTGAGGCTCTTTCCCTGGGCCGCCCCTGGAGGACAGGAGTGCACCGGAAGATCTTGCCGCTGATGATTTGTTTTCTTCCGGTGCTCTCCGCTCTCGGGCAGACGCAAGAGACCTCCGGAGCGTGGCTTGACGTACCTTTCATCAAACAAACCGAGGAGGGCTGCGGATCGGCTGCCCTTGCGATGCTTTTGCAATACTGGGGCGCTCACGGCGTGGCGCTCGACGCGAGACGGGCCGATCCCGCAGCCATCCAGCAAAAACTCTTTTCCCGCAAAGCGCATGGCATCTTCGCTTCCGAGATGGAGCGCTACCTGAAAGAATCCGGTTTTCGCGCGTATGGCTATCCCGGTGAGTGGCAAGATCTGAGGGAGCATCTCGAAAAGGGACGGCCAGTCATCATCAGCCTGCAACCAAAGGGCAGCAAGACACGATTCCACTACGTCGTTGTGGCCGGGATGGACTGGGCGCATGAAGCTGTGTTCGTAAACGACCCCGCACGCGGCAAACTTCTTCGGTTGGAACGCGAGGAATTCGAGAGAGAATGGCACTCCACCGGCAATTGGATGCTGCTCGCCGTACCCGAACCTGGCCAGTGACCGGGCTTCTGATTGTCTTGCTAATTACAAGCAGCCGTGTCTCGGCGCAGGAATCCGATTCCGACACCGCGCGATTCGCGGCTGCGAAAAAAGCTTACGACGATGGTCAATGGGATCAGGCAGAAAAACTTGCGACGGGACCGATAAATCAGCCGCCAAACTTTGACTTTCTTCGAGGTCTCGCTTTGGCTCGCCTCAGCCGGTGGGAGGGGGCCAAGCAGGCCTTCGAAGCCGGCCATCAAAAGGCCCCGCGCGACCCCAGGTTCTTGGTGGAGCTTGCCGGCGTCGCGTACAAACAGCAAGACCTTTCCGCAGCGAAGCGCGAACTTCATGCCGCCCTGCTGCTGAATGCGAAGGATGCGTATTCACTGGAATTTCTTGGAACGATTTATTTCCTGCAAGGGAATCTCGAGGCAGCGCTGAAATATTGGAATCTGGCGGGAAAGCCGAGGCTGAACGACGTTGCCTTTTCGCCGCCGGTACGACTGGGGGAGACACTTCGCGACCGCGCGATTGCGTTCAACGCGCCACAGATTTTAACGCGCGAAGCTCTCGCTACGACAGAAGCACGACTCGACAATCTGGGCATATTTGCGAACCGGCGTGTCGAACTCGCGCCGGTTGCATCAGGAAATTACGACTTGACGCTTCACTTGGCGGAACGGGACGGGTGGGGCGAGTCCAAAGTATCCGGACTTCTCGCGCTTTTACGAGGGTTGCCCTACGCGACTGTTTACCCTGAGTTTTTCAATTTGGGCCACGGCGCGATGAATTTCACTTCTCTCGTGCGCTGGGATGATCAGAAGCGCCGGGTCTTCGCTGCGTTTTCCACGCCTCTTTTTCACGACCCCGGCCTGAGTTTTCGTCTGTACTTTGACGCGCGAAATGAAAATTGGAACCTCTCGGAAAATCTTTTTGCCACTGGCGCGCCGCTCACAAACTTAAACCTCCGACGAATCGCCGGCGGCGCAGAACTCCGCGGCGTGGTGGATGGAAATTGGAGTTGGAGTACGGGCCTGGAAGTATCGAATCGCAGTTTTCGAAATCTCCCGGGCCAAATGAGCGGGAGCGAACGGAACTTTTTTACGGATACGACAGGGTTTGCTTCGTGGCTGCGAGGAGAGCGAGTTCTCCTGAACGTGCCGGAACGGCGGTTCACGGTGAATTCTTCTGCAGAGGCGCGCGTCGGACGCGATTTCGCGTCCGGCTTGGGGCCTTCCGGCACATTGAAAACGTCGTTGCGCGCGAACTGGCTTCCGCGTGCTCAAGGCGATGATTACGAGGTTGAAACCCAATTGCGCGCCGGGGGCACGGCGGGAAAAGTGCCGCTCGATGAGCTATTCCAGCTCGGCATCGAGCGCGATAACGATCTCTGGCTTCGCGGTCACGCGGGCACGACGGACGGACGCAAGGGCGCTGCGCCCCTGGGACGCCGGTACCTGCTCGTGAATGGGGAACTCGACAAGTACATTTTCAAGGGGGCATTTTTTACGATCAAGCTGGGGCCGTTTGTGGATTCCGGAACAATCGCTGATTCTTCCGGGATTTTTGGTTCGCAAAAATGGCTGTGGGACGCCGGCGGGGAATGCAAAGTCCGCATCCTCGGCAGCGTGACGGTACTACTTTCGTATGGACGCGATTTGAGTTCGGGGAGAGGCGTTTTCTACGCGACGACCTTGCCTAAGTGATTTGCTCCAAAAACGCGGCTAGCGCTCGGGCTTTTTCCAGATGTCGCGGTCGTGCATCAGATCGATTTGTTTTTTGGTGACTTTTTCGTGGTATTCGGCGTGCTTCATGGGCTCGCGCTTGAGATAAAGATTTTTCGGGTAGATAGGTTTTTCGTAGACGATCTGGTAAAGCTCGGTGCGAAGATCCTTCATCCAATTGTCCCACTTGGCGCGGGCGCGGTGATCGCGCAGGGCTTCGATGTCGATGACGCCGGCGACGTAGCTGGAGCCACCGCTGTATTCGAGCTTGCCGACTTTTTGTCCTTTGTAATTGAAGATGTAGGAGCGGCCGCCAAAGGTGTCGATGGGTGTGTCTTCCTCGGGGAAAAGGTAGTAGGTGCCGACATTGGGGGCGACCACGTACATATTGTTATCGAGGGCGCGGGCGGCGCTTTGGATTTCAAAATAATCGTTGCCGCTGCCGGGATGCGGGTAGGAGGCACGATAGACGATTTCGGCGCCGTTCATGGCGAGGGCGCGGGCGTTTTCGGGATACGAGCCTTCGTTGGCCATCATGATGCCCATGCGGCCGATTTCGGTGTCGACGACGGGCCAGAACGATTGGAGGTTGCGGCCATATTTTTCTACCCACCAATCGTAGACATCGTGCGGGCAGACGGAATGCTCGACGGGCCAGAGCGGAGAAACTTTATAGTGCTGGAGAATGACTTTGCCCTTGGGATTGAGGATGAAGCCGACATTGAAGAAGCGGTTTTTCCAGTCGGGATGGCGGGCCTTGGCCTGGGCCATGATGAAGCAATCCCACTCGCGGGCCATCTTGCCGAGTTCCTCGGTTTCGTCACCCGGGATGTCGATGGCGCATTCGCGGGCGAACTTGGCGTGGTCGAGATCGAGAACTTCGTCGTTGAAGGCCTGGAGCGCGCCTTCGGGGATGGCGAGCAGGCGAACGGGGATGCTCAGGCCGGAAAGCCAGTTGGCGGCTTTAGCGAGATGCTTGAGATGTTCGAGGTTGATTTTGATGTCCTTGCGGGACCGGATGCCGCGAATGGTGGGAACGAGACCGACGGCGGTGAAGGGTTTAATCATCGTTTTTTCCTAAAGGGCGAATTGCGAACGCGGGTTGATGAAATTCGGTGCCATTGTACACAAAGAAGCGCAAGCCGCCAGTGGAGGCTTGCGCTGGAAGAGGGCTTCGACCGGCTTCGCTCGAGACGTCAGAAGATGAGCCGGAGCGAGAGCTGGATCTGGCGCGCCGGGGCAACAAATTTAGGCGAGCCGAATGTGGGATTAGCCGGACTGGAGATGCCGTCTTTGTACACGCGGGGGACTGGGCCGAGAAATACTGGCGCGCCGTAAACGTGATCGATATCTTCCACGTTTGCGCGATTGAAGAGGTTGAACACTTCAAAGCTGGCTTCCGCCTTAAAACGCTCCATGAGAGGAATCAACCTTTGGATGCGAATATCCGTGTTGTAGGAGGGATCGCCTTTGTAGGTGTTCCGGCCGATGTTTCCGACACGATCACCGAAGGGGAATAGGTCACCGTTCACGTCGAAGCCCGCCAAAACGCTGAAATAACGAGCGCTCTCGAGAGTGTTCAGGAGCGAGACCTTGAAGTCGCGTGCGAACACATTCCAATTGGAAGGCGTTTCGCCGAGGACAGTAAGAGTAAAGCGGTTGGTGACGTCATTGTCGCCGCGCGCGCGATCCAGCCCGGGATTCAGATAGTTATACGGGGTATTGTCGAGCTGAACGTCCGTGGAGATATCCATGGAGCGCGAATAGGTGTAATTACCGAGGATGCTGTAGTGGTGCGAGAAATTCTTGCGCAAGCTAAATGTTCCGGCGTTGTAAATGGACCAACCGATGGGCGCGACGAGCAAGGCAAAGCCGAAATTACGATCAGCGGGGGTAAAGAGCTGGGTGCCCCCGGGCGTAGTGCCAGCCGGAATTCCATTGATACTGCTGTAGACGGGAATTTTCGCGCCATGGACAAATTGATAACCGACGGAGAAAAACAGGTCCGGGGCAATCTGATTCTCGAATTCAAGGCTGGCCTGCTCGGCGTAAGCGTTGTCGAACTTTTTCTTTGCATAGCCAAGAGGAAACTGGACCAAGGGTGAGAGGGGCACGTTCGGCGCGGGGTAGATTCCGAAGTGAGTGAAATTGCTTAAGGCCACCGCAGCGGCGCCGGGGTTGGGAGGAATGGATGGCACACCAACGGCTCCCGAGGGTCCTGTGCCGATGAGGAAGTGTGTGGGGTCGGAAAATGCTGCCAGTTCTGGCTGCTTCATGTACGTGAATTCAGAAGCACCGACCCAGCTCACAAGCACATCACTGAAATCGAAGGGGCCGGAGAACAAGCCCGCGCCGGCGCGTACAACGCTCTTGCCGCCGCGGAAAGAGTAGGCCAGGCTGGCGCGCGGCTGGACGTTGCCATAATTCGTGGGATGGGAGGCGCCGTTGAGTTTCAAATCCTGGCCGGTGGGCATACCGTCCACGTCATAACGTAGGCCGTAGGTGATGGTGAGGTTGGGTCGCGCTCGCCACTGGTCCTGGGCATACATGGAATACAGTTTGTGCCAGAACTTGAGCTGCGTGCTGTTCTGGAAAGTCGCGGCCGCAGGTCCGGAATAGAGACCGGTCTCAAAAGGCAAGGTCCGCGCGGGTACTTGCTTGCCAAAGAATTCACGCGGCTCGAGAAACAAAAACACTAACGCTGTTGCGGGAGCCGGAAACGGCGGCGCTCCAAAGAAGCTTTGCGGGGCAAACACGCCGAAGCCGGGACTGAACAAGGTGACCTGGGCCTTGATCCAAGTGGGTTCGAAATCGCCGCCGAACTTAAAAGTGTGGTTGCCGCGAACGTAGGTGAAATTTTGGGAGGCCTGAAAGTGCTGTTCTTGATAGGAGTGGACGCTGCCGACGAAACCACCCGAGGACAACAGGTCGGGAACGTTGAGGGCCGGTTCGAATCCCGCGCCGACGGGATTCAATTCATAGGATCTCCGTCCGAAATTGAAGACGGTTTCGGATGTCCATTTATTGGTGAAGAGATGGAAGAGATTGGAATAGACGGTTTGATCGCGCACAGGGTTGTCACGGAAAGAAGAGGGCAAACCTTCACCGGGCGCGGCGCCGCGGGCATTTTTCTTGCGGTCATCGTTGAAAAGGTAGCCGATGGTGAGAGAGGTTTTGTCAGAGAGGATGCTGGTGACCTTACCGAAGAACTTGTCGTAGTCATCGATCTGTAAAATCGAGCCTAGATTTTCCGGTTGCAAACCCAAGATTTGTTTCACCTGATTGATGCTGGGAGTCCCGGGGCCAAGGCAGCCGGGGCTGTCAATGCAGTGCAGTATGAACGAAGAATAAATGGGAGATTCGGCGCGGCGCTGTCCTTCGTAACCGACAAAATAAAAGTTTTTGTCCAGGCGGATGGGACCGCCCAGGGTGCCGCCGAACTGATTGAAACGAAGGGTATTGAAGCCTGGGGCGGAGAGAAGGTTCTTGGCGTCGAGATTGTTGTTGCGGAAATACTCATATAGCGAGCCGTGAACGTCCTTGGTGCCGGATTTGGTGATGGTATTGACGACCGAACCTAAATTGCGGCCGACATCAGAGGTGTAAGGACTGCTGACAACGCGGAATTCCTGCACCCAATCCTGAGAGGGGCTGACACGCTGCACACCGGAAATACTGGTGGTGTAGTCGATGCCATCGAGGGCGAAGAAAGAGCTGTGCGTTTCGCGCAAGCCGCCGAAGCTGATTTCCAGCACGGTTTCCGTGAACGGAGACTGTGCGCCGATGGCGGTGCTGCGGCCAATGTTCGCTGTAGGCGTCAGGAGGACGAAATCGATGAAGTCACGTCCAGAGATGGGCAGATCAGATATTTTCTGGGCCTCAATAACCTGGCTGACTTCAGACTTTTCCGTGTCGACGCCTTGAGCGGTCGCGGTGACTTCTACTTTTTCGGTGACCGAGATACCCATGACGATAGTGAGCGAGGCGATCTGACCGACGGTTAGCGTGAGAGGGGCTTTGTACGGATTAAACTGAGCGACATTGATGGTGAGTTCATAGCTGCCCGCGGGCAAGCCCGGAATGACGGCGAGGCCGGTGTCTTCGGACTGCTCGGACCTTGTGGCATCCGTCTGGAGATTCCGTACCGTAACTGTGGCTTTGGGAATGCTGCTGCCCGATTGATCGGTTACCGTGACTTTCAACGTGGCCAACTGCTGCGCCGAAAGAGTGCCCACAAAGATGACGAGTAAAGCGAAGACGAACGCGGAACGGAAGAAAAACTGACGCATACCCACCTCACCCCTTCGAGATCCGGGCTGGAAAGATCTCGGTCGGAAAACTACGTCAGCAAGCCGGAGAGAAGCGCGAAATCGCGAAGTATGGCGCACAAAAGCCGCTAACGGGCGACCCGGTGAACACAATGGCCATGACAACTCGATCGGCTAGATCTCTCTCGAGGAAAGCTGTGATCCCCCCTGCGCGTCAGATAAGGGACTGATGACGAATCTTCCCTTGTCCGGCACGCAAAACACACTTATTCAACACTCCACCCCAATGAATGTCAAGGTGCTGATTTCAAGAGATTTGCCGAACAGCGCTTGATTCAGGCGCTCATCTGCTGCGAGGCGAGAAGCTTTTGGGCCTCGGCGGGATCGAACCACCAGGGATGATAATCCGGCGGATTGTTAAAGCCGTTCGAGATGCGCCGGGCGAGCGCGGGGATCTGCGAAGCTGCGCCCATGAGCTGGAGAATGTGTGGAGGAGGAGGGGTGAGCAAGGAGTTTGTCCAATTCACGACCCACTGGGCATAGTTCCAGAAGGTGTTGAAAGTTTGTTGCATCCAGACGGCGTCAAAGGGCCGGGTTCCCCGTTCGAGGATGCTGTCCATGTAGACCTTGGCGGCCTTGCTTGCGGTATTGGAGCCTTGGCCGGTGATGGGGTCGTTGAGGACAACGACATCGGCCATTCCGAGAGCCAAGCGGCCGGACGAGAGCTTGCAAACAGGCTTGCGCACGGTGGGAGCGAATTTTCCAGCAAGAATTCCCAAATCATCGGTAAGTTCGATGTTCTTGCAGCGCGCGGCTTCCCAGGGGAGGAACTTTTGGAGAATCTCCTTGCTGCGCTGAAGATGCTGCCCAGGTGATTTCACGTCGCCCCAGCAATCCATGGGCCCGCCGGGAACTCCTTCGAACACCATAATCTCGCACGCACCGGTGATGGTAAGAGCGGGGAAGACGAAATATTCTCCGACACCGGGAATCAAATTGAAGGAAACGGCGGTGAAATGCTCGCGAGGAAGGATATTTTTGACGTAAGTCAAGGCGAGCGCGCGCATGGGGGAGGAGAAAGGAGAATGCGCGGTGTCGGTTTCGAAGAGGCGAGCAACTTCGCCTTTGCCGGCGGCGACGATGACAAGGTCATGGGATGCGGCGTATTTGTCCAATTCCTGGACGCCGGCGTCTTCGATCACGACGTTTCCGCCGCGCTTCTTGAATTCCTCGAGCCAGCCGGCGAACTTGACGCGCTGGTCGACGGATTGGCCATAATGATCGAGTTTGGCCTCCCAGAAAAGCGCGCGGCCGCCATCGGGCCCCGGAACGCTGAAGGCGATTCCCTCCGTGGGAGGACATTCTTTCTCCCAAAAGTTGATGCCAAGATCGCGCTCGTTCTGGAGAGAGTCGTGAAACATGAATTGACTGGAGGAGACGCGGCCTTTGCGGATCTGTTCGGGAGTGCGGTTGGAAACGACGGTGACCTGGTATTTTTCCCGGAGCAGGCCGAGCGCCAACTGCAAGCCGGATTGACCACCACCCACGATGGCGATTTTTCTCATCGCAAACCTCGAAGAAGAAGTATGAGCGCGAGCTATTTTGCAAGCTGGGTGGATGATAGTCCAGTGTTTTTCGGCGCGCGCAGCATGGTTTGCACCGGAAGTTGTGGAGTTGGAAGTTTGCTGCTTTGCGGCTGCGTGATAAGGTTACGCCCTACGGATAGTTTGCGACAAATCAGAAGGGGTGGACTTCGATGGACGGATTCAAGGATAAAGTAGCGATCGTGACGGGCGGAGCGACGCTGATCGGGGCGGAGGTCGTGCGAGCGTTCCACGGCGCGGGAACAAAAGTCGTCATCGCGGACATCAACGCGAAGGACGGCGAAGCGATTGCGAAGGCGCTTGGGGCCAACGTGTTGTTCGTGCAGACCGACCTCGCGGAAGACAAACAAATCGCAAGCTGCGTCGAGAAAACCGTGAAAGCCTTCGGCGGAGTGGATTTCCTTGTGAATCTGGCGTGCGTGTACATCGACAATGGGCTGGCTTCGACGCGCGAGGAATGGCTAGCGAGCTACAACGTGAATGTGGTGGGCGGGGCAATGATGCTGCAGGCTGTGCGGCCACATATGGTTAAGCGAGGCGGGGGAGCGGTGGTGAACTTCGGGAGCATCAGCGCAAAAGTGGCGCAACCTGGCCGCATGCTATATCCCGCGACGAAGGCGGCCACACTGCAATTAACGCGAAATGAAGCGATGGAGTTGGCGGCGGACAAGATCCGCGTAAATTCCGTATCACCCGGATGGACGTGGTGCCGGTTGATGGACGAGTGGACGCACGGGGATAAAGGAAAGACCAATAAAGTCGGCGGAGCGTTTCATTTGCTAGGGCGCGTAGGAGAGCCGCGAGAAGTAGCTGATGCGGTGATGTTCCTCTGTTCGAATCACGCTTCGTTCATCACGGGAACGGACCTTGCAGTGGATGGCGGATATTCCGCGATGGGACCGGAAATGATGGAACCGGCGATTCCAAAGTTGATGGAGTAGCGGAGTAGAACTTTACACGGATGCCCCACGAGTTGCCAATCATGAACTTACCTTTCGTCATTATTTCGTTATGAAACGCATCGCCATTATCGGCGCCGGGCAATCCGGGCTGCAGCTTGCGCTGGGGTTGCAGCGCTCGGGATACGAAGTCACGCTGCTTTCCGATCGGACTGGAGAAGAGATCCGCGCGGGGCGCGTGATGTCCAGCCAATGCATGTTCGATTCTTCTTTGCAAACGGAGCGCGATTTGAAATTGAACCTGTGGGAACAGGATTGTCCCCGAGTGGAGGGGATCGGGTTCAGCGTTCCCGGGCCGCGCGGAGGGAAGGCGATTGATTGGGCGGCACGGCTCGATGGGTACGCGCAAGCGGTGGACCAGCGAATCAAAATGCCAGGATGGATGGAAAAATTCCAGCGGGACGGCGGCGAGTTGATCGTGAAGGAAGCGGGGATCGCGGACATTGAAAGCTACGCCAGAAGCCACGACCTAACGATTATTGCGACGGGTAAAGGGAATCTTGGGTTGCTGTTTGAGAAGGATGCGAGCCGGTCACCGTATGACAAGCCGCAGCGAGCACTCGCGCTCACGTACGTGAAGAAAATGCGGCCGCGTGAAGGCTATGCGGCGGTTTGCTTCAACCTGATTCCGGGAGTCGGAGAATATTTTGTCTTCCCTGCCCTGACGACTTCGGGGCCGTGCGAAATCATGGTGTTCGAGGGCATTCCGGGCGGATCGATGGATTGTTGGAAGGAAGTGAAGACTCCCGAGCAGCATCTGGCCAAATCCAAATGGATCCTGGAGACATATTTGCCCTGGGAAGCGGAGCGCTGCCGGGACGTGGAGTTGACGGATGAGAACGGAATCCTTACGGGGTCATTCACGCCAGTGGTGAGAAAGCCGGTGGCCACACTTTCCTCCGGCGGAAAGGCGCTGGGGCTGGCGGACGCGGTGGTCTTGAACGACCCCATCACCGGGCAAGGATCGAACAACGCCGCCAAGTGCGCCGACATTTATCTGCAAAGCATTCTCGAGCATGGCGAACGGCCCGCGGACCAGGATTGGATGGAGCAGACGTTTGAGCGGTACTGGTCGGGATACGCGCGATGGGTCACGGAGTGGACCAACCTGCTGCTGAATCCACCCGCTTACGTGGTGAAGATCTTGGAATCAGCGGCGAGGCTGCGAGAAGTAGCCGAGGATTTTGTAAATGGATTCGACGACCCGCGCTCGCTTTTTCCGTGGTTTATGGAAGAAGGCGTGGCGGAGGTTTACCTTCAGGAGGCCGCAAAGGCGGCGGAGGAGCGGTTCGACCGGAGAGACTTGCGGCGAGCGCTAGGACAATTCGCCTCCGGCGTGACGGTCGTGACGGCTAGAGGGAAAGACGGGCGAAAAGTGGGAATGACGGTGAATTCGTTCGCCTCGGTATCATTGGACCCCCCGCTCGTACTGTGGAGCGTGTCGCGGCAAGCGGCGAGCTTCGCGGAATTCGCAGAGGCCAGCCATTTCGCGGTCAACGTATTGGCGGCGAATCAGCACCATTTATCCAGACAATTCTCGACGCCACTGATCGATAAGTTTGAAGGAGTAGAAATGTTGCCGGGAGCGGCTGGTTGTCCGCTGCTTGGTGGGGCGAGCGCGCACTTCGTGTGCCGCAAGGTGCGGCAGATGGATGGCGGAGACCATGTAATTTTCCTGGGAGAAGTCGAAGAATATACGTGGCGGGAATCGGAACCCTTGGTCTTCCACTCCGGACGATATCGAGTGGCAACGCGTCACCCGGATTTACCAGAATAGGCGAATCATCTCCGGGCTTCGTTGAGGCGCGCTCCCTTTCAAGGCGGCCAAAGCGGCAGATGTTTAGTCGGCAGCTGAAAAAAGGCTATCCGTTCACGTACCGCGTAAGAATCGTTTTAAGAGATGTTGAATCTATTGCCTTGATCTTCAGAGCACAGACTGAAGTCTGTGTCACGCAGCTTTCGGACTCTGGCAAGGGGATAACTATGCGGAAAGTATCCATCGTTGGAGCGGGACAGGCAGGGCTGATCCTCGCGCACAAGCTATTGCGGGCCGGATACGAAGTTGCGTTGCACTCGGACCGGACATCAGAAGACTGGCTGGAGCGCAGCACACCCACCGGGGCGGCCTATATGTATGGTGAAAATGTGGCCATCGAAAGCGAGCTCGGACTGGGCCACTGGAATCATCTGGCTCCCGCGGGTGATGGAGTTCATCTCAGCTTTTGTCCTACCGTGGGCAATGAGCTAATCGAAATTCACGGGCGCTTCAAGATGAGCGGATATGCGGTGGACCAGCGGCTGAAGAACAGCCGCTGGCTCACTGAATTCGTTGAGAAGGGCGGCGAGCTGCACATCGAAGAGGTCACACTGGAACGGTTGGAAGAAATCGCGAAGAACTCGGAGCTGACATATATCGCGGCGGGCAAAAGCTCGATTGGCGGAGTGATTCCCCGCGACGCCGAGCGCAGTGTCTACGACAAGCCGCAACGGAACCTGACCATGCTGATCGCCGCGGGTGTAAAAGGCTGGCTGGGACGCTGCCCCTTCCAGCCGGTGAAATTTAATTTTTTCGGAGACGCCGGAGAGTGTTTCTGGGTGCCGTATTACCACAGGTCGGCGGGAAAAACTTGGTGCGTGCTGTTTGAGGCGAAAACGGGCTCTCCGATGGATGAGTTCGGCGAAGCGCAGAGCGGTGAACAGGTTGTGGAGATCGCGAAGCGCGTGATCAAGAAGATGGTGCCCTGGGATTGGGAAGTAGTGAAGGACATGGAGTTGGCGGGAAACGACCGCTACTCGTGGCTGAAGGGACGGTTCGCGCCGACGGTGAGGAAAGCCTTCGGAAAGCTGCCGTCGGGCCGATTAGTCGCGCCTCTGGGAGATACTTCGATGCTGTACGATCCCATTGGAGGCCAAGGCGCAAACAACGCGACGAGAATGTCGAGTTTCTATGCCGAGCGAATCCTGGAACGGGGCAAAGGCGCTTTCGATGAAGAATGGCTGGCGGGCAATTTCGAGGCCTTCTGGAATTGGCACGGGCGCAGGGCGTACGAGTTTAATAATTTATTGCTCGAACCATTGCGGCCACCGGCGAGAGAGGCTTTACTGGCCGCTTTACTGTCGGGCAAGTTTGCGGACTACTTTTTCGGAAATTTTTCGAGCCCTATGGACTATTTTCCCTGGATCGACGATCTGGAGGCGGCGCGCGCAAAGATTGCGGAGGTCACACGCGCGCCGTGGATGCTCTCCGCAGCGATAGCCCGCGCAAAGGTTGGAAACGGGCAACTCAAGCGGGTGCTGGGGATTCCGAATTTCTCGCGCACGGTCTGAGAAATTCCTTCGCGCATTCGCCTGCATCAGAATTTATTTCATCAATGATTAAGCTGCCGGCCTGGTCGTGATCGGCGGCAGTCAGTACTGTCGGCCCGTGCAAGGTCACCCAGGCAGAAGGAAAGCCAATAAAACTGTGCAGAAGAAACCGCCGGTGCATGAAGGCGTCGTTCCTAGGACGATCATTCGAACGTTGCGCAGAACTGTATGCTGCTGGAGAAGGGTGGTCTAGAGAAAAGGAGCTGGGAATTTCATCTGACCGCGCTGAGAATGGTTTGTTTGCGGTGCTGCGCTGGCCTAGTGTAGGATTTCGCAGCGACGGAAAATCGAATCGAGCTTGGGCGAGTGAAGCGAACGAATGGCTACCCTGACAGGCGCAATCGGCACCGGGAGCAAATGGCTGCTGGACAAAATCGTCGGCGCGCTGGCGGCGACGGGAGTCAATCCAAACTTTCTGACGTTCCTCGGCCTGGTGGTCAACTTCGGCGCGGCAGCGAACTTCGCGGTAGGAAACTTCCGGACAGGCGCGCTGATCATTTTCTTCGCAGGATTTCTGGACATGCTCGACGGGCAAGTGGCTCGGAGGCAGAACCGAGTCACCGCATTCGGGGCGTTCTACGATTCAACCCTCGACCGTTACGCCGACATGGCCTTGTACATGGGCTTGCTGGTGTATTACTCGGTGAGCGGACGTACGCCCTATGTGGTCTTGGCGGCGGTGGCCACGGCGGGTTCGGTGATGGTGAGCTACGCGCGAGCGCGCGCCGAATCGTTGATTCCGTTGTGCAAAGTGGGCTTCATGGAGCGCCCGGAACGCCTCGTGTTGCTGATCATCGGTGGGATATTTAGCCGCATGGCAGCAGTGTTGTGGGTGATCGCGGTGGTTTCGACGATTACCGTAATTCACCGCATTGTTTTTACCTGGCAGGAGACGCGTGCGGGACGAACCTTGCCGGGCATCAAGCTCAGCTTATAGCACCCACCTTCATGGCGGACTCAGCTTCGCCAACCTCTTTCAAGAAACCTTCCACTGGAGCGGCGATGATCGCGCGAACGCGGTCTCGCAGAGCGGGAACGTCGTCCTTTGTGAGTCCTTTGGTGTCAATGGTGTCGTGCAGATAGACCGTAACCGTCGCGGGCCAGAGCATCCAGTGACCGGTGCGGTGATGCTGGAATGAACCGACGAGACTCATGGGAACGATGGGAACGCCAAGTTGCTGGGCAACGCGGAAGCCGCCATCCTGAAATTCGCTCAAATGGCCATCGCGCGTGCGCTTGGCCTCGGGAAAAATAATGAGGCTGGTACCCCCTGCCACTGCGTCTTGCGTGAGCCGCCACATGCGCTTCAAATCGGATGGACGCCGAATGTCGGGCACGGGCACGTTGCCGAACCGCTTCATCAGCCAACCGTAAGCGGGGATTTTGAAGTGAGATTCCAGTTCCCAGCCGCGAACGTACTGGGGAATGGCGCAGTAGAGCATGAAAGGGTCGAACAGGTTGACGTGGTTCACCATGAAAAAGCTGGTGCGCTGTGGATCGAAACCCGGAGAACGCCGGATTTGGAGTTTGACTCCCGAAAGATAAGCAATGCGGCGACAAAACGTGCGCTGGAGCCAATCGTGCTTGCGGGGATCGAGGAAGATTCCGAGAAACACGAGCGTCGGCGCTGCTATGAAAAAATGCACGCCGCTCAGAATCCACAAAAAAATACTGCGCAACGCGAGGAGAGTGCGCTTCATATGTAAACGTCCACGGCGGACGGAAGGATGCTGAGGGAGCGGAGTTCCAGGGAGGCAACTTCGCCGTCAATCATGACGTCGATCGGAGCATTAGACTTGAATTCGACGTGGCGGACGGCGCGACGCGAAGCGAGCGGATGCTCCATATGTGTGCCGTCGTAGAGTTTGGGCAAGGTGCGCAGCAAACCCAGACGGCCGATAGGTCCCCAGCGGACAAATTCGATCAGGCCGTCGGAGGGATCGGCATGGGGCGCGATGAGCATGGTGCCGCCGGTGAACTTGGTGTTGCTGAAAGTGAGAAACAAGCAACGACGCTCATCCCAAGCCGCGTCGTCATCGCAGCGAAGGGCGAAGATACCCCTTCGCAACTGGACTACGCGCAGGAAAACTCCAAGAAGATAGCCCAGGTGGCCAAGCGGCTTAAACGCGCGATTGGTGAGCGCGGCGACATCCGCGGTGAATCCCAGGCTCAGCAGATTGAACGAATACATTTCGCCAGCGGAATGAGTAAGACGAATCAGATCGATGGGGCGGGAGCGGCCCGCGATGAGGGCTTCCATCGAGGATTCAACGGCATCATTGGTAAAGTCGCGCAGGAAAGAATTGCCGGTGCCAAGAGGTAACAGTCCGAGTGAAATCCGCCGCGTCACGTCACGCCCCGTGAAAACGCCATTGAGAATTTCGTGAGCGGTGCCGTCGCCGCCGACAGCGATAAAGCGGCGGTATCCCTGCTCATAGGCTTCCCGCGCGAGCTCGACGGCGTGACCGGGTCCGGCCGAAGCGATAACGTCGGCGTGCAAACCCTTTTCGCGAAGGCGTGCGATGGCTGACCCGGCCAGTTTCGCCGAGCGGCCGCCACCCGCGGCTGGATTTACGATGGCGAAAAAACGTTCCATTACGCGCACATCCGATGGCGGCACGGTCAGAGCTTGCCCGCTTCACAGAGGCAGGATTGCGCTGGCGCGATCGAGCTTTGCCAGGCGTTCCGCCAGGTCATTCCTCTTGATCTTCAGCGAGGCGGTGCGAGGAAAGTCTTCCTCCCAGAGAACGACCCCATGGATGCGCTTGTAGTTTAGCAGGCGATTGTTGCGGGCGCTGATATCGCGGCGAAGATCTTCCGTGTAGGACTGGCCGGGCTCCAAGTGAATGACGAGGACCAGCTGCTCACCGAGCATGGAACGCTGCGGCCAGATGTAGTTGGCCGCGAAGACGCTGAATTCCTTGACTGGAAGGCTTTCGAAAACGGTTTCGATGTCTTCGGGATAAATATTTTTGCCTTCCTCGGTGACGATCATGTTTTTCTTGCGGCCGAAGAGCTGCAAGTGGCCCGCGGGATCGAGCTTGCCGAGATCCCCGGTCATCAGCCAGCCATCCACGATGGTCTCGGCGGTGAGCTCGGGGTCGTTCAAATAGCCCGACATAACGGTCTTGCTGCGGATCGCAACTTCGCCGATACCGTCCGGATCAGGGTTGGCGATGCGGACTTCGATGCCGGGCAGCGGCTTGCCAACCGTGTCTGCGCGGAACGGTTTGAGATCATTGACGGTGATGCCCATGCAGCCTTCCGTGAGGCCGTAAGCATTGGCAACCGAGATGCCGAGATCGTAGAAAAATTGCAGAACCTGGGGCTCGCTAAAAGCGCCCCCCACGATGATGGCGCGAAGCTCTCCGCCGAACGCCTGATGAACTTGTTTCAAAAGGAAGCGGCTCAGTCCAAGTCGCGGGCCCGCCCGCGTGACTCTCTTGTTCACCTTCACTAACGCGTTGAAGAGTTTGCGCTTGCCTTTTGGCAATGCGTCGAAGCGCGCTTGCAGTCCCTTTTGCAGGTTCTTAAGAACCAGGGGAACGAGCGTTACGTAGGTAACTTTGTATTTCGGGAATGCCTCGCGGACATATTCTGGGCGCAAGGTTCGCAGGTGGACGACGGTCGCGCCGCTGACAAAGGGATAGAAGAAACCAAGCATGAAATCGATCGCGTGGTTGGTGGGAAGAATGCTGAGATAGGTGGCCCCGGGCCACAACGGATAGAGCGCGGGGAACGGCGCGCACTGTTCCAGATAATTTTCGTGCGTCATCATACAGCCTTTGGGACGCCCGCCCGTGCCCGAAGAGTAGACGATGGATGCGATGTCGCTGCGCTTGCGGGGAACGAAGACCGGCTCGCCTTGTCCCCGGAAGCTTTCCCAGCGCTGCGCCCCATTGAGGTCGGCGTTCGGAGGCGCCTCCGTTACGAGAATAGTTCTCAGAGCTGTCGCGGCGGAGCGCCCTGGAGAAGCGCTTAGCTGACGCCAGATGGGATATTCGGTGAAAAGGACGTCTGCGCTGGAATGCTTGAGGAGTAGCCACTGTTCGTGCGGAGTGAGCTTGTAATCGAGAGGAACGAGAGTGCCACCGCAATATAAGACGGCGTAAGCGGAAATCAGCCACTTGGATTGATTGGTCATGATGATGCTGGCGCGGTATCCGACCTTGAACCCTGTGTCTTGGAGCGCTTTCGTTAAAGCAAGAGCGCGCACCTTGAAGTCACGATAGGTGATGCGCTCCTTTTCGCGCTCGCGGTCAGATTCAATCAAGCAGACTTCGCCCGCGAATTGATCGAGCGCATCCTTAAGCGCCGCACCTATCGATTGATATTTCGCAAGGTCCAGCATTACAGGCGGGATTGGATACGGGAGGCGAGCGTTTTGAAGTCGCTCACTCCCTGCACTTCGTAGTCGGGCAGCTCGATGCCAAAGTGATTTTCCAGGCGCGAGAGCATTTCGAGCGTCTGGAGACTGTCGATGCCCAATTTCTTGAAGAAATCATCGTCGGCGGACAGCGATCCCGCGGGCACGTTGAAGTGCTTTGAAGCCAGGTCGAGGATTTCCTTCGTGGTTTGTTCGAGCGTCCGCATGCAAGCTTCAATTTAACATTCTTAGCAATCAGAAGGAAAACACTGGAAGTCTCGCCCGGACAGGCGCGACCCTGGAATTCAACTAAGGAAGATACGGCATGGGACCGGAGTCTTCGACAAATTTCTTGAGCGCGGCCATGACGGCGGGGCGGGCGAAAAGCTCGCAGAACAGGTCGATTTCGCGGCGAAGCTCTTCATGCGGAATGGGCTTGATGAATTTCTTGGCCGCGGCGCGAGTGACCGCGTCGAACTTCGCAATTTGCGCGGCTGCAGCACGCGCAACGCGCATAGCCTCGCCTTCCGAAGCCAATTGCGCGACCAGACCAACGGCGTGCGCGCGGCTTGCATTCACGCTGCGGCCGGTGAGGAGCAGGTCCCGCAGGAACGCGTTTCCGACGTCGCGTTTGAGCCGGGGAATTCCGCCCCACCCGGGAATAAGTCCGAGACGCAACTCGGGAAACGCGAAGCGCGCCATCTTGTCGGCCACAATGATGTCGCAACCGAGCGCCAGTTCGAATCCCCCTCCAAAGCAAACTCCGTGGACGGCGGCGATAGTCACGAACGGCGCGGCATCGATGGCATTGAGTGCAGCGTGAATCCGCTCGAGGAAATCGCGCACGCCGGCCAAGCCTTGCTCCTTCAGAAGCGGCGCGGCGGCGTGGTAAAGTTCCCGGAGGTCGGCGCCGGCGGAGAATCCCTGCTTCCGGGCGCTCGAAATGATGCAGACCGCTGTCTCCGGCGCAAGCACGCCAAACGCTGCGACAAACTTCTCGAGGTCCGCCAACATCAGAGTGCCAATTTCATTCGCGGGCGCGTGATCGAGCGTCAGCTCGACGATTGCGTCTCTCCATTCCCAGCGCAGGGCTTTTCCAGTAAATGATTTCATGCGGGCTGAATCTTATCGTACATGGCGTTGATCTCGGAAACATAGCGCGCATTTATGGCATCGCGGCGAAGTTTGCCATTGGCGGTGAGAAGACCATTCTCGGCGGTGAACGCCTCGGGGAGGATGCGAAAATTCCGAATCTGACGGTAATGGGGAAGACCAAGATTGACGTTGTCGAGCACGGATTGAATCGCGGCAGGCCCGAGAGCGCCGGAAACCAGGGCGCAGAGATACCCGCGCCCATTCCCGACCAGCACGACATGCTGTGCGTCAGGAAGAAGCTGGGCGATTTTATCTTCGATGGGCTCGGGAGCGACGTTATGGCCGGAATTCAGAATGATCAAATTCTTGAGGCGGCCGATAATGCGCCAGTTGCCGTGGACGTTGACTTCGCCCTGGTCACCGGTGTGAAGCCAGCCATCTTCGAGAAGGCGAGAGGTTTCTTCGGGCCGATTCCAATAACCGGTGAAAATATTCGGGCCGCGCACGACGATCTCTTCGTTGTCGGCGGTCTTGAGTTCGACGCCGGTTATGGCGGAGCCGACGTACCCCGGTTCGACCGGCAAGCGAGGGTCGTCCAGTGTGCAGATTCCCGTAGTTTCGGTGAGGCCATAACCCTGCAACACCGTAATCCCCAGCATGAGAAAAAACTGCTGTGTCTCGGGCGCGAGCGGCGCGGAACCGCAAATGAGGGCACGGAGATGGGGTCCAAAGCGAGCTCTGACCTGTCGGAATATGAGGCTTCGCCCGAGAGCGAGCCACATGCCATCAAAGGCGCGGCCGCGGCCCGCGTGCTGGTGGTGCCAGCCATCACGAGCTCTCGCGAATAGCGCGCCGATCAGCCCGCCTCGCTTCGCGAGGGCCTCCTCGACTCCCCTTCGGACGCGTTCCAAAAGAGTAGGCACATTCAAGAAGTAATGGGGCGCGGCCAGCCGAATTTCGTCGGCCAGGCGATTCAAGTCGGTCGAGAGCGTCAAAACAGTTTCCCGGTAGAGACAGGTCAAGACCAGGATCCAGGAAGCGGCAAAATTGAATGGCAAATAGTGGAAAACGCGGTCGGGCTCGCGCGAAGTGACGAGAAGCTGGCCCATCAAGAGGTCCAGCCGCTCTGTGGTACAAGCCAGCATATGACTCAGATTGCCAATGCTTAGGCAAACGCCTTTGGCTTCTCCTGAAGTGCCGGAGGTATAAAGGATAGTGGCGACGTCGGTGTTGCCACGCGAATTGGGAGCATCGGCGAGCTCCAGGGGAAATGGGGGCACTCGTAACACTTCTTCAAAGAGGACGCGACGGGGCGCGTTTTCCGCATTTCCGGGCCAGGCGCGTGCGACGCTTTCGCCCATCGCAACATCGCTGACAAAAAGCAGCCCCGGCTGGCAATCCTTCAACATTGCCGCCAATTCGGCGGGCGCCTGGCGCGAATAAAGCGGCACCACGATCAAGCCTTCGGCCATTAACGCGAGATTGATCGCGATCCAGCGCACGGAGTTGGGGCCCAGGAGCGCGCATCGGTCACCCGACTGAAGGGCGCAACTACGCAAGTACGCTCGAACCAATTGAATCTGATCAAGCAGTTCCCTTCCCGTGAAGCTCACGAAATGCTCGCCGCGAATCTCCCGAAGCACTACGCGGCCGGCGGAACGCTCCAACTGATCGAAAATCTTCTCAAGAAAATTGGGCATGAGCCATCAGGTGCGCGCCGCCAGAGCAGCCGGAGCCGAGTCGTACTTTTCAACCAGTGCGCGCAAATCGCTGCTCAACGGCGGGAGATAGTCCTCCCAGGAAAGAACGCCGGAGCGCAGGGGAAATTCGGGATACTGGCGGCGGATAGCATCTTCGAGGAAAGTGCCCATGCGCGCCATCACTTTGAGGTTGCGCACGACGGTGCCCGCGACGCCTTCGCGGATGGAATCGGCTTCAGAGACAAGCGTCTCCATCATTTTGAGAAGCTTGGCTTCGAGGTCGGGATCATCAACGGTCAGCAACAGATGCTGATGCCCACGCTCGTTCATCAGGTTACGAATGCGCTCGTCCATCGTTACGCCACCCGAGGCGACAAGAGACGGCATGCACGTGACAATGCCATGGTAACGCGAGGAAACCAGATAGGAGCTGCATCGCAAAACGGAGACAAGCTGGAACATATCATATTGGTCGGCCGTAAATACCGGCGTACCGGGAAGCTGCGCTGCAACGTCGTGACAGGCGCGCGCATCGAGCCGCTCCATGTTGATGAGAACCGTAAATATTTTGTGACGCTGGCGGAAGGCGGCAGCAGCTTTGGCGAAGGCGGAGATATAGCGGTTGTATTTCGCGGCGACATCAGCGCCAGCCGCATGAAAATAAACTGTACGGTATTGGCTCTCCTTGAAAGCGCCCGTGGTACTGCTGGCGAGAAACTTTGTAATGGATGCGGTTACTGGCCACCAAAAAGGATGAATTGGGCAGAGCGCCAGTACGGGGGTCGTTTCGTCCCAACCAGCCTCGCGGAGAACCCGCCGGCCGTATTCCGGTGGATGAGGCTCGAAGGTCCACGCGGTGTCGGTGCCAAGCTCGGTGGAAATACCCAGGCGGGACAGAACCGTTTGAGATTCCGGATTGCGCGTAATGATCAGAGAATCTTTCACGTAGCGCGCGCACATCCGCTCAATCGGCGGATCCATGTAGCCGGCTTCCCCGCCGTAGCCAAGAGAAAGTTTGTTTTCCGCGGCGGCGAGGCCCAGCGAACCTATGGTCATGATCGTCAGCGCATTGGCGAATTTGCTCTTGAACATCGACCCTTCGCACGCAATGACACCATGATTGTCCCACACCTCACGATAAAGAAACGGCGGATAGACGTCTGGTAGATGCACCTGGCGTGTGCCTTCGAAATAGCCGCGGGTGCGGTCGAAGTTCTGCGTCATGACGCTGAAATCGACATTCTGAGCCCCGAGAACATGCCGCGCCTGGCGCAGTGTCTCCTGTACGCGCACGTCTGCGCCTGTATTACGCGCGCCGTTATATGTGGCAAACAGCAGCTTGAGTTTCTCCCCAGGAGTCCAGCGGTGTCCGAGGCCGAATACCGACCCAACCCGGCTAAATTCAATGAGGCTTTTTACCCAGGCGGCGAGCAAAAAGTCCGTCATGCTCCGACTCCTTCGGCCATCTTTCTCATAGGTTTATTCCCGGCCGAACCCACTGGCCAGGGTTTGGCCGGATAACGGAACTTGTTCTTGCGGCTAAACATCAGGAGCGGGTAACCGTAGGTTGAGAATCTTGCGGGCGCTTCCCCCAATTCCGAAACAACTCTCGAGTTGTCGAACACCGTATTCCAAATCAGGTAAGGCCAAAATACTTTCAGCAGCGAGGCGCCATGCGCCACGCTGCCGTGTCGATTCGAAAGAAAATTGACCAGGCCGGAAAACGCGCCGCTTGAAGCGGGCAGATAGGCAGGACGCCGCCAGCCTCCCGCCTGAGCGAGCGCGTCCGTCAACTCCCGGTAGGTCTGGGAATTTTCGCCCGAGGAAAGATGATAGATGCCGTGCGCCGGTGTGTCTTTTTGGTGGATCGCCACGATCGCCTTGCTGACATAATTTGCGGGCGCGATGTCGATTCTATCGTGCGGCCGCAGCGGAAGGACAGGCAGGCGCGCCAAAAAGTCGAAGGCCTGTACCATGTCGAATTGCGAAGTTTCCGGGCGATTGCTGTCACCAAGCACGATCGCGGGACGAAAAATCGTGTGTGGCACATCCGGCAAGAGCTGGTGAACCATGTGCTCGCAAAATTTCTTCGTCCGGGCATATGGATCGTAGTCGGAACGCGACCAATCGATGGCCGCATCCTCCTTGACGATTTCGTCCTGCCGCTTCCCCGCCACCGCCACCGTCGAAACATGCGAATAGCGGCGCAAGCCGTTGCGGTTCTGCGCACGCCGCGCGAGTTGGATGACCTCCAGCGAACCGCGAAGATTGACGTTCAGGCATTGCCGCTCGGATTTGCGATTCAGCGAGGCGGCACAATGAACGATGGAGCCCGTCGTGTCCACGAGGACGCGGTATTCGTCGTCTGAAAGCCCGAATCGCTCCGCTGTGAGATCGCCACGAAAAATGCGCACGCGAGAGTTCGCGTATTCGATGAACTCGGGAAAATCGAAATGCAATTGCAGCGATTGCCAGAGCCGCTCGCGGGCTTCTTGTTCTGTTTTTGCACGAATCAGGAGATTCAGCGGCTCGCCATGCTCGCGGAGCAAGCTGGCAGCAAGATAGCTGCCGAGGTAGCCGCTCGAACCGGTTAGGAAGATCGCCATAGAGGATCGGACGATGCTGCCGCTTGCGAAGCCGCCCGTGCCGGCTCTGGCGGCCAATCGAGCTCGCGCGGGGTGCGCGATTCAAGGGGCCGGCCTTCCATCAGCGGATAGCACCAGCGGCGCAGCGCCGGAATGTGGACGTTGATCCAATAATCCCACCAGTCGATCGATTCGGGATCGAATTCGAAAAGCGGCCGCTCCTCCTCGGGAAGCGCAGCCGAGAGCAGTCGCGCATTTTCCGATTCGAAGACATGCTCGTTGTGAAGGATAAACGGCTCGTACAGTTCGATGAGCTTCTCCGCGCGGCTGAGTTCGCGCTCGGCTTTGGCGAACGGCGGCTTTTTCATGTGCAGCGTACTCGCCGCGCGGTTGATGCTGGATACGACGGCCTTCTGCATCGGAATGGAGAGCCGCTCATAGCGCTGCTTCGAAACGGGGATCGTCTCGAACTTGAGCTTCAGCCAATGCTCGATGCCCTGCTGCGAACGATAGTGCTTGCGGTGCGCGAGCCCCGTGAGCTCGATGCTGCGTCCCATGTTCACAGGATTGATCGCCGAGGTCGCCAGTTGGTACAACGGCGCGTTACACCGGGCAATTATCGCCGCGGCGATCAGCGTCATCCCGCGGGAGACCATGTCAACTGGTATTACGTCAAGGCATTTGCGTGCGTTCGTCGGAAGTTGACGGAAGTTCGTGCCCAGGAGGTAGGAGAGCGGCCCGGAGGTGTTGATGCCTTCATTCCATCCGGGAAACGGCGAGCGCTCCGAGCTTTCGACGATCGAGGGCCGGACAATGGCGATGGGAAGGTCATGCCCTCGGCGCGAGAGTATCGATTCGCCGAGGCTCTTGGTAAACGTGTAAGTGTTGGGCCAGCCGAGATGCTGCGCTCGGCGCATGCCGATACGAACCAGCTGGTTGCGCGCCCAGCGAGTTCGATTGCGTCGTAGTACCCCATCAAGTTCGTCAGTGGCGACCTTGGAGGGATCGCCTGCGCGCCCGAGTGCCTGCCGTTGCAGCGCCTTGCTGAGCTCGGGACTCTCCGCGCGTTCTTCCACTCGCCGAATCTTCTCCCGCAGGGAGTCGATCTCCCTCTCGGCGTTGAAATCCGGATCGCGCGCGGGATTGTAATTTTCGTGAAGTTCTTCCGTGACCCGGCCGTCCCGCATGCCGGTCACATAACAGGTGGAAAGATGCATCAGGCCTGCATGACTGCATCGGCGGAGAAATTCCACTAAATTCAGGGCAGAATCAACATTGGAAGAAAGCGCCTCGCGCAAGTCAGGATTGAAATCCGTGAGGCCGGCGCTGTTTACGATCAGGTCGAGCGATTTCGCGAGCCGCGCCTGCGTAGCCTCATCGAGACCCAGACCCGGCTGGCTGACATCCCCCTCCACCACTTCAATCTTACCTTTAAGGAAGGCACCCAATTTGCGCCCGTAGCGCTCGTGGAGAGTGTCAAGGGTCGGCGAATCTTCGACAATTTTCTCGAACCGCCGCTGGGCGGAAGTGGTGCGGTTTCGTCGGATCAGCAGGGTGATTCTGCCGATGTTCGGAATCTGCTCGAGGAGATCCACCAGCCAGACCTTCCCGATGAAGCCTGTCACGCCAATTAGGAGGATGTGGCGATTTGCCAGCGTTTCTCGCGGGGAGAGGCGCTTGGGGCGAGGCGCTTCACCAAACAGCGCCACTGCTTTGCCAGACGGAGGAACAGGCCGGGCCACAGATTGCGCGGCTTCTTCCAGACGCTCCGGCGTGTTGGTCCAGCCCAGCCGCACGAGAAGTTTCTCCTTCTCCATGTGGCCGTCGACCGAGCCGCTGGCCAGCCACGCAAAGGGGCCTCGCGGGCGTATGACGGGCTCGAGCAACCGGCCGGTAGCGCGACCATCGCGAAATTCCAGCCGGTTGGCGATGAAGGATTCGACGCCGAAGTGTTTCGCCAGCGGCCGCAAAATGTGCTCCAGCGCCTGGCTGACAAGGACGATGCGCTCGTTGCTGCGAACCGCCTCGAGTAATTTTTCCGCCGATTCGCGGCGCAGTTGAGGCCGCAAAACATACTGAAAATATTCTTCCCCCAGAAGATCGAGCCGGTCGCGGCTGGTTCCTCGCAGCAGTGTATGCAGCAAGCGCGTCGCAAAGGTGCGGCTCGCGCCGTAGGCAAGGGGCCGCGTGAGTGTCACCGCGGCCATTCCCGCTCGCCGCGCCCAGCGTTCCGCAAAACTCTGCGCGTTCCAGGTGAAAAACCCTACCGGCCGCAGCGCTCCCATTTCCAGAAGCGAGCCCTCTACACGCCAGTAGGTTAGGTCCTGCTTTCCGGTTCCCGCAGTATCTCTCGAATTGGAGTTTGTGCCTGCCATTTGGGTCAAGCAGTTAGCGTGCGAAGATCATTGTCTTGTGACATCCCGCTGTTTCGCAAACCACGGTATTGCCAGTCCAAATTCTTACTTCGGCTTGGAACGGAATTTCAGCCCGCGCCCACCCCACGCGTCCCTGCAGACCCAGGGATAGGGAGCCCGAACTGATTAGGAAAGTGTAAAAATAACATCCCTGGCAGGTTCTCGCAAGGCAACAGGCCTTTGGCCGAAGGTCGCATTCCGATTAGTGCGCCTGGCTGAACGAAGCAGAGTTGACTCAAATTCTGAACTCCACTAAACGAATCAATCAGATATGATTGGCAGGCAGAAGAGAAACCTCCTAATTACCGATTCGATGACCACGACCGCAGAAGTTCAGCCAACCCTCCGGAGCGACGAGACCGGTGGAAACATCCAGATTTCTGTGGTCATGCCCTGTTTGAACGAGTCCGCCACAGTGGGTGCCTGCGTGACCAAGGCGCTCGAAACCATGCGGCGCCACGGTATCCAGGGAGAGGTCGTGGTTGCGGACAACGGCAGCACCGACGGATCGCAGCAGATCGCGGCAAACCAAGGAGCGCGGGTCGTTCCCGTCGAAACGCGTGGGTACGGGAGCGCGCTGCGCGCGGGCATCGCGGCCGCGCGAGGGAAATTTATCCTCATGGGCGATGCTGATGACAGTTACGACTTCGCGCAGCTCCCCGCCTTCCTCCGCAAACTTGAAGAAGGCTATGACCTGGTCATGGGAAATCGTTTCCTGGGTGAGATCCTGCCTGGCGCGATGCCACCGCTGCACCGCTACCTGGGGAATCCCGTCCTCACCGGCCTTGGACGCTTATTCTTCAAGAGTTCGCTCGGGGATTTCCATTGCGGCCTACGTGCCTTTCGTAAGGACGCCATCGAACGCCTACAATTGCGAACATTGGGGATGGAATTTGCGAGCGAAATGATCGTCAAGGCCGCAACGTTCGGCCTGCGCGTCGCGGAGATCCCGACGACGCTTTCTCCCGATGGACGGAACCGCGCGTCCCACTTGCGCACCTGGCACGACGGCTGGCGGCACCTGCGATTTCTGTTACTGTACAGCCCTCGATGGCTATTTCTCTACCCCGGGTTCGCATTACTCCTGCTGGGAGTTCTTGCGAGCGTGTGGCTGCTGCCAGGCCCGCGTGTGGTCGGCAATGTCGGGTTCGACGTCCACACACTTTTGTTCGCAGCCATGGCGATCCTCATCGGTTTTCAATCCGTCCTTTTCGCGACGTTCAGCAAGGTCTTCGCGATTTCGGAAGGGTTGCTACCGGAAGACAAGCGCCTCAACCGGCTTTTCGCCTACATCACGTTGGAGGTTGGGCTTGTGGTCGGTTTTTTGCTAGTGCTTGGGGGCGCCGGTGCGTGGATTTTCAGCCTGGAATACTGGCGAATACATCACTTCGGGGCTCTCGATCCAGAAAAGACAATGCGGTTTGTGATTCCCGGAATGGTGTTTTTCACCCTGGGCTTCCAGACTATTCTTTCCAGCTTCTTCCTGAGCGTTCTCGGGATGGCGCGCCGATGATCAATATCTGCCGCCGACTGATTAACCGCTAAGCGGAGCCTTACACGCCCCATCCGTAGCGTTCGGCGTGCTCAAGAGTGCGCTGCATCTCTTCGCGCAGGATTTCGGTGAATATCGAGCCACCCACCGTGCGCGCCCCGGGTTCGGTAATGTCCGGCGTGCGGTGGCCGCCGGAAAGCACGCGCAGCAATGACTGCTCGACCCAATCGGCTTCCAGGGAGAGCCCGAACGCATCGCGCAGCATCATCGCCACGCTGAGAATCGCGCCGACCGGATTCGCCGAATCCGTCCCCGCAAGCGATGGCGCCGAACCATGGATCGGCTCAAAAACCGGAGTGCCCGAGCCGAAACTCGCCGAGGGGATGAGTCCGATGGAACCGACCAGAGCCGCCGCCGCGTCGCTGAGAATGTCTCCGAACATATTGGACGTGAGCAGGACGTCGAATTGCGCCGGCCGCAGGACCAGTTGCATCGCGGCGTTGTCCACATACATGTGTTCGAGCTTGATCGCCGGGTAGACCGTGCTCATGGAGGTGACTGTGCGCCGCCAGAGTTGCGAACTCGCGAGCACGTTGGCCTTGTCCACCGAGCAGATGCGCCGGGAACGGCTCTCGGCGCGGGCGTAGCCAAACGCGGCGATGCGCTCAATTTCCGCAGTGGAGTACGACTCGGTGTCAAACGCGCGTTCAACGCCCTTTTCAGTGACGCTGCCCCTTTCGCCGAAATACATGCCTCCGGCAAGTTCACGCACAATCTCGAGATCCAGATCGTTGAGCTTCTCGGCCTTCAACGGGGAAATACCACGCAACGGCTCCAGCAGTTTGACGGGGCGCACATTGACGTACAGCCCCAGGCCTTGCCTCAAATCGAGCAGGCCACGCTCGGGGCGCTTCCCTACCGGAAGCGAATCCCACTTTGGCCCGCCCACGGCGCCGAGAAACACGGCGTCGGCCTTGCGGCAAGCTTCAAGCGTCTCGTGGGGAAGCGGTGTTCCGGAGGCGTCGAGGGCGGCTCCGCCAATTGCAAATTCCTGCAGCTCGAACTGATGATGAAATTCATGGCCTGTTTCGCGGAGCACGGAGGCCGCGGCGCGCGTAACTTCCGGCCCAATTCCGTCTCCCGGCAAAAGTACGATGGTCTTCTTCATTTTGGTCCCCGGTAATGCAACAGTAACTCAAACTCCCAAAAGTAACGCGCTCCGCCAATTGCGCAGCGATCAATGGGTGCAGCAAGTTGGTTGCGTCTGCAAACTCAGGCGGCGGGCGAAGCTCCCGCTGCGACCGTAGCGGTACCCCGGCGCATCACTTCGTGAGCGATGGCCACCAGATCGCGCTGGCGCACCTGCTTCATCTGATCGGCAAGAGAGGTCACGCGGCGATAGCATTCGGCGAGTTCCACGTCACTCGGCTCGTAGCCCAGGTCGCGCAAGCTCATGCGCAGCGCGTTGCGCCCGGAATGTTTGCCTAGGACCAACGAGCGCGATGGAACGCCGACCGCCTGCGGGGAAATAATTTCGTAGGTGAGGGGGTTCTTGATGATGCCGTCCTGATGTATGCCCGCTTCGTGCGCAAACGCGTTGGCCCCCACGACCGCCTTGTTCGGCGCTACCTGCGCCCCGGTAATTTCCGTAAGCAAGCGGCTGGCGGCAAAAAGCTCCTCGAGGCGGATTCCAGTCGTCACTCCAAAACTCTCTTTCCTTACCGCAAGCGCCACAACCACTTCTTCGAGCGCGGCATTTCCGGCGCGTTCGCCGATTCCGTTGACCGTGCACTCGATCTGCCGAACCCCTGCACGGACCGCAGCCAGCGAATTCGCGACGGCCAGGCCCAAATCGTCATGGCAATGCGCGCTGAGCGTCACTCCCTCCGGGTCACCGAGGTAATCGCGCACTTGCAGAAACATTGCGCCGTACTCTTCCGGCACCGCATAACCCACAGTGTCCGGCAAATTCAAAATGGTGGCTCCGGCATCGACGGCAACGCGGCAAACCTGGCAGAGAAATTCAATGTCGGTGCGTCCCGCATCCTCCGCGGAAAATTCAACTTCTCCCACGTGCTGCCGTCCATAGCGAATCATCGACCCGATGGCCTCGAGCGCTTGTTCGCGCGTGATATTCAATTTCACGCGCAAGTGCAGGTCGGAAGTCGCCAGGAAAACGTGCAAGCGAGGCGCCGCGGCGGACTCAAGCGCTTCGAGTGCGTCCGTGACATCTTCCCGCTTAGCGCGCGCTAGCGCCGCGATGGGGACATCGCGGACCTCCTCCGCCACCTTGCGCACGGCCTCGAGGTCGCCGCGCGAGGCGATCGGAAACCCCGCTTCGATCACATCCACGCCAAGCTTGGCGAGCTGCCGCGCCATGCGGATCTTCTCCGCAGTATTCATGGAAAAGCCCGGCGACTGTTCACCGTCGCGCAGGGTGGTATCGAAGATGCGCACCGAGTCCATGGAACCTCCCCTCTGTAGTAGGACAGAGAAGCCACATTCAGTCAAATTTATCTTTATTCTACATTTGATAATTTTGCCTTATACTGAGCCGCGGGAGGATAAGGGTGGATCTCGGCGAACTCCAGGTTTTCCTCATGGTCGCAAAGGAAGGCAGCTTTTCGCGAGCTGCCGAACGCCTCTACCGCACGCAGCCCGCCGTCAGCCTGGCCATTCGCAAGTTGGAAGACTCTCTCGGCCAGCCTCTTTTTGTCCGCGGCGCTCGCCCCGTACGCTTAACCGACGCCGGCACGCTGCTCCGGGAATACGCCGAGCGGCTCTTGAACCTGCGCGATGAAGTAAAGAAAGGGCTCTCCGAACTCGAAGGCCTGGAGCGCGGCGAGCTTTCTCTCGGGGTCAACGAAAGCTCCATCCACGCCCTGCTTCCCGCCCTTGGAAAATTCCGCGAACTGCATCCCGGCGTCCAAGTCCGCGTGCACCGCATGTTTTCGAGGGACATCCCTCACGAGGTGCTCAATTACCGCCTAGACCTCGGCGCCATCTCCTTCGTACCGCGCGATCCCCAATTGGTGGCCACGGAAATTCTGAAGGATGAACTGACCTTCGTGGTACCGCCAAAGCATCCACTGGCCAAGAAGCGGGAAGTGGACGTGGCCGATCTGGGAAAGGAAGATTTCATCGCGCATATCGTGGAGTCTCCTTTTCGTCGGCGGGTCATCGAGCTTTTCGCACGCAATCACACTCTGTTGAATATGCCCATCGAGATGCCCACCATCGAAAGCATCAAGCGCTTCGTGCAGATGGGCATGGGAGTAGCCATCGTGCCGCGTATGTGCGTGAGCTGGGAGATTGAACGCGGCTGGATGAAAGAGGTCAAGATACGGCAGCTGAACATGCCGCGGCACGTTTATCTCGTATCCCGGCGCGGTGCGCGCCTGCCCCACGCGGCTGCCGAGCTCATGCGTATATTGAAAGCGGACTGAACCGCGAGACGTTCAGCGGACAAGCCCCCGGCGAACCGAGGACTACACTTGTTTCGTGAGGGCTTGCTCAACGGTCAGGGAAATTGGCAGGAGTTTGGTTAGCCCGGCCACCTGCAAGACTGCGGTGCCTTGTTTTGTCAGCGCGGCCACGGCCAGCGTTTTCGCGCGATTGCGCCGGCTCACGAATAGAGAGACCAGCGCTCCCACCCCTGCCGAGTCCAGATACGATACGCCGCTCATATCCAGGACCAGGTGTGCTGTGGGTTCCGGTCGCATTGTCTCGATGAACGCATGAACTGTTTCGAGACTCAGCATTCCGTTGAGCCGCAGTATGACGGCGTCACTTCCCTTAACTAATTCTTTGGCGAGGTCCAGTTTGGCGGTTGGCATGAGTTTGACAGTTTATCCTGAACTTCCCGCTTGTCATTGTTAAAATTCTAAGACATCTCGGCGTATCTCCTCGATTCCCTCGTCGCCGCTCCGTCGATCCTTTCTCGGAGAAACGACCGATCCAATATTTACCTAAGAATGTACTAACCTTTAGTTGACGAATACCCTAAGCTTGATTTATCTTATTCGTACTACTACTTACCTCTTGAGACTGACGTAGGGGCCGTGTTTTGCCGGCCAAGGAAAACCAATGGCCACTCCTTCCTTCCTATTTACCGCCCGCTGCTTCACGCATTATGCGCGCCGCCACTCGAAACTGAGGATCATCATTCTCAGCGCAGGCCTGCTGTTTTTTCTCGCGACCCTGGTCAAAGCGCAATCCCCACCCCAACAGTATGTCTTCGGCTCAACAACCACTTCCGCGAATACTTCCGCTGTCGCCGCGTTTGCGAAAAATTCTCAAACGGGCGCGCTCTCGAGTGTTACCGGTTCTCCCTTCAACGAGAGGATGGAAGGAGGACTCGTCGCGATAGATGGACTGGGCAAGTTTCTGTTTGTTTTGAATACTGTCAGCAACAACATCTCGATGTTTCAGGTCGACTCGAGCACGGGGGCCCTCCTGGAAGTGCCCCATTCACCTTTTGCCGCGGTGCCCACGATAAACCCCAGTCAAGCCCCTGCAACTCCCCTCCGGCTGGCTACCGAAAAATCGGGACAATTTCTATTCGTCGGCTATCGTTCGGGCAATACTTCCAGCAATGGTGCAGTTCAGGTGTTCGCCATTGATCCCACCAATTTGCGGCTCATCCAAGCACAGAGCATCGACATTCCCTCGAGCCCAATCGGCCTCTCGACCGACCCGAAAAGTCTTCATTTATACGTGGGACTCGGCCCAAACCCCTCAACCGGAATGCAGAACGCGGGAACGCAGGTTTATTCTATTGATTCGCTGACGGGAGATCTTGCCCTCCTTGGATCTGCGGGCGGGGGAAATGAGACCGGAAGAGCTATCGCCGTCGACGCGCAAGGGCGTTTCTTTTTCGATGGCTGGGGTTTTTCGGATGGCTTTCTTGATTCCGGGCTGATTTCTCCCGCCGATGGCACAGCTCAAGTCTCCAGCACGATTTCTCTCGGTGCCAGCAACTTTCCCAATGCATTGCTCGGGGAGAGCAGCGGAAAATTTCTATATGTTTCGGAAAGTGGTGGTGTCTTCGTCTACTCGATCGACCAGAAGACCGGCGCCCTGACGCTCCTCCCCGGCGGGCCTGTGCCCCTCGCCTTCAGCGCCGGGACCGCGGTCGCGGATCCCATGGGGCCGTACATCTACGCGCTTACAAACAGCCTGGTTCAGGCCTTTCAGGTTGATCCGCTCAGCGGCGCACTGGCCTCAATTGCCTCCGCTTCCACTGGCGGTCAGGGAACTCTCGGGATCGCGATTTCCGGCCAGCCCGTGCAAGCGTCCAGCGGCCCAGTTGCCGTTCTCTTCCCCGCCTCGCTGGACTTTGGCGCCTCCACCGTGGGCCAGTCCAGTATTACGCGGATCGTCAGCCTCGTGAATACGGGCAATCAGTCTCTCAGCGTCAACTCCATATCGCTCACGGGAACCAACGCCGCAGACTTTAGGGCGACTCCCGCGGCTTCGTGCCAACCTCCCGCCTTACTCCTTGCCAATGCGAATTGCCCCATCAGTCTGGTGTTTACGCCCAGCGCCATCGGACTGCGGCAGACCTCTCTAACGGCGCAAGACAACGCCCCGGGAAGTCCTCAATCGATCATGGTCAGCGGGACTGGCGTTTCAGCCAACTCGGCAGTCACCCTCATGCCGGGAAGCATAACTTTTCCCTTAATCACGCAAGGAACGACTGGCACCCCTCTCAACATCAATGTGAAAAGTTCTGGAACCGCCAACCTCAACATTTTCTCCGTGGCACTTGGCGGCGCCGATCCCAGTGAGTTCATCCTGTCGAATAGCTGCGCGGGATCGATCGCCGTCAATGCTAGTTGCATTGCCTCCGTCACTTTTTCCCCTTTGGGCGCGGGACAACGCACTGCGTCGGTGACCATCTCCGACGACGCACCCAATTCTCCGCAAACAGTGGAACTGCTTGGAATGGCCGCGCCCGCTTTCACCATCACACCCGCTACCGGCGGATCATTCTCCGCCACGGTCACTGCAAGTCAAACCGCGCAATTTAATTTGCAGGTGACGCCCGGAACGGGATTCGCAGGCGTTGTTAATTTCGCGTGTGCGGGCGCGCCGACGGCCGCCGCATGTAAGGCGCCTCCATCCGTGCAGCTAGGAGGCGGCAATTCCTCCGTCTTCTCCGTCATGGTTACGACCACGGGCAGCGGTGCGAGCGTTCCGATTTCTCTTCCTATGCGCATTCCACCCTATGCGCTGCCATTCTTGATTCCCTTGGCGTTGATTTGCTTGTTGACTTTGCTCTTGCGCAAGACGCGAATGGTTCGCGGATTTGCTGGCGAGACAACGCGCTTGGCGCTTTCTGGTGCGTTCGCCACGACTCTGTTGCTCGCGGTACTTTTGTCGGCAGGATGCGGCGGGGGCGGCAGTGCTCCCAGTAGCGCCAGCATCGATCCGCCCGTTCAGCCTGCGCCTCCCCAGGGGGTTGTCACGCCTTCCGGCACATTCACACTGACGCTCTCGCTTACCGCGTCTAATGCAAGTGGAAAACAGCTCGCTACTCCGCAGCCGGTTCAGCTCACGCTGACCGTGAAGTAGTTCGAAAATGATTGTGAATTTCTCTTCGCCGAATCGCGAAGACTTCCGCCCCCGCTTGAAGCACTGCGAGGTAGCCGCTACTTCGTCACCGAAACGCGGTATACCACTCCCGCCCCGTCGTCCGATACCAGCAACGAACCGTCCGGCGCGACCGTGACCCCGACCGGCCGCCCGTATACGTCGGGCTGCTTCGGATCCGGCACGAGCCCGGTCAGAAACGGCACCGAGTCCGCGGACGGCTGTCCATCCTGGAAGGCTACGAACGCGATTTGATAGCCGGACCGCGTGGCGCGATTCCACGAACCGTGCTCCGCGATAAACGCCCCGCCATGATAGCTTTCCGGAAATTGCTTCCCGGTATAAAACGTGACCTGCAGCGGCGCCACATGCGCCCCGATCAGCACATCCGGGATGATGGCGCGCGCCACAAGGTCAGGCCGCGGTGGCTTCACTCGTGGATCGACGTTTCCTCCGATGTAGCTGTACGGCCAGCCGTAAAATCCGCCGTCCTTCACGGAGGTAAAGTAGTCGGGCGGAAGATTGTCGCCCAGCTCGTCGCGTTCGTTCACGGTCGCCCACAGCTCTCCCGTTTTCGGCTCGATTGCCAGACCCACCGCATTGCGCAGCCCGGTCGCAAACAGGCGCGCGTTTTTACCGTCCGGGTCGCAGATTGTGACCGCTGCCCGGATCGGCGGATCGTCCACATCGATGTTTCCATCGGAGCCGACGCCGACGAACAAGTGCTTGCCGTCAGCGCTGAAAACGACCGTTCGCGTCCAGTGTCCGCCGCCGGGCAAGTCCATGATCTTCTCGGCCCCGCCCGTCCTCTTGGAAGTCTTCGCATCGTAGTGATACCGGACCACTCTCTTCATTTCGCCCACGTAAACGTAATCGTCATGAAATGCGATCCCGAATGGACGCGTCAGGCCGCCGGCAAATATCTCTCGCTCCTGTGCTCCTCCGGTGTGCTGTGAATCACGCAAAATAACGACGTTCCCCGCTCCTGTTTCCGCCAAGAAAATATCGCCATTTGGCGCCACCGCCAGCCAGCGCGGTGTTTTGAGGTCCGAAGCAAACACGTTCACACGGAATCCTGCGGGCACGGTGGGCAGAAATCCCGCGGGCGGCTTCGTGCTGCGCGGCCCGTTGCCCGCCGATCGAGTCGCGTAGGGCGCGGGAAGTTCCGGTTTTTTCCCGTGCGTGATTTGCGCCGGCAGCAAGCCTGGCAAAATAAGCAGCGTGGCAACGCCAAAGCTCGTGCGAAATAGGGATGACATGATAGACCTCAACTAAAAACCCTAGAGCCCTCTCGAGACGCGCCAAGCAGCATCATGCGCATGGAAATACTACCGTAGAAACGCCCAATCTGCCCGCCTTCGCAGGATCAATACATTTTGGTTCCCTGCATCGAAGAGATACCACGCCTCATCCAATTTTGGTATCGCGACGTATACTGTATGTTGTGGTGTGAGGAGTTTTCCCATGCGCGGCCCTTCTGTCGGCAGAACCATCTCGCTCATCGTGATTTTAGGGTTTATCGCGTGGACTGCTGTCCGCGCCATTGGCGCCCGACCCGTGGCCATCCCTAGTTCGCCATTCCCAAGACCTACTGTCGATGAACCGCTGGCATCGGGCAAGGGGAAGGAAACTGTAGTGCTGGCGGGAGGTTGCTTTTGGGGCGTCCAAGCTGTCTTTGAGCATTTGAACGGCGTGAACTCAGCGACATCTGGCTATTCTGGCGGCCGCATAAAATCACCCAGCTACGAAATGGTCAGTTCAGGCCTTAGCGGACACGCTGAATCGGTCAGTGTCACCTTTGATCCGTCGCAGATTACGTTCGGGCAGATCCTGATGGTTTTTTTCAGCATCGCGCATGATCCGACGCAGCTCAATCGCCAGGGCCCCGACACGGGCTCGCAATATCGTTCCGCGATTTTCTATTCGAACGACGAGCAAAAACGGATTGCGGAAGCGTACGTCGCGCAGCTCGATGCCGCGCACGTCTATTCACGAAAAATCGTCACGCAGATCGCGCCCTTCGAAGCCTTCTACCGGGCGGAGGAGTATCACCAGGAATATCTGGCGAATCACCCAAACGAACCCTACATCGTTTACAACGACTTGCCCAAGCTCGATCGTCTGAAGCAACAATTTCCTGAGCTCTATCGGAAATAAAAGTCGCGGAATTTCTTTCCGAGGGCGCTTGGACTGCGGAGGATGCTGATCCGCCGCGATCGTCGACCTGGCGGTTACTTTGCGTTCGGGCGCTCGGTCATAGGCTTGCCGCTCGAACCAGGCAAGGCGGACTTAGCTCCCCCCGCCGATTCGCCCCGGAATAATTCCCCCAGACCTCTGTAAGCGTAAATCGTAGGAGCGTGATTCTGCATCAACCCACCCGTGTCCGCCGTAGGGCCGTAATTGCTGTGTACGTCGCGCCCGAGCATTCGCAACATGGCCATCTGCTGGCCACGGTGGTGGGAGGTGTGCGTCAGGCGGCGCGTCATCACCCACGCCCGCGAGCGCTTCACTTCGAAGAAATTCGTTTCGGACTCCCACCACAGTTCGTCTTTCGCTTGGAGTTCCGCCAGCCGCTTCGCGCTGTCCTCGGCATAGCGCGTCATGAATTCCAGACGGGTTTCTTTGGAAGGCAGTGGCGGCGCGCCAACGTCAATGCCCAGCATGGTGCGGAACCATAAATCCTCACTCACGCATTGATGCACCATCTGCTCGTGCACGCTGCGTCCTCGCGGGTCCGTTTCACGCGGGCGAAACGCCAAATCCTCGTCGCGGAACTCGCTCCAAACACTGACCACTTTGATGCGCTCCGTTTCGTAAGTCTCCACCAGGAATTCGTATTTCATGGGATTTCATCCTTGGTCGAATTTTCCGGTTCGCATTTCCGCCGTGGATCGAGCTTTAACCGCGCTCAGACAGCAATTCACCCACCGCGCGATAGGCCTGATCGATCGCCACGTCTGTTTCCGCGCTGGCCCCGGCGTCGGAATTGGCAATGGCGATTCGACCAAAACTCTTGCGTCCCACCACCCAAGGCTGTTCCCCTTCTTTCCATTCCGGATCGAAGAGCGCGTTGGCGGGAATATGTTCGTACGCGTAGCCGTGCGCCCAACGGTTTACCGTGATTCCGGCGATATCCCGCGCCGGATCGAAATCCGCCGAGCCCAACATTCTTGCCAACTGATCGCGGATATTCCGCTCAAATTTCGCGAAGGGCGTTTGCATCAATTCATATCGCCCCGCGCGGTTCTGCTCGCGTGCCGGTAGTCCGGGCTTGCATGGCGTCCGCAACATAAAGAGCACCATGGGTTCTTCCGGCTTGGTGGCAAAGTGATACTCGCCGAGGCTGACGGGAAGATCCAGCATCACATAGTTGTGATAGCTGCCCGGTGAAACGATATGGCGCACTCCCAGTTTCTGAAAGGACGTCCAGTTGCGAATTGCCACATGGGTGTACACCAGCGGCTTTTTCACCAGGTACGCCAGGGCTTCTTTTTGTTTCTCCGGCAGCTCCGGGCACAGATACGGAATCATTGAGTTATAACAAGCGAGCACGCAGTTCTTGGCGGCCACAGTCTGCAGTTTTCCGCCGCGCATATAAGCGATCTCGACTTCTTTGCTGGCGTCACCGGACTTGCTGTGTTGGACTTGCACCACGGTGCTGTTCAATCGTACGCGCGCGCCGGAGCCGGACTGATCCAGTTTGCTGTAGTCTGCCCGGGCCGTCACGATGTCGTCCATGGTATGCCCGGGAATCGATGCAGGAATCAACGAGCGCACCAGCAAGCGCGCGATCGACGCATTGCCGTCCGGAAAATGGAAAATATACGGTTCTTCTTCTTCTCTCTCTTCGATTCCCAATCCGGCAAATCCCGGGTAGGTGAACGAACCGAAATCATCTTCCCCATAGAAACAGGCCAACGCAGAAACGGCATCGATGCCCACACAAAACAAGTCATGAGGAAACGTCTGGAAGAAGGGCAGGGCTTCCGGAGTCACTTTGCAATATTGCGTCAAAAAATCGGCGTAACTCGTTTTCGAAAGCTTGGCCAGTTTCTCCTGCTTTGTGAGTCCTGCCAGGTAATCGACTTTTTCCGCGTATACCCGAGCGATGTCCTTGCGGACTTTCTCCGATAACGGCGCCTTCGCCAGGAATTCCGGCCACGGGGTCGTATTCATCCCCGTAAGAAAGCGGTCTTCTCCAAATGTTTCCTTATCGAAAAAACATCCGACGCCTAGCTTCGAATATAATTTCTGGTCGTAGGCCTTATAGAATCGCTTCGTTTCGATGCCCAATTCGTCGAGGAGCCCCTTGGCGACGCGACTGTACCTGGCGGGCCGCTCGATGGCCAGCGTGCCGCCGTTACTCAAGAGCGTTCGGTCACCAACTGTAAATTCATTCCTCTTGGCGTGGCCCCCGAAGTCATCGTGATTGTCGAGGATGAGAATCCGCGCATCTTTTCCCGCGCTCTTCCGATAAAAATAGGCCGCCGCGAGCCCGCTGATCCCCGCTCCCACTACGACCAAATCGTAGCTCTCTCCTGTCTTTACCGCCGTCCCCATGGAGTCCGCGCTCGCCCCGTCTCGCAATCGGTGCGCGAACGTAAATGTTCCGTCGTGATTGCCGCGCATCCCTAGTAGCGCAGGCGGATAATAATCCGGCGCATTTTCGGGAGCGAATTCATCGGGACCGAGCGCCGCGAGCAGCGGACCGCTCAAGAGTGGCCCGCCAAGTAGTGAGCCGCCCACTCCGATCGCGACGCCATTCAAAAAATCCCGCCGTGTGATCGGACATTGCATTCCCAGTTCTCGATCTTTTTTCTCGACGCTCATTCAGAAACCCTTCCTCTCGAATCAGCGTGAAAATTATAGCTTCATAGACTCATTCCAGGCGAGCCACTTCACCCCACTCTCGATTCTTGACTTCTTCCTAGGCGAGGAGTATCTACGTTCTTGCACGCGCTCGACCCTTCCCTCCTCTACTGAGCGCGCCTAATTCAGTCCATAAGGAGATATCTATGTCGAACCCTGTTCGCCCCATCCCCGAAGGCTACCATTCTCTTACTCCGCAACTCACTTGCCGTGATGCCGTTCGCGCCATCGATTTCTACAAGAACGTTTTCGGCGCGACCGAAGTGACACGCATGGCAGGTCCCGATGGCAAGATCATGCATGCTGAATTGAAAATCGGCGACTCACGCCTCATGGTGAATGACGAATTCCCCGGCATTGCCGTCGCGCCAAATCCTGCGGCGGTCCACTCGTCTTCCTTGTTCCTATATCTGGACGACGTGGATTCCGTTTACAAGCTTGCCGTCGCCGCAAACTCCCGCATTGATATGCCCCTAAACAATATGTTCTGGGGTGACCGCTACGGCAAAATCACTGACCCATTCGGCCATCAATGGGGTCTTGCGACACATGTTGAGGACGTAGCTCCCGAAGAAATGAAACGTCGCTCGGCGGCAGAGATGGCCAAAATGACGAAAGCAGCCAGCGCTGGCCAGAGCTAAACCAATTCTAGGAACTTCAGGCCGCGGCCCCACTCCCGTTTCGATGGGAATGGGGCCGTTGTATTTTTGCCAGACAGCCGAACAGATTCCAGGCAAACTCACTAGCCGCAAAAGCAAAGGTAATTTTACTGATACACAGCAACGGCATCACGTCGGAGGCCGGAACTGTGGCTGCTCGTGTTACTTTTTGTTGAGGTTGATCCCTCCCGGAAAAGGATTGACGCATGGCGACATCTCCCCCAGCCTCGGACAACCGGAATCGAGCCGTAGTCGCCTTCCTCGATGGGCGCCGACTGAAGGGCTCTATTCTCAATTTTTCCGCGCAGAAGGACCGCTTCCGCATATTTTCGGAGTCCGATACCCAACAGACGGGCGGAACCGAAGTGGAAATGAAAGACCTGAAAGCAATATTCTTCGCCAAGGATTTTGCCAGCAATCCGGAACACCCGGAATCGCACGAAATTGCGCCAAACGTGCAGGGAAAAAAGATGGAACTCATCTTCGGCGATGGCGAAAAACTCGTCGGGACGACTGATGCGTTCGATTCCCAGAAAATCGGCTTTTTCATTTTTCCGAGCGATCCACGCTCTAATAATCTTCGTGTCTTTGTAGTTCTTAAAAACATCCGCGAATTCCGCTGGCTGTGATCCGTGCCCGGCTCTCCGAGATGGTTCCCTACGGTTAGATTCCTTTGGGCAAGGGGGCAAAAGTGGAGGAGCGCACTTGTGGCGGTGACAATTCAACCACAACCAATGGCGTAACGCTTTACAGCCCAGGACGTTCGTGCTATCGTTTTTTCCCGTACCGCCATTCAAGCGCCAGGCGGCTGGGCCTCTGACTGAGAACCTGCCACACGTTTTTCTGGGCGGCCCTAACCGGGCTGATTCCTGCGCGGACCGCATAGCGACCGCGTTTGCGGGTGATCCTCTTGAACATGGGATCGACCCCTTGCTCGAAAGACCCTCCCCTCGAGGAATACATCGTCGTCTCTTTTCGCGTGCATTGAACTGCCCCGCATTGGCGGTGAGTTTCTTGCTGGCAGCGCGGTTGTTGGCAGCGCGATCGGAGACCAGAAGGGGCTACCTTGCTTAAGCTGCGCAAAGTGGAGATTGTAGGATTCAAATCCTTTTGTGAGCGCACCACGGTCACTTTCAGCGGCACCGGCACGACTTGCATTGTCGGGCCGAATGGCTGCGGGAAGTCCAACGTCGTCGACGCCATCTCCTGGGTGCTCGGCGAGCAGAGCCACAAATCGCTGCGCGCCGAACGCATGGCGGATTGCATCTTCAACGGCACGACCAAACGCCCGCCGATGGGCCTCGCGGAAGTAACCTTGACGATGGAGGATCCTGAGCTGGCCGAAGCAGCACGCTTCGTGATGGAGGGCGCCCAGCCTGAACCTGGAGCCGCGGCGGAGGGCGAACCGGCGAATGCAACCGTCACCACAGCCTCGGCGGAAATCAGCGAAAGCGATTCAGAAAATTTTGGCAATGCTGTCCCCGCGCAGTCCCCTGAACTGCAAGAAGCTGCTGTCGGAGATCCAGTCGAAACTCTGGCAGAACCCGGCGGCAAATTCAAACGCAAAAAGAAATCAACTGATAAGCCCGTTTTGGCGACGAAACCCGGCGAAGTCGTGGTTAGCAGGCGGCTCTATCGCTCCGGCCAAAGCGAGTATCTGATTAACGGCCGCGTAGCGAGGCTCCGCGACATCCAGGAAATGTTCATGGGCGTCGGCCTCGGCCCGGATTCCTACGCCATTATCGAGCAGGGGCGTATCGGCCTGATTCTCTCCACCAAGCCGATGGAGCGCCGCGCGATTATCGAAGAAGCTGCCGGCGTGACCAAGTTCAAGACCAAAAAGCGCCTGGCCGAGGCCAAACTCGAATCTTCGAAAGTAAATCTCTCCCGCGTCAACGACATCGTGGTCGAAGTCGAGAAGCAGCTTGGCTCCCTGAAACGGCAAGCTTCGAAGGCGCGGCGCTATTCCGAAATTCGCGAGCAGATGCGCGGCATCGTTCGGCAGATGCTGGCCGGTAAGGCGCGGGAGCTCGACGCCGAAGCCGAGCGCCTCGCAAAACATCTCGAAGAGCTCTCGATGAACGAGACCCGGCACGCGCAAACAATCCAGGACCAAGAGGGCGAACAGGACCGGCTGAATCAGCGGATTTACTCGCTGGATTCGGAAATTCGGCAGAACCAGAACGTCTTGAACCTCACCGCATTGGAAGTCGACCGCAGCGAAAACCGCATCGTCTTTAACCGGCAACGCGCCGGGGAACTGACCACTCGCGGCGCGCAACTCGCCGCCGAGCTGGAACAAGCCGCCGCACAGTCCGCCGAATGGGAATCGCGAAACGCGGCGCAGTCCCGGGCCATCAATACTTTGCGCGGCGAGACAGGCGAGGTCGCGGCGCGCGTCGAGCAACTGGCTTCCCGCGCGCAATCGCGGGTGGCACAAATCGCGGAAGCGGAGTCGCGCATAATCGATCTCCGGCGCTCGGCTTCGGAAGCGGGAGAAAGCATCCTTGAGCTTCACGGCGAGCAAAAAAGAGCCGAAGAGGCGCTGGTCCATCAGCGGGAGGCGCTGCGAAAACTGGAATCTGAAGAAGCCGGACTGCTGGAATCCTCGATTCGGATTCGCGGCGAAGCGGAAGATGCGGCGTACGAGTTTGAAGCAGCCACGGGCCAGTTCGGCGCGCTGAAGCTCGCAGCGGCCGAGATGCAGACAACAATTATGGAGTTGCGCGCGCAACGCGACGCCGCCACGAAACTGGCCGATGAGCTTCGTAGCGCTGTCGCCGGCGTTCGCGCCCGGCACTCCACCCTCACGCAGATTCTGAACGATCGCTCTTACACGGCCGAAGCGGTTCAGAAACTCTTCGCCGCCCATGAGCGTGGGATGGGCAAGGATTTTCACGCCGTCGGGGTCCTCGCCGATTATGCAGAGGTCGAGGAACAGCACGAAGCGGCCATCGAGGAATTCCTGCGCGACGAACTGCAGTATGTCGTCGTGGAAACATACGACCACGCGCGGGCCGGCGTGTCACTGCTGCGCAACGAAGTCGGTGGCCGCGCCACATTTTTCGTCGATTCCCTCCGTAATCTTCGCCTTTCGGAGTATGAACCCATCGTCAACTTCCGCATCGAAGACGGGGTGATCTCCCGGCTGGATAAACTGGTCGAATTTCGCGATCCCCTGGGAGCTGCCGCCAAGCAATTTCTGCCCCGATTGCGCTCCGCTTTCCTGACCGATAGCGCTTCGGCCGCCGAGAAGCTGGCGCGCGAAAATCCGCAGTACGCGTTTGTCACTCCCGAGGGCACCTGCTACCAGGGACGCATGGTGTCCGGTGGACGCGCTGGTGAAGCAGGCCCGTTGGGCATGAAGCGCGAGCTGCGCGCGCTCGATGCTGAAGTCATGCAACTCGATCATCGGCTGACGGAAGCGCAAGCGGAACTCGCAAGGCTGGTCGCCGAGATCCAAGCCAAGGAACAAGCGTTTGAAGAAATCACGCTTCAACAGCGCGAAGCAGAGCGCAAGGTTTTTGCCGCCGCTCATCGCCACCAGCAAACGCAGGCGGAGCTCGCGCGGCTTAGCCTGGAACTTACTGTGCGGCAAAACGAAGTGGCACGCGTGCGCCGCGAAGTGGAATCCGCGCAGGTTCGCGCAGAACGCGCCCTCCATCAGCACACCGCCGCAGCGGCAAGTCGCGCCGAAGCCGAGTCGGAAAGCGAGCGGCTCAGCGCAGAATTAGTCCAGCTTCGCGGCTCGATTCAGACCGAACAGGATGATCTCGCCGCGGGACGCGCGGAACTTGCAGCACTGAATGAGCGCCTATCGGCCGCGGGGGCGATTGCCACCCGGTTGCAGGAGGAGCGCGCCGAACTCGACCGCCGCGAATTGGCCTTGCGACAACAGGAAAATTCCGTAAAAGAGGAAAACGTTGCGCTCGCGCGACAAAGCGAAGAATTGACGCAACAACTTGAAGGGCTGCGGGCGGAGAGGTTGCGCCTGGAAGCGCGGCAGCAGGAACTCGAGCAGGAATGGGAAGCGGCCCGCACGCGCGTCACTCAAATGGAAGATCACTTGCGCATGGGCCGCCAGTCGCTCCAGGAACTGCGCGAGCAGCGAAACCACGCCGAAGTGGACCGCGCGCGCAACGACTCCGACCGCCAGCACTTGCGGGAGACCTGCCTTGCGGAAGTCAATGCGCAGCCCGAAGATCTCATCGCCACCGAAACGGCGTTTATCGGTGGCGAAGAGCTCGCAACGGCCGAAGCCAATTATCGCGAGATGAAGCAGCGCATCGAGTCCATGGGGCCCGTCAACATGATGGCGCTCGAGGAATTCAACGAGTGCGAGCAGCGCTTTGACTTCCTTACGCGCGAGCGCGACGACCTGCTGCAGTCCATCGCGGACACGCAACAAGCTATCGCGGAGCTCGACCAGATTTCGCGCGAGAAATTCGAGCAAGCATTTGCCGCCATCAACGCAAATTTCTCGGAAGCCTTCCACACCATTTTTGGCGGGGGCATGGCGGAAATGCGGCTGACCGAACCCGACAGCTCGGGCGATGCAGGCATCGACGTCGTAGCCTCGCCTCCGGGGAAGCGGTTGCAAAACGTTCTCCTGCTGTCCGGCGGTGAAAAAGCCATGACCGCGCTCGCGCTGCTCATCGCTATCTTCCGCTATCAGCCGAGTCCGTTCTGCATTCTGGACGAAGTCGACGCGCCGCTCGACGAAGCCAACGTCGGCCGGTTCACACGCCTGCTCGGGGACATGAGCGCGCAAACGCAATTTATCGTCGTCACCCATAATCGCAAGACCATGGAAACCGGATCCGTCTTGTACGGTGTGACCATGCAGGAACCCGGCGTCTCGAAGATTGTCAGCGTGCGCTGGGAGGACGAATCTCTCCCCGCGCAAAGGCATCAGTCCGCGAAGGCGTCCGCGGCATAATCGCTCCATTCCTATTCCCACTTTCAACACGACTCGCAGTGTCTGTGTGCGAGTGAGCAATTCAGCGAAGAGGTTGCCGCCGCAAAAAGTTTTGCAGAGAAATCCACCGCGCGCTTGTTTGACTTCACGTTACGCTGCGCTAGAATACGCTCCACTCAGCCGGGAGATTCTTTTTCGTGTCGGTCAGTCCCGCAATGCGTGTCATTCGCGAAACGCAATTCGCCGGTCTCGCGCCGGCCGCTCGCGGCAAGGTCCGCGACATCTACGATCTCGGCGACAAGCTGCTGATCGTCGCCACCGACCGCCTTTCTGCGTTCGACGTCATCCTGCCCACGCCGATCCCCGACAAGGGCCGGGTTCTCACGCAACTCTCTCTCTTCTGGTTTAACTTGCTTGCGGAGGTCATCCCCAATCACGTTCTTAGCGCCACGGACTTTCCTCCGCCGTTCGATGCGTTTCGAGATGAACTCGCCGGGCGCTCGATGGTGGTTCGGAAAACTCAGCCGCTTCCCATCGAATGCGTGGTGCGAGGTTACGTCTCCGGCTCCGGCTGGAAGGACTACCGCGCAACCGGAAAAATCTGCGGCATCTCGTTGCCCGCCGGACTTCGCGAATCAGACCGTTTGCCCGAGCCGATATTTACGCCCGCCACCAAGGCATCAACTGGCCATGATGAGAATATTCCATTCGAACAGGCCGCCTCGCTCATTGGCAAAGAACTTGCCGAGCGCGTTCGCGCCGTCAGCCTGGAGATCTACCGCCGCGCCGCGGCTTATGCCGAGCCCCGCGGAATTTTGCTTGCCGACACGAAATTCGAATTTGGTCTGCTTAAGAACGAACTCATCTGGATCGATGAAGCTCTTACTCCGGACTCATCGCGTTTCTGGCCCGCGGCGCTGTACAAACCCGGCGGGCCGCAGCCGTCTTTCGACAAACAGTTTGTTCGCGATTACCTTGAACGGATCCGGTGGCCGAAAACGCCTCCCGGCCCCGCACTGCCCCCCGAGGTGGTCGCTGCCACTCGCGCGAAGTACCGGGAAGCGTTTCGCATCCTGGTTGGGCGCGAACTGGACTAGCAGCCCGGCCCCAATACATAACGATTTATCTGGAGCGTGGCATTGTGAAAGATCAACTCGAAGGGCTGGTGGCCCAAATGGTGGAGCGCGGCATACTGTTCGACGAGGCGGTCGGCGAATTTGAGAAGCGCTTTATCAAACGTGTTCTGGACCGCGCCAACGGCAACCAATCGCGTGCCGCGGAACAGTTGGGCATTCATCGCAACACGCTCAGCCGCAAGATGGGCGAGTACAAGCTAGACCGCAACGGCCACCACCCGCGGTAGCTCGTCGCCAATTTTTTTTGCGGCAGGGTGCGGATGCACACCTCTTGCGATCGCGCCCTTATTTCCAAAATCTACTTCTGCGCGGAATTTTCGACGGCAATGAAAAAGGCCCTCCGGCAAATCCGAAGGGCCTGTCTTTTTCCAAAGTATGGAGCCGGTCTTAAGTCCCCGGCTTCTTTGGCGCCGGACGCCGCGGAGCAGGCTTTTTCGGCGCGGCTTTCTCCTTGGGGATGTCTTCCGCATTCACCTTCGCTTTATCCCAATGCAGCATGAAGGCCGGGTCGGGATCATAAGCGCTCAACGTGCCGGTAAAGCGGACCGGGTTGTCTTTATCGAGGCGCGCCGCTTCCGGCTGGCCGACGACCTTCACATCCATATTGGGGACAGTCGCGGACTCGAATTCGGCTTGACTCGTAACGAAAGCTACCTTCAAGGTGATGGGATCGCTTGCAGTGGCGGCAGGCACGACTTCGAGCAGTTTTGCCTGCACATCGGGAAATTCCAGGCCGCAGGAAGCGAGCCACGTAATCTTGGCTTTGTCGCCGCCCGCCTTAAGGTCGGTCACAACGGAAAGTATGGTCATGTCCTTTCGCGCTGTATCCAGGTCCGCGCTGCTCGGAATCGTATAACTGGCCGGCCGCTCCGGTGAGCTCGTGGCGAGCTGCACGAGTTCGTTGAGTTCCGCGTCCGTCAAGTTGTCACAGACCGCCCCGCCCTGATAATTTGCGATCAGCTTTCGCAGGTAACCCTTCACTTGTTTGGATTGCGCTTCCGTCGCGCCCTTCGATGTCGCCGCTCTTGCAAAAAACCAGAATGCATCCACCGATTGCGGCGGGGTCATGGCAAGGTAGCTCTGGCCGATACGGTAGCTTGCAATTGCATCGTCCGGGTTCAGCGCCATCACGGCCTTGTAGCTGTCGACCGCTCCCTGAAAATCTTTCAGTACTGAAGCCGCGATTGCTGCCGCGTAACTGAACACAATCTTGGGTTGTTGAGTTTGCTTGGCCCAATCCGCATCGGTGATGGTGTCGGGCTTCTTTAACTCGGCCAATGCCTTCAGGCCGCTCGCCGCCGCGTCGCGCGCCTTGGTGGCCTGATCTTTATCCTGCTGTAGAGCGGGGGGAAGATTCGTATACGCGAACGCCCGCGCGGAATAAGCAAGATACCGGGCCGGAGCGTCCGTCTTATCTCCGAGCGCCAGCAGCTTGTCGGCATACTCAATCACCTTGGGATAATTCTTAAGCGCGCCGTTGGCCTGGTAGTAGAGCGGATAAATGTAGACGAGCAACGCGGAATTCGGATACTTCGAGACAAAGTCATCTAGCAACTTGATTTGCTGCGCGGGATTCTTTTCGGCGGACGCTGCCTGGAACGCATTGTATTCGGGCATGGTATAGGCTTGCTTGCCCGCGTCTTGCGCTGCCGCCTGCGCCTTCGCAGCGGGGGCGCTCCCGAGAATCAGGCCCAGCGCAGCCACCAGCGCGAAGCCCGTCATACCTCTTGTCCAATTCATTCCCATTCTCCTCGCTCAAACTCCGAGCCTGGATTTTTCTTCTTGTCCCCCCGGGACTAAACTTCCGGGGATAGCAGCGCAACGGAAAACTGTGGGATTATAGGAAAAGGTGCCCACTGTCCGCAAGCCGTTAACCGCGAGGGTACGGGGCTTCGTGCGGATAGTTATTCCTTCCAACATCGACTCATTCCGTTTACCCGTTGTGCAACGCGGGGACTAGGGACCTGCTCACGGCCGGACTTTGCTCCTAATGCTAAGATGAGTTTGGCACAAGAAGAGTGGCCTCGGCGAGGGGGAAATTGAATGGCGCAAACGGCTTCGCGCGGCATCACGGAACAGACCGTTACACCGCTCTTGCAGCAGGTTGCCCTCGTCACCGGCGCTAGCCGGGGCATCGGCCGCGCGATCGCCTTGCGCCTCGCTTCCCTGGGCGCGTCGGTGGCTGTCTGCGGACGCGATGCCGATGCTCTTGCTGCAACGACTTCGGCGCTGAAACAACTGGGCGGCGCGCGCGTCTTTTCCCAAATCGCAGATGTGACGCGTTCTTCGGATATCGCAAGTCTTACCTCGAACACCCAGGCCACGTTAGGGCCGATCTCCATTCTCGTCAACAATGCCGGAATCGGGTTGTTCGGCCCCGCCCATGAGAAATCGGAAGCCGACTGGGATCTTGTCTTGAGCACGAATCTCAAGAGCATCTTCCTCGTCTCGCAAGCGGTGATACCCTCCATGATCCGCCAGGGAAAGGGGGACATCATCAACATCAGTTCACTCGCAGGCAAGAATACCTTTGCGGGAGGAGGCATTTATTGCGCCTCGAAATGGGGAGTGCAGGGACTATCCGGCTGCATGGCGGAAGACCTCCGCGGACACGGCATCCGCGTCAGCGTTGTATGCCCCGGCAGCGTGGCGACGGAATTTTTCGGTCACAGCCCCAAGGATGCGTCCAAAGTTTTGACGGCCGAGGATGTCGCTCATGCGGTGGCGATGATAGCGACGCAGGGGCCGCAAAGCTTTTTAAGCGAAATCCAGTTGAGGCCGGTGCGGAAACCCTGAGCCGGGGGCATATTTTCCTCTTGACAATAGTTGTTATAACGAATATAGTCTCGCTGTGAGCTCCAGGAATGTGCGCGCTCTGTCGACCCCCGAACACGCGGTGTTCATCGCCATCTTGAAAACCGGCGATGCCCTCGCCCAGGAAGCCGAGCAGCTTCTCAAGTCGCGCGGCCTTACCGGCACCCAGTACAATGTACTGCGCATCCTGCGCGGCGCGGGACCCGGGGGCCTTCCTTGCAGCGGCATCGGCGACCGCATGATTTCCCACGACCCTGACATGACCCGGCTGCTCGACCGCATGGAGAAGCGGGGGCTCATTTCCCGGGAGCGTCAATCCGACGACCGGCGTGTCGTCAAGGCGTGCATTACACGCGAGGGACGCGAAATATTGAAGCCTCTTGATCAGCCGGTTCGTGATTTGCACCGGCGGCAATTTCAGCACATGCGTGCCGCCCGGCTAAAGATGCTTGCCGAGATTCTAGAGGAGGTCCGCTCGCGCGAACTGGGCTAATGGCATCCTTCCGATCCGTTTTTATGGAGAATTTTGCAAGACAATTCAAAACAAGAAAGGGGAATCAACTTGACTCACAATTCTTTACGTTTGGCGATCCTTGCGGGACTCACGGCGGCCTTATCACTGCCCGCCGCCGGGGCCACTTCTGATTGGAAGATTGACCCCGCGCACTCTTCCGCGCAATTTGCCGTACGTCACCTCGGTATCTCCACCGTCCGGGGCGCTTTCACAAAAGTGACCGGAACAGTGCATCTTGACGATCAGGACGTCACCAAATCGAGCGTGGAGGTGACCATCGACACCGACTCCGTGGATACGCGCGTCCCCGACCGCGATAAGGATCTGCGCAGCGAGCGTTTCTTTGACGTGGCGAAGTATCCCACCATCACGTTTAAATCGAAAAAAGTTGAACAGGCGGGTGCCGGCAAACTCAAGGTCACGGGAGATCTCACCATTCACGGCACCACCAGGGAAGTAATCCTTGATGTCGATGGACCTACGCCCGCTATCAAAGACCCGTGGGGCAACCAGCGCGCGGCGGTAAACGCCGCCACTAAAATCAATCGGCAGGAGTTTGGTATGAAGTTCAACGACAAGTTGCCCACAGGAGACTTGCTCGTCGGCGATGATATTACCATTACGATCGACGTGGAAATGGTCCGGCCTGGCGCGGTGAAATAACCCCTAATCTGGGAAGCCTGGGCGGTACCACGTGTCGCCCGGGCGCCTTCGTTCATCCAATGGTTCACGGAGGCTATGAAGGAAATAATATGGAAAAACCGGCAATTACCGATCACCCGGTTCAAGAGCACATCCGCCAACGCTGGAGCCCCCGGGCCTTCTCGGAGAAACCTGTCTCTCCCGGGGTTCTGCGCAGCTTGTTCGAGGCCGCACGCTGGGCCGCGTCAAGCTATAACGATCAGCCCTGGACGTACCTGGTCGCCACGAAGGACGACCAGGAAAACTTTTCGAAAATGCTCAGCGTCCTTATGGACATGAACGCTGCGTGGGCAAAGCAAGCCCCCGTACTCGCGCTATCCGTTGCGCGCCGGCACTTCAAGCACAATGGAGTGCTAAACCCTGTAGCGCTTCATGACGTCGGGGCAGCTAACGCCTTGTTGACCATGGAAGCCACAGCACGGGGTCTCGCCGTTCACCAGATGGCGGGCTTCCATCGTGACAAGGCGCGGGAAGCCTTTGGCATTCCTGAGGGTTGGGACCCCGTCTCCGCCATTGCCCTTGGCTATCCCGGCGATCCTGAGTCTCTTCCCGAACAATTACAAAAGGCAGAACTCGCTCCGCGGACTCGCAAACCACTGAGCGAATTTGTCATGAGCGGGCGGTGGGGTCATACTGCTCCCTTCATTGCGAAATAATCCTCCTGCGAGGAGCAGGCCCGGCTCATGCACACAATCTACGAGTTCCTTCTCCATCACGGTTACGTAGTCTTGCTAGTGTGGGTATTCGCCGAGCAAATCGGTTTGCCTGTCCCTACAATCCCGCTGCTGCTCGCCGCAGGGGCCATAGCCGGAACCGGCCAAATGAATTTTTTTATCGCCCTTCTCTTTTGCCTTGCTTCAACATTGACCGCGGACAGCATCTGGTATCAGCTTGGCCGCCGCAGGGGCATAAGGATTTTGCAGCTTCTCTGCAAGATTTCACTCGAGCCGGATTCCTGCGTTCGCCGCACCGAAGGCGTCTTCGCCAAACAGGGCGCTCGCTCGCTGCTCCTCGCTAAGTTCATACCCGGACTTGGAACAGTTGCTCCTCCGCTTGCCGGCATCTTCCACATGCGCGCATGGCGGTTTCTTCTTTTCGATGGGCTTGGGGCGCTCCTCTGGGCAGGCAGCTACCTGGGCTTGGGTTTCGCGTTCAGCGGAGAGCTCGAGCGAGTTGCCGCGCGCGCCTCCGCTTTTGGAGGCCAGCTCGGAATTCTGATTATTGGCTCTCTCGTCGGCTACATCGCTTACAAGTATGCCGCGCGCCAGCGGTTCCTTCGGGAGCTTCGCATCGCTCGCGTGACCGCCGAGGAACTCAAACAGAAACTCGATGCCGGGGAGGAAATCGTCATTGTCGATCTCCGCCACTCCGTGGATTTCGAAGCCGACCCTCAGACCATTCCCGGCGCCTTTCACATGGACGCGAAGGAATTAGAAGAGAAAAACGACCGCTTGCCGCGCGATCGCGAAGTGATTCTCTACTGTACTTGACCGAACGAAGCTACCAGCGCCCGTGTGGCGCTGCTCCTCAGAAGAAATGGTATCAAGCGCATACGTCCTCTCGAGGGAGGCCTGAACGCCTGGCGTGAGCGCGGCTATCCGCTCGTCACTGCCGCGCTTTCCTGAGTTTCTTCACAAAACACAAAAGCGCCGGAAGCGCGCCACTAGTTAGCCCAGCCCGTGAGGGCTGGGTCACCAACTGGGCAGTGCCCAGCGCCGTAGGTGCGCCACGCTTGGGAGCGTGCCACCTCAAATTTCAATCCGTCCGCCAGGAATTCAACCGAGCCAATTTAGAATAAGCGCTTCAGGGTGTATTACTCCTACAACCCTCTACAGCCGCGGCAGTACAATCCCAGCCTGCGCCTGATACTTCCCCTTCTTGTCCTTGTAACTCACTTCGCAGTCTTCATCCGACATGAAGAACACAACCTGGCAGAGCCCCTCGTTCGCGTAAATTTTTGCCGGCAGCGGCGTCGTGTTGCTGATCTCCAATGTCACGAAACCTTCCCACTCCGGTTCGAATGGCGTCACGTTCACGATAATTCCGCATCTCGCGTAGGTCGATTTCCCCACGCAAATCGTCAGCACATTGCGCGGAATCCGGAAATACTCGACCGACCTGGCCAGCGCGAACGAATTCGGCGGGATGATGCAGACGTCACCCTTGTAGTCCACCAGCGACCGCGGATCGAAATGCTTGGGGTCCACAATCGTCGAATTCACGTTCGTGAAAATCCGGAATTCGTCGGCCACGCGAATGTCGTAGCCGTAGGAGGACACTCCGTAGCTGATCACGCCTTCGCGCACCTGACGGTCGGTGAATGGCTCGATCATTTTGTGCTCCAGCGACATGCGCCGGATCCAGCGGTCAGGCTTAACGGACATCCATCCCTCCCCACTCCATAACTAAAAACTTTCTTGCGCGGTCTACTTTCCGATGCGCGCATCCATTGCTTGGCTCGCCACAAAAGACATGCAGTGTAGTTTACCCCTCAAGTCTTGACAACCCGCTACGCACCCTCTAGCATCTGCCCACGGAACCCCGGGAGGCACGCGTGATCAAGCTGGACATCGTCAATGCCGTCGTAACCGCGACAAGCATCAGCCGCACCAAAGCCGAGCAGGCCGTCGAGACCGTTTTTGAATCCCTGAAAAATGCTCTTGGCCGCGGCCAGCGCATCGAGCTGCGCCGCTTCGGAGTCTTCAGCGTCAAACCCCGCAAGACGGGCATCGGACGCAATCCCCGCACCGGCCAGGAAGTCAACATCCCTCCCGGCAAGGCTGTCCGCTTCAAGCCTGGCAAGGAACTGCAGGGGATTGACGCTCCCAAGCCGGCAAAGTAAATTCTCGAATCGCGAAGTTGTTCTGCAAAATTGTTCCGTGAACTAGCGGAAGGCGAGCCAATTGTGCTGTACTGGATGTGTTGCGACTTCCCTATTTTATTCGACGATTCGTGAACAACCCACTCCCACAAAATTTACCTCCCGAGATTTCTCCTACATACGACTTGCAGGGCCGCCCTCGCCCGTCCTCCTATTACGCCCTCGTTCCTCTTCATCCGCCGCTTAAAACGTTGCTCCTAGCAATCACTTTATTTCTTCTGACTCTTTGCACCTGCCTTGCCGCTGGCGCGCAATTTGCCGCCGCGTACGCGAAGAACCAGGCCGTTTCGTTCGACGAGTTCGCGCACAGCTTCACGCTCTTCTACCGTCATCCCGCAGCTCTCGCGCCCGGTCTTCCCTTCGCGCTCACTTTGCTGGTTATTCTTCTTGCCCATGAACTGGGGCACTTCTTCGCCTGCCGCCATCATCACATCCACGCGAGCTATCCCTTTTTCATTCCGGCGCCGACGCTGATAGGCACATTCGGCGCCTTCATTCTGCTTCGCTCCCCCATTCGTACCACGCGCGCGCTTTTTGATGTCGGCGCTTCCGGCCCGCTCGTGGGCTTCATTCTTGCCGTGCCCGCGCTTATCTACGGAGTCCTCCACGCAAAAATTGTTCCCACCATCGCCGATCCCGCCAAGGCCGACGTTATCTTCGGCGCCCCGCTCATTCTGCATTTCTTTGCCAGCCTTCTCTACCCCGGAGTGAAGGCGTCAAGCTTGCTCCTCAACCCGGTGGGCCGCGCCGCTTGGGTGGGACTTTTTGCCACTTCTCTCAATCTTCTGCCCGCAGGCCAACTCGACGGCGGCCACATTCTCCGCTCCTACAGCCTCCGCGCGCACCGCCTCGTCTCTTTGTTGCTTCCCCTCGTTCTCGTGGCCCTAGGATTTTTTCAGAATTGGCCAGGTTGGTACTTGTGGGCAGGCATCCTTTTCGGTCTTCGCTTCCTCCGCACGCCGCCGGTCTACGATTCCACACCGCTCGACACCCAGCGCCGCTGGGGTGCCCTCATCGCTTTGATCGTATTCTTGCTCTGCTTCATGCCTGCTCCGATCTAATGATCTAATACAGCAAAGTTTTTGTTGACCCCTTCCCGTCTCCAGATATGATGCCTGCGCGCATCCATGTCGACACTCGTCCGTACGCTGAGTTTTCGCGACTTGCTGCTCCTTTTCGTCGGTTCCGTAATCGGTTCCGGCATCTTTCGAACACCCGGCCCGATTCTTCGTCAGGTCGGCGGCTCCGTTGGTTTCTCCCTGCTTGTCTGGATTGTCGGGGGTGCCTTATCTCTCCTTGGCGCGCTGACATACGCGGAACTCGCGGCGACCAATCCTGAAGCGGGCGGCCTCTACTGCTACATCCGCGATGGTTTCGGCCGTGCTTCCGCGTTCCTCTACGGCTGGTGTCTTTTCCTGGTTATCGCCAGCGGCTCGGTGGCGGCGCTGGCGCGCGTCTTTACCGAGTATCTGGCGGAAGTCATACCGATTTCCTCCGTGGGCCAAACTATCATTTCCGTGGCGATGATAGGAATCGTAACCGCCGTGAACGTGTGGGGCACGCGCAAGAGTTCCGATCTTCAGAATTGGACCACCCTCATCAAGGTCGGCATCATCGTTATTCTCAGCGCGATATTATTGTCGCTCGGCCGTCATGGCCGCGACCTCCCTGCCGCTTTGGGTGCGACACAGCACGGGTTTAATCTCCTCTCCAATTTCGGTTTGGGGATGATCGCTGTTCTTTGGGCATACGAGGGCTGGCAATTCGGCACCTACAGCGCCGGGGAAGTTATCGAGCCGCAAAAATCCTTCCCGCGTGCGTTCTTGCTCGGCTCGCTGGTCCTCACGGCTCTCTATCTCACCGCCGTGCTGGCGTACCTATTTGCTCTCGGGCCGGCCGCCGCCACCAAAAGCGACGCCATCGCCGCTACGTCCGTCGCCGCCGTTCTTGGCCCCTCAGCTGGCCGCATCGTCGCTCTTACCATCTTGATTTCAACCTTCAGCTCGGCTAACAGCGTCGTCCTCACCGCTCCGCGCGTTTTCTACGCCATGGCCAATGACAATCTCTTTTTCAAAAAGCTAGCGGAAGTTCATCCGAGGTTTCAGACTCCCGCTGCGGCGGTTGTAGCGCTGGGAATCTGGTCGGCGATCCTCGCGTGCGCCGGGAAATTTACGGAACTGATCGGCGGCGTGATTTTCATCGGCTGGATTTTTTATGGCCTTGGCGCGGCGGCGATTTTTCCGCTACGACGTTCTGCGCAAGGTAAAGCAATTCCCTACCGCGTCCCCGGCTATCCATGGACGCCGGCCATCTTTGTCCTGGCGGCCGCGGCACTAGTCGGCAACGCCATCTACTTGGCCTTGCGCGACCCCAGCCAGTTCGTCAACCTGACCATCGCCATCGTTCTTTTTCTTCTCGGTCTCCCTGCCTACTTTTTCTGGCGCAAACGCGCCTCCTCTTAGGCTGCGCACTCGTTACAGCTTGGTTTTTGCGTTTAATCTTGTGGCCGCGGCGCGGCTAGGATTCTTAGAGTAGTCTCCCGCGCCTGGCGAACACTCACGCTCGCCGGGCCGCTAGGATCCAATCGTAAATACGCGTCATAGTCCTGCAATTGCGCGGAATAGTTTCCCTTGCGGGCTGCAATATTCGAGTGCACCAAGTAGGCGTCCGCGAGGTTGGGATTGCGCAAAAGGGCTTCCTGAGCGCTTCTCTCTGCCTCGTCCGCTCGGTTGAGCTGGATGAGGGCATCAGCCAGGATCACGTAACCTTCCGCAGAACTGTCCTCGACTTCCAGTCCCCGGCGGATGACCTTTTCCGCCTCTTCGGGTTTACCCTCTTTGCAGAGTAAGTAGCCCACGCCAAACTGTGCCCAGGCAAACTGCCCACCGCTCGAGTCGATGACCGCCTGATAGGATTTCATCG
>Ga0210410_10000067_pt1 | contig 176482 bp, 163 predicted proteins | sample IncBWC4MmetaG_FD_161058 | JGI IMG/M metagenome (GOLD analysis project Ga0210410, IMG submission 161058) | Forest soil microbial communities from Barre Woods Harvard Forest LTER site, Petersham, Massachusetts, United States - Inc-BW-C-4-M | ecosystem: Environmental > Terrestrial > Soil >... | reverse complement strand
GTCTACGGACGGGCGGGAGCGTCCCTGCGCAGGCCTGAATGGATGGATACGGTAAATCTCGCACCCAATGAATCACTCGATCTCATCATGGATTTCACAGACCCGATCATTCGCGGCGTCTCGGCATTCCACTGTCACCTCCTGAAGCACGAGGACAAAGGGATGATGGCCAAAATTCTTTTCGAATGACTCACCGGGGGCTCATCTCGTTTCCGAGAGAAGACCACGCAAATGTCGAACAGTCAGTCGACTGTCACTATGCATCAGGAGGTTTTGTTGGAGCGCGAGATCCCAAGTTTCCGCATGCGGGCATATAAGGTAGTGCGCTTGATTCCCAAGCGAGCTGCGGCGCCGTTCGGACCCATGATTACACCGCGTGTCTGTTCCAGTGTCCTGCAAATGTGCTCACGATTCAAATCTTCAAGAGTGACGGGCTCTGCCTCCGAGTAGACGATCGCGCCCGATCTCAGTCTGGCCAGGGGGCAACGGAGAGTGCTACCAGGTGTCAGTATTACGCTGCACTCGATGAAGTTCTGCAACTCTCGGATGTTTCCCGGCCACGAATAGGAGGTGAGGGAGTTCATCACCCCCGCGGGAATCCTTTCGATTACTTTCTGCATCCGTGCAGAATATTTGGCTACAAAGTGGCGCACCAGCGAAGGGATGTCTTCTGCGCGGTCTCGTAGCGGCGGTACCCATATCGGAAATACGTTGAGGCGGTAGTAGAGATCGCTGCGAAACCGCTTTTCTGAAATCAGCCTTCCCAAGTCCCCATTGGTCGCCGCCACCAGGCGCACGTTTACGCGCTGGGTCTGCGTGCTCCCTAACCTCTCGAACTCTCCCTCTTGCAGCACGCGCAACAGTTTGGGCTGCAGTTCCAACGGGAGATCACCAATCTCGTCGAGAAAAAGTGTGCCCCCGTGAGCAGCCTCGAAGCGACCGATCTTTTGTGCTACAGCGCCGGTAAAAGCTCCCCTTTCATGGCCGAAGAGTTCGCTCTCCAGAAGTCCCACTGGAATCGCAGTGCAGTTCAGCTTTATGAAGGCTCGATCTCGGCGTTTACTGCAAGCATGAATGGCGCTCGCGATGACTTCCTTGCCTGTTCCTGTTTCGCCCTCGATGAGAACCGCGGAATCCGTGGGCGCCACTGTGCGAACTAGCTCCAGCGTTTCCATCAGAGCCGTGCTGCACCCGACGATTCCTTCAAATGCCTGCTGCTCTGAGAGGTTTTCATTGGCAACGCTCATGCTAGCGAAGCTTCGCGCGTCTGGAAAAGCGATACTTGGGCTTCCCATAATTCATCCTCCTAGGCCTCGCGAAGCCGGATAAGCGCTATCAGTCCGCCAGGTTGATCCACACCGGTCATTTATATGGAGCGGCAGGTCGGATACCCGCCGGTCAAATGCTAACTACCGCCTCGTTGTCTCGTGATCCATTCGCGGATGTATGCTGCGCAATTCTTCAGTGTCATGTTCTCTGTTTCACATTTCTTGAGAAAAGTAATCGCGTCTTGACCTACCAGAGTCACATCCTTTAGGTCCAAGACTATATGGCGATCGTTCGGTTCCGACTTCAGTAGTTTCTCCAATTCGGCTATATGTTCCAGCCCCATTCGGCCACTTAGCTTAAAAATCACTTGCCCGTTCGACAATCTGCGAATTCTCAACATCCGCCCTCTTGTAATAGGGATCAAACATCCAACGATCAGGCGACTTCTCTCAGTGTCGGCTCGAACGGCTGCGAGAGATGCGGGTAAGTGACCACGTACACTGTGCCGAATTGATCCCTTCTGACTCGGTTCAGCATTGGTTTATTCCTGATCAACGAACCCGGATTTCGCCATACGATTCTCAGCGCTATAAACTCAACTCCGTTTTCAAAACCGTCTCGTGGACCTTTTCCAGTTGGAGTGCAATCCAACGCCCAAGGGTAACCAACTGAAAAACTGGAGAGTTACTGAAAGAAGAAATGGCGAAATATCGCCAATGGCGAGATTCTGTACAACGTACTTTTCGAGGACTTTGAAATGAAAGCGCTAGGCGCTTCGAGAGTGATCTGAAGCTTTGAAGCGATCCTTATTGATCTTGAGAGACCGAATCTTCGACTCCAATGTAGACCGTGGCATGCCCAGCCGGGCAGCCGCGCCTGAGGGTCCGAACACCTGTCCTCCGCATTCTCGAAGCGCAGCTTCAATCATCTCTTTTTCCTGAGCGGCAAGCTTTGCGGAAAGGTCAAGCTGGCTTTTCGGCTCGAAAGCAAGAGACCGTCGAGAAAGCCAACTCTCATCGACCGAGAAATTCTCTGTTTCACACACAATGACGGATCGCTCGATCACATTCTGCAATTCACGAATGTTACCCGGCCAGGGGTACGACTGAAGCAGATCAAGGCTCTTTTTATTCACCGACTGAAATTGTTTTCCAGCCTTCCTTGAGTAACGCTCAATGAAGTACTCGACCAGCAAGGGAATATCTTCTCTGCGTTTCCGCAGAGGAGGCATCTCGATCGGAAATACGTTGAACCGGAAGAACAGGTCGCTGCGAAACTTGCCCTCCGCGATGGCAGCCTCCAAATCGCGGTTAGTAGCGGCAATGACCCGAACATCGGTTGGGATCGAGCCAGTTCCGCCCACACGCTCAAATTCTCTTTCCTGCAGAACACGCAACAAAGAGATCTGGGTTTCGGCAGGAAGCTCTCCAATTTCGTCAAGGAAGATCGTGCCTCTGTCGGCCAGTTCGAAGCGTCCTAAACGCCGCTGCGTGGCCCCAGTGAAGGAGCCTTTCTCATGACCGAACAATTCCGAGGCGATCAGGTCGCGGGGAATAGCTGCGCAATTCACACTCACAAACGCGTATGAGGAACGCGGTGAGCGCCGGTGTATCGCGCGGGCAACCAGTTCCTTGCCTGTGCCTGTTTCGCCGGTGATCAGAACGGTAGAATCCGTGGCAGCGACTTTGGAAACGCTGGAAAGCACCGTTTGGAGAGCCGGAGAAGTTCCAACAATTTCTTCGAACATCGATGCTTTATCGATTTCTTCGCGCAGCGCAACGTTCTCGTGCTGCAGTCTCTCTTCCGATCGTTTGCGATCGTCGATGTCAATCGCGGGGACAACCCAACGCGTAATGTGGCCTTGCTGATCCTTCAAGGGTTTGTAACGGAAGAGGAACCAACGATACTTGCCGTCATGTCTAAGCATTCGTGCTTCGGTCTCAAGCGGAGACCCGCTTGAAAGTGCATGCTCCCTTTCGCGAGCCATACGTTCCACATCGTCTGGATGAAAGCGCTCACGAAAATCGAGCTTCTGCCACTCTTCAACCGTAAGACCGCGGAACTCGAGGACGGATTGGTTGGCATACAGACGGCTTCCGTCGCTCCCTAGCACAAACAAAAACTGCGGGGCGGCGTCCAGAATTTGACGGAACTCCACTTCCTGTTCCCGGATTTTCTGTTCCGCCTGCCTTGCTACTGTGACGTCCGTCACAGCCCCTACGAATTCAAGGTTCCCAGAAGACGTCACTGACGCACGAGCTAAAACGTGGAGCTGCTTGACGGAACCGTTCGGCATCAGCAAACGGTGCTCAAGATCAAAATCGGCTTTTGTCTCAATCACCCGATCGAGGGTTTGCTGCACGAGATCTCTGTCGTCGGGATGAAGTCGCGGCAGTATCATCTCCAGCGTAGGCTTTACCGCTCGATCGAGTTCAAAGATCTTGTAGGTTTCCGCCGACCAGTAGATTTCTCCGCTGGCAACACTCCAGCCGAAGCTGCCAGTATGGCTTATGCTCTGGCCTTCAGTGAGGAAAGCTTCGCTGCGTTGCAGATCTGAATAGAGGCCAGCATTCTCCAGCGATATCGCGGCTTGCGAAGCCAGCAACTCCAGCACTGTTACTCGGTCCGACGTGAAGACGCGTGGCGTCAAAGTGTTCTCCAGATAGAGTGCGCCGACAAGCTTCGTCTGCTTGACGATAGGCACGCATAGGACAGATCTTGGGCGCCTCTGCCGTACGTACTCGTCCTCCGAATACAAGTTCCCGACCAAAGCATCCTCAAGCAACACGCGCGCCTGAGTCCGAATCACATAGTGAAGCGCGGATTGCGGGAGATCGGATGGGGTGACGGCTGTCCGCCGAACTGTGACCGCGACCCTTTCGTGACCTGTGGTAGCCTCCGCCTCAATCTGCGGCTCATCGCCTCGGAGAAGGATGAGGAGACTTCGCTCGGCTCCTGCATGCTCAACCGTGAGCCGCATGAGCGTCTCGATTAGCTTTGGCAGGACAATTTCGCTCGACAGTGCCTGTGACGCCTTGACTACGGTCTCGACATTCAACTGCGCGACCGGCGTGCCGATTGTTGTCGTGGAAGAGATAGAATCCCGTTCTTGCTGGAGATGCGGGTAGTGTTCGTCGAGTTGCCGCACCTTCCCGTCGGCTCCCCAGCGAAGGTAGCCGTACCGTGCGCCCTGCATATACGCCTGCGCGATCTTCTCGAAACCCCGTGCCGCGTAGAAGCGCGCGGCGACCTCATTGGCGAGCGCCTCGTTATGGACAAAGCCGTTCGCGCGGGCCGAGTGGATGGCTTGTTCGTAAAGCTCCATGGCATCGAGAGCTCGACCTTCGACGCGGGCAATCTCTGCCCCGACCAGGGCGGCGCGGTTCTCGAAGTTCTCAGGACAGCTCTCTGCCCAGATTTGAAGTTGCCTATGATGCGCAGCTAGAGCGTCGAGGTGTTGTTCCCGCTCGTCGGCCAGTGCAGAATCCCAATAGCAGGCGGCTCGGGCCAGCGCGCCGTAAAAATGATATTCGGCTTCCTCAAAGAGCGAGACTGAGGTCCAGAGCAGCGGTTGCGCTTTCGATGCCGCGTCCATTGCCGGCACATAGTCGCCAGCGATATAGCGCGCCTGCAACTTCCGGATCCAGTACCAACATGCAGCGATCGCCAAGGCCGGGTTGCTGGACAAATGGTTTTCGATGCGAAGCTCATCGAACCGCTCGTCGTCAAAGTACCCGAACTTCGGCGTCAAGCCACGGAGCATCCGAATCAGCGCGATTTGCGTGGTGATGAAGTCAATGACAAGGCCGAATCGCGCCTTCTCGGCGAACGCGAGGCCATGTTCGGCTTCGCCTTGCACCTCGGGCAGTGGCTCGCCGGCGAAGAGCAGGGCCGAGTTGAGATAACCGCACGTGTAGGCTCCATACGTGAGGTCTCCGATCCGGTTCGCCGCCTCGAACGCGCGGCTCAGCAGATCCCGTCGAGCCCTGGACGAAACAGGTGCGGGGGCGTAAAGCGACCAGGCAAAATAGGTGCTGGCCTCGAAGCGCCTCAGCCCGCGTCGTTCAACGAGTTCGAAGCCGAGCCGGCCGAATTGAGATCCGGCCTGGTAGTCGCCGAAACGCGGTCCGGCGATCGTGCAGAGCTGGACATAGGCGAAACATGAAGCATCGCAGTTGCCACGCTCGAGGCTGAGACTGACCGCCTTGCACATCGTCAGAGAAGCCAAGTTCGTATCCGTAAACACCGCCGGCGATAAGAGCTTAGTGAGAACATCGACGGTTGCGAGGGTTGCCGGGTCCTTCATGAGCGGCAAATCGATGAGATCTTGGATGGTCCGGCCCCCAAGCAGTGACCGGATGCGCTCGTATTCACGTCGCACTTCCTCTTCCGTCGGGTGCGGCGACCAGTCGATGCCCAGCTGCCGGAGATAGTCCAGACCGACCGCGATGGCATAGCCGCTCTGGTCTAGGGTCGTGTAGACATCCATTTGCAAGCACGCGACGATGGCTTTTTCAACCCCTGTCGTGGCGCGACCTGACAGCCGAGCGAGCCGCTCCTCTGCGGCCGATAACTGGCCGGTCAAAAACTCACATTCCGCCCGTTCCACCTCCAACGCAAAGATGAGCTCGCGCCGGCGTTCCCAGCTGTCCTCGGCCAACTGCGCCGCTCCGGCGATCAGATAGGTGAGTGCCGAGGCGTAGGCGGTGGACCTCTTGGCGCGCTTGCCCGCGATCAGGTTGAGCTCGGCGAGTCGGTCTCGCTCGTCTCGTTGAGTGATCAACGTGGCGCCGCGGTTAAGGTGGCCGACGATGTCGAAGACCGCTTCCTCCCGCTTTTCCGGCGGCGTCTGCGCCGCGAGCAGGCGGCCGATCCGCAGATGGACCTCAGCGCGTAATGCTTCCGGGATCAGCGAGTAGGCTGCCTCCTGCACCCGGTCGTGCATAAATCTGTAATAGTCTTCCAGGTGCTCAACCAGTTCCTGAAGGACCGTCGGCCAAAGCTCCGCATGCACCTGCTCCTCCGGGGCCTCGAGAACAGTGGAAAGCATCGCGATCGTGGCGACGTTGCCGAGGCAGGCGAGTTGCTGCAACGCCTGCTGCGCTTTGACCGGCAACCGCGTTACCTTGCCAACCAGAAGGTCCACCACATTATCGGTGTAACCCTTGGTGTGAACGCGATCGAGATCCCAAGACCAGCACGCCGCGTCGTCAGCGAAGCGAAGTAAGCCCTCTTCTGCGAGCGAGTAAAGAAACTGAATCACGAAGAACGGATTGCCGGCGGTCTTCCCATGCACCAACTGTGCCAGAGGCGTGACATGGGCCGGATCGCAGCGAAGCGTATCGGCGATCAACTGGCCGACGTCATCAAGGGCGAGCGGTACCAAGCGGATCTCCTCCACCCGCGCTCCCGCTTGGCGGATCGCATCGAGCTTTCTGATCAAGGGATGAGCGGCATCCACTTCATTGTCCCGATACGCACCTATCAGCATGAGGTGCTGCAGATCCGACCGAGTCACGAGATCCTCGAGCAGATCGAGCGTCGCCGCGTCGAGCCACTGCAAGTCGTCGAGGAAGAGCGCCAGGGGATGCTCCGATCGGGCCAATACACCGATGAATCGGCAGAGCACGAGGCGGAAACGGCTTTGCGCCTGTTGTGGCTCAAGCTCCGGAACCGGCGGCGGGTCACCGACGATGATCTTCAGCTCAGGGATGAGGTCTGTTATGAGCCGTGCATTGGGGACTAGCGCCTCCAGGAAGGCGCCGCGCCAGGTCGCCAGCTCGGCGTCACTCTTGCCGAGAAGAGGCCGCACAAGGCCTTGAAAAGCCTGCACCAGCGTCGAATAGGGGATGTCGCGCTTGTACTGATCGAACTTGCCTGATGCGAAGAGACCTCGTGGTGGAACAAGCACCTTGTGCAGTTCGTTGACGATGGAGGATTTGCCGATGCCGGAATAGCCGGAGACCAACACCAGTTCCGGCGCGCCGCCTTTGACGATACGATCGAAAGCGGCGAGCAAGCCTTCCACCTCGCGTGCCCTACCGTACAGCTTCTCAGGGATCAGCAGCCGGTTTGGGAGATCGTGTGTCCCCAGCTGGAACCGTTCAGTGCACCCTCTTGATTCCCATTCCCCGAAGCACTTTTGAAGATCGGCCTCAACGCCTAAAGCGGTCTGATAACGGTCCTCGGCGTTCTTGGCCAGGAGCTTCATAACGATCGCAGACAATGGCTCGGGCACAGCAGCGCGATCCCGAGGTGGCGTCGGCCGACGTGCAATGTGGCAGTGGACCCACTCCAGGGGGTCGGCGGCGGCAAATGGCAGTACGCCGGTAAGCATCAGATACAAGGTGACGCCCAGGGAGTAAAAATCGCTGCGGGCATCGACCGAACGGTTCATGCAGCCGGTCTGCTCGGGTGCCATGTAGGCCAGGGTGCCGGAAATAATCTCCGGCGGTGCGGGCGGCTGGCGCTCGCGGGGCAGCCGCGAAGCAATTCCGAAGCCGGTGAGCCAGACGCTGTCGGCGTCGTCAACGAGCACATTTTCGGGCTTGATGTCCTTATGTATGAGTCCGTGCCGATGCACTTGGCCGAGTGCCGTCGTCAAGCCGATGGCGATGCGCAGGGCGCGGGTCAAATCGAGGGGTTGCCCCTGGCCTCGATCAAGAACCCGATCTAGAGGCTCACCGCCAGGGTCTTTGAGTACGAGGATCGTTCGCCCTTCGTAACGACTAAGGGCCAGAGGCTTGGCTGCCCATACGGGATCGAGTTCGGCTGCGAGTGAGTATTCGTTCTCCAACCGCCTGAGACTCTGAAGCGACGGGTATTCTGCAGCGAGGGCCACCACCAGGACGGGCGATGGGTCGCCGTGCTGCTGGCCGCGGTAAAGGGTGAAGTCCGCACCTTCCCGGAGGGGCGCTAGCACGTAACCAGAAGGGTCTATCCCGGAAGGCATCCTTGTCGCCACCTCCACACAGTCCCAGAGTCATTCTTGCAAATCGCCTCGATACAGGTCAAAGTTAATGATCCCGAGGCTTGCAGCCGGACGCAGAGTTTGGCCACAGCGGAGCAATCCGGGCGCCATCAGCAGTCCCTGCCAACCGCCCGGGACGCGCTTTTCATGAAAGGTATTTTTGCGCCAGGAGGCAGTTAAAGTTGTTTGCGGATCGATAGACGCCGGTTTCTAGCTGACATTAAAGCGCTCGAGAACACACCGACGTTTTCTCTCGCCGAATATTCTGCGCAGTTTCGGAACCAGCATACCTGCAGCTTGTCCTTGTTTGGCGATAAGAAGCACCTGAGTTTGCCCAATCACGGTACCCACTTTTGTTGCGTGGGTTGCAGGATAACCATTCTGGGGCCCGCCCGGTACCCCATCCTGCGATAAATCGGGAGTCCCATGTCGGAAGCGTGCAAGGTTGTGCGCGTGGTTCTCATCGCTTGCTGCCCCTGGATCACCGCTTGCCGCATGACGGTTTCTGCATAGCCCTTGCCTTGTCGCTCCGGCAAGGTGGCGACCAGCGCAATGTAGACCGTTCCATTCACGGGGAATGCCGCCGCACAGGAGGCAGCCTGGCCACCGAGGTATCCGACGTAAGCGCAGGTGTCCGCATGCCAGAGGCGCATGTTGGCAATAGAATCGAAAGCGTTGGCCGGCATGTGGTACGCCAGTGCATTCAATTCTGCGAGATCACTTGCCATCGCGTCATTAACCACGAGACGAACATCCAGGTTCGGCAGCGGATGCCGCGGTGGAAGTAGGTCGTCCGTCTCCATCCCGGTCAGTTGGACCATGGGTGCGAAGTAGGCCTCACGGACCAGATTCTCCCACCCAGCCGGTAACCAGTCCTGGCGCAGAAGCACGCCCGAGGGATACTTGCAGTTGGCAGCGTGTCTGACTGCAGTATTCAAGAAAACACGCAACTCGTCGTCCGTCTCTGCCGGGCGCTCAACGATGGAAAGGTTTAGGAAAATCAGGGGCACGTTACCGAAGCAGGAAACAACGCCGTCATCTTCTTTGATGGTCGGTAGAGGCAATCGCCCAACCATTAGCTTCCATGCATCCACAAACAGCTGGACGGTATCGCTCATACGAACGAATTATAGTTTACGCGCGGCTGGCTGCCCGCGGAGCATCCGATTCATTGACCACGATCGCTGTAGCCGGCGTGGGACTCATTTCATTAAGAAACTGCTCGCTGAGATTGTGGCTTGCCGTCCGGAGCCGGCCTGATCCGCCGGGTTCTCGTCACACATCAACCTATATCGAGCAGTGAAGAGCTGCACTCAACCGGCTTGCGGACAGCTCAAGAAAGGGAAATTTCCGTACGCTTGTCCCGTGAGGACGAGAGCGATCCAATACGACTTCGCCGCGCAGGTCGTGAACTGACCGATTACTTCGAGACCTGGTCGGTCCTCACTGTGATGGTTCACGATGCTCCCTCGAAATAAATGCTGTGATTGCATTGCTTGATCGTCCGCCGTTGCTGAGCCTTTTCTTCGGGACTACGAGTCAGTTTGCTTCTGGTTATCGCCTTCGAGCGCGACCTGATCTCCAGGAGCAATCAGCAATTCCAGGGATTCCACGAGCTTGTCTCCCGGCAGCAGGAGGCCGTTCATCAAGAAAGGGGCGAGTTGCAATCGTCTTTGTTTTTCGTCGCGACGCGTCGTGCAGCAGCGAGGCGATCCTTGTTTCGCTTCGTCATCCACCGGGCTACTCCTCACTAACACGTAACAGTTTCGTGCAACCTGGCAAATTTGATTCACGTCTCACGGCGCGAAATGCCGTAACTATCAAAGCTCATCATTTTTTGGCCGGTTCAGGGCATAACTGCTGCTCGCTGCATAAGAATTTCCGCCGCCCGGCCTGTCGGGGACCTTTGCGCGAAGGAAGTCGACTTCACCAGGGGCGATCCAGCGTACGAGCTATACAGGTAGCTCCGTGCATTATCCGGGCTGGATTGCACTTCGAGAAACTCAACTGACTGCAGCTTCTGCGGGATGTTACCTCCGAACCACCGGGGATCTTCCTGCTGCAACCACGTGATCACGCAGATCCCGGAGCCCGCCGGAAAGTCGGCTGCGGCGTTTGTCCGTGCATACTTGACCGCCTGCTCATTTCCGACGAAAGCAGAGACGCTGTGGCCGTTGCGGTTGAGGGTCGACGAGATGAGCTGCCACGAGAACGGATTGTAGGGGAGTTTTCCGGTCAATGCTGCGTCGTCGTTAAACCTGGCCTTCACCCGCGCGTTTGGCTGAGTGCAACCGAGGAGCGCGAGAATAAACGCAAGGGAAAGGAATCCAAGAAGTCTCAATCCACACCCACCTTGGAACTTGCAATCGGCATCGTAAAAACGTAGTCATTTCCGCGGACGGCGTGGTGGCAATCGAGGCACTGACGGGTAGCGAAGTCCGGCGTATGACCATCAGGTTTCAGATCAGTGCCGAGCCACCGTCCCCAGCCCCAGCCCGCAGTGGCGTGGTACTTCTCCCGATCTCGAATCATAAGCTCAACCTGCACAAACGTTCCGGGGACCACTCTTCCATCAGGTTGTGGCTCTTCGCGCCACGTGATCTTGGCGATCACGGTTCCGTTGGGCCAAGGATTGGTGTGCTTCTCCGCAATCGCTCTCACCGCTGTGTCATTTCCGAGAACAACACGAATGGTGTTGTTCTCGACCCTTTCCGTGCTACTGATCGGTTTCCAGAATTTGTATTCAGGGTGGAAAGGGACACCATTCACAGTGTCCTCTACGGTTCGCGCCGTTCCGTGGCTTTGGATCCAGTGAACATACTCCTGATTGGCTGCCTCGCTGTCGGCATTGGTGGCGGCCGGGATTTCACCTCCCGGCTCCAGATAGTTGCGCAAGACGCGAAGCTGCTCGGGAGTGATCGTGGAGTCGCGGTGCACCGCACGATAGGACGGCAGAGGCATAGCGCCGAGCTGAATCTGATTGACGGCGTCGAAGAGGACCGCCTTCTGGGTTTGAGGAGAGAGCACTCCGATCTCTGAGAAGTTAACGTGCTGCCTGGCGCGACGTACATCCTGAGTCACAAACCAATAGGCTGGCGAAATGCGGTCGAACCATGACAGCTTCGTCTCGTTTGAGTGACAGTTGTAGCAAGAATGCCTGAGAATTGTCCTCACCTCCTCCGGAGCCTGTATCTCGGCTTGCACCGGAGGGTCAGTCAATTCGGGACGGATAAACTGAATCCCGACAAGAATGACGAACGCTGTTGCCCCGAGCGACGCGAACAACGGAAAGTAACGAGTCTGCTTCATCGAATGCTCTTTTAAAAGGAAACTGGTCGCAAAGCTGTTTCATCAACCAATCCCGGGCCATCGTTCTTTGTTGTCCTATTGGGCAAATACGTCCTTTGCAGCCGCCACATCTTTAAAGAAAGTCTCCGCCGCCCGCACGACGCTGACGTTGAAGCCGTGCTTGACAAGGATGTCGTAAACAACCACCGGCGGGAATTGTCTGCCCAGCCTCCGTGTACCAGTAAAAATGTTCTTGATCGCCGTACCTGATGTTTGGGCGACAGAGTTGTTAGATATTCCAAGGGCGCACAGGCATATGAGCCCCCGCCTCTAAGTGGTTCGCGATCATCGGCCTGACTAACAGTCGTCTCCTGGTGGAGCAGTTCGCTTGCCAGTCAATTGGGCGATAGCCAACACCTGCGAAGCCTGATACAGAGAATTGAATACAAAGAGAATGAGGCTGGGCGTACTTAGGCCTTGCTTAGCGGCGACGGGTGAGCCGACCGTCGGCATGTCGACGGATCGTGCGGGATTTGGTCGTCTTAGTCGGCCGGGTCGGGAGGTTTGGAGCGTGATATTCCAAGTTTCCGCATGCGGGCATATAGGGTAGTGCGCTTAATTCCCAAGCGAGCTGCGGCGCCGTTCGGACCCATGATTACGCCGCGCGTCTGCTGCAGCGTCCTCAAAATGTGCTCTCGGTTCACATCGTCAAGAGTGCCCGACGGTTTCGACGAGTAAATCTGTGCCGCCGATCTTAATCTGGCCAGCGGGCAGCGAAGGGTACGGCCGGATGTTAAAATCACGCTGCATTCGATGAAGTTCTCCAGCTCTCGGATGTTTCCTGGCCAGGGATGAGAGGTGAGGCGATTCACTAGCCCGGGGGGAATCCTATCGATTATTTTCCCCATGCGCGCGGAATACTTGGCTACAAAATGTCCGAGCAGTAACGGTATGTCTTCTGTGCGATCACGTAGCGGCGGCACGTGTATCGGGAACACGTTGAGGCGATAGTATAGATCGCTGCGAAAACGCTTCTCTGATATCAGCTTCCACAGGTCCCCGTTGGTTGCCGCCACAAGCCGCACGTTCGAGTGCTGTGTCTGCGTGCTGCCTAACCTCTCGAAATATCCGTCTTGAAGCACTCGCAACAGTTTTGCCTGCATTTCCAAAGGAAGATCGCCGATCTCGTCGAGAAAGAGCGTGCCCTGGTGAGCAGCCTCGAAGCGACCGATCTTGCGTACAACCGCCCCGGTAAAAGCCCCCTTTTCGTGACCGAAGAGTTCACTCTCCAGGAGTCCCACCGGAATCGCGGCGCAGTTCAGCTTGATGAAAGGGAGAGTCGCGCGTCCGCTACGGGCGTGAATGGCCGCGGCGATCAGTTCTTTGCCAGTACCTGTCTCGCCTTCGACCAAGACTGTCGAATTCGTCGGAGCAACTGTCTGGATCAGTTCCAAGGCTTCCAGCAAGCCTGAGCTATTTCCTACGATTCCCTTAAAACCATCGATCTCACGGCCGGTGGTTTCGCGCTCGAATTGTTCGAACGTGCGATTATCCGGAATCGTTACTACATGACTAGCCATAAAACACTTGACCTTTGACGAGCCTTCTCCTTTCGTGATTCCAAGTCAGACCTATGCGCCACGGGGCTACATCGTCGAAATCGACATCAGAGTCGAGCATGTACTTCCGCCGAGCAGCCAAACCGATCAGCTTTCGTCTCGGGGGTGAACTGTCCGCGCTTCAAGGAAGGAATCGATTTCTGCAATTTCTGGGGAGCAGTTAGAGCTCCTTCAATTGTTCTCAACTGAGCCATAATAGGGCCCATCCATGGGCCGCGTCCAATACAATGAACTCATCAAACCGTTGCGTCACACGCAACGAATGTGAGATGCGGAGACTATTTATGGAACTGCAACAGCTGAGGTATTTTCGGGAAGTGGCCGAGCGGGAGCATGTAACACGCGCTGCCGAGAACCTATTTGTCTCCCAGTCCGCGATCAGTCGTGCCGTTACTCAATTGGAGGAAGAACTAGGAGTTCCTCTCTTCTATCGCCAAGGGCGCGCTGTGGTGCTGTCGCCCTATGGGCGCGAATTCTTGGAATATGTGGCTCGGGCACTTAGTATTCTTGAAAGCGGGAAGCGGGTGCTCAACGAACAGACCGGGGAAGAATCCGGAACCGTATCGCTCGGTTTTCTGCATTCACTCGGAATCGAAATGGTTCCGCGGCTGATCAAAGAGTTTCGTCGGAAACATCCAAGAATTCAATTCACGCTGCTCGTCCAGCGCTCAGGAGAGATGCTGATGGAAGAGCTTGTCGCAGGCAGTATCGATTTATGCTTGTCTGTTCCGGGAATGTTTGAGCAAAGCGATGTCCGCTGGAGCCATCTTCTGGACGAAGAATTGTTGATCGCTATGCCACAGACGCATCGATTGGCGGCGAAGCGTACCCTTAACATTAGGGAGTTGTCATCCGAGCCCTTCCTCGCTCTCAGCCCAGAACATACCCTGCGCATCATCTTCGACAGGATGTGTGCTGATGCATCTTTCTTGCCAAAGATCGCATTTGAGGGGATGGATATTGCAACGCTGCGTGGATTGATTGCTGCAGGACTCGGTATAGGGCTCCTCCCTTCCGCAGCCGTTCGATTTCGCGGAGTTGTAGAAATCAAACTGTCGCAGCATCCTATTCGACCACTAGGAATAGGATGGATCGACAATCGATATCTTTCGCCCTGTGCGGTCAAATTCCGCGATTTCGTTGCGTCTAACTTCCACGGGAATTAGAAGTTTCTCCGCGGCTGACGGATGATTGATCCCAATATATTTCCTCCAAAACACGATTCATCCCCGCGTTCGAGCAGGCAATGACTTCCGCTGGTTGGTGCTCCACATCTAACGACCACGTCAAGCGAGCGACAACTGGCCGTCGAAGCGTCCAAATAGCAACGTTAATTCTGTCTCTCCGGTCTACACGGGCAATTCCTATTCCGCAAAACCCTAACACTCTCTTCACCCCTGAGCAGTTCGCTCGAGTGGCACGACTCGTGCATCGTGGTTAAGCGGTCAAGATTGATTAGCGCGGAGGGATCGCAATGAAGCCTAAACTCCATACGTGGAAACGAAATGTACTCTTGTGCGCGGGCTCCGCACTTTTGCTTGTTGCACTAGGCTTCGCAGCAGCCCACGAAACACGTCAGCTCGGAGCAGGTGAGAAGGCGAGAGTCACGGGAGCGATTCTGTCTCGCGATGGAGACCTGATTTGGGTTCTGGATAAGAAGTCCAGCGAGATTGTTGTAGTCAACATCAACGACAATACCAAGGTTGAGCGCAAGCAACACCACGTTGTGTTTTTTCGCCATACCGACATGGACGTCACTGCCATGGTCCCAGGATTGACCATCCAAGCAGAAGGTCTGGGAAATTCGAAAGGACAGCTTGATGCGGCCAAGATCGTATTCACTCCCGACTCATTCGCCGTCGAAATAGCTCAAGAGCAACAAGTTGTCGCAAACAAGGAGGCTGCGCAAAAGGCACAGTCGACTGCGGACCTGGGTCTCTCAGCTGCCAGCCTGGCCCGAGCCTCGGCGGCACAAGCCGAGGACTCGGCGGATCAGGCCAGCCTGCACGCACGAGCCGCCGACGATCTGGCGACTGAAGATGCCGCGGCTGCGGCGATGCTGAACCGGCTTGTCTCGGACTTGGATGACTACAAGAACGAGTTTGAAATTGATGTCTTTTTTCCTAAAGGATCGGCTGATCTAGACGAAACCGCGATACGCGACCTTGCCAATCTTGCTGATATTGCGAAATCGCTTAACGGTTACATGATCGAGATCGCTGGCTACTCTTCCAACACCCTCAACACAGAGGGCGACCGAAAGCTGAGCGAAGAACGCGCGGCTGCTGTCGCCCGCTATTTCCGTCAAAAGAACATCCCGCTGCGACGCATCCTCGTGCCGGTTGGCTTCGGCAGTACTCAGCCAGTCGCCAGTAACCGCGATCCACAGGGCCGCGAGCTCAATCGGCGCGTGGACATCAAGGTACTTGTGAACAAAAGACCAGGGCAGAGTTTGTAACCCCAGCAAGTGAGAATGCTTTCGAACTTGAAGTACGTTTCGATTTTCAGAAAAGGAGATTTGTCAGATGAAAGCTACAACTCGAGTAACGACCTACGGTGCGTTCTTGATGATGTTGTTGGGATCTGCATTTGGCCAGCACATCCAAATACGGACTTTGATCATCAAGCCAACTTTTCTCGATAGAAGACCTATTCGTGGCAGGAAGTCAAAGCTTCCAACTCCCTTTGGGACGACCGAATTAAGGATGCGGTGAATGCGCAACTGGCGGCCAAGGGTTGGACCCAGGTAGACAATGGTGCCGATGTGGCAATCGTGGTGATCAAAACCACGCAGACCGAAAAAACACTCCAGACGTTCTATGACGGCTTGGGCGGCGGATGGCGCTGGCGAGGTTTTGGCGGTTTCGGTGAATCCACCACCACGGAGCAGGATTACAAGGAAGGAACGCTTGTAGTCGATATGTACGATGCAAGTACAAAGCAGCTCACATTGTGTGCCAGCGCTGAAGATATGCTCTCTGATAAAGCTGAGAAAAATGAAAAGAATCTGGACAAAGGCGTAGCCAAGATGTTCTCAAGAGCATCAGGGAAACAATGAAGGACAAAACGGAGAGGATCGTGTTTGATCTTGAAGAAGTAACACTTGTTGACCTGAATGTGGTCCGTTTCCTGGGGGTGAGTGAAGCCGAGGGTGTCGAGCTTGTGAATTGTTCGCCCTATATTCGCGATTGGGTTTTCAGGGAGCGGAACAGCGAGGAACAGGATTAGCTGGGGATTCCTGGCGCAGATCGTCATCACCAGAGTGCGACGGGAAAGACAAACTGAAGGGAGAAAACCAATGAGTGCCATCAGCAACGTAAAAGTGATGGGTGTTCGCAAAGAAACCGACAGCCTCGGTGAAGTGGATGTCCCAAGCAGCAAACTGTGGGGAGCGCAAACGCAACGGTCGCTCGAACACTTCAACATCGGGAAGGATCTAATCCCGCGCGAAATGATCGCGGCTTACGCAACCCTGAAGAAGGCCGCCGCGAATGCGAACCACACAGGCGGGCGCCTCGACGACCAGCGTCACAAGCTGATTGTTCAAGTCTGTGACGAAATCCTCGCGGGCCAGCATGAGGACATGTTTCCCCTGCACGTGTGGATGACGGGAAGCGGCACGCAATTCAACATGAATGTGAATGAGGTGATTTCCAACCGCTGCTGCCAGCTTGCAGGCACGCCGGTTGGGAGCAAAACGCCAGTTCATCCTAACGACCACGTCAACATGTCGCAGTCTTCCAACGATTCTTTCCCTACTGCGATGAACATTGCGGCAGCAGTAAACGTGAAAGAGCGACTTATACCGGCGGTTAAGAACCTGCGTGATTCAATCGCAGCGAAAGTTGAGGAGTGGAAGGGCATTGTCAAGATTGGCCGCACGCATATGCAGGACGCCACCCCGATCACCCTTGGTGAGGAATGGTCGGGATACTCAGGCATGCTTAGCGACAATCTCGAGCGTATCGAGGACGCATTACATGGTGTGTATCGCCTGGCTCTTGGCGGAACCGCCGTGGGAACCGGCATCAATGCAGCCCCTGGATTCGGAGAGGCAGCCGCTGCTGAAATTGAAAAGCTTACGAACCTGCCTTTCATCAGCGCTCCCAACAAATTCACGGTGCAGGGCGCGCATGATGCTCTCGTCCAGCTCTCCGGCACACTCCGCACCCTCGCAGTCTCCCTCTACAAGATTGCCAACGACATTCGGCTGATGTCCTGTGGCCCGCGCGCAGGCTTCGCCGAGTTGGTGATCCCTGCAAACGAGCCGGGCTCATCGATCATGCCGGGCAAAGTGAATCCGACCCAGGCCGAGGCGCTGACCATGATTGCTGTGCAGGTGATGGCCAACGATGTGGCGGTCGGCTTTGGCGGCGCGGGCGGATATCTGGAGATGAACGTCTATAAGCCCCTCATCATTTTCAATGTGACTCACTCCATCACGATCCTGACGGACGGATGCACCAACTTCCGGAAATTCCTGATCGAAGGAACGAAACCAAATTTGAAAAAGATCAAAGAATACGTGGACCGTTCACTGATGCTGGTGACCGCTCTCTCGCCCGTGATTGGCTACGACAAATCGTCCAAGATCGCGCACTACGCGCTAGACAACGACCTCACGCTCAAGCAAGCCGCACTGAAGCTGGGATTTGTCACGGAAGACGAGTTCGATCGCGTCGTCGATCCAGCGAAGATGGTCCACCCGTACGTGGCAAAAGCCAGCTAAAAAACAACTTTAATTGCTGCCAATACGGCACTGAGAACACGAAGGAGAAAACATGACGACGAATAAGCGCGGAATTGAATTGCTTCATGATCCATCCCTCAACAAGTCAACAGCCTTTACTGAAGCCGAAAAACAGGCGCTCGGAATCGTGGGTCTCGTGCCCGATGTAACCGAGAGTGAGGACCTGCAGTTGCAGCGGGTGATGATGCAACTCGGCCACAAGAACACCGATCTTGATCGTTACATCTACCTGATTAATCTGCTGGACCATAACGAAACGCTCTTCTATCGGACTGTCATGTCCGACCCAGTTCGCTTTCTGCCGATCGTTTACGACCCAACCATCGGAGAAGCTTGCCTAAAGTTCGGCCACATTTACCGCCAAGCGCGCGGCATGTATCTGTCGATCACGCGACGCGGCAGAGTGAAGGAGATTTTGAGAAACTGGCCCCAGAAAGACGTCCGGTTCATTTGCGTCACGGATGCCGGCCGCATCCTTGGTCTCGGAGATCTTGGCGCCAACGGCGCGGGAATTCCCATCGGAAAGCTACAGCTATACACCGCTTGCGCCGGTGTGCCGCCACAATATCTGCTCCCCATGTACCTCGATGCGGGCACCAACAACGAGCAGTACCTCCACGACCCCCTGTACTTGGGTATGCGCAAGACCCGCCCGCCCACTGAGGATCTTTATTCTTTCGTCGACGAGTTCGTCGAAGCGGTGCAGGAAGTATTTCCGAAATGTTGCATTCACTTCGAGGATTGGACCGGGGTAGACGCCGTGCATTTGCTCCAGCGCTACCGCGATAAGTACTGCGTCTATAACGATGACGTGCAAGGCACAGCCGGGATCACTCTTGCAGGGATGATCAATGCGGCCAAACTCAAGGGTACGAATCTGAAAGACGAAAAGTACCTGTTCCTGGGCGCGGGTTCGGCCGGTATTGGCCTCGCCAACCTGCTTTGCTCCGCACTGGTTGCACAAGGCCTGACGCTCAAGGAAGCGCAGTCGCGGGTCTACATGTTCGACATCAACGGCCTTCTGGAAGATACCCGCAATGACCTGGCCGACTTCCAGAAACCCTATGCACACAAGCACGCGCCGACTCGGGATTTCGTCGCCGCTATCGAGAGCGTCAAGCCGACGACGATCATCGGAGTCAGCACGATCGGCGGAGCGTTCACGCAAAAAGTTGTCGAAGCGATGGCGAGGGTCAATGAGAGGCCGGTAATCCTTGCTCTCTCCAACCCAACCGAGCATGCCGAGTGCACCCCGGAACAAGCCTATACCTGGTCGAAGGGCAAAGCGATCTATGCAGCCGGCGTGCAGTTCGAACCGGTTCACTACAACGGGCAGACATTTCTGCCGGGACAAGCGAACAACTTCTACATATTCCCGGCGGTGGGTATGGCGATCTTCGCCACGCAGGCGAAGCGCGTGACCGACGAAATGTTCATCGAGGCCGGGCAGGCGGTGGCGGATCAGGTGCCGTCCGACCTGTTGAAACAAGGCCTTCTTTATCCCTTGCAGTCGAATATTCTTGAGACCGAGATTCAGACTGCAGCGCGTGTTGCGAAGCTGGTCTTCGATTTGGGCCTCGCTCGCGTCAAGCGTCCCGCCGACATGGTTGCGTTCATTCGCGAGCACATTTACAAGCCGGAATACAAGACGCAACTAGAACCCGTGGCCGCAGTAGCCTGACGGAATGCGCAAATGGATGGTGAGGCAGTAGGCACGACCTCTACTGCCTCATTCCCAACACAAGGAACGCGTTCGAAGTATTAGGCCGCACAAGCGGCAATGGAGAATTGTGCCTTCGAACATTAACCAGACCGGCATGTGGCTTTCGCTCGGCCTTGCCTTTGTTGGTGGGTATGGCGACGCGGCCAGCTTTGTCCTGGCAAAGACGTTCACTGGACACGTCACCGGTAATTTGGTTCTCGCCGCCATCGCTGTAGCGGCTCGTGATTGGCGGGCAATGTTTGCGCCTCTTTCCGCCATTGTCACTTTCTTAATTGGAATTGTTTTGAGCGTGCTGATCGTACGGCCCCTCAAGACGTGGTCATCGTGGCCGTTGCTTCCTACGGTCATGGGAATAGAAGTGATCCTGCTAGTAGCAGCGTCTCTTGCGCTCTCATCAGGTCTGGCTCAAGGAGTCGGAATATTCGTGGTCTTTCTGTCTCTAGCTCTGGGTCTACAAAACGGAGCGTTTCGTCGTGTTGGTGGCATCAGCGTTCACACGACATATCTGACAGGGATGATTACAAGCCTGATCTCGACAGAAGCCGAACAGTACTCTTCCGAAGAGGTTCCTCACGACGTAAGAGCTCACGATCCAAAGATAGAACTTCTCTGCGGAATCTGGATAGCCTTCGTCCTGGGCGCTGGGACGGGAGCGGCGATGAGTTTTCATTTCCAGGCGCTCGGGATCCTCGGGGCCGCGCTGTTTTTGATCCCACTCGCACTGCGCGAAGTGCGGTCTTGACGAAGACCCTAAAAACCTCGATAAGGTGGTGCCCTGCAGAGACGAACCATGTATTCCTGCGTCGTGTCACAGTGCGGACACCAACTGTTCTAGAGTTCGCCAAAATCGTTGTTCTAGTCTGGGCCGGATTCTGTCTCTTTTCGGTTCACGCTGACGCTCAGACTGCTCTCGGAGAAACTCTTAGTGGCCCGGACAGCCACGAGACAGGCCAAGGCTCCCACGGTCATCTCTTTGGGACTTGGGGCGGCGAGCGTTCCCGTCTGCTAGACCGGGGGGTGCAGTTCGACTTTCAGTACATCAGCGATTCTCTTTGGAACATTAAGAGCGAACAGAAAGAGCGATTCGCAAGTTGGAATCGGTTCCGAGGCACGGTAGACATCGACCTGGGTACGCTGGTCGGTGAACAAGGATTGTATTTCCATGCGACGGCGCTCTGGCAAGGAGGCGGCAATCTGGGCACTTACCTCGGCCTGCTAACTAGCCCGAGCGGGATGTCGAGCGGGAATACATGTCGCCTTGATTCATGGTGGATTGAGAAGCGATGGCTGGACGAACGTGTGACTGCACGCGTTGGTCAGTTTGCAGGCCAGGATTTCTACGGAGCTCAACATTACGCGGCATCTTTCATCTTCGAGCCGATGGGCTATGCGTTAGGCAACCTGTTCACGGACTTCGAGTCCTTCGATCCCCCATCTACCTCCGCGTTTGAATTGCGTATCGTGCCGATTCACGACTTCTATCTGAAATCGATGGTTGAGGCAGAAGACCGCGAACCCTTTGCTCATAACTTAACCGGCCTGGTTCCACAGTTTCGTGGAGTGCCCGTAAGCGTTTCGGAAATTGGATTCTCGCCTGGCAAAAAGGCGTCGTCGGTGCGCGCTTTCGACAACGTCGAAACCAGAAAAGGGTACTCCGGGCTCTATCAGTTTGGCGCTTCCTACAATCCCGGAAAGTTTCCGTTGCCGACAAGTACTAATCAACGATCAGGCAACTACCTTTTGTACTGGATGGCGAGCCAGGCCCTGTGGCGCGTTGACCCGAAAGGGGCGAAGGGAGTGGACGCTACGTTCGCATATGACTGGAGCCCGCCAGATGTCAACCGGAATAACACGCTACTCACAGCGGGAGTGCGATTCAACGAGCCGTTGCCTGTGCACATTCACAACACCATGTCCTTGGGATATGTGCGGAACAGCTTGAGCCACAAATTCATTCCTCCTGGCGTGCCTCCTTTTAAAACCGAGCACGGCGTTGAATTCAACACGCTACTCGATCCCTTGCCCATGCTCCTTATTCAGCCGGTCATTCAGTACTACGCGAACGTCGGTGGACGAGCGCAGCGCGCCGTAGTTTTCGGATTCAGAACCAAGGTGGAGTTCTAACAATGTTGCAGCGATTTATAGGAGATCTTTTATGAACATCGGCGGATTATTCGGAGCGCTGACTCCAGTTTTCTTTGTCCTCGCGCTCGGTTACCTCGCTGGCAAGCGCAATGCCTTCGATGCGGACCAGTCCGCGGGCTTGAGTAAACTGGCACTAACCTTTGCCCTGCCGGCGTCTCTATTCGTCAGCATGACCGACATTCCGAAGGATCTTCTCCTGCAACAAGGGCGTCTTGTTCTGGCTCTGATTCTCTCCCACGCCGGGCTTTTCGTGGTTGCGTGGCTGCTGTTGAGAATGATGAAGTCGCTCAGTGGGACGGCCTCCATTATCTATGCGCTGATGCTCGCGACCTCGGCCACACCGGTCTTTGGCCTTGCAGTTCTCGAACCACTTTTAGGCCGAACCAGCGGGGGTGCGGTGGGGCTCGTGGCCCTCGCGATCAACCTAACCGTACCTCCAGCAGTTATCCTTCTTGAGATGGATGCAGCAACGAAGAATCAGCAGGGGCCCGCGGATCCTTCGAAGCCGAGCGCCATCGTGACCGGACTGAATGCTGGCTTGAAATCGCCACTTCTATGGGGGCCAATCCTGGGAATCGCCGTTGTCCTCTTGAATATTCACCTGCTAGCCGTGGTAGCTGCCTGCTTCGAACTGATTGGCTCAGCCACCTCCGGCGTAGCGGTCTTTGCGGTAGGTCTCGTCTTGGCGGCTCATCCAGTTCGCTTTTCGCCTGCTGTATTGGTCGGAACTCTTGCTCGTGTCACCGTGCAATCTGCGGTTTTGTTCGCCCTACTACATCTCTTGCATGTTGTGAGTCCGTTCGCGCGTGAGGCGCTGGTGTGCTGCAGCTTTCCCCTGGCTACCGTGGTCGTACTCTTTGCGGCAAGGTACAAAGCGGTCGAGTCAGAGGCCGCTTCCATGCTTCTCGTCTCAACGCTCGCTTTGGTGATCACGGTACCGACGATCCTCTGGTTGAGCCATTGATTCATAAACCGTCGTTTGAAGAAATGGGCTGGAATAGCTTCAGCGACACACATTTTTCTGCCATCGCTCATCAGAATGCTAAGTCGCTCTATTCGCTCTCGTCGAACGCATGCAACGGTCCAAAGCCGCCTGATAGGCCGACGCTTATTTCGGGGATCACGGCCGACTACATTGCCTAGCGCGCAAATACCTGGGTTCGCCGGGCGGCCCAGCGAACGATCAATGTTTGCCGATTGGCCAGAAACGGGCTTCTGGGAAGAAGGTAGGGTACTTCAAGGCCAAGTAGCTTATTTGGGTCATGCACTGCGCGGCAGGTGATTCGTGGCTGGAACTTCCCAGGGTCGTAAACCGCTTCCCTCCAGTGTCGGCTTCATCTTCGTCTGAAGTCCCCTACTAGCAAATGGCATTGTGAACGAAGTGAAGGTCGCATTTGGACTGTGATCGGAGCGGTCGAGAGTTCTAAGCCTGCCCTACCGTTCCTTGTAGCGCCTTGTCCACGTCGGCCAGAATTATCGGCGCCTCTTCATCCCAGGTCGATTGCACGGCGCGTTCCAATTCCTTCTGCAAGGCCGGGACCCACGGGTAATAGTGATCACGCACGATCTCCGGGGAGTCCGCCAATAACATCGCCACGTGCTCGAGACTAAAATAAGTGGTGGCCAGGGACGGAGTTGAACCGCCGACGCCAGCCTTTTCAGGGCTGCGCTCTACCACCTGAGCTACCTGGCCACTTTTTTGCTGCTCCACTGTCCAACGCTTGCGAAGTTTGGGCTGCGCCAACTCTGGCAGAATCGGCGGTGATCGCGGGTAACCAAAATGCTGAAGCTTGCGGAGCAGCACCGATTATAACAACCAAGTTGGATTCCCTCAATGCGAGCATTGGGAGCGTTCTCGGTTGACGGATGGATGATTCGGCTTCCCGCCATCCACTCGAGACGCTGAGTTTGAAACCCAACCAGTGACCGCCGGGGGCTGTGACCAGAATCACAGGCGCGGGTGAGGTACGTCACTGCGTCATCTTCGTCGAAAATACACAATGGCGTGACGGGAAGCTCGGAGTGTCGGCAGTTCTGTGCAAACCATGATTGACTCATGGGCGTCCGCAAAAAGGAGATTTCAGCATGGCACCAAACACTCTCACCATCACCGATAATCGCACCGCCAAAAACTACGACCTGCCAATTGAGAAGGGAACAATTCGGGCCATGGATTTGCGGAAGATTAAAAGTGACGCTGAAGATTTTGGGCTCATGACCTACGATCCGGCGTTTATGAATACTGCGTCCTGCCACAGCAGCATTACCTATATCGACGGCGATCGCGGCATCCTGCGCTACCGAGGCTACCCTATAGAGGTTCTGGCGGAGCAGTGCACCTTTCTCGAGGTGGCTTATCTGCTATTGTTCGGCGAGCTTCCTGCTGCGGACGAACTAAAAACCTGGGTCGACGAGATCACGCATCACACCATGCTACACGAAACCACGAAGAAGCTGATGGAGGGCTTTCTCCACGATGCCCATCCCATGGCCATGCTGGTGAGTACGGTGGCGGCCTTGTCCACGGTCTATCCGGAGGCTAGAGAGATTCATGATCCCGCCAACCGCATGCTGCAGATCAAGCGGTTGATTGGCAAGGTGCCGTCCATCGCCGCCATGTCGTACCGGCACAGTCTCGGTTTTCCTTATGTTTATCCGGACAACGATCTCAGTTATCCGGAAAATTTCATGAACATGTTGTGGCGGATGGTGGAGCCGAAGTACGCGGCCAACCCTGTCATCGCCCGTGCCTTGGACATTCTCTTCATCTTGCATGCCGACCACGAGCAGAACTGCAGCACCAGCGCCATGCGGTCCGTGGGCAGCGCTCACACGGATCCCTATCTTTCGACCGCCGCCGCCGCTGCTGCGTTATCCGGACCTCTCCACGGTGGAGCGAATGAAGCGGTTCTGACGATGCTCGACGAAATCGGTTCCAAGGCAAATGTGCCCGCCTACATCAAGAAGGTGAAAGATGGACACGGCAAGCTGATGGGCTTTGGCCACCGCGTCTATAAGAATTACGATCCGCGAGCCAAGATCATCAAGTGGGTGTCGGAAAAAGTATTCGCAGTCACGGGGGGAAATCCCAAACTCGACATCGCGCTGGAACTGGAGCGGATCGCGCTTGAGGATGAATATTTCATCACTCGCAAACTTTATCCCAACGTCGATTTTTATTCCGGAATAATCTATCAGGCCATGGGCTTCAAACCGGAAATGTTTACCGTGCTGTTTGCCATTCCGCGCACTGCGGGCTGGCTGGCGCAATGGCAGGAGATGGTTACGGATCCGGAGCAGAAGATCGCGCGTCCCCGCCAGATATACACGGGGCATGCAGTTCGGGAGTTTGTGCCAACTGAAAAGCGCGCTTCGATCGCGGCTGCGGCTGCGGCGCGTTAGAACTTCGCTCAGGTTAGAATTGCCGCTCACCGACGAGAACCATCAACCCAGATAACTGTCCTCCGCACACCCTCACGGTCGTGGGCCGTTCCATGTGATCTCGATCACCGCTTAAATGGATGGCTTGGACGTATAAACGAGAAAGAAGGGGAAGGAGGAATCCCCATGGAAACGATTGAGGTAAAGCATAGTGTCAGCTTCAAGAACATCCTCGTCACAACCGATTTCTCGGATGTCTCAAAAAAGGCAGCGCCGTATGCAGCGGCGATTGCGAATAGATATGGTTCTAAGATCTATGTCGTTCATGTGATCTCTCCGGAAGGACGAACGCCCATCCCGATTGAGCCGCTCCCGGTCGAGTTGGACGATGGCCGGCAGAGCGCCAAACTCGAGATGAAAGCTTTCCTTCGCAGCAACTCGCTCGGCGAGGCGCCTCATGAGGTAGTCCTGGAGGAGGGACCGATCTGGGATGTTTTGTCCTCGCTGATCGCGCGAGACGAAATCGACCTGTTGGTACTCGGCACGCACGGCCGCGGAGGGCTGAAGAAACTATTTCTTGGCTCAGTGGCGGAAGAACTCTTTCGGCTGGCTGCCTGTCCGGTACTGACCGTCGGCCCCGCCGTTCCTGCCAAGCCAACTGGCGTTGGGGGATTTGCACGGATTCTATTCGCCACGGATTTCGGGCCGGCTTCTTTGCACGCACTGCATTATGCCATCTCACTGGCCGCCGAAAACAAGGCAAACTTGATTCTGTTGCATGTGGTCACGCCAGTTCCCGCTGTCGCGGTTGGACCGTACTGGTATCCGGGGGCGGATCTCGTCGAACGGCAGAAAACAGCAAAAGCGCGTTCCATAAATCGGCTCAGGCAACTGATTCCGCCGGAGGCGAACTTGCCATTTGATCCGGAGTTTGTTGTCGACTTCGACTTCGCAGCTGAAGCGATTGTAAAAATTGCAGCCGACTCTCAAGCGGACTTGATCGTGATGGGCGTAAACCAAGCTGCCTCAGCGCGCGTCTCGGCGCATCTGCCATGGGCGACCGCGCACGAGGTTGTCTGTCACGCAACGTGTCCAGTGCTGACGGTAAGGAGTTGATTCAATCGTCGGATGGGGTTAGCGGCAGGGACCGCCGCTTCGGGTACAGCAGCGATCCACCCGCGCAAATGACACGGAGACATTCGTAAGGCGGGTTGACGGCAGAACTAATCCCACCTAAGATGACTCGACTTGGACAAACAAGCCGCCGCCACTCCTACCATGATCGGACAGACCATTTCCCACTACCGAATCGTAGAGATGTTGGGTGGCGGAGGGATGGGCGTTGTCTACAAAGCCGAAGACACGCGATTGCACCGCTTCGTCGCGCTGAAGTTCCTTCCTGAAGATGTCGCCAAAGATTCTCAAGCTTTGAGCCGTTTCCAGCGCGAGGCGCAGGCGGCTTCGGCCTTGAACCATTCCAATATCTGCACCATCTACGACATTGGCGAACAGGACGGGCGGGCGTTCATCGCCATGGAGTATCTGGATGGCGCAACTCTCAAGCACAAGATCGAGGGCCGTCCGCTGAGGATTGAACAGTTACTGGAGTTGGGTGTCCAGATGGCGGACGCTCTCGACGCCGCTCACTCCAGCGGAATCGTTCATCGCGATATCAAGCCGGCGAACATTTTTGTCACGCAACGCGGGCAAATCAAAATCCTGGACTTCGGCCTGGCAAAACTTACCCCGCAAGGGAGCCGCGTTATCGATGCGTCGGCCGGAGCAACACGCACTGCCATCAGTGTGGACCAACTCACAACGCCGGGCGCGGCGATGGGAACCATTAGCTACATGAGTCCGGAGCAGGCCCGGGGAGAGACGCTTGACCACCGCACGGACCTATTTTCGTTCGGCGTGGTGCTGTACGAGATGGCGACCGGCAGGCAGCCGTTCTTGGGAACGACATCAGCCGTCGTCTTTGAGGCGATCCTGAACAGAGTGCCTACGTCGCCGGTCCAGTTGAACCCGGGCTTGCCACCGCAACTGGAAACCATTCTTAATAAGACTTTGGAGAAAGACCGGGAACTGCGCTGCCAAAGTGCGGCCGAGCTTCGCGCCGATCTGAAGCGCCTGAAGCGAGATGCCGATTCCTCACGCGCTGGGATCAGCGGAGTGGTCGCGACCGCCGCGACTGGCGTGGGAAAAGTGAGCAGTGAAAAAGAAGCTCCAACCCAACCGCGCCCTGGTCGTCTTTTTCTTATCATGATCTGCCTGGGTTTTCTGGTTGCACTCGCCGTGGGATTAGTGGCGGGCAAAGGCCTGTGGGGAGCCTCGGCAACCAGTGCAGCGCTGTATCACGAGATTACTTTCCGTCGCGGGGAAATTCGCTCGGCCCGTTTCGCGCCCGACGGGCAGACAATCCTGTACAGCGCCGCGTGGCAAGGTGGCCCTAGCGAGATTTTTGCCGCGCGCCAGGGCACCGTCGAATCGCGTTCTCTGGGACTCGGCCACGCGGAGCTTCTAGCGGTTTCAACAACCGGCGAGATGGCGCTTTCTTTAGGCAGCCGTCCGGTCGGAACCTGGGTGAATGTGGGCACGCTGGCGCGAGCTCCGCTGGCGGGTGGGGCACCCCGTCCGGTGGTAGAGAATGTGGAATGGGCGGATTGGGCCCCTGACGGAAACAACTTAGCGGTTGTCCGCAATGTCGGCGGCCGCGACCGGCTAGAATTTCCTATTGGCAAGGTCCTCTACGAGACCAGCGGCGGCTGGATCAGTTACCCGCGAGTTTCTCCTAAAGGCGACTTCGTGGCTTTCGTCGACCATCCCAATCAGGGAGACGACGGTGGATCTGTGGCTGTCGTGGATCTGTCCGGCAAAAAGAGAAAGCTGACTCGGGACTGGTACGGGACGCAGGGTCTCGCCTGGTCGCCTGCAGGGGAAGTCTGGTTCACGGCCAGCGAATTAGGCGTGGACCACTATCTCTCGGCTGTCACCGTGGATGGCAAAGAACGCTTAGTGACGCGGATCCCAGGTACGTTGTTAGTGTTCGACATCTGGCGCGACGGACGGGTCCTGCTGGCTCGCGCCGGCCGCCGCCGCGAACTCATGGCTCTCTATGCAGGCGAGTCCAAAGAACGAGACCTTTCCTGGCTGGACTATTCGTATCCCTCCGACCTTTCCGCCGACGGCAAAACTGTTCTCTTCGATGAGGAGGGGGTAGGCGGCGGCGTACAGTACGGTAATGCCAAGGAGTTGACCTACGAGGTTTACATTCGTGACACCGACGGCTCTCCGGCGATTCGACTAGGAGAAGGTGGTGCCAACGCGCTTTCACCCGATAAAAAATGGGTCATCGTTCAAACCCCGGGCGCACCCGAGCAACTCCGTCTGTTGCCCACCGGGGCGGGTGAGCCGCAGCCGCTTACCAGCGATTCGATCAACCATCAGTGGGCGCGCTGGTTTCCGGACGGCAAGCGTTTCGTCTTCTCCGGCAACGAACCCGGACGCGGGGTGCGGCTCTATACGCAGGACGTTGCTGGCGGGAAACCAAAAGCGATTTCACCAGAAGGAATTGATGCAAACTCGTTTGCGGTTTCGCCGGACGGTCAGTTGGTAGTAGGGATTGGTCCCGACCAAAAAGGCTATCTCTACCCCTCTGCGGAAGGCGACCCACGAACCGTGAATGGCATGGACGCGGGAGATATACCGGTTAATTGGAGTCAGGATGGAGGCTCCATCTTTGTTTTCCGGACGGGCGAGGTGCCCGCCAAAGTTTACCGCTTGGAATTAGCCACAGGAAAGAAAACCGTCTGGAAGCAGATCGTTCCGATCGATGCCACCGGCGTGTCCACCATCGGACCGATCCTGGTAACGCCCGACGGGAAAAGCTACGTCTACGGATTCCATCGAACCCTCGCAGACCTTTATTTGGTGGAAGGCCTGAAGTAGATCAAATCCCTCTTTTGCGGCGAGGGGAAGACTTTCTTTAGACGCTCCTTTGTTTAGGGCGTTTAACAAACCCAGTTTCCAGCGACAGACCAGTGGTCACGATGGACGGATCCTTCAAAGGGAGGTCTCTTGGACGAGAGTCAGTTGCCTTTGAGTGCCGACTCCTTCCGTCGCCACAGCGGGACACCCTGGGCACCGAGAGCGAGCATTCCCAGAGACGCGGATTGCGGAGCGTCGGGAATGGGATTGGTGAGGGAAGTACCGGGACCGAAATTGGATTCCTCCACATCATCGGCCTTTCGCAACGGCCACGTGTAGATGGGCTTGTTCGGAATGGTCTCGTAGGCGTAGCCGGTAATGATCCCGTATAAATCGTGGGTCATCCGGATGCGTACCCAACCATAGTGGACCTTTCCTTTGACGACGAACTTCAAGCCAAGGTAGGCCTTTTTATTTGCGCCGGCCCACGGACCGCCCGAACGTGATCCCCTTGAACTTAGGTTTGTCCACCAAGCCATGTTGACGTAGGCGCTCCCGTTAAACGGGCTGCGAGGTCCGACCTTACGACCTCCCTTCAGAGCTGCGGCATACCCGTGACTGCTTACCATCGCCCCGTTCGACGGCTGGGAGGGATGAACAAATAAAATTACGCTCAGACGGTGATAGTCGCTGCTGATGGTGTTTATAGAGAAATCATTGATTCCATCATGATTGAGATCCAGGTAGGCACTGCCGAGACCGATTCCGATGTGCGCAGGTGTGTAAATGATCTTGGCCTCAACTGGCTGCGCCAAAGCCAGCAGCCCCACTCCCGCTGCACTGGCCGCGAGAGCATAGTTGCTGAGTTGGTGATGGATGGAATCGGAAAGGTTGGCTATCTTGCGGGGCCTGGGGGAATGTTTCACAAGGCCTCCTTGAACTTAAAAGTTCAAACCCACGCTACGCGGGATGGATAGGCTGCCGCAATGACACGCATCACAGTTCGCTGTGATGAAATAGCGACACCCGGTTTTGGGAATTAAAAGTGCCTACCTGCCCGACTGTCACTAAAGTTGTCTCGCCGCAAGATGGCTGGCAGAACTGGGATCAAAGGAAGGTCCAGAATGTGGGGCTTGACAGAGCAAGCCTGACAGAACAGAATTCCTGAAACGTAGAGACGTCGCTTGCCACTATCCGGTATGCAAGAAAACCTGTCCGGTGGCGCGGTCACGTGACGTAGGAGTTGTTCTGTGCCGGAGAAGAAAGTTCGGTTCGACGATTTCCACTTGGATTACGCTCGTTTTCAGCTCTGCCGTTGCGGTATTCCGGTTCGGCTGGAGGGCCTTCCCCTCCAATTGCTCATGTTCCTGATCGAAAAGAGAGGGCAACTGGTGACGCGCGAGCAGATCTCCACCGAGCTGTGGAGCAGCAAAGACGTGTTCGTTGACGTCGAACAGGGAATCAACACCGCCATCCGCAAGATCCGTCGCGCCCTGGCTGACGATGCTGACCAGCCGCGTTACCTGCAGACCGTAGTCGGCCGAGGCTATCGCTTCGTCGCTCCTACCGCTGAAGAAGACCTCAGTAGCCCGAAGCCACCTGAACCGTTTATCATTTCTCCCGAAGATTTTGGACGCGCCATTATGACCGCGGCCGGGCTGGATCCAGAGAATCCCCGAGGAACCCCTGATGCTCCGGCCAAAGACCGAATAAAATCTGAGAGGTAATCGCGGCAGCGAGACGCCCCAAGCCGCGTCTCTACAAAAACCAGGCTGCCGCGGCGTAGCTGTCCGCGGATGGAGTTCGCCTCATTTTGCGAGGCGCGTCATGACGGCGGCGGTCTGGGTTGTGGGTTGCTTTGCGTTCAATTTCCGGGTGCCCTGCGTCGTCGACACACGCCTGACCACAGGTTGATGCCGGCGAATGGCTGCTTGTGGCTGAGAGGAGTGAACGACCGCAGTGTTGGTTGCGGGCCACGGGTTATACCAACTCGGATCGACTTCCTGCTGTCCATAGGCCGGGAGCGGTAATGTCGTAACCATCGCGCCAAATAGCATTGCAATGAATGCCAACACTCTGCATGCTCTCATACCTGATCGGTTCATTGAAGCACCTCAGTAATGAAATCGATTTCGACTCGCAAGGAGTAGAAATCATGGTCGTGATCTTGCACCCACTTGCAGGAAGTGTCCATGGAGAGGGTCTGAAGCCGTATGAACTGATCTGAAGAATTGAATCTGACCCGGTGAAAGGAATGATCGGCAGAGTGCGCAACGTTTTCGTTATACCTTTTGCGAAACGGTGACGAGGAGGCCGCAATCCACAATTAAGGCTTAATCTCGAATACCACGCCGACGTTCGAGGTTCCTCCCACGCTCGCAGTCCCGTAAAGATTTCCATACGCGTCGATCACGATGTTGCTGAGCGGGATGCCGCCGTCGTTACCGCCAGTGAATCGGTGCAGCACAGTTTCCTTCCAACCGCGGCTGGTGTGGGTGAGCTTAAAAACGGTTCCCCATGTTCCGAAAACAGCATCGCCTTGGGTCGTACCGTACAAATTGCCTGAAGCATCCATCGTAAGTTGAGCCCATGGTCCGGTTCCTTCATTCGGAAAGGTATAAAGCGTCGTGAAAGCCCAGCCATTTTTCGAGCGCCTGAGACTGTAAACCGTGCCTTCGCCGTTAGCACCGCCGGAGCCGGTTGCGCCAATAAGATCACCTGATTTGCTTAAGGTCAGGGCCGCTGTCGGAATCCCTCCGTCTGTCTTTCCCTGAAACTTGTGAATGGTGTTCTCAGTCCAACCGTTGTCCGATCGGCTCAACTGATAGATTGCGCCACAACACCCTCCACTCGATACCGTGCCGTAAAGATCGCCAGTACGGCCGAAGATCACACCGCTATAGGGATTGCCAGGACCTTGTGATGGGAAATTGTAGAGGATGTGCTCTTTCCAACCCTGCTTCGACAAGGTCAGCTCGAAAACAGTACCCGGACCCTGCGATCCGCCCTGTTCTGTAGTGCCATACAAATTACCGGCTTTGTCGAAGATCACATTGCTAAATGGGTAGAAGCCATCGTTGTTTCCCTGGAAGCGGTAAAGGACGGCCTCAGTCGATGGGCAGAGATGCGTTGCGCAAGCTGCGGGTTTCACTTCAAATACCACGCCACAGCCACTTGGGCACGCTGGATCGCCTCCTTGATTTGTCGTTCCGTAGAGGCTGCCATTAGGCCCAATCGTTACCGGGGCATAAGGACCGGCGCCGTCATTACCTCCCTGGAAAGCATAGAGGGTTTGAAAATTCCAGCCAGATGCCGAGCGCTTAAGCCTATAAACAGTGCCACAGCCGATGTTCTGTGGAGGGCATGCTCCTCTTCCCCCTAGGAATGCAGTGCCATAGAGGTTTCCCCTTTGATCGCTGATCAAACCAGCATATGGAAGGCCGCCATCCCTTCCGCCGGTGAAATCGTGGATGACGCGGTAGGTCCCGGATGGGCTCCCTTGCGCAGCACCTAACACCGGCATCAACAAGACCGTCAAGACGAGTACCGCCATCAACCGCGAATGAAAGATGAGAAGGGAACTCGGTGGTTTAATGCGGCCCATCATGATGTTCCACCTTTCGAGTTCTGAATCGGTTTGGCTGGAGATGTTTGATTCTCCCGAGAAAAGCGAGGTTGCTGTAGCATCCCTGAATTTTTGGTGGACCCCCTCCGGCGGAAACCAGCGCGGGCCCTTGCGAACAACTTGCGATTTCGTTTGCCTTGCCGATGTATTTCTGGTAATGTGCGCCCGTTCTTCATATCGTCAGTCAAACCGTTAGCTTGGGGGGGAACGCCATGGCTTTTTGCACAGTTTGTGGAGCTCAAACACCAGATGGTGCAACTGTTTGTCCGGCGTGCAGTCGAACGGGCGCTCCGGCTGCCGCACGACCTGTCGCGGCGGTCGGCGGCGGCCTGACAGACAATGTGGCTGGCATGCTCGCTTATGTGACTTTCATTCCGGCGATCATCTTTCTCGTGATGGAACCGTACAACAAGAGCCGCTTTGTCCGTTTCCACGCGTTTCAAAGCATCTTCCTTACCGTTGCACTGATTGCAATTTCGATCGCGCTCTCGGTTTTGTCGTTTATCCCAGTCATCGGACTGATGCTGCTTCCTGTTCACCTCTTGATTTGGCTGGGAATGTTTGCACTCTGGATCGTTCTTCTGCTCAAGGCGAATCAGGGACAAATGTGGAAGCTGCCGGTAATCGGCGACATGGCTGAGAAACAGGCCAACGCGTAGCCGACCGCAGATTTCAAGAAGCCCTTCATATACCGTGTTGGAACGGCGCACCGGTTTGTTTGCTATTTAACCATCGTTTAAAACCAGCCCCAGAATGACACGCCCATTTTGTTTTTGATTCCAGCCAAGTTTCGGGTAGTCTGTCTGATTCTGGCCGGGAGGGGAGACACGATTGCGAGTTCGGGTGTTCTATCACGATAAATGTTTTGATGGTGCCTCATCAGCTGCGCTTTTCTCCCGTTTCTTTCGCGAGCGGATTCGCAACGACGTTCAGTTCGTTTTCTCCGGCCTGTTGCACCGTGCCGGTTCTTTGTTTGACGAAAAGAATTTTGATGGCGACGAGAACGCCATCGTGGATTTCAAATATTCCAGTTCGCCAAAAATTACCTGGTGGTTCGACCACCATGAAAGCGCATTTCTGTCTCCGGCGGACGCGGCCCACTTCGAGCAGGATCAGAGCAACCGCAAATTCTACGACCCGGATTTCAAATCCTGCACCAGTTTCATCGCCACTATCGCCGAAGAACGCTTCGGCTTCAATCCCAAACCAGTAGCCGATCTGGTTCACTGGACCGACATCATTGACGGCGCGATGTATCCCGATGCGCGTACCGCAGTCGAAATGCAAGCCCCGGCGATGAAGCTCACGATGGTGATCGAATCGAATCAGACCCACGATTTCGTCCCACGGCTGATCCCGCTTCTCGCGAGCAAGCCTTTAGACGAGATCATCAAAGAGCCTTTTGTCGCGTCACTGCTGCCGCCGCTGCTGGAACGTCATCAACGATCCATGGCCATTCTCGGAGAACGAATTGAATCGAAAGATGGCACGATTTTCTTCGATGTCACCGACCACGAACTCGAAGGCTACAACAAATTCGTCCCCTACTATCTGCATCCGGAATCCATCTATAGCGTGGGTCTTAGCAAGAGCAGTTTCCGGGTAAAAGTTTCCGTGGGATCGAATCCCTGGGCGCCCTCGGAGCCAGTAGTGAACCTGGCCAAGATCTGTGAGCGCTACGGCGGCGGCGGGCACGCCCGGGTCGGCGCCATTTCTTTCGAAGTCACGCAGCAGGAAGCCGCGCGTAAAGCCGCCCGCGAAATCGTAGAAGAGTTGCGCACCGCGGTCCGCACCCAGGGACAATGAACTTGAAACTTGCCCCGCGAGATCAAGCAGGAGGTCCGAAGGATATTCTCCAGGATTCACTCCTTTGTATACCTTCGTGTTCTTTGTGGTCGGTGAACTTGGAGCGTTACCAAGAGCGTGGCGTATCGCCGTGACTTTGTCTTCCACGTCCGATCCCATCTTGCGAACCGAGCATCTGGGCCGTAAGGTCAAGGAGAAAGTTCTGGTCGAAGACGTCGCCTTCGAAGTGCAAACCGGCGAGGTGCTCGCCATCGTCGGCCCCAGCGGCTCGGGGAAGACTTCGCTGCTCAGGCTGCTGAATCGGCTCGACGAACCCACCAGCGGCACAGTCTACGTTGAAGGAATCGACTACCGGCAAACCTCGCCTCGCGAGTTGCGCCGCAAGCTGGGCTTGGTGACCCAGCGTCCTTACCTCTTTCCCGGCACGGTGGAACAGAACTTGCAGTTTGGTCCCCAACAGCGCGGAGAGTCTTTATCGCCAGACGCCATCGAGCAACTGCTTGGCCTGGTCGGCCTGAAGGGCTATGCCAATCGCAACGTCGCAAATCTCTCCGGCGGCGAAGCCCAGCGCGTCTCCCTTGCGCGCACGCTGGCGAATTCCCCTTTGGTTCTGCTCCTTGATGAGCCCACGTCCGCGCTCGACGATACATCTAAGCTAGAGGTGGAATCGTCGATTCAGAGAATAGTCCGTGACCAGAGAACGACCTGCATATTGGTTACTCATGACACCGCTCAAGCCGCTCGTCTGGCCGAGCGAGCCTTGGTGCTGGAAGCGGGACGAGTGGTGCGAGATGGCCCAGTCCGAGAGGTGTTGCATGCTTAAGTTATTCTTCAGCAATCAGCTCTATCTTGTGCTGGCGCAAGCGTTCGTCGCAGCACTCGCTGCCATGGTGGTGGTATGGCTCGCTCACCGGCGCGGCATTCATTTAGAGAAGGAAACTGTGGTCGCGATGCTGCGAGGCATCATCCAAATTACTGCCGTGGGATCGATCCTGTTACTGTTGCTGCGAGCCCCCCGTTGGACTAGCATTTTTCTCCTCGCAGGAATGATGTTCGCCGCGGGAGCAACCTCCGCGCGCCGCGCCAAAGATATGCCCCGAGCATTTCGCGTGTCCGCGTGGTCGATTGCGTTTGGCTCCGGATCGGTCATTGCATTGATGACCTGGCTCGGCGTCATTGATACCGCGATCACTTCGTTGGTCCCCGTAGGCAGCATGCTGATCACGAATGCGATGAACACAAATGGGTTGGCGCTCAACCGTTTCCGTGCGGACGTACTGGCCCACGTGGGCGAAATTGAAACCGCACTAGCTTTGGGAGCAGAGGCCACCAACAGCGTCTCGCCTTACGTGCAAGCTTCCTTTGAGGCCAGTCTGATTCCCGCCATAGACTCCATTCGCTCGCTCGGCATCGTATGGATTCCCGGCTTGATGGCCGGGATGCTGCTCTCAGGTGCTCGTCCAGTGTATGCTGCGATCTATCAATTCGTGGTCCTGGCGATGATTTTCGCGGCCTCGGGCCTCACTTCGCTGGTGAGTACATTGCTGATTCGGGACGGCATTTTTACTGCCGCGCAACAATTAAGTTTGCAGCCAGGGAGATAATGTTGTAATGAGTTCAATCGTGCATAGCAAAGTCGCACCGGCGGAGCCAAACCCGGGGGCCACCCTCCAGGTCCTGCGCGCAGTGGCCACGCTGGAAGTGACGAAGGGCATGATTGCTTTGCTGGCGGCATGCGGTGTTCTGTTGCTGATGCGCCGCGAAGATCCCTGGGACATTGCCGACGGTTTGCTCAGACTCCTTCACATCAGCCCCGATCACCATTTTGCGCAAGTATTCCTCAACTGGGCGGACTCATTAACCACCGCAAAAATATGGACGGTAGCTGCGGCCGGACTCTCTTACTCCGTTATGCGCTTCGTCGAGGCTTACGGACTCTGGTATGCCAGGGCCTGGGCAGAGTGGATTGCCCTGATTTCCGGCGCCCTGTACCTACCCTTTGAAATCTACAAAGTGGTCCACCGGCAGAGTTTGTTCCATGTGTCCGTTCTGCTGGTTAATCTAGCCATCGTGTTTTATATGGCCTATTTGCTGAAGACCGGGCAAAGCATCCACCACGTCCGCCAGCCAGGTTGCAAGATGACGTAGCGGTGGACGCCTCCTCCGCCCTAGCCGGGGCTCACCACGATTGTCGGTGTAGCGAGAGCCCCGCCAATGAGGTTCGCGTGAAGGGCACGGCTTCAGCCGCACTGGAAGAGCACAAATTTGATTCAGGCCCGGCAGGGAGGTCCTGTGCAATCGACAGATGATGAAACGAAGTAGCGGGCGGAAGGCATTGCGACCGTTCTGAGGTAAAACGATGCAAAAGCTTGCATAAAAACTCATCCCTTCCCTGAAACTCCCCCGCAAAGAGCAGTCTCACAAGCATTTGACGGACGCGCTGCGGCACTCCAATTGCATTGAGCCTTGCTTGCGGGTGCGCTCAGGTCTTGCGATGTCGCTTGCCATGCAGTCGCAATTCGAGGTAGGAAATGACCACTAAAGAAAGCTTCTGGATGGCCTGTGATTCCATCGAACAGCTACGAGCGGAATACGGACCCTTTCAGACTCGCGCCGAAGCCGAAGCGGAAGCCCGCAAGCTCGGATTTGGCTTTTTGCTGCGCTACGAGCACATCATCGACGCCAACGAAAACATCCAGGAAGTGCGTTGTATTTTCATCGAGTTGCCCAGCGCTCATCGGACGCCAACCGGTCCGGTGATCCGCAAGCTTCACACCCGCTGCGCCACCTGCGGCGAAACCGCCATTCACGAGGAACACTGGCAGGCTGAAGTCTGGGCCGATATCCATGAATTCGAGCACGTTCGCCATCGTGTCCGCCTGTTTGAGCAATCTCGTCGCGAAGGCCTCAAAGAAATTGGCGATTGGCGCGACCAATGTGCCTGATCTTGATTCCGGCTCTGCAAAACTAAACGATTTTCTGCTAGTCTGTTCCCCGTAAGTCCGGCCCGAACCCGGGCCTCCTCCGAGAAATCTATGATCTTGGTGATTTCGCTGTTTCTGGCGCTGATTCCTCTCCTCGGCATCGTTTACATTGTTGTATTTGGTTCTCTCACCACGGTGGATGGCCTGTTCATGTCCCTCATCCTGCTTTCCATCTCGGGCATTCTTGGCTTGAACGTCTTGATCGAGTTGCGCAAAGGGAAGGCCGCATTTTCGCCGAAGCGGAGTATCCTGCCCACGCGGTCGGCTGGCCCGGTCTCCGACGGATCCCGGATTAAAACCCGTGGATTAGTCAAAGAGGTCGTGTTCTTCGAGTCCAACGTGGGGCAGCCCAATAAGTCCATTGTCACCCTTGCCGACGGTGGCGGTTCTTCCCAAACCCTGGCGCTGGAAGGAGACATGCGCAACGCCCTGCCCGTTGGCCAGACTCTCGAGATTACCTTGCGCAAAGAAGCAGGAAAAAACGTCCTGGTAGACGTCAACAATGCCTGATATTTGAGCCTTGCCCAAAATCGTCGGCGGCCTGCCGGTGATTACGAACGTAACCCACGACCACACTTCCACCTCGCTCCCGTTGCGATTCCTATGGAGAATTATCAGTGTCGGGAATCGCCGGGCGAAGTCCGTCCGATGCGGAGGGGGAATGCAGACGAAAGAGGAACAGGCCGCGCCGCCGCCCACGATGTTGGCGCGCGCGGAACAGATCCAGCGCGAGATTCACCAACTCTCGGGACGCGACTTCCAGTTGTGGTCAATCGTAGTCATGGTTGTCCTCGTGCTTACCGCGGGCATGCTGGCGCTGGTCCTGCCGAACGTCATCTGGGCGCAACGCGTCATCCGCGTCGAACACGCATACTTGCCGCAACTTTTCTTCGGATTGATCTCGCTGATTCTGCTCTTCAATATCTATCTGGTCGGACAAAAAATCACTCTGAACAACACCCGCCGCTCCCTGATCAGCGAATTGGTGCTGAACGAGCGGTTGGAAAGCCTCTCTCTCATTGACCCCTTAACCCAATTGATGAACCGGCGGGCGATGAACGAGCTGATTCCGAGGGAAGTGGCACGTGCTAATCGTTTGTCGAGTAATCTGACTTTCCTCACCATCGACCTCGACGGCTTCCGCGCCATCAATTCGAAGTTTGGCAACATTGAGGGCAACCTGCTGCTTAGGGATTTTGCCCGAATGCTCACCACCAGTTTCCGAGGCGGAGACATCGTCTTCCGGCAAGGCGGGGACGAATTTCTGGTTGTCATGCCGGATACCAGCGAGGAAGAATCCGATTCTCCGATCCGGCGTCTGCAGCGTGCGCTGGAGCAATGGAATCTCAGTAGCGGTAAGAGCTATCAACTCTCGTTCAGTTGGGGTCTGGCAGCCTACGTGACCGGCAGTGAGGTTGAAGACGTACTGCGAGCAGTCGACCGCCAGCTCTACCAGAAAAAACATAACCTCGTTCCGGTTTTCTAAGCTCCAATTCAGCCTTTGCACGTAGGGTGAAAGACAACGAAACGTTCGGTCGCGCCACTAGTTTTTCTTACCTGCGCTCAGAGAAAGCTCTTGACTGTCCCAACCAGAGGATGACACTCTACGCGTTCTGCCTGCATTGGTTTCAAGTCGATCGATTGACCATCTGAAACTCTATCCCCGGGGAGCAGCCGTGATGCGTGAATTGTTTCTTCCTCTTATCGTTGTATTGCTTGCTGTCACGATGCTTATCCCGATCTCCGATGCCCAGGAGTCGGCTGAACAAAAGAATATGGTTCTTGTCGGCCATAACGACCTCAATAGCCACGGTGACGGGGGGGAAGGGCTAGTAATCCAGCAGCGCTCAGATGGCCGCCGCATCCTCTATATTGCGCATGAGGGAGAAAAGACTTGCTTGAGTATCGTCGATGTGACGCATCCTGAGGCTCCCGTAGTGCTGAATCAACTTCCATCTCCGGCGCCGGAGGTCACGCGTTGTAATTCTCTTGGCCTGTCGGGAAACGTTTTGGCTGTGGCCGATCAGACGATGAAGCCTGGCCAATCCCCGGCGGGGATGTGGGTGCTTGATGTTTCGGATCTCGCACGCATCCAGAAGGCGCGGAGCATGCAGGATCTCGCGCTTTCGTTCTTTGACACTTCGGGGCCGAACTCACGCGGCGTGCATTGGTTGTGGTTTGTCGATGGAGAGTTTGCTCATCTTTCGAGTGGGACTGGAGATTCCAATCCTTCGAATCCAAAAGACGATCAGTTCTATCTTGTCGTGGACCTTCGTGATCCCCAGCATCCACACGAGGTGGGCCGATGGTGGCTTCCGGGAACGCAGAAGAACGATGGCTGTCTCCCGGACTGCTTACCGAAGCGGCATTCCATTGATGATGGTTATCGGGCCCACAATATGCAGGTCTACCCGGACCGACCAGACCGTGCCTACATGGGTTATATGGATGGCGGGCAGATCATCCTGGACATCGCTGGACTGGCTGAGGTGCGAGCGGGACGCGCCAAGAGCTTTTCCCCACGACTTGTCAGCCGGCTCCAGTTCTCCCCGCCTTATCCGGCATGGACTCACACCGTGCAGCCACTGTTCGGGCGTGGTCTCGCAACCGTGTCTGATGAGGCGGTGAAAGATAAATGCGGGGATGCGCCAAAGTTGGTTTGGCTGGTGGACATCCGCGAGGAAACAAACCCTGTCATCATCGGGACGGCGCCCCTTCCGGAGAATGCCGGTGATTTTTGCGCTCGAGGCGGCAGGTTCGGCGCTCATAATCTGCATCCGAACTTGCCCACGTCCACATCTGCACAGCTTAAGAACACGTTCGTGGGGAGTTTCTTCAATGCGGGGGTTCGAATCTATCGCCTGATGGATGTGCCGGTTCCGAACGCTCCACCGCGAATTAGGGAAATTGGCTTCTTTGTACCGCCAGCTCCGTCCGGCAATCCGACTCACACCATCCAGATCAACCACGCAATTGTCGATGAGAAGGGGCTGATATACGCGACCGACCGCATAAGCGGAGGCATTTATATTTTGAAATACACGGGGTCAGACCCACTCGACTAGACGTTTCAAATTGATAGGCGCGAGATTCCTCGCTCCGCTGGAGAAAGCGCAGGGCTTCGGAATGACGTCTTAAAATAACAGCCGAACTCACTGCTATCATGGCGGTTCGAGCTTTGTCTGCCGCACCATCCACGGTATGCTGCGATGCCCAAATAGCTGCACGTTCAGGAGCCAGAATGAGCGATGAAGTGAAGATGGCGTCCACGGCTCAGTTGGTGGATGTCGCGGAACTGATCGATCAACAATCGGTCGGTCGCTTTCAAATCGGTGTGCTCCTGCTGTGCGCTTCGGCCATGCTTGTCGATGGCTTCGATACCCAGACGATTGGCTACGTCGCGCCAGCTTTGAGTGCAGCGTTGGCGGTCAAGCCTGCCGCTCTTGGGATGGTCTTCGCTGCTGGGGGTTTGGGCGCAATCCTGGGTGGTCTGGGGCTGTCGGCGTATGCCGATCGTGTAGGCCGCAAGCCGATCATTGTCGGATCTATGCTTTTCTTTGCAGTTTGCACCCTGCTGATATCCACGGCGAACACAGTTCCCCAATTGATGTGGATGCGGTTTGCGATTGGGCTGGGCCTGGGGGGCGTCGTTCCCAACGCGCTTGCTCTCAGTGCGGAGTTCATGCCGAAAAAATTCAGGGTCACGTTGGTATTGCTGACTTGGTTGGGATTCTCCATTGGCTCGGGAGTAGCCGGCCCGGTTACCGCTTACATACTCCTGGCGCACAGTTGGCGGGCGGTTTTCTTGTTCGCAGGCATCCTGCCGGTCATACTTGCGCCGCTATTAATCTGGAGATTGCCGGAATCGGTGCACGGCCTGACGCAGCGTGGTGCGGATCGCGGCCGCATCGCCACGACGCTTGCCCAGATGAACCCCCACTTAGTCTTCTCAGTGGATGCGCGCTTTATCAACTCCGAGAAGAAGGAAAAAGGCTTTCCGGTGGTGCTGCTATTTCGTGAGGGGCGTGCTCGCATTACCCTATTGCTTTGGGTCATGTTCTTCATGAATCTTCTGGCGCTGTTCTTCCTGAACAGTTGGTTGCCGACGGTTCTACACAAGGCCGGATTGCCTCAGCATCTTGCGATCGTCATTGCCGCGCTTTTGCATTTCGGCGGCATTGCGGGCGGGCTTGCGATCGCCCCACTTTGCGACAGGTTCAATCCTTATGTGGTTCTCGCTTTCGCATACATTCTGAGCGGAACCTTCATCGCCGGCATCGGCGTATCGAGGAACGTCGCGTTGTTTGCCATGGCGACAACTTTCTTCGCCGGCTTCTTCACCTTTGGCGCGCAGAACACCGCCAATGCCATCGCTGCCACTCGCTATCCCACGGCAATGCGCTCCAGTGGAATCGGCTGGGCACTCGGTATCGGAAGAATTGGCCAAATCGTAGGCCCGTTGATCGGCGGATTTTTGTTATCGCTGCAGTGGGGGACCACTCAGATTCTCTATGTGATTGCTGTGCCTTCGGTGGTTGCCGCGACTGCCGCTTTTTTCTTAAGCGGTGCGTCTGAGCATCCGGAGTTACGCGCCGGGATGGTGGTAAAGTGATATCGAAATCTCAATCCCCTCACGCAATGAGTAATGGCGAGAGGGACGCTGACGACCGGCGAATCACTAGAATTTCCACTCAAGAACTGCAACGTCGGTGGAAGCTGGTGCGAGATTACATGAAAGAGCGTGGACTCGAGGCGCTGATCGTTCAAACCGAGAGAGACTTCACCGGGGGATATGTCAGGTGGTTCACCGACATCCCCGCGTACTATCCTCGAACAGTTATTTTTCATGTCTCAGACTTGATGACTATCGTCGAGCACGGCGCGGCCGGTCGGCGGCGAAGCTTGGACGGCAAAGATGGAGAGAACCCCGGGGTAGGCGAGATCTTCACCACCTCGGCATTTCCTTCCGTGAACTACACCCAGACATATGACGCGGAAGCCGTCTCTGATGTCCTACGTCGAAGGGGATATCGCAAGATAGGTTTGGTTGGAGCCGCAGGAATGCGGCACGGATTTGTTGTCTGTCTCGAAGAGACTCAGTCTGGGGCTGAGATCTCTAATGAAACCGACTTCATCGATCGCGTCAAAGCTGTTAAGAGTCCCGAAGAGATTGCTCTGATCAAGCAGGCAGCGCAGATGCAGGACATGGTCTTCAGCAGAGTGCTCTCGCACATCAAACCTGGTATGCGCGACATCGAGGTGACTGCGCTTGCGCAATACGAAGGCCAGCTTCTGGGAAGCGAGCAGGGAATTTTTCTCGGTATGTCCGCAAAACTTGGGCAGCCTGCATTTTTCGCTCAAAGACACTTTCAGGGACGGACCCTCCGACCTGGCGACCACATGTCGCTGCTGATCGAGAACAACGGTCCCAGCGGGTTTTATCCGGAAATCAGTAGAACCATCGTCCTGGGAAAGGCGTCGCAAGAACTGCTCGACGGATTCGAGATCGTCAAAGAAGCCCAGGCTCACACTCTGAGGAAATTCAAGCCCGGGGCATCGTGCAGGGAAATATTTCTAGCTCACAACGAATTCATGAAGCAGAAGGGTGTGCCTCCTGAATCGCGGGTCTATTCCCATTCGCAGGGATATGACTTGATCGAACGCCCGCTGATCAGAGATGACGAGACCATGAATCTTGAAAGGGGCATGAACATGTCGGTTCATCCCGCCTACGCGACAAGCTCCATGTTCGCGCATATTTGCGATAACTACATCATCGAAGAAAACGGCGTTAGCGAATGCCTCCACAAGACGCCGAAACAGATCTTCGAGCTGTAGCGAAACCGTTTCGTCCAATCCATACACTTGTCATTCCTATCCATAACAAACTTGTCATCCCGAGCGAAGCGAGGGATCTAGATGTTTGCTCGCGGCGACGATAAGGCAAGAACCAAGATCACTCGCTTCGCCCGGGAGCCAATTGTGTTTTTGGTGCGCGCTATTCTTGCGATTTAGAAGATCAACTTCAAACCAAATTGGATGGCGCGGTTGCTGCCTGATCCGACGACCGGGTTGCCGCCTGCCTGATCGGGCGTGGCGCAGCCACAGCCGAAGATGCTGGTGGATGAAGGATCGTCAAAGGCACCGGGACCATAGCCACTGGTGCCGCCATAGGGATTAGCGAAGCTGGGATGGTTGAGGACGTTGAAGAACTCGGCCCGGAATTGAGCCGTGAGGCGCTCACGAAATCTCCAGTCCTTGGTCACTGACAGGTCCAGGTCGCGGAACCCGGAGTCCCGGAACATATTGCGTCGCATGGTGCCGAACGATCCCAGAGCGGGAGGAATCATGATCGAATTCTTCTGCGCATAGCAGCCAAAACTTCCGAGCGACGTGCTGGTTGGGCCGTTGGGGTTTCCTCCGTCCAGAGCCAGTGCCTTCGCCGCGCACGTCGGATTGCTGTTCGAACTGAAATAAGGAATCGGGTTCGGCCCGGACGTAAAATCGGAGGGGTTCCCGAAGAAGTCCCAGCGGCCAGCGTTCTCGTTGGTCCCGTCGATGTTATCGACCGTATCGTTCACGGTCCAGGGTTGTGCGGATTGCAGAGTTACGACGGAGTTGAGTTGCCAGCCTTCCAGCATCTGAGCGAACGATTTCCTGCCGGGAATGGCATACGTCAACGAGAGCGTGAAGCGATGCCGGATGTCGTAGTCGCTGCTGGCATACTCCAATTGCGGACGCGTGCTGTCTTGCGGGAGAAATTGATTCTGATTGGTGGAGGAATCGTCGAGGGCATGGGAATAGGTATAGCCCAGAAGGAAGGACACCCCGTGAGAGAGTCTCTGGGTTAGTGTTGCTTGCAGTCCGCTGTAGTTCGACCGGTACTGGTTCGACATCATGTTGATAAATCCAAGGTAGGGAAACTGCGCTGTGTACGGTCCGGGATTGGCGGTTGCGCTTCCCAGCACTGGAGTCCCCTGGTTGATGTCCCGGATGCCGATCAAATTTGAGCTGTGATTGCCGACGTAAGCAAGGTCAAGGGCGAGATCTTTGGTGAAGGTGTGCTGCACTCCGACGGCCCAGGTGGCGATGTAAGGCGTGCGGAAATTCCGGTCAATCCCAAGAAGGTTGCAAGGCGCGGGGTCTGAGCCGACACCATCGCCGCACTGGATCGGAGCCACCGGGAAAATAGGAGTTCCTCCCACCGCTGAGTTGTTCCAGTTGAGGTTGGGAATTACCACTGAACTGACAGCGATGGTGCCAGACGCGGGAGTCGTGACACCATTTACGACAATGGGTGCGCCGGTGGGAATCGTCGCCAGACCGATCGTTGTCGCGTTCTGAACATTCTCTTGAACCAGCAACGTTTCCATGGAAATTGTGTCGTACACAATACCGCCCCCGGCGCGGACCACGGTCGTCCCTTTGCCGGTTACGTCCCAAGCCAGGCCGAAACGCGGCGCGAATTGAGTGTGATCCGGGTTGTAGGGAGAGCTGATTTGCTTGCCCACCTGCACCAGTCCTCCGAGCTGGGGATCGAAGTTGCCGAGTAGGTTGTGATCTTCGCGGATCGGTGTCTCGTACTCGTAGCGCAATCCGAGATTCAAGGTCAAATTCGGTGTGACACGCCAGTCGTCTTGAATAAAACCTGCGTACAGCCACTGGGTCTCGTGCCGTTGAGGATTCCCATAGGTGATTTTCCCAAACGTCGGGGTGCCGGCCAGAAAGTCTTCCAAGTTCGAAGAACCGGGGAAGGCGACGTTGCCGTTGAAGAAAATCTGCCCTTTGCTTCCGCGAAACGAGCCTTCGTTGACGCTGCCGTGACGGATTTCGGCACCGAACTTGAAGGCGTGCTTGCCTCGCAAATAGGAGACGTAGTCGCTCGCCTGATATACACTGTCGGGCCCTTGAAACTTTGGCCAATTGACGCCGCCGCCTAGCGAGTTAAATGGGGCAACGTTGACCTGTGGCATTCCCAATCGCAAAGGATCGGTCACACCGGTGTTGAGGCCGTAAGCAGTCGCAGGCACAGTGTGGTCTTGAGCCAGATTGGCCTTGTTATCGTAGAGGTAGCCAAACCTGGCTTCGTTGACCCACTGCGAACTCGGAGTCCAAGTCCAGTTACCTCCACCCGTGATTGGCTTCTGGCTTTGCGTGGACAACCATTGTGGCTGGAGGAAGGGCTGGTCCTGAGCAATCTCGAAGTCGCGGCCCCAAAAAACCATACCGTTTAAAGTATGGCGCTCGTTGATGTGGTAATCGATCTTTCCAAGGACGCTGTCAGAGCTGTTCGTGTTCGGAAAACCAATGGTGACGCTTGCGGATTGCCCGGCGTTGGCGGGATACAAAGGTAACAGGCCCAGGCTCTGCTGGCTCAGCGTGGTGATACCGTGCGCTGCGAGATCAGCCTTCGCATCCGGTATGCTGACACTCGGATCTCCCACGGACGCGGTTGTCGGAACGGTCACGACGAACGAGTTTCCCACCGTGTAGCGTTGCCCCTCGTATCCTACGAAGTAGAAGAGTTTGTCTTTGATGATTGGTCCGCCCCCCGTAGCACCGAACTGTTGAAAATCCAGTGGAGTCTTGGCCTGGGGCGCGGGATTGAAGTAGTTGCGCGCATCGAAGGAGTCGCTGCGGCCGAAGGCGTAGGCGGTGCCATGGATGTGATTGGTGCCCGATTTCAATCCTACCGTAACCGTGACTCCTGGCTTCCATCCGTATTCGGCTTTCGGATTCATCTGGGTGTTGAATTCTTGAATGGCATCGATCGGGATGACCGTGACCGCATCTCCTGTCAATCCGGGTGCATTGATGACGCTCAATGCAGAGAAGGGCTCGTCGTTAGTCATGCCGTCCACCAGGTAGGCGTTGGACTCGGGACGAATTCCGTTAGCGCTCTGGTCCCATCCTCCACCGCCTGGATAAATCATCACGCCCGGGCGCAGTGTAAGGAGCTTTTGGTAGTCGCGGCCGTTCAAGGGCAGATCATTGATGGTCTTGTTATCGATGGTTCCGCCCAGAATGGCGCTGGTAGTATCTACCAGCGGGACCTCTTCCATCACCTGCACTACCTCTGAAATCTGGCCAGCCGGAAGAGCGAGGTCGATACGAACGTCATTGCCGACCTCCAATCCGATATTCAAGCGCTCGATCGCTTTGAAGCCTCTGGATTCGGCGCGGACCTTATAGGTGCCCGGAAGCAGGTTCGGAGCAAAGTATTGGCCGGCTTCATCCGTGGTCACGGTTCGGGTGATGCCTCTTTGCAGATCGGTGATGGTCACCGTGGCACCCACAACGGCTGCTCCGGTTTGGTCTGTGACGCTTCCCAGGATCCGCCCCGCATTGCCTTGGGCGAACAGCGGCAGAGACAGCAGTAAGACGACGAGGCTAGTGCCGAGCACCTGAATCGCGTTCGTTATGCTGACGCGAACAGAGCGGTTGACCGCTGTCGTGATTGACTTCATACTGCCTCCAGTCTGAGATGGAACCATCTGTGACCGATATATGAACTTGTTCACAATTCCAACGAGTTGAACTCTATATGGGGAGTAATGTCAAGCATTTTCGCACATGCCTCTCACCCAACCACCGGGGAATGTGTTGTGAACCAGCGGATATAAGAGGGGCCACGGTGATATCGGGACCAGTGTCGGAATGGCACGAAATCGATCCACTCGCCGGATTGCCGCTGAAGGTGGTACAACTTTCTGGAACCTCGGGCGCGAGATCACCAATGCAAGACCGATTTGAGAAAGTAACTCGATGACAAGCTTGCTCAGTGTTCTGGCAATCCCGCCAGACATTGCTTCGTACTACGATTCCCGTCTTCGGACCGCGTTTCCACAGTTGACTATCAATCTGGTCGACCATCACAGCAAGGTCGGTCCCTACATCGGCAGCGCAGATATTCTGATGACTTTCGGTCCGATGATTAACGATCAGGTGGTGCGCGAGGCCACTAACCTCAAGTGGATCCAGGCACTGGGGACCGGTGTTGATAACCTTGTCGATTTGCCATCGCTACGCAGCGACGTCATGGTCACGAATCTTCAGGGTATCCATGGGGCCCCGATGTCCGAAGCGGCAATTATGGCGATGCTGGCGTTGAGCCGCGACCTTCCTCGAGTGGTTCGAAACCAGGATCGTCATCTTTGGGAACGCTGGCCCGCCAGTCTTCTCGAAGGAAAGAAACTGGGAATCCTCGGAATTGGAGTCATTGCCGAGGCGCTGGCTCCAAAGTGCAAGGCGCTGGGGATGACTGTCGTCGGAATCACTTCCACTAAACGAACGGTTACCGGTTTTGATAGAGTTTTTGGACGAGACGAGTTGCTTATCGCGGTTCGCGATGTCGACTATCTGGTTGCGCTCACCGCGTATTCGCCTGCAACGCACCACATCGTGAACGCCGCGGTACTCTCCGCCATGAAACCGGGCGGCTATTTCATCAACCTGGCGCGCGGCGGCATCGTCGACGAAGAGGCTTTGATCAAGGCACTGGAAAGCCGGTCGATTGCAGGCGCAGCCCTGGATGTGTTCAACCACGAGCCTCTTCCCGATGATCACCCGTTTTGGACCATGAAGAATGTCATTGTCACTCCTCATCTCGGCGGCTTCTACGACGGATATGCCGATCGCGCACTGCCGGTGGTCGAAGAAAATATCCGCAGATTTCTGGCGGGTGACACGATGAACATGATCAATGTCGTGCGACGCTGAACGGTTGGGACAGTTGGGAAGGATGGAGGACCTAGAGCATGGCCGGTAATGGCAGTTTTGCTGGAGACGTGTATCACGAGAGCAATGCCGGCACGTCGCGGCGGGATTTTCTGAAGGCGGTCGCTGTAGTCGGAGCTAGCACCGCGTTATCAAACAGATTGATGGCGCAAACCTCGTTGCCCACCGCCCGCCCCAAACCGAGCCGCGTTGATGTTCATCACCACATTCTCCCCCCGCCTTACATGTTGCGCGCACGCGACCGGATTCTCGCGATTTCCGATCGAGACCACTCTGCGCTATTGAATTGGACGCCGGCAAGAGCCATTGAAGAGATGGACAAAAGCGGTATCGCTACCGCCATGACCTCGCTCGGGCTGCCAGGTGTCTGGTTTGAGGGAGCAAAAGAGGCGCGGAATCTCGCGCGAGCCTGCAATGAATACGCGGCGCAGATGGTCAAGGATTATCCAGGACGATTCGGCTTCTTTGCCGCGCTGCCGTTGCCTGATCAAGAAGGTAGTCTGCGCGAAATAGGTCACGCACTCGACGTGCTCAAGGCCGACGGAGTGGGGTTGGTGAGTAGTTATGACAATAAATGGCCCGGTGACGACGCCTTTGCCCCGGTGTTCGAGGAACTGAACCGCCGCAAGACCGTTGTTTTCATTCATCCCGCCGTGCCCGGCTGCTGTGGCCAACTGATGCCTGGCATTCCCGCGTCGACAATCGAATTTCTGTTTGACACGACACGCGCCATCACCAGCCTTCTCGTGAGCGGAACATTTTCGCGGTTTCCGGAAATTCGCTTTATCTTCTGCCACGCCGGGGGAACTATGCCAATGCTGGCTGCCCGCACCAACGCGTTTGTGCAACGCCACAAAGAAATTGCCGACCGGGTACCCAACGGAGTCTCTTACGAACTGAAAAAGCTTTATTACGACATTGCGAACTCGACTAACCCTTCGTCGATGGCCGCATTGATGAACCTGGTTCCGGCCTCGCAGATGCTATTCGGAAGCGATTTTCCGTATGTACCGGCTGCCGTGACGGCCAATGGCTTAGATCATTTCGGCCTCTCCGCAAGCGATCTGCAGGCGGTGAACCGCGAGAACGCGGCGCGATTATTTCCTCGGCTGAGCTTGACAACGATCCCCACAGGAATACACTGAACGACTCAGAAAGTGTACATGTTCATTTTTCGTACAAATTCTTAAAAGGAGCGCCATGAATCTCAGGGGCACTTCAGCTCGAATGGTTGCTGGTCTTATGCTCGCGGTTACTGTAGCAGTCGCCGCAGGCGCGCAAGCGACTTCAACGCACTCCGATCCCCCCGGCTACCACTTGTTAAAAACCATTGCTGTTGGTGGGACGGAAGGCTGGGACTACGTCACCATGGATAGCGACGCTCGGCATCTTTACATCGGGCGGGACGATCACATTGATGTGGTGGACGTCGACTCTGGAACCGTCGCCGGCAAGATTACCGGTCTGTCGCACACTCATGGCATCGTGCTCGCGCCCGACCTTGGCCGCGGATTCACCTCCGACGGGGAAGCGAACATCTCCACGATCGTGGATCTGAAAACCCTGAAGAAAATCGGTACGGTAAAGACCGGAAAAGATCCTGACTCGTTTGTTTACGACGATGTCACAAAGCGCGTTTTCATTATGAATAGCGCTGGAAGCGATGTGACCGCGATCAACGCTGCGGATGGAACGGTCGCTGGTACCGTTGCTCTTGACGGTCAACCGGAAGCTGCAGTGACCGATGGCAAGGGCAAAATCTTCGTCAACATTACGGATAAAAATCAGATTCTCGAGTTCGACGCGCGGACGCTCGAAATACTGCATCGCTGGCCGCTTGCTCCGGGTGAGGGCCCGTCTGGGCTGGCAATCGACCGGAAGAATCGCCGTCTCTTTTCGGTTTGCGATAACTTGATGATGGTGGTCATGGATGCAGACACGGGCAAAGTGATCGCGACACCGGCCGTCGGCGCAGGCACGGATGCCAGCCTCTTCGACCCTGACACCGGCGATGCCTTCGCTTCAGCGGGTGGTTCGGCAACGCTCACCGTTATTCACGAAGACTCACCCGATCAATTCCGTGTGGTGGACAGTGTTCCTACACAATCGGGTGCGCGGACGATGACTCTCGATACGAAAACTCACAATGTTCTTCTTGTTACCGCAAGGCACGGCCACGGCGCGACGCACTCACTGGTCCTGCCGAATACGTTCGTAGTGTTGGTCGTTGGCAAGTGATCAAGAATACCAAGACGAGTTGAATGGGAATCAGGAGGCGGCCATTCTAATTCTTGGACGCGCTTTTCCCGCGGAATTCTTCCGGCTGTTACTTGCAGACTCCCATCGGTTGTTGCGCGACTTCAGGGCGGGTTGAAGTCCTTGGAGTTGCAGTTCGAGCAACCGTTTCAACTCGGCTAACCCCTCCTCTGGGTCTGGGCTCAAGCTGGCAATCCACCAGCGAATCGCCCCCGATGAGATGAAGAAAATCTGACGGGCGACAATCGCCGCTTTTTCTTTGGATGCGATGCGCCGTTGTTGTTGAGCGGTCCCTACGGCCTTTTCGATTCCGGCGATCAGACGTCCGCGAATTTCCTGGAACGCGGCTGCCTGCTTCCCCTCGGAGTAAAATGTCAGTTCCTTGAGCAGGATGCGCGAGAGCGCAGGGTGCTTGCTAAAATATTCGTAATGGGGCTTGTAAATATCCATCAACTGGTCGAGCAGGGAGTGATGTGATTCCGCCGCCCTCAGGGCTTCATCGGTCACGGCGGCAAGTTCCTCGTTGAAGATGAGAAAAACCAAGTCGCGTTTATCCTGGGCATAATTGAAAAGGGTTCCAAGGCCGACGTGGGCACGTCTGGCGATCTGGCGAAGGGTCGCAGAATCGTATCCGCGCTTGGAGAAAAGTTCACGCGCAGCCTCTCGAATGCGCTGACGTTTCTCCAGTTTGTTCTGCTCCCGCAGTCCAAGCTCGGCAGGCAGAAGGTCCGTATCGTTCATCTTGCTGTGGTCTCGCATGCGATCACCATGATACCTGTTTTGCCTTGCCTTGCATGATCAGAACTGAGACTCTATCTTCAACCCTTGACAATCTAACTGAACATGTTCCAAAGTGTACGTGTTCACGTATTCTTGCTTTTTTGGTTCTAACGCGAAAAAAGCCGCCCTCCCCCGGCGTTCTAAGCCCGACTTGATGGTTGAATGTCGGAGCCCGCATGGAGTGGATAAGCACTCGGATCTGCCGTAAACAGCTCATAACGAGCAGGAGAATGGATGACGCAGAACCGGCGTGTCGCCCTGATTACCGGCGCTGCCACTGGAATCGGGCGGGCCACCGCAGTAGCCTTGGCTGAAGCGGGTTTTGACGTGGTCATCAATTACAGCCGAAGCGAATCTGCAGCCCGAGAGACTGCCAAGCTTGCACAGGACAAAGGCGCAAAGACTCTGCTGTACCGCGCCGATGTCAGCGACGATCCGCTGGTGCGAAAAATGCTCGCGGCAGTTGAGGAGGAATTTGGCCGGCTCGACGCAGTGGTAAATAACGCCGGCACCACTACTGAAGTTAAGCCGCAAGACTTCGACTCGCTGACAGCTGAGGAATGGGACCGCGTTTTCGCGGTGAATGTACGGGGAGTTTTTCAGGTCACGCGTGCCGCCGTACCCATGCTGAAGAAGGCCGGGGGAAGCATCGTCAATACTGCAAGCATCGTAGGGCTGCGCCCAGGCCCACAGCCTTTGCCCTATGCCGCGAGCAAAGCTGCGGTCGTGAGTCTTACCAAACTTTTGGCGCTCAACCTAGGCCCGGAGATTCGTGTCAACGCGGTTGCCCCCGGCTGGATGGAGGGTGACTGGATGGCGCGAATGCTCAAGGATAGATACGACGACCTGATGTCTCGTCGCGCCAAGAACACTCCGCTGCGGCGGTGTGTGACTGCGGAAGATGTTGCGGAGGTGATTGTGAACCTGATAACCAGCAATCGTCTGGTGAACGGGGAAGTGGTGGTGGTCGACGGCGGTTACGCGGCAACTACTTAGGAAGGTGAAGGCGAATGTTGGAGGGCGTAGTTCGGTTTCCGCCTGAATTTGCTTGCCGGTATCGCGCGCGCGGTTACTGGATGGACAAATCGTTGGCGGAAGAATTTAAGGTCGTGTTCGAACGTAACGCGGATCGCGTAGCGCTGATCGATCGTGAGCGATCCGTTACGTATGCGGAACTCGATCGCCTTTCCGACAACCTGGCTTTGAATCTTCTGGATCTCGGGCTTGAAAGCCTGGACCGAGTTGTGGTGCAACTGCCGAACGTGGCCGAGTTTGTGGTTCTTTACTTCGCCTTGCAGAAGATTGGTTGCATCCCGATTGCGGCTCTGGCGAGCCATCGTTACGCAGAGATCAGACAGTTCGTCGAGCTTTCCGGCGCCACGGCCTGCGTGATTCCTGATTACCAGCGTGATTTTGATTACGCTCAAATGGTCAATCGTATCCGCGCGGGAGTCCCGACGTTGAAGCACGCGATCATTCTCGGTGCTGCACGCCAAGGGTTCAGTTCACTCTTCGAATTGATTGCCAAGCCCTCGGCGTTGCCGCCTTCCCGGTTGTCCGAGATACATATCGATCCAACCGACCCTGCCGTCTTTCAGCTCTCCGGCGGCACTACCGGAATCCCCAAGCTGATTCCCCGCACCCATAACGACTACGCATACAATTCGAAGGCCGCTGCGAGCGTTTGCGGCATCAATGATGACTCAGTCATTCTGGTCGTACTGCCGATCGCGCATAACCTGCCTCTGGCTTGTCCCGGTATTCAGGGCTGTTTGTTTCATGGGGGCAAAGTTGTTATCAGCGCCAGCACCCGGCCGGAGGACATGTGTGCTCTGATTGAAAAACATCGCGTCACCCATCTAAAGGTGGTTCCTGCCCTCCTGATTCGTTTGCTGAATGATCCCGCAATGAACGACTACGACCTGTCTTCGTTAAAGGTCATCCAAAGTGGCGGACAATGTCTGCAGCGCGAGACGCGGTTGCTGGCCAATAAGCTCATTCCGAATGCTTTCGTCCAAGAGAATTTCGGCATGTCGGAAGGGTTGTTAATGTTTGTCGGTCTCAATGACCCCGAGGATGTATGCCTGGAAACGGTCGGACGCCCAATTTCTCCGGACGATGAAGTCCGCATTCTCGACGATGATGGTAATGAGGTACCGGCGGGTGAAGTTGGCGAACTCTGTTGCCGCGGGCCGTACACCCTTCGCGGGTACTTTGGCGTGCCCGAATACAACGCCCGGGTTTTCACCCCTGACGGCTTTTACCGATCTGGAGATCTGATGCGTCAGCATGCTTCCGGCAACTACATCGTCGAGGGTCGAAAAAAGGACTTGATCAACCGAGGCGGGGAAAAAATCAGCGCTGAAGAGATCGAGAACCTCATCCTATCGCACCCCTCGGTAAAGAATGTGGCCTGCATTGCCGTGCCAGATCCAGACCTCGGTGAGCGCATGTGCGCCTGTGTCTTGCTGCGTGACGGAGCAGACTTGAGCTTTGATGAATTAAAAAGATTTTTGATGGGAAGGGACATCGCGAAATATAAGCTTCCCGAGCGACTGGAAGTTTTGCCCGACTTACCACTCTCAACGTTTGGAAAAGTTTCCAAGAAGAAATTGGTAGGGATGATTTCCCAGAAGATGGCCGCGGAAAAAGAAGCGAGCCGGATATACAGCTAGTCACGGTTGAGTGAGACTCAACGCCCAATGAGAATCATTGACGTCCATTGTTATCCCAATACCAAGGAGTGGATTGCCTGCCAACAGCCTTATGTCGATGCGCTGGCAAAGTATTGGAATCGGTCGTGGACGGCCAAAGATGAGAACGAGGTAGTCAAGGATTTTACCGATGTCGGCGTCGAAGCAATTCTGGTGGCGCTGGATCTCGAAACCACTGTCGGCACGCCTCCTTGCTCGAACGATTATGTGTCAGCAATGCAAAAACGCCATCCCGAGCAGATCATTCAGGCTTGGGCGGCCGTTGATCCTTTCAAGGGTCAGCAAGCCATTGGCGAGGCCACGCACGCTATTCAGGATCTTCACATGCTGGGGTTTCACTTCCATCCGATCATTGGGCATTTCGCGGTCAATGATCGCCGAATCTACCCGCTGTTTGAAGTCATTAACGAATTGAATGTGCCCGTGTTGATTGATGTCGGAACAACCGGTATGGGAGCCGGAATGCCAGGCGGCATGGGGGCTAAACTTCGGCATGCCCACCCGTCGGCGATCGATGAACTGGCTGCTGACTTTCCGAATTTGACGATTGTCGCCGCACATCCGGGTTGGCCATGGGTTGATGAGATGACCGCGGTCGCGCTGCATAAGGGAAATGTTTATTGGGAAGTATCGGGTTGGGCGCCGAAGTATTTTCCGCCGCAATTGAAGACCGACATTCGGGGGCGATTAAAAGACAAGATTATGTTTGGCAGCGATTATCCAAGCATTCCTCATGTCCGCTTGCTGCGCGAATGGAGTGAACTTGGCTATTCCGATGAAATAATGGAGCGAGTGTTTCATCAAAACGCTGAGAGGGTACTCGGACTTTAGGCAGGAAACACCGTGGTACAGGACGACTTCGAACCACGGATCAAAGCTTCAGCAAGCGGGCCGCATTACCGCTGAGGATCATCTTGCGTTCCGCACTCCCGAGGTCGACTTGCTCGAGGAACTGTACTGGGCGATCGTAACCCATGGTGAAGCAATAATCGCTTCCGAGCATGATCCGTTCCGCCCCGACTTGCTTGATCACGAATTCCATGATCGCTTTCGAGTGTGTAATCGTGTCATAGGTGAAGCGCGTGAGATAGGTGCTTGGAGCCGCGGGAAGGTTCTTTAACTCCGGGCGCGTGCGCCAGCCTTGGTCGATCCGGCCAATCAGGATGGGAAGAACTCCACCCGCATGGGGCAATCCGATCTGGAGCTTGGGATGGCGATCGAGCACCCCGCCATAAATAAGATGGCAAGCGGCGATCGCGGTGTCTACCGGATTCCCAATCAGATTCGAAAGAAAAAAAGGTTTCAGGCGGTCGCTGCCTATCGTCTCCACGGGATGCAGAAAGATCGGGAGGTCGAGAGCCTCAATGCGTGCCAGGACCGGCTCAAACAAGGGATCGTCGAGATCACGGCTGCTGATATTGGTACCAAGATACACGCCGCGCATGCCGGGGAGTTTGCTGGCCCGGTTGAGCTCGTCGAGAGCGCGGTCAGGGTAAAGCATCGGAAGGGTAAGAAAGCTCACCAGCCGCGTGGGATATGCCTGATGTGCTGCAGTCGCTGCATCATTCCATGCCTTTGCGAGCTTAGTGGAGAACTCGGCATCGCCCCAATAGAGCATTGGAGCTGTGAGTGAGATCGCCTGCAACGCGACTCCCTGCTGATCCATGTCAGCAATGCGTGCCTTCAGGTCGATGAACTTTGCGGGAAGTGGCCCATTACTTCCGGCGGGTGTTTTTATAAAAAACCCTTTCTCTGTCATGTGGTATTCGGCGTCAAAGCGCTTGCCTTCGCCGGCGACAAGGTCCAGGTAAGCTTCCGGGAAATAGTGGGCGTGAATGTCGATGACGCGTCCATCGGGGCTCGCGGGGTGTGGGGACTGGCTCTGAGTGAGCGCGGCGCCGCTCCCCCCTATCGCGACGGTTGCTGCGGTCGCCAGTCCTGCTTTCAGTACTTGCCTTCGTGAAACTCCTTGTTCGCTGCCGAGTCCCGGTCGCGTTGTCATCTTCCTGCCTTTCCTGACTCGATTAACACTGCCAATCTAAACTCATTTATCACCGCTGGAAAACTCAAAAGCGTCGTGCTCTGGACTGGAAACTTCCACTCCAGTGCCAGCCGATTGCACGTCTCCGCTCACAACGTGCAGGCGATTGGCGATCACGCCCACGGCCAATCCATGACGCGACACTGGCATGGGAGGCATTTCCGTCCACGTGTTGCTTGACGGATCGTAGGCTTCCACGGCGCGGAAGGTGGCCATCATGTGAGGATCCTGATATTCGCCTCCAGCGACATAGATACGCCCTCTGTAGACGCCCGCTCCAAGGGCGCTGCGGGCAATCGGCATACGGGCGCGCGGGCCACTCCACTGATCCGTGGCCGGATCGTATTCCTCGACAACGGAGATGTCTGAGGCTAGACCGATGAACGCTGCTCCGACCCGTCCGCCGATCACATAAATCTTTCCGCCGACCGCACCAATTGCAGCATGATTGCGTGGAGTTGGCATCGCGCTGCGCTCGCGCCAGGTATTGGCTGCGGGATCGTATTCCTCGACCGTTCCTACTGACATGTGAGGGTGCGTCGGATAGACCGCTGTTTCTTTTGATCCAGGAATTGTGGAAGCGCCGCCGATGACATAGATCTTGTCGTTTACTACCGCAGCAAGTGCAGAACCTCGTTTGCTCGGCATCGGCGCCAACGCTTTCCAAGTGTCGACACCGGGATCATATTCCCAGGTGTTGTTGATCGGCACCCACGCGGGCGGTCCTGATTCCGGCGGCACGAATCCGCCGAACGCGTATATCTTGCCGCGGCATTCGGTGAAGGCAACGTGGTGCGACGGCAGGGCCATCGGCTTCTTCTTCGTCCAGGTATTGGCGGCGGGATCATATTCGTAGACCATGCCGACAGGCTTCCACACGGGTGCGAGGCCGGCGAAAACATACATCTTGCCTCCTGCAGCCGCGCCTGATATTTCCTCAGCCGGCTGCGGGAACGGCGCCAGCTTCACCCATTTGCCCTGTGCATGGGCGAAAGTTGCCGCCAATACAAGAGCAACCAGCAGCATGCGATGCAGATTCTGCCAACCGCTTAAGCGGAACATCGTTCCCCCTATCAAGACGCGAGCGGACTCAGACTCGCCTTCTTCGATTCAGCCACGTTAGCCACGATACCGAGGAAACAAGCATCCGCCGTTTAGTGTTAAGGCAAACTTAATTGCAGAAATTGCTGATCGACAAAGGGTCGCACTTATCGACGCATCATGCGAACTTCGCATCCCGCCCGTCTACCAAATCACCTTCAGCGCAACCTGAATCTGTCTTGAAGTAGTTGACGTGGTATCCAGCAGACCAGGGGTTAGCCCCCCAGTACTTCCGTCAGCATTAAATACCTGGTTGTTGGCTGTCGGCGGATTGAAATTGGTGCGATTCAGGACGTTGAAAGCTTCCACTCGGAACTGAATGTTGAATACGTCGGAGATTCGCTCGATGCGGTTGTTCTTGAACAAGGACAGGTCGAGGTTGATCAATCCCGGGCCCACTAGGCTGTTGCGTCCACCGTTGCCGAGAAGATTCGCGCAAGTGCCGGGGAACTGAGGAGCCTGCGGTGTTCCTGTACCAATGAAAGGTGCACACATGGCAGCAATGTCTGGAGTTGCGACCGGAAGCGCAAAACAGTTCAGGTTCAGGTAATTGATACCGCCGTGGACGGGATTGCATCCATGCAAAATATTCGGAAAGTCGTACGGGTCGGTGCTGTTTACTCCGAGGGGATCCGGCGCGATGGTTGCGGTAAAGGGCAGGCCGGTACTTGCCTGGAAGATTCCGCCAAACTCCCATCCGCTCGCCGCCCAGCCCAAGATACTGGGAAGCCCATGGGGATTCGGGAGTTCCCAAGTGTAGCTGACGACTACGTTGTGTGTCTGGTTGAAGTCGGAAGGTCCGCGCCGAATCCGCGAATCAAAAAAGAACTGGCTCGATAAGCCGTTGCGGAACTGGTCACCGTCGGTGGACCCTGAAGCGGTATCAATCGTCCTTCCCCAAGTGTAAGAGACTTGCCCCGAGAGACCATGGCTGAATCGCTTTTGCACTTGCACTTCCAGCGCATGAAAGACGGCATCGGAATTCCACAAGGTTGCAGGCACGCGTCCAAAGTTCGGGTTGATCCGGACAGTGGGTATGGGATTGGCTTGCGTGCCGGCGGGGGAGAAACCGACGACACACGCGTTGCCGAGTCCGTCTGGTCCGCAAGGCCAAAGATAGCCTTCGGCAGTTTTGGTCATGGGCAACACGATCGAAGAATCATCCGTCTGCATGAGGTTATGCACCGCCCGCGAGCCCACATAGGCGATCATCCCTGTAACGTTGGCGGGAAATGAGCGCTGAATATTCAGGTTCCACTGCATTACATAGTTGCGTTTCGGATGTTGGTCGATGAAGGCAGCCCGCTGCGACGCCGGGTCGGCCGACAGAGTTAGGTAGGCGGCGTTTGGGGATGAAGCAGGACCAAAAGAACCGGGCGCGAGATTCGATCCATTCACTGATTGGTAAAAGGGGACCGTTCCGTCCACCGTGTGCCGCAGGTTCGCCGGAAAAATCTGCACATCGAACATTCCGAAGCCGCCGCGGACAGCGGTCTTGGCATTGCGGAAGGGATCCCAGGCAAAACCGACCCGGGGCTCGAAATCGCGGAGCGTGGGGTTCGCGAATAAAGGCGAACGCACCACCACGGCGGGAGCGGTCAGACTCGGCAGGCTGGCCAGCCTTCCGCTAGTTTCCGAAGGCACGGTAGCCATCTCATAACGCAACCCCAAGTTAAGCGTTAGATTCGATAGCAGGTGCATGTCATCCTGCATGTAGGCGCCGAAAAGCGTCTCTCGCATTCTTCTTCGGGATACTGTGCCGGGCGCGTCAGCGATGAGAGACAACGGTTGGTTGGTGAGAAAATGCGCCAGCGAATCAAATTCGAAGTCTCCGCCAGGTTGCGATGGTGTGGATTGATTGTCGATGATTCGCTCCACGTTTGCGCCGAATTTCAAAGTGTGGATGCCTTTGGTGTAAAACACGTTGTCGTAAATTTGCCACGAGTTCCAGTTGTACTCCGCAGGTGTTTGAGTACTCAGGCCACCGGTGAAAAACGTCAGTCCGGGTACTCCGATAAACCCCACCGTGTCTCCCGGAACGTATCCGAGACTGGTGTCCGCCGCGAGCGGGTTGATCGCCTTGCTGCCGGACGGTGCGGCGGCATACTCGCGGTGATAGCCCAACCGGAAGGAATTCATCAGGGAGGACTGGAAGACGTGGTTCTCTTCGATGCTAACCAACTGCCGCCTGGTCTTGGTGTAGATGAATTTATTGTTGAATTCATCGTTCTGCGATGACGGAGAATTGTCATACATGTAGCTGCCTGCCAAGTTATCTTTGTCGGAGATCTTATGGTCGAGGCGAGTCGTAAAGTAGTTTTCCGTAGTAATCGCTGATCCAGCAAAGCTGTATATTCCCGTGTCCCCGGAGACCAGACCGTTGGGCAGCGGATAGAAAGCCAGATAGGGCTTTACCAATGGATCCACTGTCACATTGCCGGTGCTCAACTGCCCAGCGCGAGCGGCGAGCGAAGGTACCTGATCGACCATGCTCAAACCGAGAGACTGTCGCAACCCTTCGTAGTCGCCGAAGATGAATGTCTTGTCCTTTCGGATGGGGCCGCCTGCCGATATGCCGAATTGGTTGCGTCGGAAGGGCGCAATGCTGGGGCCGTCAAAGTAATTGCGTGCATCGAGCGCGCTGTTGCGTAGAAATTCGTAGGCGCTTCCGTGAAAGTGGTTAGTGCCGGAGCGGTTGATGCCGCTGATCACGCCTCCTGATGTGCGCCCATACTCGGCCGGTTGATTGACCGTCAAAACATTGAACTCCGCGACAGCGTCTGCTCCAAGGTTGCCGCCCAAAATGCTGCCGGGAGCTTGGTTGGTGTAATCGTTGATGCTGATCCCATTCAAAAGATAGTTGTTTTGCTGGGGCCGCCCGCCACTGATGGACAACTCGACGCCGAATCCACGGCCCAGACGGTCGGTGCTGGAAACCGGAGCCATTATTCGTATGGCGGAAACGCCCGGCTGCAATTGCGCCAAGTCCGTCCAGGACCGTCCGTTCAGAGGCAATTCGACGATGGTTTTTGAGTCCTCGACCCCACTGATCGTCGAGGATGCCAACTGCAAATCTGAAGACACCGCCGTGACCTCTATCTTTTCGTTGATGGTTCCCACCTTCATCGTGAAGTTCAGGGATTGCTCAGCGCCGACTGTAAGCGTTATGCCTTTCTGAATAGACGTCTGGAATCCTATCGCCGAGACGCTGGCTTCATAATTTCCCGGCAATAAGTTGGGGGCAGTGAAGATGCCCTGTTGGTTCGTTGTCGCCGTCGTTGACACATCCGTCGCAATATTCTTGATTGAGACCTTTGCACTGGCAATGGCCGCACCGGAGATGTCGGTTACCCGGCCTGAAATGGTTCCTCCGACGACTTGTCCACGTACAGTACTGGAGAAAAAGACAGTTATTAGTAGTGCCAGAACGGCGGCTAAACAAATTGCAGATTTCGTTGAATTGATCTCGGATGCCATCGACCACCTCCTGAAGCCTTGCCAGCTAGAAGTTGGATTGAACCTTTTCCGGGATTCAATCCCAGGTCTACGAAAAGCTGATCTGTGGTTTTCCTTGCGGAATCGAAGTATAGACCAGAAAACCGGTCATGCAACCAGAAAAAATGAACTTGTTCTATATTCGCAACATTTTCGCTGAAGCCGCATGGCTCTTGTCATGACATCACCGTAGAATCAAGCTCCTCAAGCCGCCGCTTTTTCGGCTCAACTCCGAACCTGAGGACGACGAGGATTTGCACGATCAGCAGCGCGATCAGGAAACCGAGGACACCCTTCACTCGGTAAGATCTGAACAGAGCGACGACAATAAAGGGAGTTAAGATCGTCGCGCCACGCCCGAAAGTATTACAGATTCCCGCCGCCCTCATGCGAACCTCGGTTGGAAACAGCTCAGGGATATAAATTGCAAAAAGGACCGCGACCAGGACATAGATCGGAATCATCAGAAAAAAACCAACTACCAGCAACATGGCAGGGTCTTTGACAAAGGGATAAACGCTGCCTATGACGATTGTCAGCAGGGAAGCGCCTATGATGGTTGGCTTGCGGCCCCACGAGTCGGCCGTGAATGCGCCCAGAGCTGTCCCGAGTGGCGCTCCCAAGGAAATGATGAGGGAGTAGCTGAGCGACGACGCAATACTGAGTCCCTCCTGAACAAAGAACGTCGGTAGCCAGGTGACAAATCCGAAGATTAGCGTGTTGACGACGATTAGAGTGCTCGCACCCACGATCATGCGTGGCAAAAGCACGGGGCCGAGAAGCGAACCCAATCCGCGCGAATGAATCGCAGATGGAGTGGGTGCTGGGTCCGGCAGGGGAGCGTGATGGAGGGACACTTCGCTTTCGATCGCGCAAAGAATGGCATCTGCCTCTTCCACCCGGCCGACCGATTCCAGCCAACGCGGTGATTCTGGCAGCGCCTTTCTCAAGTACCACACGACCATCGCGCCCACTCCGCCGAGCACGAACATGATGCGCCAACCGAAACGTGGGATGAGAATGGTTCCCAACAGACCGGTAACCGGCAAACCGCTCACCACAAAAACTGACACGATGCCTAGCCATTTCCCGCGGGCTTGTGGGGGAACGAACTCGGTCATAGTCGCATATCCAACCACATTCTCCGCGCCTAGCCCTACTCCCATGACGAAGCGAAGCAGGATCAACACCAGCATGGATGGCGCGAACGCGGCCGCGAGGGAAGCGAGACCGAAGATTGCGAGGTTCGCTTGATACGTAAAGCGCCGCCCATAGCGGTCGCCGAGGAAGCCCGTAAAAAATGCGCCCAACATCATTCCCATAAATGTGACGGAGACGAACTCGGCGTTCTGACTCATGGTGGAAAAGCCGCTCTTGAGCGTTCCACCCAGGACGGCGCCGGCTACGTAGATGTCAAAGCCGTCGAAAAACATTCCAATGCCGATGAGCCACAGAATCCGACGGTGGAACGAAGAGATTGGAAGGCGATCAAGACGCGCGCCCGCGTTCGCCGTGGCAGCCAGCTTCACTTCTCCCTTGCGAGCACGGTGAGGCTGCTCACGGTCAAAGCGTCGATGGCCAGACGGCAATTCTGGGCAAAGTTATTCTGCTGGGTGGTTTGAAAAAATTCCTTGCAGCGTCGCGCCGCCGTCGGGTCGAGTTGAAGAATACGCGCGGTCAAAGCATCGGCCTCCTCAGACAAACGATTAGCCGAACAAACTTGCGAGATAAGACCGATTTGCAAAGCAGCCTGTGGCGTAATCGGATCTCCGAAAAGCACAAGGGGAAACGTAAACCGTGGCAACGCGTATTCGCCCAGGTAGGCCATAATGGCAGCGGGCGGGAGACCGGAACGCATTTCTGGAAATTTCAGGCTGGCGTGCTCAGCGACCAGAACGAAGTCACACAAAATCGCGAGCCCAAAGCCGAAGCCAAAGGCATCGCCCTGCACCTCCGCGATGCTGATCAACGGGGAAGTTCGCAGCGAACGTTTGACCTCGATGATGCGCGACGCTTCCTTGCGGAGCGACTCGACGTCCCGGGCCGCGCGTTCCCGCCCCGTGCAGAAGACCTTGCCACCCGCTCGGATGCGTAATACGCGTGCGCTTGGACGATTTGCCTCTTCCCGAAGAGTGGCCAACATCGCATCAAACATTGCGCCAGTGACCTGGTTGCCTTGATCGGCATTGTCGAGGGTAAATGTCAGAACCTGTGCGGTACGCTCGATTACCAGCCCGGGGACAGAAGCACTAGAGGTTTTATCGGATGACACGCCGCCAACGGTATAGAGAAACGCAATCCGTGTCAACAACTCGAAGAACACACGAGCGATGCGGGAGCGATTCGACGCGAAGCTCGGCACAGCGCCAAAGATACGGCTAAAGTACAATGCTGCTGCACGCGAAGGAGTTCAACAATTGGGAAATCCTGAGTCCCAGCACAGCAAATCTAAGCCTGATCACAATCGTGCGCGTGGCGTTGCGCGTGCACTGACACTGTTAACCATACGTCGCAACGGGGAATACTGGCTTGGCGTCAAGACTGAAAAAGGCATTCTTGACGTGACGCGAGCGGCGGACATTTTGCACATGCACGCTCCCGCCACTATCGACGATTTGCTTCAGGACGAAGATGGGCCGAGTCTCAATGCGCTGGTCAATGCCGCTCTGGAATCCGCTGCGGCTCACGCCGCGCTTCTCAGCGAGGAGAGCATCGAATACGGACCAATCGTGACCCGCCCAGAGAAGATCGTCTGCGTAGGTCTGAACTATCGGCGGCACGCCAAAGAAGTCAATATGGTGATCCCGGCACAACCCGTCTTGTTCAATAAATACAATAATTCGCTCAGCGCCCACCGTAGCGCGATCAAGCTGCCGGTCGAGGTTGCGAAGAAATTCGATTACGAGACCGAACTGGTGATCGTTGTTGGCAGAACCGCAAAGAACGTCAGCGACGTGGATGCCCTTTCGTACGTAGCAGGCTATTGCACGGGCAACGACTTCAGTGCCAGGGATCTGCAGTTCGACACCGGCGGACAATGGATGGTGGGAAAAACTCCTGATCAGTTTGCTCCCCTGGGCCCCTATCTGGTTACGGCCGACCAGGTCAATCCGGATCAACTTAAGATCGAGTGTCGAGTAAACGGAGAAACCCGACAGTCCTCCAACACTGAAGATTTCATATTCACTAGCGCACACATTGTCAGCTATATTTCCCGGCACATGACTCTTAGGCCCGGCGACATAATTTTCACGGGAACGCCAGAGGGCGTAATTCTAGGCTATCCCAAGGACAAACAAATTTGGCTCAAAGCCGGCGACAGAATCGCCTGCAGCGTGGAGAAGCTGGGCGAGCTAGAGTTCGAATTGATTTGAACTCACTCTTTCTGGACTGAGGCGCAGTCGCCGATGTATAGTGACCCTGCATTTCTGAACTTGTTCTTTTTTCGCTGCCATCAAATAAACTGAGCTCACCCTTGGGGAGATTTGGGCAATGGATACGAGTTTCATCGGCAAGCCACATGAGTGGGATCCTCGCCGCGTCTACAGCCAGACGGGCGCCGACTGGCAATACCGCGTCGATTTCGATCGGCTACGCAAAGATCGTTTGCAACGTGTGAAGGAACAGATGACTGGGCGTGACCTGGGCGCTCTGGTTCTGTTCGCGGGCGCGAATATTCGATACGTCACCGGTTCCTATCAGGGCAATTGGAAATACAACATCAATATCCGATATGTGGTGTTGCCGAACGGCGCCGAGCCTGTTCTTTTCGAGACCGCAGGATCCGACCTGCACTGCGCCGAGATCGACTTGCCCTGGATGGAAGGCCGCATCAATCCAGCCATCACGTGGCAATGGGCAGAGGGCGCGGTGCCAGTCATGGCGGGCAGAATGGCGCAAAGTGTGGTCGACGTTCTCGAGGCTCACGGAGTTCGCAAAGAACGAATCGGCATCGACAACTTCGATATGCCAGCGCTAAAAGCGTTTCAGGAATGTGGTCTGAACATCGTGGATGCGTGGCCTGCAATGTCGGGCGCACGCGTAGTCAAAACTCGCGACGAAATCGAACTGCTCAAGCAATCGGCAAGCATTGGCGACGCCGCTATGTGGCGAATTAAGAATGAATGGCTTAAACCCGGAGTGCGCGAACGTGAGATTGAAGCCAAGGTTCACGGGTTCATGCTGGAGCGAGGTTGCGAAATCATTTACGACATCATCGTGGCCTCAGGAGGCAATACCAGTCCGTACCGCCGCTGGGCGACTGAAAAGATCATTCGGCAAGGCGACTTGGTGATCGTGGACATCAATGCCGTGGGACCTTCTGGTTACTTTATCGATTTCGTGCGCTGCTTCAAGTGTGCAGGAAAAATGAACCAGAAAGAAATCGATCTGTATCGCGAAGTCTACGATTCGATGTATGCGGGATTGGAAAAACTGCGACCGGGCAACACCACGGCAGACGTCGCTGCAGCCTTCCCCAAGTACGACGACGACAAATACGGAACAGTTACCTTGCAGCAGTTCGCCCACAGCATCGGCCTGACCCTCTATGAAGGGATGTGGGTTTCCCGGGCCTATTCGCTCAAATTCCCAGCTGAAATAAAAGAAAATATGTACTTCGCAATTGAGACTTTCGCCGGGCATCCTGGCCTCCAGCAGACGACGCGCCTGGAAGAGAATGTTCTGGTTTCAGGCGACGGCCCCGTGGTCTTTACTCTGATGGAACACATGGAAGAAGCGATGGCGCGTTAACATGGGGCAATTCCTGGTCGCTGTCGCTGACTCTGTATTTCCGACACTCGATCCAGCACGTGCAGTATTGTCGAAGATCGGCGCCGAATTAAGCCTGGCAGAAAAACCTACGCCCGACGCCATCGTAAAAGTCGCACGGGGCGCCGATGCCGTGCTGGTTACCTACGCCAAGATCACAGCCGACATGATCTGGCAGATGGCTCAGTGTCGCATCATCGCTCGCTTCGGAATCGGAGTGGACAATGTGGACATTGCAGCCGCAACCGATGCAGGCATTGTCGTCACCAGGGTGCCTGATTACTGCATCGATGAAGTTTCCGATCACACGCTGGCGTTGTTGCTTGCTCTGGTGCGGAAAATCCCATTTGCAAATTCAAGCGTACAGGCGGGCCGGTGGGAAATGTCTGCGACGGTTCCCATTCATCGCTTGCGGGGGAGGATTCTCGGTTTAGTGGGCTTCGGCCGGATTCCCCAGTTACTCGCCCCCAAAGCAAAGGCCTTCGGTCTCGAGGTTGTGACCTACGATCCATTTGTTCCGGCAGACATCACGGCCAGCGCAGGTGTCGAGAGCGTCGATTTCGCCACACTGTTGAAAGTCTCCGATTATGTTTCCATCCACACCCCGTTGATGCCCGACACGCAGGACCTGTTCAACGCCGATGTGTTTCGTCAAATGAAGCCAACGGCATATTTGATTAACACGGCGCGTGGCCCTATCGTCGATGAAGCGGCACTCGCGTGCGCGCTCGACGCCGGACAACTCACGGGTGCGGCGCTTGATGTTCTATCGCAAGAACCGCCGACAGGCTCACCCCTTCTTGGCCGCGACAATGTAATTCTGACACCGCATATGAGCTTCTATTCAGTAGAGTCGCTGGTCGAACTGCAGACCAAGGCGGCCGAGGAAGTTGTCCGCGTTCTGACTGGCCAGATGCCCCGCAATCCAGTTAATCCTAAGGTTACGGCATCGCGCACCGAGCGGCGTCCCACAGTATAATTGACGAAAATGAACATGTTCGTATATTTTGGGCGACAGCTGGACATCACCTCTGACGTGACATAAACTGAAAAGTCTTCGCAGAAAGCGCGCAACTCGTGCGAGGGCGTGTTTGGAATAGTGCTTCGATTCGCGTTTGCAACACACCCTCCAACCGGGAGGCTTCCGCATGGCTACGGTCCGGCAGTTAAACGTCAACGGGCGCGTCTATACGACCGACGCAGATTCCGACGCCAGCCTACTCTTCGTTTTGCGCGACCATCTCGATTTGACAGGAAGCAAGTACGGCTGCGGAGAAGGCCAGTGCGGCGCGTGCACCGTATTGATCGATGGCAAGTCTCGCCGATCCTGCATCACGCGCGTCGGCGATGTCGCCCAGAGGCAAATCACTACCATTGAGGGCCTCGCTCAAGGCGACAGACTTCATCCGGTGCAGCAGGCATTCCTGGATGAGGGCGCCATGCAATGCGCCTACTGCACCTCTGGAATGATCATGACGGCGGTTTCGTTGTTGAACGCCAGGCGCGATTCGTCCGCGGCGGAAATCGCTCGTTCGATGGAAGGCAACATCTGCCGCTGTGGAACCCAGCCACGCATTGTGTTGGCTATTCAAAGGGCAGCGAAGGCCATGAACGAGTCCAAGCAATGAGCAAGGATTTCAATTTTGAAGCTGGCCTTGAGCCGGATCGGTTTGAACTCGCTGCGCCGCCCACGTATCACTTTGATGTCGATCGGCGTGAATTCTTCAGATTCCTCGGTGCGGGCGTTTTGATTGTTTGCGTGTTGAAGGACGCGTGTGCTCTGCAGGAATCGGGCGCTGGTTTAGGGGCACAAGGACCATCACTACCGAAGGAAATCGCAGCTTGGCTACACATTGGTGAGGATGGCAACGTCACGGTTTATACCGGCAAGGTGGAGGTTGGGCAAAATATCCGGACATCGCTCACTCAGGCCGTCGCCGAAGAGTTGCACGTTCCTCTGAGCTCAATCCAGATGGTGATGGGCGATACCAAGCTTACTCCTTATGACCGCGGTACCTTTGGCAGCCGCACCACTCCCGAGATGAATTTGCAGTTGCGGAAGGTGGCGTCTGCCGCTCGAGACACTCTGATTGAGCTGGCCGCAACTCAGTGGCAGGTTGACCGCAAGCGTCTCATCGCCGCCGACGGCAAGATTACCGATTCCGAAAACAAGCGTACCGTTGAATATGCCGCGCTGGTAAAGGGTAAACAGCTCACTGAAACCTTGCCGGTCGAAGATCCGCTAATTCCGGCCGCGCAATGGACGGTGGCCGGTCAGCCATTGCCGAAGGTTGAAGGCCGCGATTTTGTGACCGGCAAGCATCGATATCCCTGCGATCAGAAACTGCCGGAGATGCTGTACGGCAAAGTTCTTCGTCCATCTTCTTTTGGTGCGAACCTTTCATCCCTCGACACGCAAGACGCAGAGAAAATCCCCGGGGTTATCGTCGTTCACGATGGGAACTTCGTCGGGGTTGCAGCGCCGACCACGGAGATTGCATCCCGCGCTATTTCGGCAATCCGTGCTGAATGGAAATCCCAGCCGCAGATTTCAAATAAGGAACTGTTCGACTATCTAAAGAAGAATTCCGCGGAAGGAGGTGGACCGCTGGATTCGCCTTTCCGCTATGAGAAGGGCTCAATAGAAAAAGCTTTGGCGTCCGCCGATCATCGCCTGCAACAGACCTACACGACGAACTACATTGCTCACGCTCCCCTGGAACCGCGGGCAGCGCTGGCACAATGGTCGGGAGACGATTTAACCGTATGGACCGGCACTCAGCGCCCCTTTGGCGTGCGCACGGAACTCGCTGCCGTGTTTCACATGCCCGAGGAACGAGTTCGTGTCCTGATGCCAGATATGGGATCTGGTTATGGTGGCAAGCACACCGGCGAAACTGCAATCGAGGCCGCACGGCTGGCGCGTGCCGCGAAACGGCCAGTCAAAATAATGTGGACCCGCGAAGAGGAATTTACCTGGGCATATTTCCGTCCTGCCGCTGTCATCGATATCAGCAGCGCGATGAACAAAGATGGCAAGATTACAGGCTGGGAGTTTCACAACTACAATTCCGGTGCAGCTGGCATTCCGACCTTTTACGACATCGAGAATCAGCGAATCCAGTTTCACCCCGCGAACTCTCCTTTGCGACAGGGCTCATACCGTGCGCTAGCTGCCACCGCGAACCACTTCGCCCGTGAGTCGTTTATGGACGAATTGGCACATACGGCAAAGATGGATCCGTTGGAGTTCCGAGTCAAGAACTTGAAGAACGAACGCCTCCGCACAGTATTTGAATCCGCCGCAAAGAAGTTCGGATGGGGACGAGCGAAAACCGGCGCGGGGCAAGGTTTCGGCATGGGCGGTGGATTCGAGAAGGGCGGCAATGTCGCCACGTTCGCCGAAGTTTCTTTCGACCGGAAATCAGGCGAGGTCAAGGTGGTTCGCCTGGTCACAGCATTCGAATGTGGCGCCATCGTTAACCCTGATGGTTTGCGCAATCAACTCGAAGGCGCCAACATCATGGCTCTGGGAGGCACGCTTTTTGAGGCGATCGAATTTGCGAACGGCCAGATCCTGAACGGACGCTTCTCGGACTATCGCCTGCCCCGGTTCAGCGATGTCCCGGTGATCGAGACGGTGATGATCGACCGGAAAGACATTCCCTCAGCCGGTGCTGGCGAGAGTTCTCTGGTGGGCGTTGCGCCTGCCATCGCCAACGCCATTTTCGACGCAAGCGGTGTACGCCTGCGCTCCCTGCCGCTGGTTCCGAATGGGTTAAGGGTAGCTTAAGGTGCGCTGGTGCCAGATGATCCACTGGCCGGATGGGGTGTCTCTGCCTGTCCGCAAAGAGATCGGGCACGTTTCAGAAAACGAGGAGCAACATCATGCGTCGTCAATGTACGGTTGTGATCGCAGCCGCGATTCTCAGTATGGTAGCGAGTCTTCTCCTGGTTGACTCCGCGCTGGCGGTTCCGCCTGGCGCCTCCGGCTATCACGTCGTGAAAACCATTCCCATCGGCGGGCCGGGCAAATGGGACTACATCGTCGTGGACACTGCCGCGCGCCGTGTGTATGTTTCGCACAGCACGCATGTGGTCGTGCTCGATGCGGACTCCGACGCCGTCGTAGGTGACATTCCCGATACGTTAGGCGTTCATGGCGTCGCACTCGCGCCCGACCTGGGCCGCGGCTTTACCAGCAACGGAAAAGCCAACACAGTGTCCATTTTCGATCTGAAAACCCTGAAACCGATCAGCACTGTCAAGTCGGGTGGCGTGAATCCGGATGCGATTTACTACGACGCGGCATCGAAACGGGTTTTCGCCTTCAATGGTCGCAGCGCCAACGCGGTCGCGATCAACGCCACAGATGGTAAAGTTGTCGGCACGATTCCCGTGGGCGGCAAGCCTGAATTTGCGGTGGGCGATGATCAAGGTCACGTCTATGTGAACGTTGAAGACAAGTCACAACTGCTGGAGATCGACGCGCAGAAGCTCTCGGTGCTTCATCGCTGGCCGCTTGCGGATTGCAAAGAGCCTTCGGGACTCGCCATCGATCAGAAGAACCGCCGTCTGTTCTCCGTCTGCGGCAACAAGAAGATGATGGTTGTGAATGCGGATACCGGCAAAGTGGTCGCGACCCCTGCAATCGGTGACGATCCGGATGCCGCCGGTTTCGATCCTGACACCCAACTGGTATTCAGCTCGAACGGCGAATCGGGAGATCTCACCGTCATCCACGAGGATTCAGCCGACAAATACACGGTGCTCGACACCGTACTAACCAAGAAATATGCTCGCACTATGGCGATAGACTTGAAGACGCACAACATTTTTCTCCCGATTGCTGAGTTCGAGTCAAAGATTCCGAAAGGTGAGGATGAGCCTCCGATGAAGCCCAACACCCTTGGGGTTCTCCTCGTCGGCAAGTAGTTCGAGTACAGTATGGACAAACGGCCGGTGGAGGATTCATGACCGCGGTCAACGTGGGAATCATCGGGACAGGATGGTGTGGAGGCATACGCGCCGAAGTCTGTGCCGCGAGCCCTTACGTGGGCGCTTTGCACTTGGCGGAAATCAAGGAGGCGCGACTCAAAGAAGTTGCGGACAAAACCAAGCCGGCCACGGTCACAACGGATTACCGAACCGTCCTCGAGAATCAGAATATCGATGCCATCATTATTTCCGCCACGCCAGAAACCACGCACTACCCTATGGCGAAGGAAAGTTTGCTGGCTGGGAAACATGTTTTTCTGGAAAAACCCATAGCCCTCGAACTCTCCGAGGCGGATGAGTTGATCGGCCTCGCCCACTCGAAGAGCTTGCTGTTCACCATTGGATATTCACAACGCTTCAATCCCAAGTTCGCTTATGTGAAGCGTTCGATCGATGACGGCACCATCGGCCAGCCCGTCAGCGCGTTAGTGAGCCGGCATATCACTCGCAATCTGGGCAATAAAATCGGTGGACGCATTAAGCTCTCTCCCGCCGCCATGGAAGCCACGCATGACATCGATTTTGTGCTTTGGTGTTTTGCTCCTCGAAGGCCCGTCCGCGTCTATGCGCAGGAGGTACGAAAGATTATGCAGCCCGCACACGGCGTGCCCGATTGCGTATGGATTATTGTCACCCTGGACGACGGATGCGCATTTACCATTGGAGCAGGCTGGGTACTTCCTCCCGCGTACCCCAATTTCTCTTCTACTTGGATCGAGATGGTCGGAACCGAAGGCGCGATTATGGTGGATGACACTCATCGTGACGTCAGCCTCAATACGATGAAGCGAGGCATCGAATTTCCCATCTCCACCATGCCCGGCGAAAAAGTGGCCCACGTGTATGCGGGGCCGATGGAAGCGGAAACCATTCATTTTCTGCAGTGTGTTGCCCTGAACCGTCAGCCTCTGGTGACACCTGAGCACGCACGAATGGTGATGCAGGTTTATCAGGCGGCAGATAAGTCGGCGGAAGAGGGACGGCCGATCGACATCCTGCCCTGCGACCTTCCATCCAAACGGCCAGTGCCACAGCAGGCCGATTCTATTAAAAGCGCCACGGCTGATCGCAGCTAAGCGATTTCTGAACCTGCCATAAAAACAATGTTGCGCCTCGATCGCACGCGCGTCCCGGAAACCAACGTCGCTTTGGAGAACCCAACCTCCCCGCCCTCTAAGACTCGCTGGCTGGTTCTTCTACTAATCAGCCTGATGTACATGATCACTTACATGGATCGCACCGGCATCTCTATAGCTGCGCCGGCCATGGCAAAAGAATTCGGGCTCAGCCAGACCGCACTGGGCATTGTATTCAGCGTCTTCTTATGGGCTTATGCTTTAGGGCAGATCCCGCTAGGATCGCTCGCAGACCGCTTAGGGCCGCGATTAGTACTGCTTATCATCGTGCCCTGCTGGTCTGTTATGACGGCGATGACCGCCATCGCCGGCGGCATCGCTTCCCTCATCGTTATACGTTTTGTCTTTGGATTGGCGGAAGCTGGCGCCTTCCCCACGGCAACACGAGCGATGCAACTCTGGTTTCCCAAAGCGGAACGCGGCATCGTTCATGGTGTCACCCATAGTTTTAGCCGGTTCGCCGTTGCCATCGTTCCCTTCATTGCGGTGAGCATCATGGTCGCATTCGGCTGGCGCTGGATTTTTTATATTTTCGGAGCCGCAGGCTTGCTGTGGTCAGTGGCATTTTATCTCCTATATCGTAACCTTCCGGAAGAACATCCCAGCGTCAACCGGGCTGAGTTAGCCGAGATTCGAGGACGCGATCCGGATGGCACAATCAAGCCCGATGATCTCCATTCACACCTTTCACCGCCATGGAGAGTCATCTTTCGCTCAGCCAACATGTGGTACATCGCAGCCGGATATTGCTGCTTCTACTACGGCACCTACTTTTTCATGACCTGGTTTCCCACCTACCTTCTTGAATACCGTCACTTGTCTTTAAAATCCGTAGGTGTATTGGCATCTCTTCCTCTGTTAGCGGGCATGGTGGGCGACATTGTGGGAGGAACTCTGACTGACAGGGTTTACAGAAAGACAGGCAAGCTCAAGTTTGCCCGCCGCATTGTGGCTGCGCCGGCCATGCTGGTCTCAGGCGCATGCCTGATTCCTGCAGCCATGACGCATTCCGCGTGGACAGCAATCCTTTGCTTGACCGCTTCACTATTTTTCTTGGAATTAGTGATCAGCCCCGCTTGGGCGGTTCCCATGGATGTCGGCGGTGAATATAGCGGCACGGTGTCGGGTGTAATGAATATGGCGGGAAGTTTGGCCGCGTCGCTGTCCCCAATTATTTTTGGAGCTCTGGTTCAGCGGGGATTCTGGGTCACTCCTTTCTTTATCACCGCGGGTGTTCTGTTGACGGGCGCGGTCGTCTGGGCATTCCTCATCGATCCAGAACGATCCGTAGTTGAGGACATGATCGGCCGCATTCCGAATCTATCGTGACTCAGTTGATCCGAGGAACGAACTCTACAGTCTGGGCTACGCAGCGCTCATCGATGCAGGTTTCCGGGCACAAACGGTCGCGACGGGCTGCAGACCTTTAGAAATTTTCTGCTTCACGGACAATCCCGGAGAAAAGCCAAAGGGGGCCTTCAAAGGATGCCCTAAATTGTAGAGAAAGATGGTGCGCCCTGAGAGATTCGAACTCCCGACCCTCTGGTTCGTAGCCAGATGCTCTATCCAACTGAGCTAAGGGCGCGATCCGGTATACGCTAGCGGAGACTTCGATTATAACGGAAACTCTATGGTTGATGAAGGCGCCGCCGACATTTCGGCATACAGGATCCACCGTAGCCGTCGATCAAGCCAATTTTGCTTTCTGGTAGTTTCAATAACTTCTGTCACTCACCATGCTTTCGGAAGTCGCCAACGTAATTCTTTCTCACCGCACGCAATTCCTACTCTGTGCCACCCAACCGTTGGCCTTGTATTTTCACGAGGTTGGAATTGGCAAACCGGGTGCAACACCTAGTTGCAGACGAAGTGGCGCGCAACGGGGCGCCCTTGAAGATAAACTTCGGCCAGAGGTTTTCTTGGACGCCCCTTGCATTACCCTTCAGCTCTGTTTCATCTGGCCGACGGCAGACCTCCCCCAAAGCTCACCGTTGGCCGGTGAACTCTCACGCCGACTTCAGCCTCTCTTGGACGTCCAGTCCCGCCTCTCTTAGCAATCCGGCAATTACCGGCTCTTTGAAGCGTGACGCGTCGAACTCCACGCGTACGATGTGCTCCCTCGGATCAAACCTCATCCGGCGGATGCCGTAAACTTCCCGCACGCTATCCAACGCGCGCATTTCCGCTTCTCCGGGGGCGGTGCCATAACGGTAGGCGACTTCCAATTGTGTCATGCAGTTGGTTCGCTCCTGCCTTTAAGATACAACAATCGGTACGTCGGAGAATGGGATAGCACGAATCCAGGTGTCGAGGATAAGAATCCAAGTGTTTATAAAGCACAGATCGCTGCTTTGGTTTGGAGAAGCTTCTCCGGACACGTGCGCATATGACGAATGATCGCTCGAAATCCGCAACACTGGTGAAGGATCCGGTTTGCGGCATGAACGTAGACAGTGACACAGCGAAGCACCGGTTCGAACGCGCAGGGAAGTCTTACTACTTTTGTTGTAGCCAGTGCGCTGAAAAATTCAAAGCCGACCCTGAAAAATATCTAGCGCAGGCTACCCGTCCAGCTTCGTCGAGTCTGGTTACCCTCGGCGTTCCCGCAGTTCGTCTCTCTGCTGCGCAGGTGACGTCGCCGTCCGTTGAGTTAGGAAAGCCTGCAGATCGAGCAAACTACGTCTGCCCGATGTGTCCTCAGGTTCGCGCGAGTAAGCCAGGACCCTGTCCCAGTTGCGGCATGGCGCTTGAGCGCGAGACTCCGCTAACCGCCATGCGCACCGAATATACATGCCCGATGCATCCGGAAATTGTTCGGCCCAACCCCGGATCATGCCCAATTTGCGGCATGGCACTTGAGCCTCGCACCGTCAGCGCAACCGAAGAAGAGAATCCGGAGTTGCGCGACATGGCCCGCCGGTTCTGGATCAGCCTGACTCTTACCGTCCCGTTGTTGGCAATCGCGATGGCTGATATGTTGCCCGGCATGCCGGTTGAACACGCTGTGCCCGCCGGCTGGCTACCCTGGATCGAGTTGCTTCTGGCGACGCCCGTTGTTCTCTGGGGAGGGTGGCCGTTTTTTCAGCGAGGCTGGGCGTCCATCGTAAATCGCTCCACCAACATGTTTACGCTCATCGCCATGGGCACCGGCGTGGCTTACGTTTTCAGCCTGATTGCCACCGTTGTTCCTGGAATATTTCCAGCGTCATTCCGTAACATGAACGGTACGCCGCCGGTTTATTTCGAAGCGGCGGCCGCGATCGTGACTCTCGTCCTTCTGGGGCAGGCGCTCGAACTCCGGGCCCGCAGCCGGACCGGCGCTGCGATCCGCGCCCTGCTTAACCTCAGCCCCAAGACTGCCCGCATTCTTCGCGATGGCACCGAGCAAGACATTCCACTGGATCAGGTAAAGCCCGGCGACCGGTTGCGGGTACGTCCGGGCGAAAAGATTCCAGTCGACGGCGTAGTTCTCGAAGGGACAAGTTCGGTTGACGAAGCCATGATCACCGGAGAGTCCATGCCGGTTGTGAAAGAGCCGGGCAGTCGAGTGATAGGTGGAACGGTCAACGCTACAGGATCATTCGTAATGCGAGCTGAGCATGTGGGCAGCGAAACCCTGTTGGCACGCATCGTTCAGATGGTTAGCCAGGCGCAGCGCAGCCGTGCCCCGATTCAGCGGTTGGCCGACCGCGTTGCCGCCTGGTTTGTTCCCACCGTGATCGCCGCCGCCGTCCTCACTTTCATTGTTTGGAGTTTAGTCGGCCCTGAACCGCGGCTAGCGCATGCGTTGGTGAATGCCGTGGCGGTGCTCATCATCGCATGTCCGTGCGCGCTCGGATTAGCCACACCGATGGCGATCATGGTCGGCACTGGTCGCGGTGCCCGGACTGGCGTCCTCATCAAGAATGCTGAAGCATTGGAAATCCTTGAAAAAGTGAACACGCTAGTGTTCGACAAAACTGGAACCCTGACCGAAGGCAAGCCCAGCGTCGAATCCGTAGTCGCGGTGTCCGGACTCGATGAAAAGGAACTAATGCGGCTGGTAGCGAGCTTAGAGCAGGGAAGCGAGCATCCTCTCGCTTCCGCAATCGTCGCGGCTGCCAAGCAGAACAATATTCCTTTGGCCAGTGCCACGAGCATTCAATCGCATACCGGAGTCGGCATTAGCGGTAAGGTGGAGGAAAAAGGTGTGTCCGCTGGAAATGAAAGGCTTTTCCAGCAACTGCGCCTACCCATAGACCCACTGAAGCAGGGGGCAGAAGAGTTGCGCCGCAACGGCCAGACGGTCATCTTCGTCGCAGTCGATGGCCGGCCTGCGGGATTAATTGGCATTGCCGATCCGGTCAAGCCATCCGCTCTGCAAGCGCTTCGTGATCTCAAAGCGGCCGGCTTGCGGATCGTCATGCTCACTGGCGACAGCCGCAGCACTGCTCAAGCCGTCGCTGCCAAACTGGGGATCGACGAATTCGAAGCGGAGGTTTTGCCGGACAAAAAGTCCGAGGTAGTGCGCCGCCTGCAAAAAGAAGGACGTATCGTCGCAATGGCTGGCGATGGCATCAACGATGCGCCCGCTCTGGCGCAGGCCGATGTAGGAATCGCTATGGGAACAGGAACCGATGTGGCCATGGAAAGCGCCGGCGTGACCTTAGTGAAAGGCGATCTGGCGGGCATTCTCCGCGCGAGAAAACTCAGCCAGGCGACCATGCGCAACATCCGCCAGAATCTTTTCTTCGCCTTCGTCTACAACTTGCTGGGTGTGCCGATCGCTGCAGGTGTGCTCTATCCACTCTTTGGCCTGTTGCTGAGTCCAATCTTTGCCGCGGCCGCCATGAGCTTCAGTTCAGTATCCGTGATCACCAATTCGCTGCGGCTGAGGAAAGTGGAGCTGTAGCGATCGGATACGCTAACCCCAAATAGTTTTCGACGTTTATAATCACGCGGATGAACGGCTCTCCTTCACGTCTCACCGCAGACCAGTCTGCGCTTCCTCCGGACTCGCAACAACCCTATCTCCGCATCCAAGGCATTAACATTTTCGTTCGAGATCAGGATCAAAGCCTGCGATTTTACTTGGACCAGTTGGGGTTCAATCTGGTCGGGGACGTCCGCTTTGGATCCGGCCAGCGCTGGGTAGCGGTCGCCCCTCCGGACGGCAGTGCCGTACTTTCTCTGATCGCACCCAAACCCGACTCCAAAGACTGCGCCCTCATCGGCCGCGCAACGCAGGTCGTTTTTGTTACCGAAGATGTTCTGGCGACGTTTCGTGAATGGAGCAAGCGCGGAGTTCGGTTTCAATACGTGCCACGCCTGAAGCGCATCAAGTACGAGCGGCCGGGAGCGACTGACCATTCGGTACCGCCGGGTGAGCAGGCGCCGCTCTGGGGCGGAGTTTTCACGCACTTCAAAGATCCCGACGGCAACTCCTTTGCGCTGGTCAGCCTTGACGAGGAGAGCCGAGCCGTCGAAACGCAGCGGCGCGTGCTCGCGGCGAAGTTGGAATCCGAACGCCGCGCAGCCCAAGAATTGGAAATCGCTAAGCAGGTGCAGACCCGGCTCTTTCCTCAATCGCTTCCGTCCTGTATGACGCTTGATTATTCCGGGATGTGCGTCCAGGCTCGCCAAGTCGGAGGAGATTATTACGATTTTCTTGATCTTGGCCAGGAACGACTTGGCCTGGTGGTCGGCGACATTTCAGGGAAGGGGATCGCAGCTGCGCTTTTAATGGCCAATTTGCAGGCGAATCTGCGCAGCCAGTGCGCGATCGCGTTAGATCAACCGCAGCGTTTTCTGCAATTGGTCAATCGCTCTTTCTACGAAAATTCGACTGATAGCGCCTACGCGACCCTGTTCTTTGCCGAATACGACAGCAGAGCCCGGCGGTTGTGCTACGTAAATTGCGGACATCTTTCCGCGCTTGTGTTGCGCGACGACGGCACTCTGGAACGACTTTGCTCAACTTGCACCGTCCTGGGACTATTTAAAGATTGGGATTGCTCAACCGCGGAATGTTCACTCTCGTGTGGAGATATATTTGCGCTTTACACCGACGGCATAACCGAATCGTTCAACCTTGCAGGCGATGAATTTGGAGAACCACGCCTGATCGATTCATTGCGACGATATCGCGAGCAGTCTTCGCTAGTAGTAGTTGCTTCGATTCTTGATGATGTCAAGAAATTCAGTCCTCGTGAGCAATCCGACGATATGACCCTGATCGTTGCTAAATGCAGGTGAGGAATTCTTGCCGGACTACTGCGTAAGGCCTATGCAGAACCGTCTTTTACGCTATGTTGCGTCCCAGCGATGTTGTAACGATCTGCTGCCAAACTGCAATTCGGTGCATACCAGTCCTCGCTCTCGTCATCCGCCAAGCCCCGTAAATAAATAATAATAAAAGCGGTTAACTGGCACGGCTCACGGAACACGAGATGGCCGCTGACCTGCTAATGTCGGTCACGCCAATAAACTCTATTACAACAATAGAGTTTGTGGCATAATTTTCAACGTTATGAAAATCTCCCAAAAAGGGTTATACGCTCTGCAAGCGATGATGATGCTGGCCCGGCATTACAACCAAGGCGCCATTCGCATTCGCGACATCGCCTACGAAGAAACGTTACCCGAAAAATTTCTGGAACTGATTCTGTTGGAGCTCAAGAACGCGCGCATGGTCGAAAGCGTGCGTGGCGCCAAGGGCGGATACCAGTTGCGTCGCGACCCGTCAGAAATCCACCTCAGCGAGATCATTCGCCTGATCGATGGACCGTTGGCGCCTTTCGGAGACGCTGATCAGTTGCGGACTTTGATCGATCGCGATGCCGAACATCGCGCGCTCTACCAAGTCTTTCTCGCCGTGCGCGATGCTGCAGCCAAGATCTTGGAGCACACCACCTTGGCCGACATCATGAATGGCGAGGCCGCGAGCGCTTCAAAATCTGGCAAGCGGCGCAAGAAAAAGGGCGAGGCGTCGAGCGTTCTGTCCATGGTGGTCCATGGGAATCCAAGCCGGGGCAAAGATGAGTAAGAATTGTATCGTTGTGGTGGGATTGCTCTTCCTCATCCTTGCGCTCCCGGGCCTTGGTCAGACAGTCGTCCGCGTAGGTGCCTTACCCAATGTCACGCACGCGCATGCCATGGTCGGTAAAGCCATTGAGGCGTTGTTTCCCGGCGCGATCGACATGAGCTACGTCGGGTCGAATCCAGCTATCACCGGCTATGTGCGCTCCAACGGGGAGGTGCTTCGAGTCGGCGCCGGTGCAGCGAGTGGTAGCGTTGCCCTGGTGGTCAGAAGCGATTCGGGGGGTCAGAAGCCGAAAGGCTTTCACCACAAGCGAGTGGCGTCGCCGCGGTTGGGTGACACGCAGGAGAGTGGGGACGTGCAGGTGATTTCGCTGACCAAGCCCGACCACCACTTTTTCACTACATTATGTTGGCCTCGTTTGTCCGTAGCAAACTCTGTGGTGTAAAGTACCCGGCTCCGCGGAGCCGGGAAAACAATAGGAGCGTCGAAACTCAATGAAACCAGGAACGAAGTGGTGGTTTATCTCTACTATATCGATCATGATGATCGTTATAATCCCATTAACTGGGCTCGTCTCGGCCCAAACCGGTGCTTCGGCATCCACTGCAACCACCGCGAAGAAGCGCACACCGGTTAGCGCAGCTGTCACCGCCAGGGAAGTCCAGGAATTGAAAGAGGCCGTGTCCGCTCAGCAGCAGCAGATCAGACAGCAAAACCAGTTGGTGGACCAGTTGAGGTCGCAGCTCCAGCAATTGCTCGACGCCACCCAGCAAGCCAACGCCGCCGCACAAAAAGCAGCAACCGGCGTCGACCAGGCTCAGAGTACTGCCCTTCAGGCCCAGCAATCTGCGACAGAAGCCAAGAGCTTGGCCGATCAGGCTTCCTCCAATGCGTCCGAGGTCAAGACAGCGCTCGCCGTCGTCGATACCAAAACCCAGGACGAAGGCAGGCAACTGAGCGCTCTCGAAGCCTTGGTCGGCCGCTTCCGCTTCAGTGGCGATGTGCGGGTCCGCGGCGAAGCTTACAACCAGAGCGGCGTTCCGGACCGCAACCGGGCGCGCATTCGCGTTCGCTTCGGACTGGACGGCCAATTGAACGAAGATTTCATCGCGGGCTTTGCGCTGGCAACCGGCAGTCTGGGCGACCCAACCTCCACCAATGAAACTCTTACCAACGTCTTCGACCGTAAGACTATCGCCCTTGATCGTGGATTCGTAACCTACAATCCCATTGCGCATCATTGGCTCTCCCTGACCGGGGGAAAGTTTGCTTACAGTTGGCAGCGGACCTCAGTGACCTTCGATCCCGACCTGAACCCGGAAGGCTTCAACGAAAAAGCTTCATTTGATTTCTCCGGACCGGTCCAGAATTTCACCGTTCAAGGCATCGAATTGCTCTACAGCGAGGCCAACGGCAAACTGGGGCTTCCGTCCCAGGACTCTTATGCTCTCGGCGGACAAGTTTCTGGCCGACTGCAATTCGGGCCTTGGACCACCACGCCCTCATTCCTGACTCTAAAGTGGAATCGTCCAGATGCGATTTTGCAGGAGAGCGCATTCGCTGTGGCTGCGACTACTACAGGCTTCCAACCAGCCACGCCGAAAGGCGGGCCCACCCCATCCCCAATTACCGGGATCCCAATACCGGGCGAAGGACAGGGCTGCACCAAGGGCTTAAGCTTTTCCACTTTTCCACCCTGCGTGTTCGCGCCGGACGGCATGACCAACGCTACTTACGTGGATTCCGCGGGCCTGGCCCACTTCTATTCCGGATATAACTACGCGGATTTCATCCTGAACAACCAGATCCAGACTGGCTTAACACGTTTACCGGTGAATCTGCTGCTTGAGTTCCTGGATAACCTCGATGCGGAAGCACATCCTCTCGACACGAAGGGTAACGTCATCCGCAAGCTGGGAAGTCAGAACAAAGAATACGGGTTTGACTTCAGCGTGGGTCAGGTGAAAAACAGAAACGATTTGCAACTCGGCTATGCCTGGTATCGTGAAGAGCAGGACGCAGCCATTGCATCGTTCGTCGAAAGCGATCAGAGGGCTCCGACCAACGTTCTACAAAACCGCGTTTACGCCTTGTGGAAGCTGCGTGCCAACGCTCTTGCCAGTTTCACCTGGTGGCGTGGACGCGCTCTGAACACCAATCTGGAAAACAACGTTGCCTTGTTCAATAACTACAGTAGCGTCGCCACAATCACCAAAGCCGGACAGCGGGAACCGTATTTAAACCGCCTGCAGTTCGACTTGATCTACACGTTCTAAGTGGGCGGCCTGCACTTGGATGGATTGATCTTAGGGCAAAGACGCTCCGCCCTGGGGCCATCGGTCAGTCAAGGCTTTCGAGCCTTGGCTGGCCGATTGGTTGACCTGTGAATGTCGATCGATTATACGGACACGCTCCAGACAGCGCTTGCTGTCTGGAGGCCGGAACTTGCTAGAACGGGATATCTTCGTCGCTGATGGGAGTCGCGGCTGGTGTGTGTTCTGGGTCTGACGCGCGCTGATCGAAATTGTTTCCGCCGGCGGCGGCGCCCCGAGAGCGTCCGCCAGAATCATCCCCACCGCCCTCGCCGCGTCCGCTCAGCAGAACCAGGTCATTGGCGATGATTTCAGTTTTGTACTTCTTCTGGCCGGTTTCTTTATCGTCCCAGGAGCTTGTGCGCAGGCTGCCTTCGATGAAGCACTTGCCACCCTTTTTCAGATACTCCCCAACGATCTCAGCCAAGCGTTGAAAGGCCACGATGTTGTGCCACTCAGTGCGGTCTTGCCATTGGCCGTCTTTATCCTTGAAACGTTCGTTGGTAGCAATCGAAAACTTGGCGACCGGCATGCCTCCTTGGGTGTATTTCACTTCAGGGTCCTTGCCCAGATTTCCGATAAGGATGACTTTGTTGACGCTTTTTCCTGCCATGAATGCTGCTCCTTCCGCCCCTGGCCGAGCGCGCACACGGACTACGAAATTTGGGACTGAAAGGCCAATATATCAGAAACCAGCGAGCCTTTGACCTCGGAGGTGGAAGAAGTCGGAAAGGCCGGGCCGAAATGGGTCTCAAGCCGTCCGGAAATGCAGGCGTCATGGGCTGGGATAGAGCTTCGTGACACGTTTCGTGACAATCCTTGATCTCAAGAGTACACTCTTCCGATGACCAGAGCAGAACTGGACGACAAAGAGTGGGCGGACAAGATGACTTCGCTCACGGTCGTACAAATCGAGGAGCGCTTCCGCGAACTCTTCCATCGGGAGATGTCGCTAAAGGAGCGCAACGTGTTTCTCCTGCCAGATAGCGATAAGCCCTAAGATCCGCCCACAGGTGTTGTTCCAGGATTTCATTTCAAGCTTCGGACGTAATTTCGGCTGCCTGTTGTCTTTTGGTGTGCATGAAACTCTCATACCTTGCGGTATAATCTGTGCCATGCCTGCTGAAGCGGACTCGTTGAAACCCGCCGGAATGGTGCCCGACGAACTCAAGTTCGAGCCCAAATCGAAAGGGCTGTTGACGCCTCGAAAGAAGAAACCAAAGGAGTTGGCGGTCATTACCGAGTGCTGCACCGGGTGCGCCGGTTCTCCAGCCTGCGTGGAATATTGCCCCGTGGAAGATTGCATGTTTTGGGTTCCCGATGAAGACCATCCGCCGTTCGGCAGAATCCAAATCGATCCGATCCTTTGTATCGGATGCAAGAAGTGCATCAGCAAGGGGCCGGATGGATGTTTTCTGGACGGCTGTCCGTGGGATGCGATTGTGATGGTGGATACCGTCGAAGTCGAAAAAGAAGTCGGCGTGATGCCCATCTAACTGTCAGCTCTCAGTCAACCCTTAACCTTTGGCTTGGTGCTTCAGTTCTAATAGATCCCATTTGTTGCCGTATAGGTCTTCGAAGACTGCGACTGTGCCGTAGGCTTCATGCCGTGGTTCCTCTCTGAACTTCACGCCCCGCGCGAGCATTTCACGGTAGTCGCGCCAGAAATCGTCAGTGTGCAGAAATAAAAAGACACGTCCGCCGGTTTGATTGCCAATGCGGCTCTCCTCTTCAGGCGTTGACGCTCGGGCGAGAAGCAAGTTGGTGCCGCCGGAGCCCGGCGGACTGACGAGTACCCAGCGCTTGTCGTTTCCCAAGCGATCTTTGGAGAGGCTATCCTCGATCACGACGAAGCCGAGCGACTGAGTGAAGAAAGTCAATGCTTCGTCATAATCCCGAACGACCAGAGCCATGTGTCCCAGGATCTGCGGCATAATTTGTTCTGTCTTGTTGAAAGCTAAATCCCAGGCAGGAGACTAACGAACCGTTCTCTCCCGAATCGCTTTTTCTGTTTCTATGGCCTGCTTGCGCACATGATCGGGGATGTCAGGCAATTCCCGTTCATATAGCAAAACTGCGGCGATGTCTTCTGCCTGGCCTACCAGGTAAAGCGCGCGCAGTGCTTCCCACACCTGTTCCGTTCCCGGATCGATGGTTGCAATCTCAGCGTCGGCTTTAATCGTCTCTCCCGTTTGTGCTGATAGGTTGCGGAGACGACCGCCAATCGGGGAGCGAATCTCCGTAGTCCGTGTGCCTTCCTGCAATTTGGCTACGATTCCTCCTTGACGAATAGCGGTGCCTACGGCGCTGGTGTCGATCAGTTTTCCAGCATGCGGGGCAGTGACTGTCGCCGGCTGCAGAAGTTCGATGATTTGAGGTCTTCCAGTTGCGTCAGCGAAGCGAACAAGCGAAAGCGCCGCGTTTCCCCGTACCATGAGCGAAGAGTCCGTGAGCATTTTGAGCAGAGCTTCATGGAATCCGGTGCCGGATGTGTCTTGGCCCATCACCCATGCGTCGGTGTTGCGGACCTCATCGACTGGAGCTGAGGCCAAGCGAATAACTTGCGGATACCACCGTGTGACGGTCGGATCGTGTCGAGTCATGCGCTCGCCAATTTGTACGAGGGCGTGCTGCATATGCCGGGGATGCTTTTCGTCTTGCAGATACTCAGCAAGTTGCTTGTCCGACAACTGACGGCCGAACCACGTGTTCCACCAGAACAGGAACGGCATTAGAACGATCAGCCACGCAGTGAGGAAAAAAAGTAGCCGGTTACGCGTGGACATGCGCGGCTTGGCGCGCTTGCTTGCATCTGTCGAAGTTTGCGGAATGGCATCAGGGGAGACGGGCATGGGATGACGAAAATATAGCAAAAGCCGAGGCTGCTTCAATGTCAGAAGTCTGCGGCCTTTAAGGTTCTTGGATTATTCCACCACATCTGCATCGAGCACGCGATCCTGTTCCAGATAGTGCGAGACCGCATATTGGGCCAGGAGCGGCGTCTGCAGCCGGATTTCAGCGCCGATCCACTCTCCTTTGTTGTGCGGTGCGTTAAGCGGATGATTGCAACGTCCGCCGCTACCGAACTGAGGACCGAAATCCGCGCTCTGGATCTGATCGAATTGCTGAATGCCGCGCCAAGCCTCGTCGCCCACGGTCCCCGAAACATCAATCTTTAGCCGCACGACAGACATGTCAACAATATTTCACCACAGGAGTCACAGAGGCAATAATACGCAAAGAATTTCTCGGTGACTCTGTGGTGATATTTTTCATGCAGCAAACAGATGATAAAGCATGAAGTACACGATCACGCCGGTGACCGAGACATACATCCACAGCGGATACGTCCAGCGCGCGATGGCGCGATGGCGGTCGAAACGTTCTCGCAAGGCGCGGCTGAGTGTGATGATTATCATTGGCACAATTACCGCGGCCAGAATCGTATGCGAAATCAGAATACTGAAGTACACCGGCCGCGACCAGCCTTGCCCCTGGAAATGCACCGATCCGACATGCCAGTGATAGTACAAATAGCAAGCGAGAAAAATACTGGACGAACCCAGCGCCGCGATCATCACGGCGCGATGCGCGGCCATCTGTCCGCGCTTAATAAAACTGCGTCCCACCAGTAGCAGTACGGCACTGGTTCCGTTCAAACTGGCATCGATCACCGGGAAAATAGCGTATTGTGGCGGAACTTGCATCATGCAGCCGGCCTTGTGGTACGGCGGTTCACTCTGAAAAAACACAGCCCAAACATGAGAATCGAGAACAGCGCCAGCGCTGCGATCGACGCGGGTAGCGGCAATACGGTCGGGCTTTCGGGGTACAGCAGGTTGCGCAAGGCCTCGACGCCGTACGTCAACGGGTTTAGCCGCATCACCAACCGCAGCCAACCCGAGGCTCCCGACAGCGGGAACAGCGCACCGGAGAGCAACCAGAGCGGGATCAGAAAAAGATTGATGATGGCGTGGAAAGCCTGCGTTGAATCCATTGGCCAGGCGATGGCAAATCCCAGAGAGGTAAGCGCGAACGAAACCAGGAACACTACAAATACAACCAGAAGAAAATCGATGAGTCCCATGTGCACGCCAACAAAGGGGGCGAAGGCCAGAAAAATGAGGCCTTGAACCGCAGCTAAAGTTGTTCCGCCCAGGACCTTGCCGAGCACGATGGCAGAGCGGGGAACGGGCGCGACCATAACCGACAACAGAAATCCCTCCTTCCGATCCTCGATCAGCGACATCATCGCAAAGATCGATGTGAACAGGACGATCATAATGAGTGCGCCGGGATAGAAGTAGTCCAAATAGTGTTGCTGTCCCGGCGCGTTGCCTGATCGGAACGAGGTGCCGAAACCGGAGCCGATGACCAGCCAGAATAATAACGGCGAAGCGATGACTCCGACGACGCGCGAGCGCTGCCGGTAGAAGCGTACGATTTCGCGCCACCAAAGCGTGAAGGCGGGAAGCATCACTCCGCTGGAGATTGGCGCGGCTTGGGCTGGTAAGGCTCTGCTCTGTGTGACCACTTCAACTCGTTTTCTGCGCCATGGGCGCTGTTGCTGGTAGCGCTGGCATCGGCCCTTACTCATAGGGGCGAGACGTCCCCACGACGGCCGCCGGGACGGCGGCGCTACTTTGGTTCTTCTGCGCCTTCCGTCCAGAAGCGGTGGCCGGTGCGGTGGATGAACACATCTTCCAACGTTGGCTTACTTACGGAGATCGCTTCAATCTCACCCGGGAAAGCCTCGACTACATCAGTAATAAAACGATGCCCGTTTTCGCGTTCGATGCGAACCTGTCCGTGAAGAATTTTTGCGTCGAGATGGAAGCGTTCGCGAATTCTTTCTGCGAGCGACTCGGGATTTTTCGCGTCAAGTAGAATCACGTCTCCACCGATTTCGTGCTTGAGATCATTGGGCGTGCCCAACGCCACGACTTTTCCTTCATTTAGAATGGCGAGCCGATCGCAGCGTTCGGCTTCTTCCATAAGATGAGTGGTGACGATCACGGTCACTCGTTCTTCATCTCGAAGAATCGCAAGATACTGCCAGAGATCACGCCGGGCGCCGGGATCGAGCCCGGTCGTAGGCTCGTCCAGCAACAGCACTGACGGATGATGGAGCAGACCCTTGGCTAGTTCCAGTCGCCGTTGCATTCCACCGGAGAAGGTTTCTGCCTTTTCGTTGGCCCGATCCGCGAGGCCAACCCGGCCGAGCATTTCTGCAATACGCGATTTCAGTGACGCTCCGTGCAAACCGTAGAGGTGCCCCTGATGCCAGAGGTTTTCCGCCGCGGTGAGCTTCACGTCGATGCTTTGCGCCTGGAAGACAACTCCGATCTGGCGGCGCAGATTGTTGGCATCCCGAGCGACGTCGAATCCCATGATCGTGGCATGTCCGTCTACTGGAATCATCAGAGTCGAGAGGATGCGAAACAGCGTTGTTTTTCCGCTGCCATTCGGCCCCAGTAGTCCGAAGAGTTCGGCGGGTCTTACATCGAAAGACACACCGTTCAGTGCCGTGCGCTCGCCATACCGATGCACCACATCCTGCACCGAAATCACAGCGGGCTCCACAGCGAGAGCGGTTTCAGAGTCGGCTACAGCAAATGGGGTTTTTGAAGCCACAGCCTATTCTACGATGAGTAGCGGTTCAACGGGGTTACGCAGCTACCGGTTTTCGGGTTCGGCTGGGGACTGGTTCCTCAAATGACACGGGCACATTCCGCCACACCTGAATGGCGAGAATGACGGCGGTCGCCAGAAGCAGCGCTCCAACCGCGACGTGGGCCACGGTCGAGATCACCATCGGGAGTTCGGGCTGAACTGCATCGCGGCCCCAGGCCACGCGCGTCAGAAACGCTGCGAAGCCAAGACAAAGTTGCGCGATCATCAGTGACACAAGAAGGATCGCGGGCCGACGGACCGCCTCGATCTTCGAGAATTGCCACAAGGCACGAATCGCGGTCCAAGTCAGCACGAAAGCTACGACGGCGGCGTTGACCACGTGCGGCCACCAACTCATGCCGTGGTGGCGAAACATTGCCCCCAGTATCAGTTGAACGTAAAGGACGAAGATCGACAGCAACGTGAGCGTGACCAAGCTAGGACGTCGGCTGTCGAATTCGATCTGCGGAACTTCCTCTACCCATCGGCGTCCGGTGAACACCGCAATAGCAACCGCGATGCAAAAGAATGTCTGCCCCACTGCGGCGTGGGCGGAGGAGACCCATGGGGGCTGGAATAACAGAACCGTGAGCCCACCCAGAATTGCTTGCGTAAGGATAGTGCCGAGCGCTGCAATGCCCAGCCATTTCATCCAACGGCGACGGTCTGCAAACCACGTCCATGCGGCAATAGAAATCGTGAGTATCACGATGGATCCGGCGATGGCGCGGTGGGTCCACTCGAACTTGATTCCCCCGTGCAATGGTGGAACGCTGAAGGATCCGAAAGAGGTGGGCCAGTCGGGGATGGAGAGGCCCGCGTCGTTGCTGGTAACAAGCGCACCGGCAACGATCAGAACAAAAGTCGCGCACGCAGTGAAGACAGCGAAGTTATGGTGCGCGCGATTGTAAGGTGCAGGGAGAGACTTCAGATCTACCTCCAAACTTATTCCTTGTAGCGCCGGCATCTCGCCGTTTGTCCCCGAGGGCGTTCCGCACTCGACAGCCGTCGAGACAGCGGCGCTACCACTGCCGAGCTTCGCTCGGCTGGACGGGTCGAAGACCCGTCCCCACAAATTCAAATAAGGACGGAGGAGAGGCCTGTCCTTATTTGAACACAGCTATTGAGCTTTGAACGTTTGGTCTACCGTCTTGCTATCCTTCGCAGCTAGCGTGACCTTTTGAGTTTGTTCTCCAAGTTTCTCCTGGACGAATGCGATGGTGTAATCGCCCGGTGGCAGGCCCTTGAGTTCGTATTTACCATCCGGGCCGGTGACTGCATAGAACGGGGTTTTTACCACATTGATGTACATCCTCATCCATGGATGCTGGTTGCACTTCACTGGTAACATGATTTCTTCGCGGGCGAAGCTCTTTTCGAGCGGAGCGGCTGCCGGGGGTTGAGACTCATTCCATTCGCGATTGGCTTGCGGCGTTGGATGAATGTTGTGCGTCGTCTGGTCGTCATTCTTGATCTCTATGTTCTGACCTGCCATGGCGCCCAACACGTGAGGATGGTATTGGCATCCCTTCTGGTCAATGCTCACCGAGTCCTTCGGAACGTCAAAAGCGCGGTCTCCCAGGCCATCTTTCACATACACGAAAACGTTGGCTACTTTGCCGCCATCGACAACGATGGTCTCAGCGGTATTGGTGCCCTTGCAGGCGGCATCCTGACTCATATCAATTTTGGAGGGCTTGGGGGCTGTGCCGTCGAACTTCACGGTTCCGCTGACAGAAGCTGCGGTGCTGGGATCGATGGGAGTGGCTGCCGGCGCGGGTTGGGCCGCAGACGAGGGTGCGGAGGACGGAGCTTCGTTAGTCTCCTGCTTTTTGCTGCAACCTACGAGCAGCCAGAGGCCGAGCAGGCAGAGCATGCCAAACATTGCTACCGATGTTTTCGTTTTCATTATGTCGCCCTTTCGTGAAGAGTTGAATGCGATTTGAAAGTTGAATTCAGGCTTACCTATTATCCCGAAATACTGCCCGGTTGCGCAGGCGGGACACCTCGCGACAGCCGCCGGGACGGCGGCGCTACAAAACTTATTATTCTACCGCGAACCTCCGATGCTTGCCCGTTGCGAGGGCGTGGCAGCCTGCTTAGATTTCGCCGGGGTCTGGGTAGAGGCGCTGGTTCGTCCCATTGATGCGGCCACGCGTCTTTGCTCTTCCGGTGTTAGCTGAAAAATGTAATCCACCAGAAGTTTGGAATGATCTTTCTCATAGCCCTGGAACGAACTTGGAGTTGGACCGGCAAAGACCCAATGATTATTTTCACGCCGGAACAGTCCCGATGGCATGGACGTGCCTGGGCTGATTGCTTGTGGATCAAGCACCCAGCGCTCCGCCCAGTCCGGTTTCAGCCGCTCCTTGGCAAGCAGGAAGTTGGGCGCGGTGGCAATCTTGTCATGCGCGGGGTCGCCGGTCGCATGGCATTTCAGGCACGGTGCCGCTGTGCTCGAGAACAGGCTGCGAGCCATGTCGCTTTCCTTTGCCGTCAGCACCGGAACCTGCTCCGGAATGTAAGGCATGGGTTGCTGCGACAAAGCCTGGAAGAATCGCACCAGTTTGCGCAGTTCATTATCCGAGAAGGAGAATGTGGGCATGCGCACTTTCAGGTACGGACGCACGCCATTCCTGTTCGTGTCGGTTTCGTTCAACGCGGGATTAGACAGGAAACGGCGCAGCCATTCAGGATCAACGCGTGCGCCTTCGGTCAGGAGTTTCGGTGGTAATTGCTCTTGATTTTCCCGGTACTGGGGCAGGCCCATAAGAATGGTCTTCTGCCCGGGGATGAACTGGTGGCATCCCATGCAGTTGTATTTCTTAACCACCCACCAGCCTTCCTGAATGTCGCGGCGGGAATCGCCGGGCCGGTATTGATAATCGGAGGGCAGGGAACTCTCTTCGCTTCCCAGCAAGAATGTTGTGAGGGCACGAATCTGCTCCGAAGTCAGGTGCACATTGGGCATGCGCAGGGCTTCGGTTTCAGACTTGATTTTTCCCTGATCGTAAATATTGGGCTCGGCAAGTTTGTGTTCGAAGAAACCTTTGTGGTCGTACCAGGATTCTTTTGCTGGGCCCTCGGGAAGTCGCGCCAAATCTTCTGGGTTTGTGATCGGCTCAGCGTGCTTGCCGCCGCGTTGAGCGACTTCGGTGAAAAGAGCAAAGTCAAGCCGCTCGATGGGCTTGCTGCCTTCAAAGGTTAGTTCGGTGCCGATGCGGCCTTCGTCCTCCATGCCGGAAATCTCGTGGCAACCCGCGCAGCCGTAATGACGAATCCACCTCTTACCCTCATCTTTCAACTTAGGATCATCCATGAAGGACGCATCGGCGTAGGACGATGGCTCTTGCTTTTTCTGCGTCGTTAGATAGGATGCAATATCCTGCGCGTCTTCCGGTGACAAGCGGAGGCTAGGCATTACAGTCATATTCTGCACCTGCAACTCGTGACCGTCGTTCGGGCATTGGCTGTGCTGCAAGTCGAACTGATAAGGCAAGCCCTTCTTGGCGTAGTCTTCCGGACCAATATCTTTCTTTTCGTATGGGCAATACGGGCGGGTGCGTTGACGCGCATTGTGTATCCAGCGCACCAGGTAATCGTAATTATCCTTTTCGCCTACGCGAGTCAGATTCGCAGCAAAGGTTCCGCCCTGCATCTGATCGCCTTCGCCCATCGAATGGCAAGCCATGCATCCCCGCGTCTCGAATAGCTCTTTGCCATGCTCGGCGTTTCCAGGCTTTTGCTTTGGCAACGGATCGGTGAATGCCGACTGCCACAGGTAGGCGGAAATCGCCTGAATCTGATGATCGTTCAGGCGGAAGTTCGGCATCTTGGTCGTGGGACGGAAGTCCGTGGGCTTTTTCAGCCACACCGGAATCCAATTCTTGTTCAGCTTGAGCCGGACGTCTTTCAGGTTCGGCCCTACCTTCTTCATGTCCTGCATCAAGCTGTGCGCTTGAAAATCGAGTTGCTGAATGTGGCCGTCGGCTTTGCTGTTGGCAACCTTGAGGGCAATGGCATTGTCGTTCAGGCGGTTGGCTTCCTCATTGCTCTGGGCGGCGTCGGCCTGCTTCATCATATCGGCCGATTGCTTGAGGTTGTCTTTCTCCTGCTGCTCGAGTTGCTTGATCTGCTGGCTGACGTTATTCAGGTCCTCAGGTTCTTTGTCGTATCCCTCATAGCGATGGCAACCCATGCAGCCACGTTGCCGGAACAAATCCTTGCCTTCGCTGATCGTCCATCCCACGTCGCCACTGACCAGAACCATGTCCGCTGAGTGGCATGTCTGACATCCAGCTTCGACATTCTGCTTGGGGAAGAGCGGCCATAGCCAGTGCTCATAATTACCGTGGGCTTTTTCGATGCTAGTCGTGGCGCGGCCATTGCCTTGATGACAAGGCGAGCAGCCGAACTTATCGGGATCGTGAGTCTTCAACAGGCCCGGTTCCGGATGGCTGACGAATGCTTGCGCATATTCGTCCGGCTTCTTCTCGCCCTTCGCTTCCATGATAGCGGGCGTGAGTTTTAACGGCTCACGAATTCCCATGTGGCAGGATTCGCAGCGGTCAACGATATTCGCCTCTGCCACGTTGATCTGCACAATCTTCGGATCCCACTCGTTCGTCTTCTTCTGCAGGCCCTCGATTTGAGCGGGCGTGAGATCCACCATATGTTCGGAAACGTAAGCGGACATTGCGGTGCTGGCGGCAGTTACCGGCTTGAGTACGTCGCCAAGTTCCGCGTTCAGTTTGGTACGCTCGTCTTTGAGTTGGTTGTACTTCTCTTCAAGTTGATGGAAGTCGTATTTTTCCTTGTGTCCGTCGGGGAACTCTACAGACCAAAGTTTTTTCTTGTACTCGTCAAGTTCGGTTTTCTTGCTTTGTTTGCCTGAGGAACTGGTCTCGGTCTCGATCTGGTAGGTCAGCGCGTTGGCGTAGGCCCGCTTGTCGGTGAAAACATTCTGCACCGCCAGGATTTGTGCGCTGAGATCGGTGATGTGTTTCTGAAGCTCGTCCCTGCGGGGCCTGGCGGCTGCGTCTGCCTGCTTGTAGGCCTGCTCTAACTGTTGGTATTCGGGGTTGTTCTCTACGCTCTTTACAGATTTGTCGGACGCCGGTTCGGTCTTGTTCAGCACGGCGGTGTAGCGCTGCTTCCATTCGTTCTGGAAAGCTTTCCACGGGCGCTGGCCGTAGGCTTCGTCCCAGAGGGCCCAGAACAGCGTCGCCATGAGCAGGACCATCGAGACGACGTAATAGAGCGCGTACGACTTTGTTACTACTGGATCTTGCTCCGGGATCGGTTGTTCGGGCACCAAAATCCTCCATCAGGCATTGCACAAATAGCGAAATCAGATTGTCATTCCGAGCGAAACGAGGGATCTGTAGTTCTTCCGGCAAGCATACTGCAGACTCCTCGCTTCGCTCGGAATGACAACTTTTCTTTCATTTCACACGTTGAACCACGGCGTTATCCACACATATTTGATATTGAATGCGAGCCTCAGTAGCATCTTCAATGGCAGCGCCAGCATCGTGAGCCAGAAAAACATCATGATGGAATATTGCAGCAAGCTCATGCGCTGATAATCCTTTGGGTTGTAGCGTCGAAACAGCGCGTGCACCAGAAACCCGCCTGCCAAGTAGAAGCCTCCAACTACAATCGCGCCGAAGATTGCTTTGCCTAAATTCGAAGCGATCCCGAAAAGATCGGGCAAGTCGCGGTTCACCTCGTAGATAAGCCGATTGTGATCCCAGGTTTGTCCCGGCCAAAACCACTGCCAACCAGGTCCGCGAATGAATGTGCCGATAATTATCATCGCCACCCAGAGAATCACGAAGCCAAACAGGAACGTGCCAATGGCAAACTTGCGCTGCTTCCAGGTGTAGTAGCCGCTGCCCATCGGGTTCGTGTCAATGTATGGGATCACCATGAGGCCGATGATGATCAGCGTTGGCATGACGACGCCGGCGATCCACGGGTCGAAGTACACCAGCATTTCCTGCAGCCCGAGAAAATACCAGGGCGCCTTCGCGGGATTCATCGTCAAGTTGGGATTCGACGGTTCCTCAAGCGGCGCGCTCAGCGTGATCGACCAGATCATCAAAATAATCGTGACAATAATGGCGGCGAGAAATTCAATGCGCAGGAGAAACGGCCAGACGTGGATTTCTTTTTGCCAGCCGGGACGGAAGGGCCACGTCTTGCGATGATGAGTCTTCGCCATCGCGGGATTGGTTTCGAGTTCGCCGATCAGTTCATCGTTGGCTTTGGCTTGCTTCCATGCCAGATAAATGTAGAAAACCAAAAGCGGGATCAAGCCGACGATGGGTACGTTGTCGGGCGCGGAACAGATCTCCCAAAGTTGTCGCCAATCCATAAAGTAACTCCTGAACCAGGAGACATTGCAAAGCAATGTCTCTACCACACTACGCGTTCACTGTAGAAACGTAGCTTGCTACGTCTCGTCTCGGCTTCGCCTACGCGCTACGGCGCGGCTTGTCGGCTTCCGCCGTCAGCATCACCGGGGCCGGGCCGGAGATGCCGCCGTCTTTTCTTACCCGCCAGAAATGCACGATCATCAGAACCGAAGCCACGATCGGAATGCCGATGCAATGCCAGATGTAGGAGCGAAGCAAAGCATTCGCGTCCACGATCGATCCGCCCAGTAAACCAAAACGAACGTCGTTATACGGCGTCATCCCAAGCATCTTGCCGAACGGGCCTTCGTGGCCCAGCAAGGGCGTGGCGCGAGCCATGTTCGTTCCCACCGTGACTGCCCAGAATCCCAGTTGATCGTCAGGAAGCAGGTAGCCGGTGAACGAGAGCAGTAGGGTGAAGACCAGCAGGAGCACGCCGATGTTCCAGTTAAACTCCCGCGGCTTCTTGTATGAGCCGGTAAGGAACACCCGGAACATATGCAGCCAGACCGCGATCACCATCAAGTGAGCCGCCCAGCGATGCATGTTGCGCAGCAGTTTGCCGAAGGGAACATCGTGCTCGAGATATAGAACGTCGCGGAAGGCCTGCACTTTACTGGGATGGTAATAGAACATCAGCAGCACGCCGGTGAAAGTCAGGACGATGAATAAATAAAACGTGATTCCGCCCATGCCCCAGGTATAGCTGTAGCGCACCGCGTCCCGATTGATCTTGGCCGGGTGCAGGTGCAGGAAGACATTTGACAACACGCCCAGTGCGCGATTGCGCGGTGTATCGTCATGTTTGTGACGGAAGATCGAAGTATAGACCTGAGTCTTGGTGGGATCTTTCAGGCCTTCGATCTGCTCCTTGGCTTTCGCCGGCATGTCGGTCTTGAGCGACTGAACGTCTTCTTTGACGCCAGCTTTCACGCGCTCCAGCAGGCCTACGCGATTGCCGTTCTTGCCCTTTCCATTTTCTTCAGGCATTGGTTCCTCTTATCATGCTGCTCGAAACTACAGACACGGGCGAAACCGCCCGCGCCACACAACCTAACTACGCGCGCAAGAAAGCTCCGGGATCGTTGAACTGGCTCGGCTGGCCTTTGGGCCATTGGTACAGCTTTGAAACATCTACCAGAATCTGGCCGTCAGGGGCGATGTCCACCTTTGCTCGATCCATCGGCCGTGGTGCCGGGCCCTCGAAATTGACTCCTTCACTGTCATAGCCGCTGCCGTGACAAGGACATTTGAACTTGTTCTCACTGGGCTTCCAGTCCGGCGTACAGCCCAGATGAGTGCAGCGGGCGTAGATTACGAAGATGCGATCGGGCGTTCGGTCCACCCAGATGCGGTACTTCTGTTGAAACTTCGTGTCCACTCCCAAACCATATTCCTCGGGATATCCGATCTTGAAGCTGGTCGCGGGCTCGAACAAGGTGCGTGGAAGAAAAAAACGGAAAAATGCCAGCAGCCAGGCCAATAGAAATGCGACGACCGCGCTCCACACTAGTCGCCGGCGCTGCTGATTGACCTCACTATCTTCCGGGCCGATCGATGCAACCCCTCCGGCGGCAGCGGCTCTGGAGGTTCCGACCGCTGGCGTTCCCACGTAGCTCGTGGATTCGCCGCTGCGGGCTACGGAAGCGGCGGCCGAAGGAGGCGCGGCTTTGGCTGCGGCAGCCCGAGGAGCAGGAGGCGTTGGTGCCGCCGTTGCTGCGGCTACCGGAGCCGTGGCGGGAGCAACTGGCTCTCCGAGCAGGGCAGCGACTTCGGAATCGTTGAGAGCCGGCAAACCCTTGCGTCCACGCCGCGCTTGTTCCGCGGCGATGGTCGACTTACTCCACTTTCTTCCCTCCGCAACCCACTTGGCGACCTCCGCGCTAATGGGCGCGCCAGAGACGACCGCAGGCGATGCGGCTGTGACGGCAGCCGGAGTTGATGCGGCAGGAGCGGCGACCGACTCAACGGGTTCTCCGAGCAGAGCGGCAATCTCGACATCGTTGAGAGCCGGCAAACCCTTGCGTCCACGCCGCGCTTGTTCTGCCGCGATGGTCGACTTGCTCCACTTCCTTCCCTCTGCAACCCACTTGGCGACATCTTCACTAAGGCCGGCTGTCGGCTTTGTTGCGGCGACCGTTGTCACAGGCGACGAAGATACAGCGGCCGGAGGCGTGGAACTAACGACGGGCGCTGAACCCCCATCTCCACTTTCCCAAGACATCGGCTGGCCAGCTTTCAGTGCTTCGATATCGGCATCAGTAAGCAGTGGCAGGCCTTTGCGCTGGCGGTAGGCCTGTTCCATTCCGATTACCGAATTATTGAGCGCCTTCCGCGGCCACGCCGGAAGATGCCCCAGAACCCCACCTTTGGCGGATTCGTCTGCCATCCTACCTCACCCCTTATGTCTGTGCTTGGCTCGCGTTTATTTTAACTTCTCCAATGTCAGTCTGCAGCGGCAGCGAGCGATTCTGCCCCGCGCTCTCTACCTAAATCAACTCCAATCGCGGTCCCCACCAAGTCAGCCAATGCCGCGATGAAGGTTGGAGAATCGTTCAATCCCGAAGTCATCTCGAACTTTCTGATCCCGAGCTTAGCGGCTTCCGCGCGAGCCTCGTGATCGATCTCTCCCAGTGTCTCCACATGATCCGAGACAAAGGAAATCGGCACGATGCAAACCTCGCGATCTTTTTCCCCAGCGAGTTCGCGCAATGCCGTGTGCAGAGACGGCTGCAGCCACTTGCTGGCGCCAACTTTACTCTGATAACACAGCCGGTAGGAATTGGGCCAAGCCCCGCGCTGCATCACGAGTTCAACTGTCGCTTCGATCTGGCGCTGATACGGGTCTCCCTTTTCGATCACTGCGACCGGGACGCTGTGCGCGCTGAAAACGATCTCGGGGCGCCGGGGGTCGGAGAATCGTGCCAGTGCTTCGTCTATCTTTTCGACCAGCGCCTGCAAGTAAAGTTCGTGACGATAGAAGGGCTCGACGCTATGCACTGGAACGTCTTCCCGAAACAGCCGCCGCCACTCGTTAAGGCTGCTGCCAGTCGTCGTGCTGGAATAATGCGGATAGAGAGGTAGCAGCACAACCTCGTCGCATTGCGCCGCCCGTAGTTGTTCGATCGCCTGCGCAGTGAACGGATGCCAGTACCGCATCGCGACAAAGCAACGCGCGTTCAGGCCAGCTCCCGCCAGCTTGAACTGCAATGCCCGAGCCTGCTGCTCGGTGAAGCGGCGAATGGGCGACCCTCCACCGATGGTTTCGTAATGATGCTGAACTTTTCTAGCGCGTGTGCTGGAAATCAGCTTGGCTAGTGGTTTTCGGCCGATGCGGGCGAATGGGAAGTCAATGATGTCGGGGTCACAAAACAGATTGAAAAGAAATGGCTCGATCGCTTCCAGCGTGTCAGGTCCGCCAAGCTGGAAGAGCACCACACCTATACGCCGTGTTGGGTAAGCCATTCCCCCGGGTTCCTTGGTGAAAAAGGATGTTACTCAATCCGCGCCGGGGAGTCAACGCGGAACCCGCAACGGTTAGCTGTTTTTTAACGTGAAGGACGATGTATTGCGATCTTGTCGCCGATTTCGATGCTCATTAAGTCTTCGCCGACTTCCAGGGGGCCCGCATAAGTCTTTCGAGTATGGGGAATGACGTCGGGAACGTCGGGTGGCACAATGTGCGAGTAGACCGCCAGCTTGGGCTTTACCCGCGTAAATATGATTCCCGCTTGCTCTGGAGTAGTGTGGTGCTCGATTATTTTCGTCCTTTGCTCCCGCGTGTCCGTACTGACGGTTTCTGCGAACGCATCAGGATCAATCACTTCGTGAATTAGAACGTCGGTTCCCTGAGCGAACTTAATCAGGTTTTCCGAAGGACGAGTATCGCCTGACAATGTGACGGAATGCCCGCCATAATCAACGCGGTATCCGAACGCTGGTTTAATTTCGCCATGATCAACCAAAAACGCAGTTACCTTGACGCCTGCGCTATCGTACACGGCGCCCTCGTCGATGTCCTTGGCAACTGTCTCGGCGCCCGCCCCCGGCAATTTTGTGTCGACGTCACGCCTGATGTGGATATCGAAGGCGTAGGCCTCCCGCAGATGCTCCATCATCGCCTTGGTACCCTCCGGACCCCATACCGGAAGTGGGGTGGTCCGGCCCATCACCCAACCGGTGAGCCATAAGTCTGGAATTCCGACGGTATGGTCCGAGTGCAGATGAGTCAGGAACAGGCCAGTGATGTCGGAAAACGGAATCTTGAGTTGGTCGAGCCGTTGGGCTGCGCCCCGTCCGCAATCGAAGATCAGCTTTTGCTTGCCCGCTTCAACCAGAATACTCGGCCCGAAGCGAGACATAACCGGGCGCGGGTTGCCTGTTCCCAGGAGCGTGACTTTGAACTCTTGTGGAAATGCAATAGAACCGAGAGTAGCGACTAAGAGCCAGGTGAGGATCAGTTTTGGCCACGAAAGCCAGCAGTAGCGACGCATTCGGTGCAAGTCACGTCGTCGCATGGGAAGATTCCGCGGTTACGCTGGCGGACTCCATTGCCTCGATGATGAAGTCGGCGAACTCGGAGGTGCCAGCTTTCCCGCCGACATCTCGGGTCAATTTTTCTCGCGTACGGTAAACCTTTTCCAACGCGTTGCGAATCTTCAGTGCCGCATCGTACTCCCCGAGATGGCGCAGCATCAGCAGTGAAGAACGCAAGATGGCTGTTGGATTCGCCAGGTTCTTGCCCGCAATATCCGGAGCCGAACCATGCACCGCTTCGAAAATCGCGCAGTGATCGCCGAGGTTGGCGCTGGGGACGAATCCCAGTCCACCCACAAACGCGGCGCACAGATCGGAAATAATGTCGCCGTAAAGATTTTCCATTACCAGCATGTCGTACTGGTACGGATTCATGACCAACTGCATGCAGGTGTTGTCGACGATGTGCTCGCCATAGGTGATCTCGGGATAATCCTTGGCGACGGTGCGGGCGCAGCGCAGAAACAGCCCGTCTGAAAGCTTCATGATGTTGGCTTTGTGAATCGCGTGAATCTTTTTGCGCTTATTTTTGCGCGCGTACTCGAAGGCGAAACGTGCAATGCGCGTAGAGGCCTTCTCGGTAATGATTTTCAAGCTCTCGACTACGCCTGGAACAACTTCGTGCTCGAGTCCGGAGTACAGGCTTTCCGTATTCTCGCGCACGATGATCAGGTCTACATCGGGATAGCGCGTAGGAATGTGGGGCAGATTGCGAATCGGACGGAAGTTTGCGTAGAGCTCAAACTTCTGCCGCAAGGCGACGTTGATGCTGGCAAAGCCACCGCCGATCGGAGTGCTGACCGGCCCTTTGAGTCCAACGTGAGTCCGCTCGATGGATTCTGTCAGCTCCTTCGGAATGTACTCCTTGTATTTCTCGAAGGCCTCGGCCCCAGCCATGAAGGTTTCCCATTCAAACTTGACGCCGGTGGCTTCGAGGATGCGGACGGTAGCCTGCGTAACTTCGGGGCCGATGCCGTCGCCGGGGATGAGAGTAATCTTGTGTGCCATGTCTATTGAGCAAGTATCGGCCAACGCGCTCCAAACTGTACAGACGTTGCTGCGCAACGTCTCGGCCAGCCGACAACCCCTGTTTTTTTGTCATCCCGAGCAACGCGGATCTGCACTCTTTACCATTCAAGCAAACTGCAGATTCCTTGTCGTTTTCGCTCCTCGGAATGACAACGAGGGTAGGTTTTCGAGCAGCCCCGAACCGTAGCAAAGCTAGGTTTCTGCAGCGTGCTCAACTCTTTGCCGCGGGCTTGCTACGAACTTCCGGTTCCTTCGTCTTGAGCAGGTCTTTTAGCTCAGTCATGAATTCCTGTACGTCTTTGAAGTCCAAATAGACCGAGGCGAAGCGCACGTACGCCACTTTGTCGTATCGCCGCAGACGATTCATGATCAGCTCGCCCAGTTCACTCGTCTTGCGCTCGCGCTCCGCCGATTCGATTACAAAGCCTTCCGCCTCATTCACTATTTGCTCCAACTTACCAATGGGAACAGGGCGTTTTTCGCAAGCCCTCAGCAGTCCATTTAATACTTTCTGGCGGTCGAACTTTTCGCGGCGTCCATCTTTTTTGACCACCATGTAAGGGATTTCGTCGATGCGCTCGTAGGTGGTGAAGCGCTTCTCGCACTTCAGACACTCACGGCGGCGACGGATGGAATCGGCTTCTTTGCTCTCGCGCGAATCCACCACTTTGTCATTTGCGAACCCGCAGAAAGGACACTTCATGGCGCTTGCATCAGTCCGGTTGATTGTAGCAGGGAAGCTTCGTGGCAGGGATGGCCGCGCGTCAGGCTGGAGGCGTGGGCGAAAGCTCGGCGCGAGCCTCCTCCTGTTCAGTTTCTTCCGAAAGCTTCCGCAACGAGAGCCGTTCGCGATGCGCCAGCAGCAAGCCGCCGGGCACCACGGAGACGAACGTGGTTACCCACAGCAAGATTCCGCAACTGGCTGCCAGTTCATGCGTCGCTTGGAAAATATGTTGGAGCGCGGAAATGGTTGCCAACTGCGAACCTCCACCCACGCCGGGCAACTGAATCAACGAGCCCAACATGCTGGATCCCATCAGCAGCAGAACTTTGGAGACTGTCATGTGCGCAAGAGCCGCTCCATAGGAGTGAGTGACCTCGAGATAGGCCAGCGCTATAAACCACCACATCAGAAGCGACACGCCGGACAGTTGCAGGAAGCAGAGCGGACTATGAATGGTGTCCAGTCCTCCGTGGAATTCACGCACTTTCTGCGCCACCCGGTGCCCGAAGTTCGCGGCCAAGTGAGAGAAGCGAACCTCGATCCAGGCGGCCACAGCTTCTCCAAATTTCGCGACCAGGAAAACCACAAGCGCTAACCCTGTCACCAGAGCGACCAGCAGAAAACCTCCGACTTGAAGCCGGGGATAGATCTCGGGGTTAGGAAGAAAACGCAGTTCTGTCGGCAGAAAGATAGCAAGGACTATCAAAACCGTGAAGGCCCCAATATCAAAAATGCGCTCTACCGCCCAGACTGCCATCTGCGAGGAAAAAGTGAGGTTGGTTCGACGCGCGATTAGAAAGGGACGAATCAATTCTCCCGCGCGTCCTAATAAAGCCAAGCTGGTGAAGCCGACCAAGGTTGGCGAAATCAGTTCGACGGCGGAGATTTCCTTCCGCACCGGTCGCAAGAATATTTTCCAACGCAGAGCGCGCAGGAAATAACTAAGGTAGACGAGACCGACTGCATTCAGAATGTGCCCTAGGCTGACCTGCCTCGATTGATCCCAGAAGGTGGTCCAATCAAAGTCTTTCCAGGTTCGAAATTGCATGTAAATAAGGCCGGCGAGAATCGCAGCGACCACGGCGTACGCCAGATAGCGTTTTTTATCCATTTACTCGTGACATCCCGAACATGACAGCGCAGCTAGAAACGCTTCAAGCGTTGATCCTCTTGAAAGGTATATGACATAAGCGCGGGGGTCAACGGAGTCCAAATCGTTTTCAGACATCGCATCACTAACACAGTCGTCATCCTGAGCGAAGCGAGGGATCTAGGTGTTTGGTGGCGAAGGCGATATCGACTTGCAGCCAAAGACCCAGATTCTTCGCTTCGCACGACAATTTTCAAAAAAACTGGAGCCTCGAGGTTCAGCGGGAGGCTTGCTGCGTTGTTTCCAGGACCGCCGATTGTTTTCCCGTCGGTCGATGTGGCGCCACGCTCTTTTTGTAGCTGGCCGTCTTCAACGCGGCTGCTTTCCGCTCCGCCAGCTTCTTGCGATTGAACTCGCGGATGATGCGGGCCACGTATGCCTGGGTTTCATAATACGGTGGGACGCCGTGGTACTGTTCCACCCGCTGCGGGCCAGCGTTGTACGCAGCAAGAGCTTTGATCAAATCAAAATTGTAGCGCTCCAGCAATTCTCGCAGATATCGAGTGCCGCCTTCCAGGTTGTCGCCCGGATCGAAAGAGTTGACAACTCCCAGGCGGGAGGCGGTTTGCGGCATTAGCTGCATCAGGCCTTGCGCGCCCTTGGGCGACACCGCTCGCGGGTTGAATCCGCTCTCGGCGTGGATGACGCTATTGATCAAATCCGGATCAAGGTGGTACCGGCCGCTAACGGAATTGATCACCTCGCCCATCGGATGCGCAACCGGCCCCGCAATTGGAGCTGACAGGTCCTCATCAAAACGATCGATGTCGGCGGTGGGAACATCCACATATCCGTTGCGGTCGGCGCTCAAATAAAGACGGGTCACCGAGCCCACCACTTCCCGTCGCTCATGCCGAATCGAAAAGCCATTGCGCAGGATAGCGACATCTGCTGCGGATGCAAACAACGATGCTCCCAACAGGCAAAGTCCCAAAAGAAGTTGAGCCAATAACTTCATAACAAATGAACGATCACACAGGACGAACTTGCGGTCGGAAGCCCTCCTCATCGATCATATATAGCCCGGTGGCGCAGAAACTTTTCGAAAACTAGCAATGCACGCATGCGGCGCGAATTCCTTATCAATCTTCTAACGCAGCGCTGAAAGCGCTGCTCCACCCAAAATCTGAGCTAAACCCCGACTCGCGTCCCGAGCACCTGCTCGATCGCAGCCGCCACCCCATTCTGGTCATTGCCCAGAGTCACCGTCCAGCCTCTTCCCCGTAATTCTTCGGATGCATTTCCCATGATAAATGGCAGCCCGGCGAAGGCAAGCATTTCAATATCATTATAGTTGTCACCAATGGCCATGACCTGTTCGCGGGGGATACCTCGGTAATTGGCCCATCGGTGCAGGGCGTGCCCTTTGGAGCAGCCCTGGTTCAGCACATCGACGATCGAGAGATCGCGGACTGGATATTCCGTCCGTAGCACGGTGATGTCTTTCTCCAACCCACTCGCCGCCAGTATGCCCAACGCCTGATGCATGTGCTCGATCCGCCCGCAGAACATCGCCTGAACCGGATCGGTGGTTAGAGAGTTCTCCAGGGGGATCACAAAATCGATATATTGCAGGTTCTTCTCCAGCCAGCGCTGAATGCTGTCATTTAAATCGCGCATGTGCTCGAGCACGATCGCGCCTTTGCTCTCGATATCGAAAGTCAGAACTGTGTTTCCTCGAAACTCCCGCATCGTGCTGCAGAGTTTGCGGCAAGTCTCCACAGGAAGCATGTCGCGATGAAAAGTTTCACCGGAAAGAGATCGGGTGATGGCGCCGTTTGAGCTGATCAGCCAAAGATCGAAGCCCAGTTGTTCAGCGATGGGCAGGGCAAATCTGTGCCGCCGCCCGGTCACCAGGATGACTTCGACGCCCTCTTGATGCGCCCGGCGCAGCGCGGCCAGGTCGGCTTCCGAGATTTTAAATTCGGGGTTGAGCAGGGTACCGTCAATATCGGCGGCCAGCAGACGGATAGGAGGTCTCACCACAGATAATTTTAGCATTCTTGTGAGCGGAGACCGGCGTCTTGCTCGTCGACTCGGGGCAGGACGCCCAGCCTCGATCGTCATGCTATAGTCCGATTACAGCATGGGATCGCTAATTTTCTTATTCTTTCCCTGGGGTTTGATTCTCCAGGCGGTGGCGATTGTCCACTTCATCCGCCGGCGGCCCGACGGTTATTGGCTGTGGATCATTATTTTTTTCGGCGGGCTTGGGGCTCTGATCTACATTGCCGCAGAGGTCATTCCCGACGCCGGCCTGATGCGCCAGTCTTTTAAAGTCTTTCCCCGGCGCAGAAGGATTCACGAACTCGAATCCGCCATTCTGGACAATCCCTCGGCCGGAAATTATGAAGAGTTGGCCGATCTGTACCTGGAAGAAGGGAACTACGCTCGCGCCCGCCAGTGTTACGACAAGGCAATCTCTTCGCGCACAGACTCGCTCGACCCGTTTTACCGCCGCGGGATGGCAGCGACCTTCATGGCTGACTTCTCTGCTGCGGTGCCCGATCTTGAACGCGTGGTCTCCCAGGATCCGAAATACGATTTTCAGCGCGCCGCCGCACTGCTGGCCCACGCCTACGCCAACACGGGTCAGCCGGACAAAGCCAATGCGCTGTTCCAAGAGGTCACGAAAATCTCTACTTCATCGGAGACCTATTACAACTACGCTGGTTTTCTGGCTGCGCAGCAGCGCAATGCCGAGGCTCGCGTCTGGGCGCAACGCATTCTTGACAAGAAGCCGACCATGCCTGGATACCTGCGCCGTCGTGAGCGACCCTGGTTCCGCAAAGCAGCCGCTCTGCTCAGCCGCTTACCAAAGTCGATGTAGATGCGAGTCCATGTAGGCGCGGGCGTCTACGCCCGTGCAAGGCGGGCACGATTCAGGTGCCGAGCTGAAGATAATGGGCGCGAATTTTCGATTGCTCCTGAGAGGTGAGCAGTCGCAATCAGGCAGGCGATGAGATCTCCGTCTCCGCTACAATTGCTGACTCAACGCAAAGAATTGGCGCCAGCAACGGCCAGCCCTGGCGCAACACATAATCCAGCCACGCCCCCGCCATCTGCGACGTCAGAACCGCCGCCAACACGAGTGTGGTATAGAACGTCGGGCTGATGATCCCGGCATCAAACGCGACGCTGGCGAGCACGATACCCGGTCCGCCGCGTGCATTCGTCGTAATGGCGAGGTTCAGCAGATCCAAACCACGAAATCCGGCACAGCGGCCAGCCAGCGATACAGAAAGAACCTTGACGATACAACTTCCGATAATAAACGCGGCCAGCATCCGCAGTGACAGGCCGTGAACCAGGTCGAGTTTCAATCCTACGAGCGCAAAGTAAACCGGAATGAAAAATGCGAACGATACTTTTCCTATGGCATCTAACGCTTCTGAGAACAGTCGGCGCCTCTTGTGTACGACCGCGAAGCCCGCAAGAAAGGCGGCGAATACCAGGCTGACGTTTAGGGCCCCCGCGAGTACACAATATCCCAGCAGAACCGCAATTGCGTAAGCCACCGGCGAGTGTTTGGCGATAATGTTGAACCGCGATTTGTTGATTCGCTTTACGATCCGAGGAGCGATGGTCAGACCCAGCCCGAAAAATCCGATGGTGGCGATCAGGTGATAGGACATTTGCCGCGGGTTGAGGGCGGCCTTGCCAGCCATCGCGGTTGCTACCGCCAATGCCAGCCACAGGACAATGTCCTCCAGTACGGCGACGCCCAGAACCAGCCGCGCGAAACGCGTGTGGAGTATCCTCAAGTCAGCGAAAATCTTTGAAACTACGGGAACCGACGTTACGGCGACCCCGACCGCCAGAATGATGATTAACGAAACACGATTGCCGTTCGGTCCGGCGAGCGCAGGACCAGCCAGCCACGGACCTAACACCAGAGCAAGGACAAACGGTATGCCGGTCCCCACAATCGCGAGCCAGCCTACTTCGCGGCGCTCTTCGCGGGTGAACAGTTGGCGGGTTTCCGCGCCCGAGAGGAACATCAGCAGCAGCAAGCCGAGCCAGTAAACAAAATTTAAAATGTTTGCGTGTTGTTTTGTGGCTTCCACGAGCCCTGAAGCGAATGGCAATCGGCCCACTAGAGCAGGGCCCAGAACCACGCCGGCCAGGATTTCTCCCACCACCTTAGGTTGGCGGAGTTTCACAAAAACATAGCCGAGTAGCTGAGCCAGGCCAACGAGAAGTAACAGTATGAAAAGAATCGAAGTCAGATCGGAATTGGACACCATGCTCCCCCGCGGCTTTAGATGCCTTGGGCGCGGGAGGGTTGGTCATGAAAGGTCAGGCTGAGTGCGCGCGGAGCAGCAGAGAACGGCCTAATTGATCGCGAGATAATCCTGCAACGCACGTTGAGTTTGAAGGTCCAGCGCCTCGCCAAATTGAGTCAGATCTTGAAGCAACAACTCGGGATCCATTTGGTGAAGATGCTCCTGGGCCAGCGCGAAAACGCAGCGCCTGACCAGGTTGTACTCTTCGATCAATCCCATGGGCGTGAAGCCTTGACCCTGCCGCAATCGACCGTGATGTTCAGCAGCTTTCATGGGCATGCCGCTCATCTCCTTCACGCTAAACTTCATGATCTTCATGGCCTCCTCAATTACGAGGAGGATGGGCGCGATGCGTTTCTTGTGGGCAATTTTTACCCGTTTGAGGTTGGGATCCGCATGGCTATGCTCCAGCCATTGTTTTCCAATGCGGTTGCGATTTTGCTTTAGCAGAATCTTGAGGCTCTTCGCCGTGCTTGCCGGACGCGAGAACACGTCCGCGGCCGATGAGCCGCGTCCGAGTTGCTGGTCGATTTCCGCGAGCGCTTCGCGCAGTGCGCTTTCGATTTCGCTCGAACGCCGATCGCCGCGGGCAACGCGGCTCACATAGGAGGCATCGACTCCGAGACTGCGTGCGATACGGACATAAAGACCGCGATACAAACTTTGTGGGGATGGTTTTCCGGGATTCACATTTATGTTAGAATTGTCACGGTACATGACAACCTCTCATGACTGGCGACAAAGGGTGCCGCCTAACACGAATGTTAAATCAATCGTGTTAATGCGAGTCTAACAGGCGGGACATGAGCAATACAAGCGATCCAAAGTTGGAGTGGGCGAAACGGATCCTCGCCCTCCGCCGCCGCCTGCAAATGAGCCAATCGGAGTTTGGCAACCGGATGAACGCTTCCGCGATGGCGGTTTCCCGCTGGGAGCGTGGCGTGCAGGAACCGCCCGCGAACGTCTACATCCAGTTGGGCAACCTCACCGGCGACCCCGAGTGCTGGTTTTTTTGGGCGCAGGCAGGGTTGAGCAGTGACGATCTGATGCGGGTTATGCCTGCCGTTCGCTCCCGCATGCGCCAGGACCGTACGGTCAAGCTCGAGGTAGTTCACGCGGGAGGGCGCCGGGCCCCCCGTCACGCGGAAGTACTGGTGGCGATTCCCCTTCTGCCCATTGTCGCGGCTACCCACGGAGGAACGGGAGATTCGGTGGAGAAACTGAATCAGGTCCCCCCGGAGACCATGTTAGCCGCACCCAGCAAGTGGTGCCCCAATCCAGCGCACACCAGCTGTCTTCGAGTTCGCGGTCGCTCCATGATGCCGCTGATTCATGACGGTTATATCGTTGTGATGGACACTTCGCAGACCAGTCATCCCGAGCTCTATGGTCAGATCGTGGTAGCAGCCCACAAACAGCATGGTCTGATGGTTTCCCGCTTGCAGCGCTTCGATCACACCGAGGTTTTGGTCCCGGAAAATCGGGAGTATGAATCGACTGCGGTTTCCACCAACGGCTGGCGGATCGTTGCAAAGATTCTGTGGTGGATCGGCCGACCCGCCTAATCTATCCTGAAGCTATTTCGCACAGTAGAGGCGTACCAGCCAGGTTTCTACCCACCCCCCACCCCGCTCTCATTTGTGATGTCGAACACATCCTGGTAGGAGATAGATCACGGAGACGGCACTCCCATGCGTCGTACTTTTGGCATGCGTCTAATTTCTTCTTGCGGAGCTGCCTCATGGCCTATGTAATTACTGACACTTGCATTAAAGACCTTTTGTGTGCCGACGTGTGTCCGACCGATTGCATTCATCCCAAGAAAGATGAAGCTGGCTTCGAGGTGGCCAGTCAATTATATGTGGACCCGGCGGGCTGCATTGACTGCGGAGCGTGCGTCCCGGTGTGCACCTCGGATTCGATCTTCGCAGTCGAGGATCTGCCGGACGAATTGAAGCCATTTGCCGAGGCGAATACGCGGTACTTCGCAAACTAATAGCAACCTTTGCGGCAGGGGATAGATCGCGTTGCTCCGGTGCCAGCGGTCGCGCCGCGTCAGCATTCTTGTCGCGTTGACATTTTGCTGTGCCGGTTCTATCGTTGCCCACCGGACGAGAATGAATATCGGCAAGGCCACGCATCGCTTTGAAGAATGGCTCGGCCGCCACGTCAAGCTGGTGAAGCCGGATCTTCGCCTGAAACATCAGCGCATGGCGGAAGCAGTGTTTCCTTTTCTGCGCGCGACGTTCTACCGCTGGATGCAGATATGGCCTGAAATCTGCCCTGAGCTGGCCAAGGCTCCCCGGGTTCTTGCCGTGGGCGATCTCCACGTCGAGAATTTTGGCACGTGGCGTGACATCGAGGGCCGCCTGATTTGGGGTATCAATGATTTCGACGAAGCCGCGGTCCTTTCCTACACCATCGATCTCGTTCGCTTAGCCACCAGCGCCATGCTCGCCATCGCAGACGGTCACCTGAAATTGAAGCCAAAAGAGGCATGCGCTGCAATCCTCGAAGGCTATAAAGAATCTCTCGCCCGTCAAGGTCGCCCGTTTGTACTCGAAGAGGAGAACGCCTGGCTGCGCCAGATCGCGACTGGAGTGTTGCGCGATCCGGTTCATTTTTGGCAAAAGATGGAGAGTTTGCCAAGGCTTGGCGAAGTGCCTGTCAGTGCGCGGGAAGCTCTTGAGCACCTCATGCCAGAACGCGGCCTCACCTACAGGACGCTCCGCCGCGTCGCGGGTCTGGGAAGTCTCGGCCACATTCGCGTAGTCGCGCTTGCGCTATGCTGCAGCGCCAGAGTCGCTCGCGAAGCTAAGGAACTCGCACCTTCGTCGGTTTACTGGGCCCGGGGAGACGGGGGGCCGTCGGAGATCCTTTACCACGCCATCATTAGCCACGCTGTACGCTGCCAGGATCCGTTTGTTCAATTGCGCGGCCACTGGATCGTGCGTCGCCTGTCGCCACATTGTTCCCGGATCGAGCTCAGCGTTCTTCCCACCGACCGCGATGAACTGCGACTTCTTTCCGCCATGGGATGGGAGACGGCCAACATTCATCTGGGTACGGTCGAAGCACAAAAATTCATCCGCCGCCATCTCATCCGGCTCAAAGCAAATTGGTTATTCACAGCCGCCAAAGACATGGAAAAGGCGGTCATTCGCGACTGGCGCGATTGGAGAAAGGCAATCAATTCGTGATTAACTTTTCCATGCTGATTTCATATCTCCCGTGGAAACCCATAGCACATCGCATCCGCCGACTCCAGCCGAGCCGTGGTGCCCGTAGTCTCCCGCTCTAACGCATGCACCAGTTCGTCCAGAATGACTCGCAAGCAGCCGGGATCGTCTCTCAACGCCCTCCGCACACTCTCCCGGTCCACTGCCAATTCCCCAATCTGTCGCGCGCCCCGGGTATCGGGCTCCTCGATCGTAGGCAGAAATGACCCCGCTCCTCGCATGCGCCTACCGGCCTTGTGGCCGACCGTGGCGAACGGGTAGTCGAGACTCCCTGCCGTCATCCAGTGAACAACCAATTCCTCCACGTGTCCGGCGCTGCACGCGGCATAGATTCCCGGCCGCCTGGCCAGCACGTCCTGCCATTCCAGAACCTTCAGTTTGTCTTCCCAGTGACTTTCGGCAACCAGGAACCACACATGTCCGGGCAATCGTTCGTCCCCGCAAATGGTGCATTCGTGCATCCTTGGGTTATCCATAGTTGGTCCAGTCCCTTCCTAGGCGGAATTTCTGCTTCCCGTGGTTCCGTTGGCGCCTGGCGCTAGAGCGTGGACCCCCAATGGAGGCATCCTCTTGTTAACTTCGATTCGAGGCACTGCCACCACCCCGCGTCCCTTTTCGTACGACAAAGTGAAAGCGAACGCACACTGGTCGCACAGCCAGTAGTACTCAACACGGTGAGACTGACCTCTCGATCGTGTCCGCCTGGCCTCTGAGCTTTCAAGAGGCTGCGTATCCACGAGAAAAAGTTTTCCTTGGTTTAGCTTGCGGAAGCGACTAGGACAGGCTGGGTTGGCGCATTTGTGAAGCACGCGATGACTCCTGAATCTTCTGTTCTATGCCAGAGCGAAAATTGAGCGTGCACGCCGATAACCGAAACCTCGCATCTGCCGGCCACTACAACTGCTTTGAATCCATCAGCAGAGTACTCAACCCCGCCACGCTTATAAGCCAAATGCCCGCCCGCAGTCGGCACTGCCGGAATCTCGGCTGACGCGTACGCCTGGAATTGACTGTCCCCAGCCGCTATCATGATTCCTCATGCCGAACACCGCCTTGATGTGTCCTGCAACATTCTTCGATGTCCGCGAACCCAAGAACCCCTACATGTGTCTCCCCATCGATCGTGCAAAGGCTCAAGAACAATGGCGGGATTTACGGCGCGCACTCGAAGATGCAGGGGTAAAAGTGGAAACAATCGATCCGGTCGAAGGCCTCGAAGATATGGTTTTTGCCGCCAACCAGGTATTCGTCGGGCGCCACGAGCGGCTAGGCAAGTTCATCGTCCCTAGCCGCATGCGTCACCCCTCGCGGCAGAAGGAAGTGGCCTTTTTCGTGACCTGGTTCCACAATCGTGGATACCAGATCATCGATCTTGATTTTAATGGAGAGTACCTCGAAGGCCACGGCGACCTGCTCTGGCATCCCGGCGGTTCGCGAATCTGGGCTGCCTACGGTTTCCGTTCGACCCGAGGTGGCGTAGAGAAGTTTGCCGCTGCCATGCTGGAGTTAGCCTTCCCCGTTATCCCCCTCCAACTTATCGACGAACACTGCTACCACCTCGACACTTGTCTCTGCCCGCTGAACGAAGATGCCGCGTTGATCTACCCGGGAGCATTCTCCCGGGAGTCGCTGGACACCGTTCGCGCTGGCTGGAAAAGGATCTACGAATTAAAACAAGACGAGGCCCGACAATTCATCGGCAACGGCATTGTTGTGAACGGCCGCTTCATTACGCCTCGGCTAACCGAGAACCTGCAACAGATCCTGGCTCAGGAAGGCTTGACCCCAGTCCTAATCGATACCTCAGAGTTCGAAAAATCCGGAGGCAGCGTGTTCTGCATGAAGGCGTTCATTGAATAACGCAGCGCAGATGTACAGTCATGCTGGGCTCCGGGCAGCAATTCTGGGGATCAGTGTCGGCCGTTAAAGCCGATCAGTGACCTTGACGGCACGGATTTCCATATTCACGATGGCACACGCGCACGAGCGGAACGCTCGCGCCTATACTTTCACGGTTTCTTCTGCCCGCGTGGCGTAGTGGGAATCGACGTATTCGTCCATGATCTTGATAAACTCGGCTACGATGTGATCGCCCTTTAGCGTGGTGAACAGTCGGCCATCGACGTAGACCGGGGCTTTGGGCTCTTCGAACGTGCCAGGCAGCGAAATTCCCAGGCTGGCGTGTTTTGATTCGCCGGGGCCGTTGACTACGCAGCCCATGACGGCGACTTTCATCTCCTCCACGCCCGTGTAGCGGTCTTTCCATGCAGGCATCTGTTCGCGCAGGTAGGATTGAATTTGCTCAGCCATTTCCTGGAAGAATGTGCTGGTGGTGCGGCCGCATCCGGGGCAGGCCGTGACTTGCGGAGTGAAGCTGCGGATTCCCAGGGATTGCAGAATCTGCTGGGCCACGCGGACTTCTTCGGTGCGATCGCCACCGGGGGCGGGCGTGAGTGAAACGCGGATGGTATCGCCGATGCCTTCCTGCAGCAGAACTCCGAGAGCGGCGCTGGATGCGACTACACCTTTTGCGCCCATGCCCGCTTCGGTCAGACCGAGGTGCAGCGGGTAATTGCAACGCGCAGCCAGCGAGCGATAGACGTCGATTAAATCCTGCACGCCGCTGACTTTCGCGCTGAGGATGATCTGGTCGGCGCGCAATCCGTACTTCTCGGCGAGTTCGGCGGAATTCAACGCACTCACCACCATGGCTTCCATCGTGACCGCGCGGGCATCTTTCGGCTCGGCCAGGCGCGAGTTCTCATCCATCATGCGGGTTAGCAAAGCCTGATCGAGCGAGCCCCAGTTCACGCCGATGCGAACCGGTTTCTGATTTTCGACGGCGACTTCGATCATGGTGCGGAAGTTGGAATCGTCCTTGCGTCCGATACCTACGTTGCCGGGATTGATGCGGTACTTCGCCAAAGCGCGGGCGCACTCGGGATATTTCTTTAGCAGTTGGTGTCCGTTGTAATGGAAATCTCCAACAATCGGGACGCTGATGCCTTGCTTGTCCAACTGCTCGACGATGGGCGCGACGGCGGCAGCCGCCTCATCGTTGTTGACCGTGACGCGAACCAGTTCAGAGCCGGCGCGCGCCAGCGCTGCGACTTGCTGGACTGTGGAGGCGATGTCCGCCGTATCGGTGTTCGTCATAGACTGCACTACAACTGGGGCATCGCTGCCTGCGCGGACACCATTGATCGAGCACGTGACGCTTTTTCTGCGCTGGATGTTAGCCATGTTTATCTAGTTTAAATCATTTGCGTAGCAGTAAGGAACTTGTGCTAGCCAAAGAGTTCGCTGTGTGAACCCAGTCGAATAAGCTGCAGTACGTCGGGGTTTGGCTTGGTAAATCAGGAGTAGGTCGGGCTTCAGATGGCATTCACGATGGTCTCGCCATTCGCCGCCCAGAGCGTGATCGCGGTGCTTTCCAGCAGCGGCTTGTCCTCAACCAAAAGCAGAACCGCCATGGATACAAGCGCGTCCAAATCGCGTTTGTGCTGTCCGGATTTTTCCCTCTTGAAATCGCGCTTGAAAAGGTTGGTGCGCTCAATCGTCCGCATTCAAGTCGGCCATCAGGTCGGAGACTCTATTGAACGATGGAAGCTTGCCACCACGAGCCTCCCGCATGGCCGCAGCGGTCGTGGCGTTGGGAACCTTCACGTCAAAGGGCAGGGCCTTTTCTACGGCAACTCGAGTCAACAACACGCGGACCGCGTCGGATACTGACAGGCCCATGCTGGCTAGAGTCTTCGATGCCTTCATCTTGATCCGCTTATCGATGCGGACGTGAACCATCTCGGTGGTTGCCATGTTACGCCTCTGAGATACATTGTATCTCAACTCGGGCTGGTCGATCAATGTCGTGACTGAAAGCTCGCGGGCGAGGCCGCCCGTCTCACACTAATTTACGGCAGTCTTTGCATCATTCCCGGCAGGGTCTTAGCAAGATCGTTGTAGATGACCATGACCGCGAACAGCACCAGGAATACAAATGCGGCCTGGTAGATGCGCTCTTTGATTTGCAGGCTAATGTCGCGCCGCATGATGCTTTCGACGAACAGCAGCAGGATCACGCCGCCATCCAGGATCGGAATGGGCAACAGGTTGAAGATGCCGAGATTCAGGCTGATCGCGGCGGTAAGAGCCATCAGCGGGGTCCAGCCCTTTTCCGTGGCTGCTTCTCCGGCGGCGCGGCCGATTCCGATCGGGCCTTCGATGGTCCGGATCGAAATCTTACGTTGAATCATTTTCTGTACCAGCTCCAGGATCAGGAGCGAACCTTCTTTATTTTGCTCGACGGACTTGTGGAAGGCAGCGGCCAAGGGTAGTGCGCTTACCTTCATCTGCAAACTGCTGATCCCCACACGATAACGCTTTTCCACTTGGCCAGGGATGTCGGCCAATACCGGCTGCACGATGAAGCTCTTCTCCTGGCCATCGCGGCGGACCGTAATTTCAATCGCCTTCTGCTGAGTACGCTTCAGGGTCTCAATCATCGCCTCGATTGCGGGAATCGGTTGGCCATCGACGGTCAGGATTTGATCGCCAATTTTGATTCCAGCCTTCTGCGCTGGCATGCCCTTTTCCAATTCGGTCACGGTAACGCTGGGTTCTTTGGGAACCCATCCCGCGTAGCCCATCTGATTTACGCCATAAGCCTCGGGCACGATAGTCTTATCAAAAGATTTCCCACCGCGCTCGATAGTGACGTCTAGAGGCTGATTGGGGCTCAGAGCTTCTTTCGGGTCAACTTGCTTCCAGGTGGGATTTTCAATCCCGTCCAGCCGCGCGATACGATCGCCGATCTGGATGCCAGCTTTTGCCGCTGGAGTATCGGGCAGCACCCAGCCGATGACTGCGGGCTCGTCCAGGACCGCCGGATACTCATAGTGGACCATGTAAACGAAGGTGAGCAGGCCGATGGCGAGCAGAATATTCATGGACGGCCCGGCGATAGCGATCAGGAAGCGATGCCAACGCGGGTGCGAAAGAAATTCTCCAGGATCACCGGTGCGCTCATCCATGGGATTCTCGCCGCTCATTTTCACGTAGCCGCCGAGAGGAATGGCGCTGATCCGGTAATCGGTATCGCCGCGGCGGAAACCGAGCAGCCGCTTGCCAAAGCCGATAGAAAATACTTCGACTCGCACACCCAATAACTTCGCGACGGCGTAGTGGCCGAACTCATGGATCAGAATCATGAATCCCAAAACCACCGCAACCGCGAGCACAGCTATAAGGAATCCCGACATAAAATTTGATTATTCCCCTCGAAAAGTGGAAGAAGCCGATGGCGACGGTGCGGCATAGCCCAACTGCTCTACTTTTTCCTGGGCGATCCGGCGGGCTTCGGCGTCCGCAGCAAGCACTTCTCTTATAGATTCCAATTTCCCGACTTTAGTTTCCGACAACACCATCTTAATTATGGCAGGAATCTCTGTGAAACGGATAGAGCCATCCAGAAATGCGCCCACTGCGATCTCGTCAGCGGCGTTCAAGGCGACCGTTTTTGCGCCTCCAGCTTCCGCTGCTTCATAAGCTAAACCCAGGCAAGGGAATTTTCCCACGTCCGGCGGCTCGAATTCGAGATGTCGTAAGTCCATGACCGGGAAGCGCATATCGGAAGCAATGCGTTCCGGATAAGTGAGGGCATAGAGGATTGGCAGCCGCATATCGGTGACAGAAAACTGAGCAAGTATGCTGCCGTCCACGAATTCGACCATGGAATGGATAGTGGACTGGGGATGCACGATTACCTGCACTCGGCTGGGGGGCAGCTTGAACAAACGGCAAGCCTCGATGACCTCGAAACCCTTATTCATCAGGGTAGCTGAGTCAATGGTGATGCGGCGGCCCATCTTCCAGGTGGGATGGTTCAGAGCCTGTTCGACAGTGATTGAGGAAAACTGTGACTTCGGTGTGTGTAAGAAAGGTCCACCGGAGGCAGTCAGCCAGATCTGCTGGACTTCGTTTATGCGTCCGCCGCGCAGACACTGGTGGATCGCATTGTGTTCGCTGTCGATCGGTAATAACGGCTTGCCTTGACGGCGGGCTTCGGCGGTGATCAACTCTCCCGCGGCGACCAAACATTCTTTGTTTGCCAGGCCCACCGTCTTGCCAGCGCGTACGGCTTCGTACGTGGCTTCGAGTCCGGCTACGCCCACGATGGCGCTGACCACGAAGTCGGCTTCCGGGTGGGTGGCGACTTCTACGGTTCCAGCCGGGCCGTGAACGACTTCGACTCCACTTACTCCCGCAGCTTTTAAACGAGCGCGAAGAATTTCAGAGTCCGCCTCGGCGGCAACTGAAACCAGCCGCGGCTTCCAGTGTTGGGCTTGCTCAAAGGCAGCATCGAGATTGCGGCCTGCGGCTAGGGCAACAATCTGGAAACGCTCTGGGTAGGATTCAACCACGCTGAGCGTGCTGCGGCCGATCGAGCCGGTCGAACCCAGGATGGAAATACGTTTCATGAATACAAAATCGAGAACCACAAGGGACACGAAGGATCACATTGGCACGCAAGAGTCTGCAGAATTAGTGATTTTCCTTTGTGTAACTTCGTGTCCTCTGTGGTCAAAGCCCTTACTGCATGACGCGCCAAGCCGCATAGTACCACAGCACCGGAGCCGCAAAGAGCAGGGCATCGATGCGATCCAGCATGCCTCCATGGCCCGGCAGGATGGTTCCCGAATCCTTCACCCCCGCTCCGCGCTTGATCAACGACTCCACCAGATCGCCTAACTGCGCCGCAATGTTGAGGGCTGCAGAAAGCAGCAGAGTCGGCCCCATTGGCGGCTTCTGCAGTGCGAAAAAACCGTCGCGCCGTTCGATGAGATGCGCGTCCAGCAGAGCGGTGCTGATGGGTAGGGCATAGTTGTAGAGCAACATTCCGACAACTAAACTTGCCAACAGGGAAGCCAGCGCTCCTTCCCAGGTTTTCTTCGGGCTGATGCGCGGCGACATGAGATGACGGCCCAGGGAACGTCCAACGAAGTAGGCGAAGATGTCTCCTGCCCACACCAGAAGCAATAGGTAAAGAAGCAAGAACGCTCCTGACCACTGCTCGCGCAATTGCACTAAGAACCCCAGCGGCAAAGCGATGTAGGCGAATGCAAACGCGGAAACCATCGCAGCCGGAAAGGAAGTGCTGAGGTTAATCCTTCGCATCGCAATCGTGAGAAAAATAAATGGAGCAATAGCGGCGGCGAATCCCGCGGTGTAAACGAAAATCGCGGTTGACAGCAGAGGTTTGTCATTCCCGGGATTGATGGCGAGGAACAGAAAAAACAGTCCGACGAAGATATAGGTCGGCCAGCGCAGAGGCCGGATGCCGTAAGCCTCTGCAAGCTTAAGAAATTCCTGCACCGTGAGCAGCGCGACCAATGCCGCAACCAGCGCCAGCAAAGGGACAGGCGCGCGCAGGACCAGTAGCAAAACAACGGGAATCAGAACCACGGCGGTGAGAATTCGTTTGAGCAGATGCAAGAGCCTCAGCTCCTGCCCGTCTTCGAAGAGTGTGCCGCGGAAATGTGGGGCACGGACACTCTTGTTCGTGAGTGTTCCGACGCATGAAGCTGGGAAGCATCGCCTGCCAAACCACCGTAGCGCCGCTCACGTTTCTGGTATTCCGCAATACCTTCCAGCAAGTGTACGCCGCGGAACTCAGGCCACAACGTGGGAGTCACATAGATCTCCGCGTAGGCCAGTTGCCACAGCAGAAAGTTGCTAAGGCGCATTTCCCCGCTAGTGCGAACCACCAGGTCGGGATCGGGCAAGTGGCGCGTGTAGAGATGACGGGACACAGCATCTTCGTCGATTTCCAGGTGATCCAGGCCGCCATTGCGCGCAGCCGCGTCCACAATCGAGCGGAGCGCGTCAACGATCTCGGTTCGCGCGCTGTAGTTCAGCGCAAGAGTCAGCACCATCCCGGTATTGTGCGCTGTCGCCTCGCGCGCCCATTGCATTTTTTCCTGCACCGACGGCGGCAGTTCGTGCTGCCGTCCGATGTATTCGAGACGGATATTGTTCTTGTTCAGGGTAGGCACCTCTGCCTTCAAATAGCGGCAGAGCAGGCCCATGAGGAAATCAACTTCGCTCGCAGGACGCTTCTTCCAATTCTCCTCGGAGAAAGCGTAGAGCGTAAGCGCGGGAATGCCGATGCGGGCAGCGGTTTCAACCGTCGAGCGCACGGACGAGACTCCGGCGCGGTGTCCTGCGATGCGCGGCAGGTGGCGCCGCCGCGCCCATCGGCCGTTGCCGTCCATGATGATGGCGATGTGTTTTGGGAGCCGCTTCGAGTCGAGCCGCAGATAAACTTCCGCTTCTTTGCGGTCCAGCCCGGCGGGAACTGTTGCTTGCAAGCTAACCTCTGCTGTTTGTTGAAGCTAACACACGGAAGAAGGTGGGCGCAATGACACGGAAGTGGCCCCGGTCACACCGCGCGCTTGAAGCTCTTATTCGCCGACCCTTGGCGATAAATCAACGCTACGTCCGTCCGAGAATCATGACATCGAAAGTGAGGCTACAAAAAAAGAATGCTGACGCAAGGGATTGCGCCCAAGAGGCAAGACTTGTTTTTCCCGAATGGACTTTTTACGCCCGTTCTTTCGTCTCCATCCGCTTTCGTATCCGCCGAAGTTCCATGAAACAAAGTCCTGAAGTGGTACAAAGAACACAGCCCATCATGATGATTACCTTCATGTCCATTGGTGCGGGCTCCTGTCCCGCCGGCAGTTACTTCAAACCTACATCGTCAGCCAGAGGTACACTACCGAAAGATACAGCAAAAGGCTTGCCCTCGCTGTTGCCATTCTAGTTTCGTAACCAGCCCCTTTGAGTTGGAGATAGATGCCCAAAATCGTCGCGGTGCAAGTTATAATAGTTTTTCGTGCCAAGATATTCCATCGTCGTCCCGCTGCACAATGAGCAGGAGAACGTCACCGATCTCTATGATCGTCTGAAAGCGGTCATGGAGTTGCACGGTGAGAGCTTCGAGATTGTGCTGGTTGACGATGGTTCCCGCGATCGAACCTTCCATCTGTTGCGAGAAATTGCTGCCGTCGATAGCCGGGTAACAGTGGTGAAATTGCGCCGTAACTTTGGCCAGACGTCTGCTCTGGCCGCAGGCTTTGATCACTCCCGCGGAGAATACATCATCGCCATGGATGGCGATTTGCAGCACGATCCCGCAGACATTCCGCTGTTCTTGGAGAAGATTGCCGAGGGTTACGATATCGTCAGCGGATGGCGGAAGCGCCGCATCGACAACCTCTGGCTACGGCGTATTCCTTCACGCTGCGCCAACTGGCTGATGGCCAAGCTCAGCGGTGTGAGTATTCACGACTTCGGGACGACGTTCAAAGCGTATCGGCGCGAGGTGCTCGAGCAAGTGCCGCTCTATGGCGAGTTGCACCGATTTATTCCGGCACTGGCGTCGTGGTATGGAGCCTCGATCGTCGAAGTCCCGATTCGTAACGTCAACCGCGAGCGCGGAGCTTCGCATTATGGAATCTCGCGCACCTTCCGCGTGTTCTTCGATCTGATCACGATTCGTTTTCTGCTGCGATACCTGGCCCGCCCCCTGCATTTCTTCGGCACGTTAGGGATGCTCAGTATTCTGGGCGGAAGTGGCGTCGCAACATGGTTGCTAGTTGAGAAGTTTCTGCATCATGCGGACGTCATGACCCAGCATGGCCCACTCATGATCTTCGCTGCAGTGCTGCTGCTGGCGGGATTGAACCTGCTCGCAGTCGGCCTGCTGGGCGAAATGCAAGTGCGTCACTATCACGAACCCACTCGCCGCGCGCCCTATTCCATCGATCGCCTGCTTCGCGCCCAAAGCAGCGAAGAACACACCATCTCGGAGTAAACAAAAAGAGTTTTTGGGTGGAGCAGCGGTTAACCGTTCGCCGCAGGCCCAAGCGCTGCACTCCCTTACTAAACCTTACCGAACGCCTCCTTATTCACCACGTAAGGCATCTTGGTGAAATCGCCGCCATAGTTTCGCTCCAACACATCGATCAACCCCTGCACACAGCGCCCCGCCATACCTTTATTTGGATCCGTCGACAGCCGGGTAATCCGGGCCGCACTGGCGAAATGCGGATACAGCCGGCAACGATCTTCAATCGCCGGATCCCGCAGCGGTGAATCCGCGGGCAGAGGTTCTTTTTCATAAACATCGAGCGCCGCCCCCGCAATCCAATTCTCCCGCAACGCTTTCGCCAGGGCAGCCTCCTCCACCACCGGTCCTCGCGAATTGTTCACCAAATAAGCCGTCCGCTTCATCATCCGCAGAGTGCGCTCATTGAAAAGATGATAAGTAGGCGTCGAGCTCACACCTTCCCGCAGCAGCGGCACGTGCACACTGACAAAGTCAGCCTGGCGCAGAGCCTCCTCGAACTCCGCATACTTGATCCAGGTTTTTTCCTGGCTTATTCCACGGGCATGGCGCAAATCCATGGTCTCCTGAATAGCCTTGACGTATTCGTGATTCTGATAGGCGGTGTCATAGCAAAGAATATTCATATCGAAGCCGGCGCATTTTTTGATCAGTGCCAGCCCAATGCGACCCGTGCCGATGACGGCGATCGTCTTGCCCGTAGCTTCATCGCCCAAAAACGGCAAGTATGGATGCCAGTACCCCCATTCGTTGTTCCGCGTCAGATGTTCGGCCGGCCACATCTTCCGCGCCAGCACGCCCAGCATAAAAAATGCGAACTCCGCCGTAGCTTCCGTGAGTACGTCGGCGGTGTTGGTAAACGGGATTTTGTAACGATTGGCGTCGGGGCGATTGATGTTGTCAAAGCCGACAGCATACTGCGCCACAACTTTGAGCCGTCCCTTGCCCGCTTCGAAAATCTCGGCGTCGATCGGATCGCGCAACGTCGTGATCAATCCGTCGATGCCAGATTTCACTTTCTCGATAATCAAACTCTTAGGCGGCGCTTCCGGTTTGGGATAGACCTCGACGACATATCCTCGCTTGCGCAGCAGATCGATGGATTCCCCAATATCGCAGGTAGCAAAAACGCGGAATGTTGCAGTCATTGTGATGTGATCTCAGTTGGCTCTCTGGTTGGAGGTCTTGCAGACGCGCCGACTCGCACCCCGCGAAGTTCAGCCGCAGATCATCTTACTCTATTGAACCAACTCTATTGAATCGCTCTAATGAATCAGCCAATGCTGTCATCGATTGGCGACGTCAGCGACTTGGCCATTCAGTCGGTCCAAAGCGGTTTGAGCGAGGGCGAAGCTCTTGGCCAGTGAAAGCGATGCGCGGTATTCCTGCGCCGCCGCCGCTTTGTCGCCTTGCTGCTCGAGCGCCGTTCCCAGCAGGTAGTGTGCCTTGAAGGCGGGCGCGGCTTCCACGGCGGAATCGGACGACAGATAGCGGCGCAGCAACTGGATAGCTTGTGGAAGATCGCGCTTGGAGCGAAGCAGCATCTCCGCGGACTCCATCACCACCTCTGGTTGATCCATCGGCGCTGAACTCGCATGCCGGATGGCGTCCTCCATCGCATCCGGGCGTCCGGCATGGCGAAAGAAGAACGCCAAATTCAACCAGGCAAGCGCTGCGCCGTGGCTGGCTTCGATCGCGCCACGATAAGCGTTCTCAGCCGACACCAGATCCTTATTCTTTTCGGCGAGACGTCCCTTCACCCAGCCCGCTCTAACCGGGTCGATGGCGGCGAGTTTCTGAGCTTGTGCTTCGGCCTTGTCGCGTCCACCGCCGACGATCCCGGGCGCCTCCAGATAGAACTCAGCCAGATCGGTGCGCGCCTCTGCGCTATTTGGATTCAGACGCACGGCGGTTTCAAATTCACTGCGAACCCTCTTCGCCAGGCCAGCCGCCGACAAGAAGTGTGAGTGATCCGCCTTCTCTCCGTACACCCGTCCGAGCCAGAGATGATATTGAGAGTTTTCCGGCTGTAACGACACCGCCTTTTCACACGCGGCAATCCCTTTGTCCCAATCGCCAAGAGTGAAGTATGCGCGACAAAGCAAATTATAAGATTCCGCGTCGGCAGGAGCTTTGCCGATTCTGTGCTGCAGCGACGCGATAGCATCATCCACACGGCCTGCGGCCAGCAGTTTGCTGTCCGCCAAGTCAGCCACAGACAGGGAGGGAAGAAGTGCAAGCAGAACAACGATCGACAGGTTCTTAACCGACAACATTTTAATGAACCACCTTCACAGCTACACCGTTGCGTAACGGTTTGGAATTTGAATTAATAGGACCCAGTGCGACGAAAGCATTTTCGGGAAGCCCAGCGGTAACTTCCACCTGGGTGAGATTCGAGATCGAGGTTTGCACGTAGTGCCGTTGCAATTCGTTGTTGACGATCTGATAGACGTAAACCTTGCTGTCCTCCTGACGAACCGCCTCGCGCGGTACGGTGAGGACGTCGCGATGTTCCGCGGTAATAATTGTGACCCCAACGTTGATGTTAGGCAGGAGCTTGAAGTCGCTGTTGTCGACGATACAGGTCGTCTCTCCGACATTGCGAGTCCCGTGAAGTTTTATGACAGTTGGGATCACGCTGACTGTGCCTTTCCAGGTTCGTTCTGGCATTGCGTCCCAGGTAACGTCGATTCTCTGGCCCGGCGTAAGGCGTCCGATATCGGGCTCGTCCACAAAGGCGCGCACGCGGACTTTCGAGAGGTCCGCCTCCTGCAACACCAGATCGCCGGGATTGAGGTAGGCTCCTTGCAGAACAGGCAGCGAATAGACCACCCCATTAAATGGTGCGCGGATGTTCAACTGACTCAGCACATCCTCAGCTGCAGTGTAGGCAGCTTGGGCCTCCGATTTCTGAGCCTCCACGCGGGTAATCTCCGGTTGGGAATAACGGTTCTTCTGCTTCTGGAGTAAAAGATTGAGATCCGCGTCGGCCCGTTTGAGCTGATTCTCCGCGTTTTTTATCTCACCCGGCGAAGCAGCATTTTCCTCGCGCAGACGGCGCAACGCGTCCAGGTTGCGCTGTGCCATGTCGCTCTCGGTCCGCGCTTTCACGACTTGCGATTCGAGGGTCAACACCTCCTCGCGGTTCCCGCCGCTCTGTATACCGCTGAAATCGGCATCCGCGGCGAGCACCTGGGCCTTGGCTTGGGCCGCCGTGCTGCGGGCTTTGGCGTCGTTCAACTCCACCAGGAGTTGACCCTTCTTGACCTGGTCACCCTCCCGCACAAGTATATTTTTCACCGTGGTGCCGACTGGCGCATGGGCCTCGAAGTTCTGTAGCGGCTCGACTTTGCCGTTGGTAGAAACGACGCTCCGAATCGTGCCCCGCTGCGCAGTCACCGCTCGGACAGGGACGGCGGGGTCTCGCGACAAGGACGCGAATAACACCACCGCCGCCACGATCGCGATGGTCGCGGTGATCCAGCGATGCCGGGTTACAAAACTCGGGTTAGAGTTTGCCATTCTTTGTGATTAAGGACATGCGAATTCCCAGACGCATAAATGTACCACCTGCGGCCTCTCAAACTCCTAGGAGGAACCTTTCCAATTAGATGCGCCGGTTCCGGCGAATGAACCGTAAATCCTTGGGGAACTTGGTAGCCTGGCCCGGTTGCTGGTTACAATATGGCATGGGCAAACCGCCTCGCTACACACCGCAACACGCACAGGCCGGACTGGACGCCGAGTTTCCAGAGATCGAGACTTGGCCGAATCAGTTCGCGGGGTACGAAATCGTGGTAGATGATCCCGAGTTTACCTCGGTTTGCCCAAAAACCGGATTGCCTGATTTTGGCGTGCTCACGATTCGCTACAGGCCGGACAAGCACTGCCTGGAATTGAAGTCGCTGAAGGAGTATTTGCAGTCCTACCGGAACCTGGGAATCTTTCAGGAAAATATTGTGAACCAGGTATTGGACGACGTAGTCCGCTGGGCTCGCCCGATATGGGCAGAGGTCAAAGGAGATTTTCGTCCGAGGGGCGGGATTTCCACCATAATCGTGGCCCGCTGGCCTCGCCCGAAAGGGAAGACGGCAAAGTAGAAGCGTTCTTTTTAGCGGCCTCTGCAGTAATTCTTAGCGACCTTTGCGATAACTTTTACTTGGTAATTGTTCCCTGGGACTAAGTAGGTGCCCCAGCAGCTTTCAAAGGTTTGATCTGTTCCAATTCATAGGCCAGTTCGGCCTTCGCGCGTCCGATGTCATACGCATCTTGCAGGTTTAGCCAAAACTGTTCAGTAGTTCCGAAAAACCGGGATAGCCGAAGCGCGGTATCCGCCGTGATGCCACGCCTTTCCAGCACAATGTCATTGATGCGGGGCGGCGGGACACGAAGGCGTTTTGCTAAAGCGTAAGCAGATATTGCCATGGGCTTGAGGAACTCTTCCCGCAAGATCTCTCCGGGATGAATTTTCCAGTCTGGTGTACCTTTTCTCGCAACACTCATGATTTCATCCTAGTCAATGATAGTCTGTGATCTCCACATCGGAGGCGTCGTGATCGCGCCAAACAAAACAGATCCGGTATTGATCATTAATCCGAACACTGTATTGCCCTCGCCGGTCACCGCGCAATTTCTCGAGCCTGTTACCGGGAGGACACCGCAAATCGTGCAGTTCTACTGCCACATCGAGGATTCCTAGTTTCCGTTTCGCTACATCGGCGGGCGGAGAGCCTCGAGTCTTGCTCGTGCGCCAGATCTCCTCGCTGAGGCGGTTCGCGAAACTGCGGATCACGATCTCAATAATAACGTTATCCGTTAATATCGTCAAGCGTTATTACGAGGCGGTAGAAGAATCCACAAAGCCGTCAACGCACCGTGATATATTCCTTCGCCAAGTGACCCAAACGAAACTTTATCCCTGGACTGCGCTGATTCTGCTTACGGCGCTGAACCTGCTCAACTACATCGACCGCTCGGTGTTGTTTGCGGTTCAGCCACTGGTGCAGAGCGAATTCCATCTCACCAACACGCAGATTGGATATCTGACCAGCGCTTTTCTCGGTTTCTACATGATCGCAGCCCCCTTTGCTGGGCCGCTCGCCGACCGCTATTCGCGCAAGATGATCATCATTCTGGGAGCGGTCTTCTGGAGCGGCCTTACGCTGCTCACCGCAGTCACGCACACTTATTGGGAGTTGCTGGTTCGCCACACGCTAGTCGGCGTGGGCGAAGCGACATTCGTTACCATCGCACCTACCTTCGTCGCGGATCTTTTTCCAGAGAATAAACGCGGTCGTATCTTCGGGATCTTTTATCTTGCGATTCCGGTGGGCACGGCTGCGGGCTATCTGATGGGCGGCAAGCTCGGGCCTCATTTCGGATGGCGGTTTCCGTTTTATATCGCGGCATTTCCCGGATTTCTGCTTGCGCTTTCTTTGCTGTTCGTTCCGGAGCCACCGCGCGGCCAGTTCGACTCGTTGAAAGAGACTCCAGATCGCGCAACCCTCCGCGGCTTGGCGCACAACCCCGCGTTCTGGGCGGTCACTCTGGGCATGTCCGCGGCCACGTTTTCGCTCGGAGGAATACAGGTGTGGATGCCGACATTTCTATCTCGGGTGCGCGGCTACAGTCTCGAGTCCGCGAATCTGATGTTTGGAAAGATCGTGGTCGTCGATGGCATTGTTGCGTCTTTAGCTGGAGGCTGGCTCGGTGACCGCCTGTTGCCACGAATGAAGAGTTCCTACTATTTCGTGTCGGCAGTCAGCATGGGACTTGGCGTGCCAATCATGATCGTCGGTCTGTTCAGCAAGGGACGACTGATGCTACCGGCCATCGCCGTAGCGGCATTTCTTTTGTTGTTGAACACCTCGCCTCTCAACACCGCACTGGTGAACGCGGTCGGCTCGCACATCCGTGCAACCGCAATCGCGGTAAACATTTTCATCTTTCATCTTCTCGGAGACGTTCCCTCGCCGACGCTGATGGGATACGTCGCCGACCGCCGCTCGCTTCAGGCCGCGTTCATTCTGCCGGTAATTGCGATGGCCGTTTCTTCTGCCATACTGTTCTACGGCATGCGATTCGCTCCTCCCGTACGTGTCAACGACCAACCGGGGTTTCTTGGCGGCCAGCCGGGATGACTTATTTTCACTGGGCAACCTTTCACTGGATTGCAGGGAGCATCCTCGCAGTGGTTTGGTTTACGCGCTTGCTTGATGCTGCGTTGGGGATGCATAAAGTGGGCGACATCTCGCGCCCCGAGTGGAATCGGAAGCCGGCCACTCCCATTGGAAATCCTCGCGTAAGCATCATTGTTCCAGCTCGCAATGAAGAAGAGCACATTGAGCCCGCTCTCACCACACTTCTGAATCTCGACTACGACAACTACGAAGTGATCGCAGTGGATGATCGCTCTAACGATCGTACCGGCGAGGTCATGGATCGACTCGGCGTCTCTCCCAAATCTCGCGGGCGTTTGAGAGTGATTCACATTGGCCAATTAGCTCAGGGGTGGCTCGGCAAGGCGCATGCCATGTGGAGCGCGGCCAATCAGGCGTCAGGCGATTGGCTGCTGTTTACTGACGCCGACGTCCATTTCCGTTCCGACGCGCTAACCCGAGCTCTCGCCTACGCGGAAGCCGAATCCGCTGACCACTTAGTCTTGTTTCCCCGCATGATCATGAAAAGCGTCGGCGAACGCATCATGATTGCATTCTTCCAGACGCTCTTTGTCTTTGGGCATCGCCCATGGAAAGTCGCCGATCCCAAGACGAAAGACCATATGGGCGTGGGCGCGTTCAACTTGATTCGCCGCCGCGTCTACGATGCTGTCGGCACCTATCAGGCACTCCGCTTCGAAGTGCTCGACGACATGAAGCTGGGCAAAATAGTGAAAGAAGCTGGCTACGCGCAACGCAACGTTTATGGGGCGAACCTGATTTCTTTGCGCTGGGCGAAGGGCGCGATGGGCATGGTAAACAATCTCACCAAGAATTCCTTTGCCATTATGTCGTTTCAATGGTGGCGCACGCTGCTCTCGGCATTTGCACTGGCATTCCTCAATCTGATGCCTTTTTTCGGGATCTGGCTTGCCCACGGCTGGGCGCGCCTGCCCTATTCGCTGGCACTCGCGTCGATATTCGGGATTTACGTGGGAATGTCGCAGGAGTCCGACGTCCCAGCATATTATTTCGTTTTGCATCCCGTTGGATCGGCGCTATTTGTTTACATCATGCTGCGCTCGATGACGCTGACTTTGATCCGCGGTGGAGTAGAGTGGCGGGGCACATTCTATTCACTGGATGAGTTAAGAAGAAAAATGGTCTAAGAGTCGTGTAACAGAAAACTCAAATCGCATGGGGCGAGCGAAAAGTTGCAGCGGGTTATTGAGGCCCGCCAGGGGCTTCAGCCGATTCAGAGTCGGCCGGGATGTCCATCGGAATCTTTGTCACTTGCTTTTTCTTTGAGGTTTTGTACGCTGGTTTGGGAAGACTGAATTTTCCCGCACTGTAGTGTCCCCTATTCTCCACATCGTAATTCTTGGGTAAAGGTGGAATCCGCAGCCCTGCTCCCCCGAGTTGGCGTAGTTGCTCGAGAACAATCTCAGCCCGTCCGTCATACTCTTTCACCGGGCCGTGAATCGTGATCAGCTGGTTCTGCAACTGGCTGACGTTCCCGATGCGTTTCAGATCGTGAGCAAAAACCACGACGCTGAATGGGCATACCATGGAATCCTTACAGAAATCGAAGATCGTCACCCCCCGGCTGCCGTGTTTTACCCGAACCACCTTGCCGGTGACGCACTGGTCTTCGCCTATATGTTGACGAGCCTCCGTAATAGGAAGGCAGTCGCCAGCGCCGGATAGGGCAGGGAAGAGCAAGCTCACCAGCAACGGCAGGAGTCCACGAGTGGACGCGGTGCGGAATCCGCGGCGAAATTGCGTTGTAAACAGGGGCACAGAAACCTGAGCCGGGAGAAAGCGACAGAACTATTGTATGGCGGGCAGTGCGACGGATAAGGGAACAGGCTGGAAAAAATACTCAAGTTTCCCGAAACAGAAAAGGACGGACCAAGGGCCAGTCTCGATTGAGCCAGCCCTCTTCGCCAAAAAGGACGTTTAGGCGAACGCCTTCACCGCTCCGGCCTCGTCATCCCTCACATCGAATACGGTGTAGAGTTTTGTAATCTGCAGCAGGTCGTGAACTTTCTTAGTCAGGTTCAGGAGTTTGAGTTCGCCACCCTGATTGCGAACCGTGGTAAAGGCGCTAACCAGTTCACCAATCCCCGAGCTGTCTATGTACGTTACTTCTCCAAGGTTCAACAGAATCTTCTTTTGTCCCTTTGAAAGGAGTTCGCGCACCGTATCCCGCAGGATCACGCTGCCTTCGCCCAGAGTGATACGGCCACTGCAATCCACAATGCTGACGCCATCCACCTGACGCGTACTGGTCTTCATGGTCACTGAGAAGCCTCCTTTACGTCCTCGGATGGTCCGTGGACGTGCTTTACGAGTTTAATTTCGGTGCCCGTCTGGGAGGGGTGAATTTGCACCTCGTCCATGAACGAGCGTATGAGAAAAATTCCCCGTCCCGAAGTCTTCAAAAGATTCTCCGGAGCCAAGGGATCCGGAATCTTGGCCATATCCAAACCCTTGCCCTGATCGCGAATGGTGATCACCAGGTCATTGCTGGTCCGCTCGAAATCGAGCTTGACCTTCTTGTCCGGATCATAAGCATTACCGTGCAGAACGGCGTTTACGGCGGCTTCGCGGACCGCCATTGAAATCTGCATGACCTGATCTTCGTCGAAGCCGGTTTCAGCCGCGATTCGGCTGGCTGTTTGCTCGGCGCTATCGACGGTCTCCAGCGTCGAATCGAGCGTATAGGAGACCCGCAGTTCGGTCATGGCAAAATGTTTGTAAACCAGCCCGCAGACCCGAAACATCCGCCAAGCCGGGTTGGCTGCGCCACGCGCGTTCAGTTCGCGTGTGCAAAAAGCCGCCGATCAGCGGATTGGGTAGTTTGCCTTGACCCTCTGGAAATGTCAACGCAGAGGACAAACGGTAGGACAACTTAACCCTGAAGAGCGAAACAGGTAAAAGCCTTCTGGCTTCCTGCCCCGCAGTTGGGTATTCTCTCAGAGCAATGTCCACGGTAGCACTTACCGAATTGTTAGGTCGGCCGGTTTTTGATCCAACTGGCGGCCAATCCGGTAGTGTGCGCGAACTGGCGGTTGCCCCTCAAGAGGATTCTGCCCGGATCGCGGTCTTAATCGTGCGCACGAAATTCGGCGACCGCGTGGTGCCATTCAGTGCGGTCAACTCAATGAATGGCGGGCTGCGCATCGATACTGCCGCTTCGACCTGGCCGGTCGCCGACGGGTCGGAGGGTCTGTTCCTGTTGGCACGTGATCTGCTCGACCAACAGATCATTGACGTTCACGGACGCAAAGTAGTTCGCGTCAACGACGTCGAACTGCAGCAGGACTCCAGCAACCGGCATCCCTCGCTCAGGGTAGGCTCAGTGGACGTAGGCGCCCGGGGAGCTGTCCGGAGACTGCTGAAGGGCTTGGTCCCAGTCGCCGCTTTGCGGGCTCTGCTACGTCAAATTCCCGAGCGACCAATCCCGTGGGAATTTGTCGACCTGATCGAAACCGATCCCGCCCGCCGGGTGAAGCTAAAAATCTCCCACGAGCGCCTGGCCCGTCTGCATCCTGCGGACATTGCCGACATCGTGGAAGACCTCGCTCCCGATGAACGCGAAGCGGTGTTCGAGACCCTGGACGACGAAGTCGCAGCCGAGGCCCTGGAGGAGGTTGACCCTAAGGTACAGAAGGCAATCGTAGAGTCGCTCGATTCCGACCGCGCCGCCGACATCGTCGAGGAGATGGATCCCGACGCAGCTGCGGACCTGCTGGCCGATCTGCCGGAGGAGACTTCTGCGGACATCCTTCAGGAAATGGCCCCACAGGAGCGGCAAGAAATGCAAGAGCTCCTTGAGCACCGGGAAAACACCGCCGCGGGACGAATGAACACCGAGTACATGGCGTTGGACGTCAAGGCCACTGCTCATGAAGCGATTGAAGCTTTGCGCCGCTTCGAAGGGGGCGTCGAAACTCTAAGCACGATTTACCTGATCGACTCCCATGGCACGCTCGCAGGCGCAGTACCGCTAGCTAAGCTGGTGATGGCCTCGCCAGACACTCCGTTGCTTTCTCTCACCCAGGAGCCGTTGATCTCGTGCCGAGAGGATGCAAGCGAGATGGAGTTCGCCCAGTTGTTCGACAAGTACAACCTGCTCACCCTTCCCGTGATCGATGACCACAACAAGCTGACCGGCGTGATCACTTCGGACGACGTGATCAGCCTGCTGCGATCCAAGCTATAAATGTCTTTCCTGACGCGGTGAAGGAAAGATTTTGGGTGCCTCGCTCCTTGCGTTTTGTACGAGGGGGGTGACGGCGCTAAGCTGCTTTCGCCGGAATCCTCCAGTAAGTTCGCAAGCCACCGATGTCGGGATGGGCTTGCCTCTCAAACACGATCCCAATCTTGGCCGCAGCTCGCTTCATAAGCTTGGGGCCAATCCCGTGAATGCGGCCACAGGACAAAAGATCTTCCTGCGATTCAATCATGTCCGGTGCTGCCGTAAGCTCGCATAGCAGCAACTCCACCGCTTCTTCAAGACGTTTGGTCGACAGGACTGATGTCATTGGAATCACCGGAAACTGGACGCAATCGAGCCCGGACAATCAGTGTCTGCAAATGCGAGGGACGCTTCCAAGCTAGCGCATGCATCGCGCGACAGGCAATACAGTATCTACCGTAGGCACGATCAGTGACACGTTCACCCGCTCAGCGTTGCTTGGGCGTGGGCATAGGATCAACCTCTCCCCTAGGAGCCTGATCTTGTAACCGTCTCGCCGTCGGAATCATCCATATTTATCAGCAGGAGAAAACAAAATGAAAATCAGCGGTAAGTTCGCTTCGACTTTTGTGGCGGCGTGCATTCTAGGTTTCTTGAGTCTGCCTGCACTCGCGCGCCCTGCGAACCCGGCTCAGGATCAGGGAACCGCCCAGGCGCAATCGGTGCAAAAGGCCGAGAACCAGAAGGCCCAACCCGGTCCCGGCAAGGAAGTCGGCAAGGGCGGTGAGGACATTGGCAAAGGCGCAGGCAAGGGCGCGGAGAGCCTAGGCAAAGGTACTGGGGAAGCCGCCGGCAATCTCGTTACCTTGCACCCTGGTCACGCCGCCGCCGATCTCGGCAAGGGCGCCGGAGGCGCGGGCAAGGACGTCGGAGTTGGCACCGGAAAAGGCGCCGCCAAAATCGGAAAAGGAACTGGCAAAGGAATAGGTAAGCTGGGGAAGAAGCTAGTAGGCAAGGGCGGCAAGAAGAAAAATTCCGACGTAGAGAACTGACTGTACCTCGATTACACTCCGATGCGCTGCGTCGCATCTGCGGGCAGAGAGCTCCTCAGGGTCTGGCCACGCCATGGTCTACGTACTGATGGAACTCAATATGCCACCTCCTGAAAAGGAAACTTAAGTCAGCCGACGCACCGTGACAGAAGCTCAGAGCCAACAAAGGCTCGGACCAATGCGGCGATCTCGCCTGCTGCCGTGTCTAATGCGAAATTGCCCGCGTCGAGAACGTGGACCTCGACTGACTGACGTTCAGGGACGTTGCGATGACGTTATGACCCTTCTTCAGAAAGGCGTCTACCAAACCCGCACCAATACCCCCGATGCTCCCGTGACGATGGCTGTTTTCTTGTCGGTCACACGGACTTCTTTGCTCGGAAAACAGCATTGCTGGTGCGTCAGGTTCACGCCCCGGTGTTGGGCGTTAACCTGGGTGAGGCAAGTCCCAATATCGACGCGTATTGAGCCCGAACCCTCTCCGTCCCAGGTTAGCGTCCAGAAAACGGACGCTAACCTAGGGTACCGGCGCGACCTTCACATCGTCAGAACTACGCGAAACTGTGCCTTGCCGCTCATCATGCGCGCGTAAGCTTCGGACGCCTTTTCGAGCGGATACTCTTCAATCATGGGACGCACGCCGGTTAGCTCGGCAAAGTTCAGCGTGTCTTCGCAATCCGTCGGTGTTCCGACCGCGGAACCTTGGATGGCGCGCTCGCCGGTAATGAGTTGCAAAGGTGTGACGGCAATCGGGTCAGCTGATATCCCTACTACCATGAACTTCCCAGTCGGCCCCAGGCCGTCAATCAACTCGGTCATCGCTTTCGAGTCGGGCGCCGTCGCGAGAATCGCCTGAGCGCCGCCCAGCTTCTTTAATTCCTGTGCTGCATTCGTCGATTGGCTGTCGATGTACACGCTGGCCCCAAGCTTCTTTGCGAGCATAGCGTTGTCAGGTCCGCGGCCGATGGCGGCAACCTTGTAGCCAAATTTGTTTCCAAACTGGATTCCGAGATGACCGAGTCCGCCGACGCCCTGCACAGCGACCAGATCGCCGGGACGCGCGCCACTGTGGCGCAATGCATTGAAGGTGGTGACTCCCGCGCACAACAGCGGGCCTGCTTCGGCATCGCTAAGTGTATTTGGTATCGCCGCGAGCGCCTCCAAAGGAGCGACCATGTATTGCTGATACCCGCCGTCATAGCTGATGCCCGCAACTCGGGAATTGTGGCAGTAAAGGAAGCGCCCACGCCGGCATTCGACGCACGTGTTGTCCTGCCCGCCGTGCCAGCCCACGCCGACGCGCTGCCCCTTCTTCCACTCGGAAACACCGTCGCCCACTTCATCGATGATGCCTGCCACTTCGTGTCCGGGAACGCGTGGATACTGAATTCCCGGCCAAAGGCCTTCTTTCACAAACACGTCACTGTGGCAGACACCGCAGGCCTGTACCTTGACGCGCACCTGCCCCGGACCCGGCTCAGGAATCTCACGCTCGACGAATTCGAAATCTCCCCCCGGTTTAGAAATCTGTGCGGCCTTCATTGGTGCCGCCTGGGGTTTCACCGCGACTCTCAGCGTTGCCATAAATCCTCCTATGAATTTTGTCGCCCGTGGTTAAAGCACTTACTGCTTATCGCAACAACGATGTTGCCGCGCGTGGTGTGAGAATAGTGGCCGGCGGAGCGACATTTTATTTCCCCTCCATTTGCCGATCAATCCACGAATAAGTAACCAAGGGTATACCTCGGAGTGGGGGCTGCACTCCGGAGACGAATGGCGCGGAAGGCTTATTCCGCAGTAATAAGTGTGCTCTCGTCGAATGTTCTTCGTCAACAGGGGCGCTCAGGATTGGCCGACGGACTCCACCAAACTGTCGAGATCACCAACGCATTTGGGCTGGGCCCGACTTCAGTCGTGCCGCAAACGCGCACATCACCCTGCGGGACGGAGGGTGTCTGCACTCGTGGAGGCGCAAGCGAGGCACGAAATCCCGCCTTCCTCTGACTTTTCACCTGTTCAGATTTCGCTTCTCCGTTTATTCTGTCTGATCGTTTGACAATGTCTCATCGTATGTCTGCGAATTTGACGCATGAAATTCCTGAAACGCTGGAAGACCCGGATCCTGCTGTTCTTCGCCGTAGTCGGTCCGGGTTTTATCACCGCGAATGTCGACAACGATGCCAACGGCATCTACACCTACTCGGCTGCCGGCGCCCAGTTCGGGCACCATCTCCTGTGGACGTTAATTCCGATCACCCTGGCTCTGATCGTAGTTCAGGAAATCTGTGCCCGCATGGGCGCGGTCACCGGCAAGGGTTTGAGCGACCTGATCCGCGAGGAGTTCGGCTTCCGTATCACATTTTTCATGATGATCGGAATCCTGATCATCAACTTCGGCAACGTAGTCGGTGAGTTTGCCGGAATCGCGGGCAGCCTTGAGCTTTTCGGACTTTCTAAGTACATCACCGTTCCGGTCTGCGCCGTAATCGTCTGGCTGATCCCGGTCAAGGGACATTACAAGAGCGTGGAAAAAGTTTTTCTGGCCGCATCCTTCTTTTATGTCACCTACATCCTGGCAGGTTTCTTCGCTAAGCCAGCGTGGATCGATGCCTTAGTGGCAACCGTAAAACCGCCGCCGAAAGCCGTGTTTATGCTGCCTGGATATCTGTACATGACAATTGGCGTTGTCGGAACCACCATCGCCCCCTGGATGCAGTTCTACCTGCAGTCCTCGATCGTAGAAAAGGGAGTAACCAAAAGGCAGTATCGGGCCTCGCAGATTGACGTAATCGCCGGATGCATTTTCACCGACGTAGTGGCCTGGTTCATCATCGTAGCCTGCGCCGCCACTCTCTACGTCCACGGCTATCACAACATCTCAGACGCCAAAGACGCTGCCCAAGCTCTCCGCCCCCTCGCCGGGGATTACGCTTATATCTTATTCGCTATGGGGCTTTTTAATGCTTCGCTGTTTGCGGCTTCGATTTTGCCGCTCTCAACGGCTTACACAGTTTGTGAAGGATTGGGATTTGAATCTGGGGTGGGAAAGAAGTTTGGGGAGGCGCCGGTGTTCTACTGGCTCTATACCATCTTAATCATCGCCGGGGCGGGCGTGATCCTTGTTCCCAACCTGCCGCTGGTAAAGATTTCGATTCTGTCCCAGGTGGTGAATGGAGTGGCTGTGCCGCCTGTGCTCATTTTCATGTTGTTGTTGGTGAACAAGAAAGAGTTGATGGGTGAATACGTCAACTCGCGCGTTTACAACATTACTGCCTGGGCAACAACTGTAATCATGACCGCGCTTAGCATCGCCTGGTTTTGGACCCTGCGAGGCGGGCAGTGAGGCACTGGTAGCAGGCGAAATCGGCCTTCGTGGGGTCAAAATAAACTTCTCGAAAGTGTCAACTTTTGCCTACTTTTTCGCCTCTAAGTGTGCAACAATCCGCTGTGGGTGTGGGGTTATGCTTCGTCCAGTTGTCGCGATGGCCGCGGGTTTCGTGTTTTTTCTCGGGACTTTAGCAACTGCGCAGGATGAATCTGCCCACGACTCTGTCGCTTCGCCGGTTCCGCCTGCCTCAGTTGTCGCAGCTCTTCCCAAAGCGGCCAGAACTTATCACGATGGAAGCCTTCGCGATATCGATGCTATCGGCAACCGCAAGGTGGGCTGCGACCGCGGCTTCGGCAACTGGTATAGCTTGGAAAAGCAGATTGAAATGGGCCGCGGTTATGCCGCGCAGGTTGAGTCGACTACCAAGCTAATTACCGATCCAGTCATCGCGGAGTATGTAAATCGCATTGGTCAAAACCTGGTTCGGAACTCCGACGCGCAAGTCCCGTTCACCATCAAGGTAATTGATACCGACGACATTAATGCTTTCGCTTTGCCCGGAGGTTTTTTCTACGTGGATTCCGGTTTGATCCTGGCTGCGGATAACGAGGCCGAATTGGCGGGCGTGATGTCCCACGAAATCGCGCATGTCGCGGCCTGTCATCTGGCTCGCGAAAACACGCGCGGACAATTGATGCAGCTGGCTTCCATCCCGTTGATCTTTGTGGGTGGCGGAATTGGCTACGCCGCGCAGAGCCTGGCGGGATTCGCCATACCCATGGGTTTCTTGAGGTTCACTCGCAGCTTCGAGTCCGAGGCTGATTTTCTGGGTGTTGAGTACTTGTACAAGGCGGGTTACGATCCGCAGGCGCTAACTTCGTTTTTCGAGAAGGTCAAAGCGCTGGAGAAGCACAAGCCGGGCACGCTGGCGAAGACTTTCGATACTCATCCTCAAACTCCGGACCGAATTGCGAAGACGCAGGCGGAGATTAATACCTTGCTGCCCTCCGAAGCGGAATATAAGGTCGACACTTCCGAGTTTCAGGATGTAAAGGAGAGGCTCGCGCAACTGCAGAATCGCCATAAGATCGACAGAAGTCACGGCGGAGATGGTCCTACGCTGCGCCGTGCGGCGAGCACTAACCCGAGCGAGACCGGCAATAATGGCGATCCGGATGAGCGGCCCACGCTTAAGCGCCGGGACAGTTCCTCACAGTAATGGCTGGATTTGTCGTTCTTGACTCGCTTCGCTCGCTCCCCCGGACGAGGCGCCTGGGGCTACGTGATTTGTCGCTAGACGATCTTTCCTTCCGTTAAATCCCGGACCAATGGCAGGTCGGCTTCTAGAAAATCGTATTGGGATAATTCCGAACGCGGGGACCAGCGAATCTCGCGAAAGATTTTGTTCTCAATGTTTCCCTGGTATTCGCGCACGACGAAGAAGCGCAACTCGACCGAGCCTCCGCCGGGATACTCGTGGACGATACGCGACACTTCTTCGTCAATCTTTGCGCCGATCCCGAGCTCCTCGTCCAGTTCGCGGCGAAGTGCGTCGCGTGGCTGTTCGCCTTCCTCAATCTTGCCTCCAGGAAACTCCCACTTCAAGGGCATGGTCTGATGCTTGGTACGCTGGCAGACCAGCACCTTGCCGTCTTTGAAAATCAACGCCGCAACCACTCGCTTCATTGGCAGGCCAACGTTCTAACATTCTCTGTGGAGCGAACTGAGATGTTCACCGAGTTATTAAATTCCTGGAGAGAGGTATCCCGCTAATGCATCTTAGACCCGGAGGTTGTGGAAAATCGTCTGGATGGATGGCGGCGGCCAGAGCGCGCAGACCTTGAATGAGAGTGGGCGCGGGAGTATTCAGGAACTCGTCTCGAATGCAGTAAACCCGATTTTCTTTTGCCACGTGCATATCTTCCCAGTCCCGATCGCGAATGATTTTCTCCAGAGGAACCCTGTCGCCTGCGCCGCACCAAGCGGCGACGATGACATCAGGATCCTCGGACAAAACGGCTTCTGCCGATGTTTGTTTTCCTGGAGTGCCTACAAATTCACCGCCGGCTGCCGCGACCAGTTCGGCTACCCAACTTTGCGAAGAGATCAAAGGCTTGCCCCATTCCTCGCAGAATACGCGAGGAGGCTTCGGGTCATTGGTTTGGCGACGAACGGTTTCGATTTCCCGCTGCATTTCCCCGATCACTTGCTCGCCTTGATCGAGCGCGCCCACCACTCCCGCGATGGTCGCAATGTCTGTGTAGATGTCGGCAAGCGTCTTCGGAGCGAGTCCCAGAAAGCGCGCCCCTGCCTTCAGGATTTCCGTTACTGCTTTTTCTTGGTACGGAACCGCGGCAATCACCAGGTCAGGACGGGCGGCGACGATCTGGTTGGTGCTTGCAGTCCAGGAGTCAGCCACGATGGTCGCTCCGCCATTGCCAATCTCGGGACAAACGTCCGCGCAATATTTCGTGCAGGCGACAATGCGATCGAGTTTGCCGATGGCGGCAAGGATCACGGTTGCGCTTGGCTGCAACGATACAATTCGTTGCGGAGTGTGATCGAAAGGCAAGATAAAGCAATCTTACAAGGATTTGGAATCGCTGTGCTATTAAGAAAACGTTGCAAGCAATGATTCTACGATTGTAGAGACGTAGCTTGCGACGTCTCGGTACTGGCACGGTACAATTCTCTAGATGTATTCTCCGCAGCTTCTCGATCACTTCGAGCATCCGCGCAATCCGGGCGAAGTTGCTAATGCTGACGCAACCGTGCAACTAGAAAATCCAGCTTGCGGCGACATTTTGAAGTTGAGCCTGAAGATTGCTAACGGCCGTATCGCCGAAATCCGTTTTCTCGCCAAAGGATGCGTTCCCGCCATGGCTTGCGGTTCGTTGCTCACCGAACTGGTGAAGGGTGAAAGCGTGAAAGCAGCTGGCAAATTGCGAAGGGAAGAACTTGTTGAGGCCATCGGGGGCCTGCCCGACGCTTCTATGCACGCCAGCTATCTCGCGATGGATGCATTCGCCGCGGCTTTGAAACAGATTAAAATTTAGCCACCAATTTCACGGATCAGCGCAATTGTTCTTGGCCTTCTCTAGGGCCGGTAGATCGTCCAACCGCGTTCGCGGGCCATCTCCTCGAGATCGGGATTTGGATTCACTGCAAATCCATGCCGTGCGATCGCAAGCATGGCGGCGTCCCATCGCGAGTTACCAAATGCCGCATCGGGATTCTTGCCGATGACCTCACGAATCGCGAGGGGCTTGCCCTCGCCCGACGGGACTCGAATCAACTGATCGGTGACGAGTCCATTTTCAATCTTCACTGTGGCAGCCAGAATCTTGTTCTCATCGATTGCGAAGTGTTTCATTGCGGCCCGAATCACCCAGACATTGGTGGACGACACCGCCCAAACATCGCATCCCGAACCCTGCAGGCGGCGGACCAAGTCTTGCATCTCGGGAAAAATTTGACTAACGAAGTTCTCATCGAAAAACTGTTTGGCAGCCTGGTGCAGTTTGGATTCAGTGAGCCCCCTGTGAATCGTGACCATCTCGCCGCACATGTCGTCTTCGCTGACGTTGCCAGCTTTGTAGTCGGCATAGCGGGCTCGCACCCATTGCTCGACGTCCTCGGGAAGCAGGTTTCGTTTGAGCTCCCAGTCGAAAAAGCGCTCGCCCGCGTCCCCGGCCCAGAGAGTACCGTCGCAATCGAAGGCGGCAAGGTGAGGTTGAAGACTCAGAACCGATTCGACAAACTCAACCGATCTGGCCGTTGTGGTTGGATTCACTCGTGTTGTTCCATTTCTAATTGAATTTTAGTTGTGGGGATGCTGGACCCATGTTTCAGAAACATCTGTTAGATCGAGATCCCTCAGGGGCTAAAGCCCGCAAATATTTTGAGCACTTACGGCACGAGTGAACTCGTGCCCTCCCGCACCGTGCCCTCCCAAACCGTTTATGAAACACGCTCTACTGAGATAATGCCGCATACTCCTCGGGCGTGTCGACATTCAAAGTAACCCGCGGATCATCTACGGCAACATACGAAACGTGCTGCAGGTTCTGGTGCTCAATATCCCGTGCGGTCGCAGTCGGCGGAGCTTTTAAGAAGGCTTCGATCATCTCTCTCGCCAGTAGAAAAGGATGCCCATGCTTTCCGTTGTATTCGGGAACAACTGCCCAGACGTTACTTGCAGCCTCGCTGAATGCTGAGCATAGAGCCCCCAAGGTCGCGGCCTTGGCTGCGGGCCGATCGACCAAGGTGACCATGGCGGCGTCGCGGCCATGGCTCAGAACCTCGTGCAAACCTACTTGAAGGGAACTGAACTGCCCTCGCTCGGGCGCGGGATTTCGCACCAGCGACGCGCCATTGGCATATATCACCGGCGTCAGATTGTTTTCGTTCTTGCCAACCACCACAATTACGGTCTCGCTAAAAGGCTGGAGAGCTTGGATGGCGGCGGAAAGAAAAGTCTGGCCGGTGGGCGGTGAGCCAGCGGCACCCGGTGGCCAGGGGAGTAGCGCTTTGTCGGTCCCCATGCGCGTGGACTCGCCTGCGGCAAGGATCACTGCGTAAAGGCCAGGCGAGCGTGTCATGAGGCGAAGATAGCAGAAGGGAAGGGATTTGCGATCGTCAATTTCCGATTGAAGCAGGAGTAATCAACGATGGCTTTCCTCCTTGTGCCCCTCGCTTGCGACTTCGTCCGTATCAACTGCATGGCCGCGGCTTTTGAACCAACTCATGTGTGGCAAGGCTCGTTCGGCGTGACGGCGGGCGGCGATCAGTTCAGCCGTAATGGCAACGGCAATCTCCTCTGGGGTAATGGCTCCGATGTCCAAGCCAACGGGGGCGTGCACGCGGTCGAATAGATCCGCTGCAATCCCTTCTTTGGTGAGTTCACGGAAGATGGTAATCGTTTTGCGCCTGGAACCAATCATGCCAATATATTTCGCCCTGGTTTGCACTGCCCAACGCAGGACGCGCATATCATCGCGATGCCCGCGAGTGACGATCACGATGTACGCCGATTCATTCGGCATAAGCCGCGCCGTGGCTTGCTCAAAATCCTCTGCGATCACTTCCTTGGCTTCGGGGAATCGCTCCCGACTGGCATAGGTATCGCGATCGTCGATCACGCTAACGTCAAACCCGGCGTTCTTGGCAGTCTTGTAAAGGTTTACGGAAATGTGACCTGCGCCGAAAATATAAAGCGATGCTGGAGGTAATACTGGCTCGATGAAAATGTCGAGCGTGCCGCCGCAGACCAAACCGGTGTCGTACTTAGGATCCTGATTGAGATTGAAGGTGAGGCTGCGAGGCTTTTCAGACTCCATCACTTGGCGAGCAGCTTGCCAGACTTCGGCTTCGACGCAGCCGCCGCCTATGGTGCCGGCGATTGAGCCGTCGTCTCGCACCAGCATCTTCGCGGTCTCGAACGAAGGAATGGAGCCGCGCACGTTGACAATAGTCGCCACTGCGCCCCGCCGGCCCTCCTGGCGCAGTTTGACGATTTCCTCGTAGATGTCCATCTGGATTGATTATTCGTGGGTGACTGGAACAAGTCAATGGCAGGCAGAGATGGGAATCGCATTACGCATTTGTGTTAGTTTCTAATTTCTCGGGAGACTGGTCATGAAAGCTGTTCGCATACACGAATTCGGTGGTCCGGAAGTTCTCCGCTACGAAGATATCCCCGACCCGCAGCCCCGGAAGGATCAGGTGTTGATTCGGGTCAAAGCTTGCGCCATGAATCATTTGGATATCTGGGTGCGCAAGGGACTACCCGGCGTAAACCTGCCGCACATTCTGGGCAGCGACATTGCGGGCGAGATCGTCGCTCTCGGCGAATATGTTGCCGGATTTAAACCTGGACAGCGTGTGGTTTTGGCGCCCATGCACTTCTGTAGTCACTGCGCAAAGTGCGTGGCAGGAATTCAGAATCAGTGCCGCGAGTTCACTGCCCTAGGTAACGGAGTCGACGGCGGATACTGCGAATTGATTGCCGTCCCCGCGGTGAATGTGATTCCGATTCCTGATAGTTTGGATTTCGCTCAAGCCGCGAGCGTTCCTTTGGTATTTCTCACGGCTTGGCACATGCTGGTTGGCAGGGCGGGCCTTCGCCTGGGTCAGACTGTTCTCGTCCTCGGCGCCGGCTCGGGCGTCGGCATTGCTGCCATTCAGATTGCCAAGCTGTTTCATGCGCGCGTGATTACTACTGCGGGAGATGAAAAAAAGCTGGAAAAGGGGCGGGCGCTGGGCGCGGATTATGGCATCAATCACTATCAGCAGAAGATCTCGCAGGAAGTGCGGAAGATCACCGACAAAGAAGGCGTGGACATTGTGGTCGAGCACGTCGGTACCGCGACTTGGGATGAGAGCATGAAATCGCTAAAGCCGGGAGGAACGATTGTTACCTGCGGTGCGACCACCGGGCACAATGCTGCATTCGATCTGCGCTTTCTGTTTTCGCGCCAGCTCAATTTCCTGGGGTCGTACATGGGCACGATGGGTGAGCTGTACGACGTGCTGAGCCATGTGTTTGCTGGACGCGTGAAACCGGTTGTGGACCGCACGTTCCCCCTGAAAGATGCTCGCGCAGCCCACGAGTACATGGGAGCCGGTCAGATGTTCGGCAAAGTAGTGTTGGTTCCCTGAGCACTGTTTATCTCTTGCCTTTCGAAGCGCGGCGCGGCTTGGGAGTGGTTTTGCGCTTCGCTAGTCCTTTTTTCGGTGGCGCAGGCAGCGTGCGGGACGCGGCTCCGCTTGGATCGGACGTAATCGTACCGCTCTTGAGATCGACTGTGACTGAGTCTCGCTGCATGACCTGTTTCTGGACGGCGGTCTTGAACGTGATGGTCAGGGTTTTCGCGTCGCAGGTGATCGTCAGATAGCCAAATTCGACAATCGGATTGATGACCAGCGTATAGTTGCCCACTTTGACTGGCGCGTTCGGCAAACCACCAAGCGGAGGCGTTGCCGCATAACCGCCCGACCCTGCTACCACATGGGGAGTTTCCTTTCCTTGGATTACCCGGGTGAATCGCTGATACAGATGGGCGTGCCCGGAAAGCACGGCGTCTGGCCACAGGTCAGCCGCTTTGCAGCAGGCGTCGATGTCCGCCAATTCTCCGCTCGACCCACCATGTCGGGCGTCGGCCGATAGTGGCGGATGATGAAGCGCAATCAGGACCGCGCGCTTGCCGGCGTCGCGATCCGGCTTCAATCGCTTGAGTTCGTTCTGCAGAAAAGTCAGTTGATCGTCCACCAGCGGGAAATGGCCCTTCTGCGATGAAATGACGCCAGCTCCGCTATCCAGCACGTTGCTGTACAGCCCGATGATCGAGACGAATGGAGCATCCAAGGTGAAGTAAACGCCGGGCTGAGTCATGACGCTGCGCACCAGACCTCCAGCATCAGGTGAAGGGCCGGCCTCGGCGGCGCAGAAATTAGTCAGGAATGCAGTCAGCGTTGGCACCTGCGGGGCACTGGATGCCGAGCCGAAAACCATTCCGTCGTGGTTCCCGGGGATTGCGAAAATCGGCCGGTCGTATTCGCGGAAGGGCTCATAAAATTGGTCGTAATAATATTGCCCTTCGCCGAAGTTGTAGATTAGGTCTCCCAGGTTGAAAAAAAACGCCGGGCCGTTCAATCCTTGTGACTGCACTTCTGCCGCCATCGCGTCGGCCACTCCCGCTTCGTGCGCGATCGCCGTGGCTGCGGTCTGTGACCGGGTTACCTTGGCTGCTCCGGTATCGCCGACCGCATGGAAGGTGATTTTGCCGGCCTGATCGATGGCGCTCGCAATCTCTGTAGGGAGATAGTCCGCCAGATTAAGGTAAGGCAGGACGTTCGGCCGGGGTGGCGGGATGGGCTGAACCTGATTCTTGTGCAGCAGATAATACGGCGAGTTGTAGTAAGCTGCGCTGTTGTTGTCCTGCCGGAAAGAGGTTTCATCGGGGCTGGGCTTGGGGTCTGCGTAGAGCCGTCCGTTAGGACCCGTCATTCTTTGCACTGGCATTTCGCACCTCCATGGAAGGTCTGGTTTAGGGTTGGTGATCGTATCCTCAAACGAATAGTGAGCACCGCCGGATAAGTGTTTCAGAACGTGCCTGGGGCCCGAAATCAAGAAGGCAAGACGCGTTCAAGCTTAGCCGAGGTCTCTTCGATGTCAAGCGCTTTTGTGCAGAGCACACGTAGGTGCGGACACCCTCGTGCGCCGCCGCGCGGAGTGCCGCATCTTCGCCACGATGCACGTTAATGAACGGGATCGGGTCGCGTTCGACAAAACCTAATTGGAACTTGTCGGCAAAGATTGAATGTAGGAGACCAGTTGCCATCGCTGTTCTTGTGACAACTTCTTAAAGGCTGGCATCCCATGCCAGTGATTGCCGTTAGCGATGAGCCACTCCAGTTCGCCCGGGCTGGCAGAATGGACACTTTTTGTTTGGAGTGAAGGATGGTGCCCTTTGCCTTCTCCGTTGGCGCCATGGCATTTGGCGCATTTTGCTGCATAGACTTCTTTGCCCGCAGCTACGGATTCCGGATTAGAGGCAATCGGATTCTGGCGGGTACGAGCGCTCTCTGGCACCTTCTTCTGCCAATCGCTCACGGCCAGGACAGTCGAAGTAAGAAGGGAAGCAATGATCATGGTTCTGAAGAGTCTCATGGTTCTGCCGTCTTGGTCGGAGTTTTCTTCATCGGTGATATCTAACGATGATATCGAAAAAGACTTGTGCCGGAACCAGAACGGCCGGGGATGAACGAATTGTCATTCATCCGAGACGAAGTGGTAATGTTCTGCCCATAGTCTGTTGGAGTTAAGTTCCGAAGGGTCAACCAATGCCAATTGAAGTCGTGTCCGCAAGCGCCCTGTACAGTGACCACGTAAATCCACAATGGGTGAAGCTGCTCGATTTGTTAGGGATGAACGTCCGATATACACGATGTTCCGGTGCCGAGCTTTTCACGGAAGACGGAAATTGCGTTCTGGATTTCCTTTCAGGATATTGCGTACACAACGTCGGGCACAACCATCCTTCGGTGGTTGCGGCTTTGAAAGAAGAGTTGGATCGTTTTGGTCCTGCCATGCTGCAGAGCCACGTTCCCGAAGCAGCAGGCGACTTGGCGGCCAAGCTCTGCAAATTGACCGGCGGGCGGCTGTCGAAGGTTTTTTTTGCGAGTTCTGGAAGTGAAGGCGTGGAGAGCGCCATCAAGTTTGCACGCGCCCATACAGGACGAACCGGTCTGCTATACACGGGGGGGGCATTCCACGGATTGACATGCGGGGCTCTGTCGCTCATGGGCAATTCATTTTGGCGCGAAGGGTTCGGGCCGATGTTACCCGGAGCGGAACAGATTCCGTTCGAGAATGCTGAGTCGCTGGACGCGAAACTCAAGACCCGGCAATTCGCGGCGTTCATCGTGGAACCGGTACAGGCGGAGGGTGGAATCCGAATTCCGCAGCGCGAATATCTGCAAGCTGCGCAGGAACTCTGCAGAAAATACGGAACTTTGTTTGTGCTCGATGAAGTGCAGACGGGGATGTTCCGCACGGGAGCGTTCCTGGCGGCGCATCATTATGACCTTGACCCGGACATCGTTGTGCTGGCGAAAGCTTTGAGCGGTGGCCTCATCCCTATTGGCGCTGTGCTGATGTCCGACGAGGTCTACAAATCGGTTTACAGCTCGCTGAAACGGGCCATCGTCCATACATCGACTTATAGCGAGAATGCGCTTGCCATGCGGGCGGGTTTGGCGACGCTTGAGGTATTGGAAACAGAATGTCTGGGCAGGCGTGCGATTCTAATGGGAGACGAGCTTCGCCGCCAGTTGCGTGAAACCCTTTCCGGGTACGAGATGGTAAAAGAGATCCGTGGAATCGGCCTGCTATCCGGCATCGAATTCCAGCCGCCTTCGAAAATCAGCCTCCGCGTTCCCTTCGAGGCTTTCCAGCGAATCCACCCAGGGCTGTTCGGCCAGATGGTCGTTATGCGGATGTTCAGAGACGAAAGAATATTGACCCAGATTTGTGGCAACAACTTCATGGTCCTCAAAGCCGCTCCGCCGCTGGTTGTCGAAGAAACTCAGATCGACCAATTTGTCGGAGCCATGGGGCGGGTAGTCGAGCTAATCCATTCATCTTCAACGTTTTGGGCCGACGCGCTGGACTTGGCCCGACGGGCACTCAACATCTGAGGGATTGCATGCATCTTACTTCGGAGAATACATTTTTTGGGAGGTCCGAAGGCATGCGGTTGCTATTGGTGGAGGATGACCTCCACATCCAGCAATTTCTAAGGCGCGCATTGGTGGAGGCTGGATATCAGGTGGATGTCGCGGTCAACGCTAAGGCCGCGGAGGCCTTGGCGCTTGAGGGCGTTCACGACGCATTCATCATTGATCTGGGCCTTCCGGACATGGATGGTCTGGATCTGATTGCGCGTTGCCGGGCGCAGGGCAGCTCCGCGCCAGTCCTTATTCTGTCGGCGCGACGCTCGGTTGACGAACGCGTGCGTGGGCTGGAACACGGCGGCGATGATTACCTGACCAAACCATTTGCCCTTCCGGAATTGTTGGCTCGATTGAGAAATCTGTTGCGGCGCTCCGCTCCTCAGACCGAATCTACACGTCTGCAGGCAGCCGATTTACAACTCGACCTGATCCGGCGCGAGGCAAGGCGCGGCAACGAATTGCTGCAATTAACTCCTCAGGAGTTCTCCTTGCTCGAGTATCTGTGCCGGAATATGGGACGCGTGGTGACTCGCACGATGATTCTTGATCACGTGTGGCGAATGAGAATTGATCCGGCGACGAATGTCGTGGATGTCCACATTTACCGTCTGCGCAGCAAAGTGGATCATGCCGCGGCAAGGCCCTTGATTCATACAATTCGCGGAGTAGGGTACGTCCTGAAAAATGCCTAAGCGACTTCGCACCACGGCGGCATGGCGAATTTCCATCTGGACGGCAACGGCATTCGCCATCGGAACAGCTATCGCATTCTCCATTGTTTATCTGCTGGTGGCAAAGAGCGTCCGGCAGCGAAGTGACGCATGGTTGATTGGCGAGGCGGATACGCTGGCGCAGGTGGCGGAAGACACGCCGCGAGACAGCCTCTACGAGAGAATCGTAGAAGAAGTTGCGGAGCTCGCAACTCAGGAGATTCCGGAAGAGCCCGGTACCCACGGAAGGCGTGAAAATTCCGTTTTTTTTCTCGAGACCGACCCCAAAACGCACGAGACTCCATTATGGGTCGGCCCCAATGCCAAAGAGGCTTTTCTTCAGGCGATTCAAACGGCGAACCTGGCCTCTGGGGAACCACAATCGATTCGCATTCAGGGATGGAAGCAACCCTTTCGTGTGGTGGCCCGCGTCCATAACGATGGCTCCGCGGTATATCTCGGGCTTTCTGATCGTGGCGCGCGCCACCTGCTGCATAACCTCACTCGCAGCTTTCTGGCGGTATGGAGCGGGATGTTCGTGCTGGGCTGCGTGATTTCTTATTTCAGTGCACGCCGAACACTGCTCAGAGTGGAGCGCATAACAGAAGCCGTTGCGCGCATCGGAAGCGAGAACTTGAAAGAACGCTTGCCGGAGTCGAAGAACCCCGACGAAATTGCGCGTCTCTCGGAGACATTCAACCACATGCTTGACCGCATTCAAGCATCGGTGAGCCAGTTGCGCGCAGTCACGGATGCGGTAGCCCACGATCTCAAGAGCCCAGTCACCTCGATTCGCGGAACGCTTGAGTCCGCCTTGTGCCAAGGGACAAACGATAGATTGCAAGACTCTGTGGGAGAGGCGATTGAAGGTTTGGACCGGCTGCTTCAGCGTTTGAACATAACACTCGACTTGGCAGAGGCAGAGGCTGGGGCTTTGCACCTTGATCGCAAGGCCTTGGATTTATCTGAGGTGGCGAAGCAGTTGGCAGAAATATACCGCCCGGCGATGGCGGAGAAAAATCAACGACTTGTTCTCGATCTGGAGTCGAAGGTGGTGATCGACGCGGACGCCTCTCTGATGGAGCGCGTTGTAAGCAATCTGCTGGAAAATGAGCTTATGCATTTGCCAGACGACTGCGAAATCCTGATCCGGCTGCGAACCGAGCAGGGAGCGGCTGAATTTACCATCCAGGATAACGGCCCTGGATTCCCGCTAGAAATTCGTGAGCGAGCCTTCGAGCGCTTCGTAAAAGGGAAGCAATCTCCCGGACACGGCTTAGGGCTTGCCTTTGTGGATGCCGTGGTGCAGGTTCATGGCGGATCGGTGAAGATCGGCCTCGCGCCCTCTGGCGGGGCGCAGATTACGATGTCTCTTCCGATAGGAGTCTTTCAGCCTGCGTAATGCAAATGTTCAGCGGATGTCCGCAGATTGCGCACCCTGCGATAGATGTCCACTCGCAGCAATATCCAACTCGACTTTGTCGCTTACCCGCAGAACAAAAGTGCTGGGATTCTTCATGCCCCATTTCACATAGGGGAGCACAAGCTGAGTTTTGAAACTCGCCGAGTTGCCACTGATTTGCAGCGGTATGGCAAGCGTAATGGGATGATCGTTGCCGTGAACGCGAAAAGTACCGTCAACTTGAATCTGGGAATCGCCCTGCGGTGAAAAAGATCCAGACATTTTTGTTGGCGTGAAGGTGGCATCGGGGTATTGTTCGCTTTGCAGGATTTCCTTGTGCATCTTCCGGTCGCGCGACCCGTTGCCGCTCTGGCCGCTCTTGACGTCCACAATGACCAAGCCCGAGGCAGAGCCGCTCGAAGGATTGAAGTGAATCAGCCCGCTCTTCAATGCAAAAGTTCCATGCACAGTGTGAAGCACGTCGGAGAGCGTAAATTCGACCTTGGTATTCGCGGGATCCAGTTCGAGCGTCATCTCCTGCGCCCACAGGGACGAACACCCCGCGACACAAAGAACGGCGAGGGGAACCAATAAAAAGATTCGACGTCTAAGCTTCATGACTTGGAGCCTATCCAGTGTTGCAAAATATACTGACATTCAATTTTAATCTGTCATTTCGAGGGCAGCAGGATTATCCACGAACGCTGAAGATCGCTTTCCCTGGCCAAACACCAGGTTCCTCGACTTCGCTCGGAATGACAAAGGGTCGGTGGTTCCTTTGTGTAAAACCCTCACAACAATCTCATGCGCGCAGAACGTGCCAGCCAAACGAAAGAGTTTCCTCTATGCCGATGCGAAATAGCGGCAATTCACCGGTGTGAACGGCGAGCATACGCGTAAACAGATTTGGACTTGCTGCCAAAGAACGTAGGCTGCGAGCGCGAAGCCAGCGACTGCGGTCCATGAGCAACATCAGATTCGCCATCATGCGAGGAAGACGTTCGATCCGGCGGTGTGCACGTTGGTATTGAGCGAGGTCATCGTTCACAAAAGCCTCAGCTAACGCGTGCGCCTGCTGGAAAGCCATCGAAAGGCCGTCTCCCGTAATAGCATCGACTGAGCCTGACGCTTCTCCGACGAGAACCGTAGATCCGCGATAAACCGATCGTAAAGCCCGTGTAGCGGAGACTGCGCCTTGCTGGCGAGTGATCAGATCAGCGCCCTTCAGCCGAGCATAAAGTTGGGGAAATACGGCGAACGCGTCTTCCAGTCTCAGTTTCGGATTCCGGTTGATGAAAGCGACGCAGACTTCCTCCTCACCGACCGGCGTCACATAGAGTTGTCCGTGCTTGGTCCAATAAACTTCGACAAAGTCCGACCATGGCACAACGCGATAATGGCGGCGAAAGCCGAAGCGCGTAGATGGCGATGAGCGAACGGACTCTAGTCCCGACCAGCAACGGACTCGGGAATTCTGGCCGTCGGCGCCAACCACCCAGCGGCAACGAACATTGACCCCGTTTATCGCGATACCGTTCGGCGTTAAGCCAGTGACGTGGGCCCCCCAATGCATGTTGACGCCGGCTTCGGCAGCCTTATCAATGAGAATTTCATGTAGTTTCGTGCGGCGCAGACCGAGTCCAGGACCCTGTGCGAAGCTGGCTTGCACCGCGGATTCATCATCTAAGAAACGAATGCCTTGAAACGGCGCTGCCGCATTCAGAGGAATGTTTACGCCCAAATTCCTTAACGCTGCCAGCCCATCGGGCATGATCCCTTCACCGCAAGCTTTATCGATCGGAGGTCGAGCGATGTCAGCAACCGTGACAGAAAATCCCCGATGGCGTGCCGCAACGGCGACGGCTAGACCGGAGGGACCTCCGCCAACGACAAATACGTCCGTTTCAACTGCAATTCCTGTCATTTTGTGCTCTACCACTCGAGAAGAACTAGTTCGGAACAGAATCCAGGGCCCATGGCCGCAAGAATGCTGAGGGTGCCAGGCTCGGGGCGGCGCTGATTCATGAAGTCTTGTAACACTAGAAGCACAGAAGCAGAAGAAAGGTTGCCCACCTTTGCTAAAGACTCCCACGAAGCGTCGAGCGCCTTTGGTGGCAGTTCAAGCGCTTGCTCACACGCTTCAAGAACTTTGGGGCCACCCGTGTGCATTACCCAAGCGCCGATGTCTTTGCGTTCCAAATTGTGGTCGCCAAGGAATTGATCAATGTCGCTCGCCAGATGCTGATGGACCATGTCGGGCACGCTGCGGGAAAGAACGATGCGAAAACCCTTCTCGGAAATTTCCCAGCCCATCACATCCTCGGTGTCGGGGTAAAAAACCGATCGCGTGGCGAGAACCCGAGGACCGTAATCAACCTTGTCGCGGCCTCCCAGGATAACGGCAGCGGCGCCATCGCCGAATAGCCCGGTGGAAATAAGATTCGCAATTGAGAGATCGTCTTCCCGCCACGTGAGAGAGCACAGTTCGACCGAGACCAGGGCTGCAGCCTGGTTAGGAAAGGCGCGCACATAATCCGCGGCACGCGCAATGCCTGCAGCCCCCGCCACACATCCTAGCCCGAAGATTGGAACGCGTTTGATATTAGGAGAGAGCCCCATGCGATTGATCAAACGTCCTTCGATCGAAGGACTGGCGACCCCAGTCACCGAAACAAAAAAAATCGCTCCGAGGTCGGAGGTTGCAAGCCCAGCATGGGTGAGGGCACGGCAGAGAGCTTGCTCGCCGAGTTCCTGAGCGGCCTGGATCCAGGCATCGTTGGCTTCACCCCAGGTCGAAAGATCTTCGTAGGCTGCGATGGGAAGCGCAAGATACCTTCTTTGAACTCCAACGTTCGAGTGAAGGCGATCCAGAATCTGAGGCCTTTCCAATTTGTCAGACCAGCGTCTCTTTAGAGCTTCGCGAATGACGTCCTGGCTGTAGTAATTCTTTGGAAATGCGCTTGCCACTCCGCAAATTCTCATCCTTAATTGAATGCCCTCCGCCGAAGATGCACCTGGAAGCAGGCGACCTTCTTTAACCATACGCCGGTGCTCTAACCTTCGAATTGCTGCCAAATGACAATTCATTCATGCACACCGCGGATAGTGTCCCTGAAACATTCACGTGAAGAAAGCCCTCAAGAGGAACGGTATATTCACGCTATCTCGGAAGGTACGATGGCGGGAGTCAGCCATCGACTGCCTGCGATGAATTAGGCAGCGAGCAAGGAATTATTTACGCTTGTCTGGTACTTGGCGCTGAATTGAGCGTGCAGTCAGAAGAAGCAGTAAGCCTTGAAAGATGGAGCCGACGACCAGAGTTGAACTGGTGACCTGCCGATTACGAAAAGACCCAACCTTGCGTATGTTGTTGTGAAATATGATGTGGTTCAGAGTCGTTCTGGTGCGTTTCGGGGTGTTCTGGGAAGCGATTGTGCAGCAGTTCGTGCAGCAGCTTCGAGCGTTCATAAGTGACCTATATCTTCGCCCCTGTACGCAAAATATTCGGAATTCCTTCACCCTTAGCTTTGTCCTCCGCCCAAATCTCGGTTTCTGAGGAGCCGTCCTTATATCGGCTGGTCAACAGCCAACGAAGATCATCAGGCGTCGGCATCGTCGAGGGCTTCGCACATCAATGTAACTCCCAGCCACCCGTTCAGGCTCGCGGGCTCGACCATTCCCCGACTTTCGTGACGCGCACACTTCCGTCCGGCAACCTCGAACTGAGACTCGATCCAGCCGCGCAGCCGCGTACAAGCCGGAGCGAAATCGGTTGCGGCTCCGCTCGTCAGTGCCGACGCCTTGAACGTCGAAGTGCTGACCGATCTTCAGCCTATTGATGCGGTCGGCGATCTTTCGGTACTTGCCCGGTTGCTCGATGCGAGGACGGAGGAAGGCGTGTTTCAGCGCGATGCAGCGCTGGTTGCCGCACGACGCATCGACAACCTGCCCAGCAAGGACGGAGCCGTGGGCTTCGATCCAGTTGCGCCGTCGCCGACCGTAGGCGGTGGACGGATTGGCGATCTCCTCGCAATCGCCGTGCTGCCTTGTCGGTAAGAACTTGCCCATCCCAAACCAACCGTCTCTTACGCTGACTTCTTCTGGGCAGCCTTCACTTTCGCCCATCGCGCCCGCTGAGCAGCGGCGATCTTCCTGCGGGCCGCAGCCGACATCGTCTTCTTCTTGGGCATGGTGACAACGTTCTGCTTCTGCTTGCCTGTCCCGCGTACCTTCGCCCATCGCGCCCGCTGGGCAGCCGCGATCCGCGCCCTTCCTGCTCTTGAAATCTTGCGCCTAGTTCCAGTTCGTCTTCCGTATGAGCCGCCATCGAGTGCGTTGAGTGCCGCATCCAGTTGTTCGACCGTTCTCGCTGCCTGATCCCGTTCCTTCCGCAACTGCTGGACAACACCAGCCAAGTTCATTGAATTCTCCTCGCCGGGGATTCTATCAAGGTGCCGCTCAGAAAGCCGATTCTGGGGCGGTCTGGCTGCCGAATAGTGTTCAGCGTCATCTCGACTGCCTCAACCCTTGTTTTCGACCTTTGTCACCACCTACAAAGCGACTTGGCGTGCGGCGTGGATGTTGCGGGTCGCTCTCTCAGAGCGCCCGCACTTGCTGGACTGAACCTGATAGCGAATATAAAGCGAAACTGCTAAACTGCCGGAGTGGATGAGGGCAGGAAGCGCGTATTGCTGATCGCCGCCTCGATTTTGGCGGCCCGCAGACTCGCACAGTACGATAGCGGAGCGCGTGTTCCTGCAACGGTAGCTGCCATTGCAGATGGAGTCCGCTGGGCAGAGCGGATCATGGAGGAGATTGATCGACGGCACCCTATGAAGGCTTCGCCGGAGCAGACCAGCCAAATGCAAACGGCTTCAGCGGCAGTTTCTTCCCGATTCGAGAAAGGTTGATCGCCAGCGAGCCGTCCTCCAGCGTGTTGAGCGCAACGTGCCAGTATGATTTGTCGCCTCGATCCGTCATGTTGAGGCTTTTTTTGTGCTTGTCGAGAACTGAATATGGTACTGCGTAGGCTTCTGCGCGATCCATGCAGGAAAGCACAAAATAGCAGTCCTTTCCTTCGCTAAGAAAACGATCCCAGTTGGGGTGGAACGCATACCAGTAAGGCTGGTAGTCGCCTTCATAGCGTTTGGAAACGGCGCAGCAGACTCGGAATGCCTTGTCGGCACTCCAAAACAGCGTTCGGCTGTATCGCACTAGCTCTTGCCCCTGAGAACGTGCAAAGGCTTCAACTGCCTCCAGTCGCTTTGCATTAAGCAGTTCGGGGTCGGTGCGATCCTGCTTGAATGTGCCCTGTTCCTTGTCACCCTCTTCGACAGGTGGGTGCTCGGCAATCTGCTCCTCGACATCCACGGCAGTGGTGAATATGACGTCGATGATCCGGTCGATCTTGGTGTACTCGAACGGGCGAAGCAACTGCCGAATCTGGGAAAGCGTGGTCGGGTCGTCCGACTTCTCCTTAATCTGAACGAGCTTGATCAGCCGTTCCACGCTGATGAGGCGCATGTCCCAAGCGTATCGGGAGCCGCGCACTTGAGCCTCAAGTGCCCCAGTGTCCTCTCGCCCAACGACAACGAGCATGGAAGCGTTTGGTTCGATTCTGTGCTCTGCGTATAGTCGCTCCTTGTATGACGCAATTCTGTCTAGCGAGACAGCGACGTAATCTGTCGTCTTCACTTCAACCAAAATGTTTGGATCGCTCTGTGATCGCCAAATGCCGTCGAAACCGACCACCGTTTTCTTTCCCTGATATAGTCCGTCCTCGACATCAAAATCCAACCTGCGACCCAACTCATTCACGATGTCTTGGAGAACGACCCCACCCTTGTCAAATGAGTTCTCTAGGCAATACCTTGCATAGTTGAATAGCGATTCGCTCGGACAGACCCGGAGATAGCCACGGAATTCCTTTGAAGCCTCGGAGCCATCTCGAAGATGACCGTCTCCGGCACTGGACACAACTTGTTCGACTGTCATCTTCAACACTTCATCACGGCTGCTCTTCCAGAAGCTCAGTAGTGGCATGCGCAAATGATAAAGCACAGCGCCCGAATTTATTGTGATTTGAAGGGAACGCTGTTGGTCAAAACGTCCATAGCACGATAGCGAGCATGAATTCCTCCTTCAGAGCGCCCGCTGCTGGCTTGAGCCGAAGCATGCCAGTCGATGTGATCGCGGTACTTGCGCAGCATGATTTCGGAGCGCAGAATCTAGCTTCGTTCCCAGCGCTGGTACATATCGCACCGTAGGTGTTTAGCTGAGTTCTTCCATCATTTTGACCTGACGACGAGATATGGGTGTTTCAGTCCTTGATGTGATAGACGGCGGCAAGTGGCAAAGGGCGTTGTTCACGACCTACGCGCTCAGCCTGAGTTTCTTTGAGTCGATTCTGCTGAGGTCTTTACGCCGGGTCGGTTGTCAGGAAACTTGGGTCATCACGGACGTTCAGGGATACAGAGACTCTCTCATAGAACGTCGCTCACAAGGCGTAGGTCAAGAATTCCGGCTCGTCCCCGTGTCGCTCAAGGAAGGAGTTTTTCATCCCAAGTGCATTTACCTTGTGGGCGAACAAGTCGATGTCCTGCTCGTCGGGAGCGGCAACCTGACCTTCGGTGGATTTGGGAGGAACCTCGAAGTTATCGAGGTTTTGCTTTCAACCACTGCCTCGTCAGCATTTGGGGATTTCGCAGGTTTTCTGACATCTATCGAGAATCGCAATGGTAAAGACCTCCGCTGTCCTGACGCCACGTGGATAAAGATTTTTCGGGACAGCGCGTCGCGGTTCTCGCAGTCAATCCCAGAATCGTCGCAAGAACCCCCGCGACTGATCCACACAGTTGACACGTCCATCATAAGCCAGTTGCCCAGTCGCGTAGCCAACCTCCACCCAGCCGAGTTGACGGTTATGTCGCCATTCTTTGACAACGATGGGAGTGCTGTTCGCAATCTTGCAGACGCGCTGGGATGTACCAGCGTGCGAATCGCGGTTCGCCCTAATGAGAAGAAGAGCAACTTCCCGTTCAAAGAAGCTGTTAAGTGGAAGCAAACTAAGATTGCAGCGGTGTGGCCCGACGCAGGCGCACTGAAGCGCCCTCTTCATGCTAAATGGATCGAGGCGCGGGGCGATGTGGGTACCGCCGTTCTGACCGGAAGCATTAACGCAACGACCGCTGCCCTCTGTACGACACGCAACGTCGAAGTTGGTGTGCTACGAACGTCACTTGTTGACAGGGAGTGGGTTTCTTGGGTTGCCTCAACTGTTCCCAAGAACTTTGAACCTGCGAAGTACGAGTCCATCTCAGTCGATCAACTGCTTGTGTACGCCCACCTCGCAGGAGATGGTGATCTTTCGGGAACAATACTAGGCTCGCAGATTCCTTCGGGACTTTGGGGCGGAAGCCTGATTAAACCTAGTGGGGAAACAAGAACGTTCGAACTGCAAGTCCGATCAGATGGGCACTTCCGAGCGACGTTGCCGCAGGTTGCTGAGTTCTCCCTGACCTCAGGTTTGCAGTTGAGTTTGCGTCACGGTTCCACCATTGCCAGAGGATGGGTTCACGTCGAAGACATCTTGCGCATGCCTCGCCTCCCCCGGCTGAACATTCCGGCAATGTTGCGCCTAATTTCTAGGGAAGACACGGAGGATGACGAGATCGCGTTGCTTGAATACTTGGCCGTTAACGCAAATAAGCACCTAGCAACGTTCTCCCGCCGAATCACACAAGCTGTCCATCCCTCAGGGCACAAGTCTGGTGAGCAGCGTGGTACCGTTCATGTCGCACTTGCCGATCTAGCCCCGACTCCAACTCCACTTTTCACACCCGGTTCCGGTCACTCGATGTCTCAGGTCGAGCTTTTCACTCTGGATCGAGTGTTTGCGCAACTGCGAAAGCGGCTGCTCGGACATGGAGAAGACGACCAAGCCTCAAGGCCTCAAGCCATTGGCAAGCGTCGCGGCGTAGAAGTTGAGAATGGCGACCCTGATCCTCCCGAAGATGTGAAGCGCTTCGAGGATGCACTTTTCGTTTTCGCCCACCAAATGAGAATCCTCGTAGATTCGACCGATGTCGAGCCGAAGGACGTGCGCGGGCTATATGTCATCTGGTTCGAAGTCGAAATGAACATGCTCTTAGCTAGACGTGGCGACGTAGGCGAGGCAAAACAATTCATGAGGGAGTGGTCAGCAAAAGTTGGCAGTTCGATGAAAGCTGTCGCTGAAGTGGATGCTCTCGAACAACACTTCGTAACCTGTGCTGCGACGGTCGGTGTTCAAGGCGACGGTAGGGATGTGAATACTGTGATGCACGAATTGCTAGAGAATTACTATGACGGCGAGGTGGACTTTAAGCGTGCGCAGAGCGCTCTGTTGCCAGCTATCGGCGTTCCTTTTGGGATTCTGCTCTCGCAAATCAGGGAGCCTGACCGTGCGCTCGCGGATTCCCTCGCATCTGTCATCGCCAGCAAGACGCTCAGACAACATCTGTCGCAGGTAGTCGAAGATGTAAAGAACGGCACCCGGATCGACGCATCGTTACCCATATTCCAAAGAGAGGCTGGCAGAACTGTCTTGCAAGAGCTTGGATCAACTCTCCGGAACCCCCGGTTCAAAGAACAGATGGACAACAGACTAGTTTGCGCAAACTGCTTCACGTACTACCCAGCAGAGATGGAACGCCAACTGGGGGATCAACGGATCGCATACTGCTCCCGCTCCGGTTGCGGCTGGTTTACGATTCGGACGAGAAGATGACGGTCCTCGGAACTGAAGTTCCCGTTTTCGTTTCTCCGTACCGCCCTGAACAAGGCGGTACCGACTTCCTTGGGCTTCGACAGGTCAACGTCGATTTGATGGACGAGTGTCTGCCGGGCTTCAACAACGTAAGCAGCTACGTTCGTCCGTTTTCCGTGATTAGCTGGGTTTACTGGAAGTTCCACGATCTTGCCGCCGCCGCCCACATTGATGAGCCTGACCTCAAACAGCAGCAAGTTTGGCAGCAGAAAGCGGAAGTCCTTTTTACATGGGGACACATCCTGAATGGCGTGCGCGGTATACCGGGCACCGATTCGCGTCCTCCGAGGGCGGGGGCTGTGTCCCTAGACTTTGAAACTTGGAAGCGTATTCCCACGAGCACCAGCCTAATGGCTGCCGTGCAGTACGGCCCGGCGGCAAAAGTAAGTGACGGTCTTGGATTCATTGAACCAGCGCCAGACGCAAGGGGAATGTTTCGGACAACGGGTTATGGGATTCAGCTTGCCGAGGGTCTGGAGAGTTCCTTGAGTGGTAGAGACACGCGAAAGTTGCTTAGCTCCTTATTGCGGGCAACCGGAACTGAAAATGACGCCAACAAACTCTTTCCGGGTTGGTCGATACTCACGCCCAGCAAGAAGGAGAAGAACGCCTTCCAACTCGCTTTTTTTGACAAAAGAGCGAGCGATGCCAAAGAAGCTCTAGGAAGGCGCAGTTCGACCCTGAGACTCATTTTGTCAGTGCTTGACCATGCTTCGCATCCCCTGACTGTGGATGAGGTCAGGTCTGCAATGTTTCATAAGTCGGGTTTGCGCAAAATTATCGGAGATGGGCAGGACGAAGAAAGTTGGCATAAATGGCTCGTGCTACAGGTAAGGCAGGCTCATCGGCTCGCGATGGAAGCAACCTTGTTCTGGATTGAAGAAAGACTCAACCATGCGCGTGATCGTGAAACGGGCAGCATGGTCAAGAGGGCTGTGGAGGTGCACGCGCTCCACCCTGCGATCCTTCCTCCCGGCTCCACGGTGAACGATGTGCGTAAACGCATGTTTCCCGCGATGCCAATGTCGCTTGATGCTTTGATCGCGTCCTCTCAGCGCAATGGCGATTTCTCGTTATTTGAACTCATGGATCGAATTCTCGTTACCATCGGTGATAGCACGGAAGAATCCCTGATGCACGCTTTTCGCATTCTTTTCTTGTGCGCGGAATACACCGATGCCTTGGAAACATTGGAGACTGTCAACAAGCTGCTGCGGCATGGGGGAGCAGAGCGCATATCACTCGCATACTGGCGGGACTTCGTGAGGCGATGTGCCACGCTTTCGTTTGACGAGTTCTTGCAGCTAGTGTTTGAGCAACACATAATCAGCCAGCATCTCTCGGTAGCAGCGAGGCGGTTCGATGGCGGCACTCAGCGACTTCGCATCACGATTGAAGAGGAAGGGCTGACTCCACTTATTGCAACTCCTCTACCCCTTCGAGTGACGCCCGACCGATTGTGGACGGCTCTTAGCCTGATGTCCGATTGCGACATGATCAAGTACAACGCCAATGGGACGTACACTAAGCGACGCTAGATCAAGAGGCAATATGACCTTGGACGAATTCCGACAATCGCTCACCGCGACCGAACCGCCAGCGGGTCTCACCCACGCCCTCGCCGGACTGTGGTGGGATGCCAAGGGCGATTGGGCGCGGGTGCAGGAGTCCGCTCTGGACGCTGTCAGGATAGACGTTCCTGTGGTGCTAAGACCCGACTCGTCTTTCAACCAGTTTCTTGATTCTGGCTACGCAAACAGTAGGGTTTTCCCTCAACCGACATTCCCAAATGCGAATTACTTTCCATTCTCGCTTCCGTAGCTGTGCGGTCACTTCATAATCTCTAGCTTGGTTCCTAGAAATCTTCTCAGCCCATGCACTGGCGTTTGTCTTCGGGGCGAGATTCCTTCCGCAGTTGTGACCGTGCCAAAAGCATCCATCAACGAAAACGGCAACCCTAGCCCTCGACCAAATAAAGTCGGGGTGCCCGAACATTTCTTTGTGCCGACGCCATCCCTTTAGCCCTGCTCCACGCAGCAAGGACGCGAGCCTCTGTTCGGTCGTCGCATTTCCCGTACTACGTATGCGCGACATAAGCCTGCCGCGAGACAACCCGCCAAAAGTTGTGCGCTCCTCACAAGAGTTTCCCGACCAACGACTCATTTCAGCGACTACTCTTCCGCAAAGCGAGTGTGTTTATGATTTGCCTGCCCACCAGTTTCGCGTATCGTGGGGGAACGGCATTCCCGATCAAATCACTCACGGCGTCAATTTTGTCCGTCACGAACTGATATTCTTCTGGGAAAGTCTGAAGGAGTGCGGCTTCTCGAACTGAGATCGTGTATCTACGTCTGTCGGGATGACCAAAACGCCCCTTGCATGATGTCGTACATCCGCCCGTAATAGTCGGCGAAATCTGATCCCAAGACATTCTTCCGTACACGTTCGTGAAGCCGTTGTATCCGTTTTGATGGCACACTGGTCGCACCATCTCATCAAGCTCCAACCACGTTTGTCCCGGCTGGGCGAGTCTAAGCCGCTTTTTCGTCTGCGGCTGAAGCGTACGAACGACATGCCAATTTCGCGCTTGCGGGCCGCCAGCCGCGAGGGCAGCCGCCAAAGTCACGGGAGCATGAAGGTGACCAATAGTGTCTCGCACAGTATTCCACTGCCTTAAGCGCAATTCAGGGTTCGAGAGCCGTGCGTATGCGGGTCTGGGGAATGCAACTTTGAAACCGTGCCCCGCTAAGAGCACAAGCCGCCGCCTAGATTGTGGTACACCAAAATTCGCCATCTGCTCAATGCGATAGTCGTACTTGTAACCGTGAACCAGCAGAAGGTTTAGAAACTTTTTGAAGATCACCTTTCCGCGTGTCAGCAGACCGGGGACATTTTCCATCATGATGACCTTCGGTCGAATCTCGGCGATTAAATCCCCCATTGTAAGCAACAGTTCATTACGTCGATCTCTGCGCTTGTGCTTCGAAGTCAGCGAGCAAAATCCTTGACACGGCGCACAACCAGCCAAAACGGAAATCTTTCTTGTCCCCGCTGCACGCAGAATGTCCCTTGCGGAGACCTCCCGAATGTCCTTCTCGATCAGCTCGGTGCGGCGGTTATTCCATTTGTATGTTCGTGCCGCGATGGGATCAATCTCCACCGCCGCTGCGACATGGAAACCTGCCTGACGCAACCCTCTGGTAAGCCCTCCGCAGCCTGCGAACAAATCCACGGCGATTGGTCTGGTGCTCATGACTTGCCAGCCTTCGCCGTTTTCGGGGCTTTCTTGTTCGACCTTTTCTTCGTGGGACTATGATCGTCGCCAGCCAAATCTTTCATTCTAGGATCGTCCGCTGGCGCACGCATCTTCACGACATCGAGGAATTCCTTGTGCATGGCTTCCGTAGTCGATAAAAGGTTTCCCCACGTACGAATATCGAACAGACCAGCGTCCTGCCCTGCCTTGCCATGCCCCTCATCCCCCGCACGGACTCGATCTGCGATCAACAAGCCGCGTATTACTGACCTTCGGTACTCAGCACTGGTTGATTCCTCCTGTAGCTTCCGCCTCAGGAACAGTACATAATCGCGAACTTGATCGAACTCTACCCGTCCAACCAAGTCCCCCGGTCGCTTGGCTTCGACCACATGAGCCGTTTGGTAGCGATCTCCGAGGCAAAAGAAATCTACTCGTCGAGCCGCCTCGTTCCCACCGCCCGGTTGGATGTTGAAATTGTCGAAAATAAGCTTGTCGAGCGACTGCTCATGGACAAGCATCGTCCATTTCGGATCAATCAGCCACGGATGATCCTTGACGTAGTCCTGCATGTGAGGCTTTTCAGGAACTTTGTCCTTAATCATTCGCTCGAACTTTCGGATGATCTCGACGCGACCCTTCACGAGGTGTGCCGTATTTACAGCCTCGATGATGTCCCACTCAGACAAGACTTCGGAAAGCTGATTCAGGTCGTCAGGAGACGCGGCATTCAGCCTCCGAATAGCCTCTAAGAAAGTTCGGTTGGTGAGTGCGTTGTAAGCAAACTCCACAAGCTCTTCAGCGATGTCCCTGCCCTCTCTATCTTTGTCGAGTTGGGGAATTGCCGTGATGCGCTCTACAACGGTCTTGAAGATTCGTCGCTCATTCTCAGGTAGCTTTTCAGCTTGCTGAAGATAACGAAGAATTTTCGGGCTTCTTGATTTCGCTTCACGTCTCTTATCAGTCCACGACTCTAGTAGCTCGCGTATTTTCTTGCGACCCCAGTCTCTCAGTGGAGCCGCGATGGGGTCTTCCCATCGAATGGTGCCACGGTCCGTGGCGATCAGATCGACTGCTTCGTCCAGAAAATCGGCTTTTATCTCGCCCGTGAGGTACTGCATTCCGTGTTGACCCCAAACGCCCCCGCTCAAGTCGAAGAACCAAGGCGTCTGACCCAATTTGCCCCGGACATATACAACGAATCCCCTCTGTTCTTCGTCAGGGATCGTCTCCTTGCTAAAGCCAGCCCACCACTGAATCTGTCGCCCATTCCCAATATCTGCGGTCTCCCATGATCGAGGCTTTTCGGGGAAACGGAACTGAAAAGGTATTTCTTGCCGGGAGATAGCTTTACCGTTTACGTGAACGACGAAGTTCTTGTCCAAGATAAGCAGTCTGCGAGCGATTCCCCGGTTGAACTCATCTCCGTTGATCGTCCGGCTGATCTTCAGGTGTGACAACGTCACTGTCGTTCCTGACTTCTCCTTGGTGCTTGAGCCGTCGTCTGGCGAGACTTCGGGCGTGTATCCTTGTGTGTCTGCAAAGTTGGGGCTTTTGGTGAGAGCGTTGAAGTCCAATGCGAAATGGGAGACTTGCTTGTCCTTAACCGTTCGAACATCAATGAGGTCAGCAATACCGAAGCCTGCTAGTTTTCCAATTCCCTTTCTCCCTTGCACTTTCCGCGCCGCTAGACCGTTATAAGGTTGCGTCCATTCGCTCGCGCCAGATCGGCGATTCCTGCCAACGGAGAGATACAGAGAGTTGCATTCTTCGAAATTCATCCCGTAGCCATCGTCCTTAACGACGACCTGATCCTCCGTCTGGATCGCACGCCCGATGGGTAGTGTTATCCAGACGTTTTTTGCCATAGCGTCGTAGGCATTGGAGATCAGTTCAGAGATCGCAGGAACCGCACCTGAGTACATCTGCAAACCAAGATGCTTGAACAGTTGCCCGGCAACTGTCATCTTGTATTCTCGTTTTGCAGACTGCCTCCGTCCCGCACTACGGGGAGACATTATTCTTTCCCTTCTTGCAGGAACGGCCTTCCGCACTCGACGGCTGAGAGTCCACAGGCGGACAGTCCACCGCAAACGAATGTTCGTCGTCTTAAGAACGATGGGAGAACAGCCAACACTGATTCAATTGCCTCCTCTACTCCGCTTTGAAGACTTTTGTCCTGCCGAATCAAGTTCTTCTCTGATTTGCTGGAGCCGCCGAAGAAGGAACGGTTGAGGTAGCCTCTTCCCATTTTCCCAGTGGTTCACGGTGCTATAGGTGACGCCAATTTTCTGGGCAAATTGCTCCTGCGTCAGGTGAAGTCGCCCACGCAGTTTTTTTACTAGGGCACGTACTGTTGATTTGCTCAACGTTGCCTTCTCACTAGAATTCGCCGTAAATCGCCATGTAAAACGCTATGTTATTAAGCATGATGAGCGCTGTCAATGAGCTGGGCAAGGCGATGCAGCTTCATGCGAAGTACAACCTAGTTTTCCAGTCCGCCGCAAGCTCAAATTGGACGAGCCATCTCAAGAAAGCGGCAAAACGCGTTGGCAAGCTCGATCTGTCGCGGGGTCTTGCACTGAACTTGGAAGAGCGCTGGGCTGGCGACGATCACAGCCACGCATCGCGCACGCGAGACGGCGACGTTCAGGCGGTTCAGGCTGTACAAGAACTCCATCCCCCGTGGGGCATCCTCCGGCGTCGATGTTGCCATCGAGTACAGGACAAGTGGCGCTTCCTGTCCTTGGAATTTGTCCACGGTTCCGACCCTCGCTCCTGCCGGAAGTCTTTCGATCAGAGCCGCGACTTGCGCGTTGTAGGGAGCGACTATGAGGATGTCCTGAAGCCCGATGATGCTTGTCTTGCCTTCTTTGTTCGTCCAAGTAGTCTTGGCTCGGAGCAGCCCATCGACCAAAGCCTCCACACGCTCCACCTCTTCCGGCGATTCGTTCTGGTTGCCAGTATGCTCGACCGGAAAAAAGCATAGACCCGTCGCACCGAGCGGATCGTCAGCGTTGAGGCGCTGCCGGGAGTTTTCGGGACGCGGCACCAGCCTGCCCTCGTAGAAAATCTCCGACGTGAAAGCGCATACATCTGGATGGAGACGGCGAGTCTCGGTCAAGAAAATACCTTGGTCATCGGCGATGGTCGCACGCCCATTTAGCAGATGACCCAGTCCTGAAACATCTGCGCCGGGTGGATGTACACCTTTCTGCGGCTGGTCTAGTTGCTGAGGATCACCCAACAACACGATACTGGTCGCCGATGGTGAGGCAGCCAGAACGTTGGCGAGGGACATTTGACCAGCCTCATCAACGAACAGCACGTCTACGGAGTTCGCCATCTCCTCGCGTGCCCACAGCCATGCCGATCCTGCTCCGACCTTTGCAGAACCTCGTTGGAGGGCATCCAGAACCTCCTCGTTGCTTTCCGCTTTTATAACCGATGTGTCCTCGCACTCGTCGCCCTCTCGTGCCTTCTGAATCATCGGCACACGAACACCCGATTGTTTGGCGGCACTGCAAACCTCGCGAAGCAGAGTGCTGATCACCTTGTGGCTGGCGGCGGTGACTCCGACCCGTCGCCCCTGCCTGACAAGCTCTACGATCATCCTGCCCCCGGTGAATGTCTTGCCCGAACCCGGCGGACCTTGGATAGGAAGCACCGATGTTTCGCGAGCGAGCGAACTAACGAGAGCCTTTCCGCTTTCTGTGAGTTGACCATCCTCTCCGATCAAAGTACCCTCAAACCCGCTCAGCGCTCTGGGGGGCTGCCGAAGCAGAAGTTCCCGTGCAGGCTGAAAGCACCCCGCCCCGGCGATTCCATGTCCTGCTACCCAAGACGCAACGCGGAAAAGGCTGTCGCTCAAGACTCCCGAATCCACGATGTCATAAGGGATCAGGGCGGTCGGATGCGGAACATGGGAGGCAGCGCCCCGCTTGAGATCAATCGTCCGATTGTGATCGTCAATGGCAACCACCGCCCCAGCGCTCTGCCCCGTTCGTGGATCGCGAACTTCCAATGCCCGGTCGATAGCGTGGTCTTGTGGGGGAAAGCTGTACCTGTGGACTATCGACCGCTTGACGTGAGCGATTTCCCCGACGTACACCAGTCCGCCCATGGCATTTCTGTCCTCTTGGAGTTCCTCGTCCGATAGCTCGCAAAGCCGAAAGTATTCCCACCAAGATGACTTCTCTTCCCGGCGATGCCATTCCAACATCTCCGCAGCGAGCCAGCACGCCCTCTGCTCGTCAGTCCACATGGTTCCGTCTGCCGGAAGCGGGGCGAGCAGGCGAGCCGCCAGTGCCCTGATCGTCTGTAGCCGAGCGCTTAAGTTCTCAGTTGCCTCGCCAGATTGAGCGGCTGGTCTAGGCAGGGAATACTCGATCCTACTTTCCAGTTCCTTTCGCCGATCCTCCAGCCAGTCCCTCAGCCGCAGTGCCGAAATGCAGTCGTCGCGGTTGTAGCCCTCAATGGTTTTGAGAAGGTCTGCGATTTCTTCTGTATCATCCCCAAGCGCCATCGCTGCCTCGAAGGACTGGAGCGCGACATTCGCATCGCCGAGCGGGACGGTGCGGGCAAAGCCGTAGAGCGGCTCGATGCGTTTGATTGAATAGCTCTCAACTGACGCCCGGATGCCTTGACGGACGGCACGGTAGAGATCAACGAAGACCCCAGCCCGCAGGAGTTCGTCCACCTCATCGACGCATCTCGCGTGCTTACCCGCAAGTCTCTTGATGGCGGTCGGCTCATAGGAAGCATAGTGATAGATGTGCATCTCAGGGTTCTTGCGCCACCGCTCGATCACCTTTCCGATGAACGTTTCGAAGGCATTTCGCTCCTCCGAGCGGGTCAATGCCCACAGGGACTCGTACATCGGCTCGCTTCCCGCAGTCGCGGGAAGCGTCACCATGCCGATGAGGTATTCCAATCCTTGGTCAAGCACGTAGGGATTCGCTTCGAGATCAAGGAACAAATCCGCAGGCGATCGCAGGGGCAATATCCCGAGACCTTTGCCCTCTTCCGCACCTTCGATCAACTCGTAAATGAGGCGACCAGCCTCCTGACCTTGCACCTGAAGGTGTGCCTGCTCACGAATGCGCAGCAGCGCTGCATCACCGATCCGCTCGATCTTGGGTTTTGGGGGCAACACCAGCTTCGCAAGAGAAGCTACGGTGGTCACGCCACGTTCAGACAGTGCCTTCCGCTGGTTCCGTGAGATTCCAGCAACCAGCGACGGATGATCGTCAGCCCTGCGGCGGTCGTCGCAGATCGGGAACCATGAGCACACATCACAGTGCTCGACGGGTTCGGGATAGGTGTTAACGTCGAGCTTCCACGACTGTTCGAACTCGCTTCTCACCTTGCGGAAATAGGCGATGTAGCGCTGAACTTGGAATCGTTCTGGGTTGGTACCACCACCTAGCACGACGTGCATCCACTGCGGTTCCACACCTTGAATCCGCGCCAGCAAGTCCGAATAGAAGCAAAGCTGTAACAGCGCGGTCGCCTTAGTGGAGCGGGCGAGCTTGGTCTCCACGACCTCGTATGACCAAGGCCCGAGGGCACTCGGCTTGTCTACCCGAATAAGGAAGTCAGACCTACCTCCCGACCGCCCCTCCAGAAATGTAGCTTGATAGACGGCATCGACGCCCTCGCGAAGCGCTCGCACAGTTTCAGCAGCAGCATCCTCCCAGTGACCGTTGACCTCGATTTGGGCAATCACGAGACCGTTTTTCTCAACCAGTTCGCGTAGGTATCGCTGCTCGTGCGCCAGTCCCAGCTTTTGCAGCAGATCGACTGACGGATTCGCGAAGAAAGGCTTCGTAATCTGATTTTTCGATTCGGCGCGAGCGAGAGTTGCGGTGTGCGGACAAGCAAGAAAGCTCGCAATGTCAGTCGCGGAAAACATGTTGATAATGGGTTAGCTCCAGACAACGAGTCCCATAGTCACACCACCACTGCAAGGTACACCTTTCACTGCCGCAATGCACGGTCGGCGCTTCACCGACGTGACGTTGCCCTTGTAGACGCTCGTCTGTAGACAGTCTGAATGCAACCAGCAAACATCGCCTTTCACACTTCATGTCGATGCTGACTCAGGCTTTCGGGCTTGTAATTAGGCGCAAACGAATCCAGCTACGCGTGTCTCAAGAGGAGCTTGCGGAACGTGCAGAAATTCACCGCACCTACGTTAGCTCAATAGAACGCGGTCGAGTCCGCGTTGGGCTGGATGTCGCGGGCAAAGTCGCGGAGGGACTCGGTGTGAGCCTTAGCAGCCTAATCAGAGCTGCCGAGAGCGTTAGAGGACAGACCCGGATCAAAAATGTTCCTGACCATAAACGGCGTCACGATAGAACTCGAAAACCTGAGTGATGCTCAGGCAAATGAAATTCGCGGACAACTTCGCAAGAGCCTAAGCAACCCGACGCTGCCTCCGAGGCAGGCAATATACCAAGCATTTGCGCTGGGTACCCAAAGTGCGCCATCAGCTAATCCGAGCGACATTTGGCATCACATCATCTACCGCGAGTATCTCCAAGCGGGTCCGGAATTGCGCCGAATGAACAGCGCAAGTCAAAGCTGGGTTCGAGCAAGTGGGGATGCGCTCGAACTGTTTTGGGCGCAGCGGTATAACGAACGTCTAGCCGACTTTAAAGTTAGAGTTATCCCGCTTTTCGGGGCAGAAGATGCCAGCAGGGCGCTTGCAGCGATGGGTATCAACGCGGTTGTCACCGGGTCAAAGCTGGACTTGGCAATCTGGCTCGGTGACGAAATCATCGGTGGGATTCATTCGAAAGTCAGTCTCGCTGAGAGAGTCAGTGATGATGTGCCAGCATCGCGGGCAATGATGGAACGAGGTTACTTATCTATCCTTGCCACGCTAGACGTAAAGTCGTTTCCCCTGTCAGCCATCGTGAGAGAAGCTCGCGCATACATAAACCGGGGTGAACTCGGTACCCGGGAGTTGCCTAGCGATAAACGTCTATATGTTGAACGCGATGGGTTCTTTGACCTGTGCGCCTCTTTTAACTATCGAACGGTACCGACCCCTCCTGACGCAGACGTCGTCAAACGCATTTATACAATCCACCTAGACGAAGCAGGACCGGACGCGATAGAAAAGTCTATTAGAGCGCGAGCGGCTGATTTTGCTGCTCCCGCTGCCGCTCCAAGTTAGCTCCATGGGTCTTTTCCAATTGAGCAGCGACATTCCAAGCCATCGCCTCTGCTAGGAGTGGAGGAACTGCATTCCCAATTCCTCGTAGTTGGCGGAAGTGAGAGGATCGGAAGTGATAGTTGTCCGGGAACGATTGCAACCTTGCCGCTTCGCGCACCGTTATCGGACGATTTAACTCCGGGTGGATAAAATCACTACAGTCACGCGCCATATGCGCTACCAGCGTGTGTGACGGCTCGTCCCAGTGCAGTTTGCGATACTTGTTTGCAAACCCTCTGGACTGCACTTTGTCCTGCACATCATGAAACTCAAACTGACCATTACGTAATTGCTGCAACAGCTCTGATTCAATCCCCTTATCAACATCTCGGATACTGTGAAGGTCAGCCTCGGTGAAGGTACCGCTGACAATATGAGCCATCACCGACTCAGGTATGCCCCTTTCACGTAACCTCGACAAAACGATATTTCCGTAATCGCCTTGGTCGATAAGAGCGGTTCTGATCGACCGACGTAGGAGGTGACGTTTCGCCGCGTGGTTCATCAATTCAGCAGATGCGCCCTTCATCCGTGTGGCGTACTTTCCCCTTCCCGTATCCGGGTAGGGCATAGTCAAATCGGTCTCGCGTGGTGGAAATACTCTCTCAGGCAAATCTGAGATTGCCTCACGCACAGTTACCGCAGGCTCTAGTTCGTCAGCGAATCGCGTCAGGAAGTTCGAAAGGTCGTCTTGGCTGGTAATCGGTGTATTCAGATCGGCGACGTTGAAGAACCACGCCTGCTGCGCTTTGGCTTTCTCACGACATTGTGGCGCTGAGGAGTGGGTAGGGATTGGATAGCTCGGTGCTGTTTGAGTTCCCCGCAGACCGACAAAGAAGACACGGCGACGGAATTGGGGAACACCAAAATTCACAGCATCCAGCACCATCATCGTGGTCGCGTACCGCAGTTTCTTTCGAAATGTTTTGAGAATCTCCTCGACGAGAGCGCCGCCTTCCATTGATAACAAACCAACGACGTTCTCCATCACGAAAGCACGTGGCTGAAGCTCGTCAATGATCCGTGCGAATTCCAAGAACAGCCGATTGCGATGATCGTCGGTGCGCCGCTGTCCGTATGTCGAGAATCCCTGACAGGGAGGACCGCCCAAAACTACATCCAGTTCCCCCCTTTTCAGTCCTATCCGTTTGAGAATGGATTCCCCACTGATTTGCTGCACATCGTCGTCGGACAACTCCGCTGCTGGATGATTGGCAGCGTAAGTTTCGAGCTGCTCCTCCTCAAAATCATTAGTGAATAGGGGAGTAAACCCCGCTTGGACGAAGCCTTGGGACAAGCCTCCAAGACCAGCAAAAAGGTCTACCGTCGTCAGTTTCATCGTGGCGAATCGAGTCCAGAATGTGGATTATAGTAGACGCAGAATACAACATTTCGCCATGAAAAAGGGTCACCTCTCGTGGAATGGGTAAGAACGCCTTTCAGCACGGCATTGAGCGGTCGGCGCAGCCGGGATACCAATCCAGAGTTGGCATTGCGCCGATCACTTTTTCGTTTAGGTTTTCGCTACCGTGTCCATCAGAAAATTATTAGTCGAGCCACTGCTGACATCGTTTTCTCTGCGGCGAGAGTCGCTGTGTTTGTCGATGGCTGTTTCTGGCATGGGTGCCCCGCTCACGGCAAACTGTCATTCCGGGGACCAAACGAGCAGCTATGGACTCGGAAAATTGAGGCTACTCGTTGCCGTGATCAGCAGGTCGCCAAAAAAGCAACAGAGCAAGGTTGGCGCGTCGTGCGAGTCTGGGAATGCGAGGTTCGCAGATCATCCGCTGAAGTGGCGAGCCAAATATCAAGGCTACTACGACAGAACTGAGACTCACTGCTTCGTGAATTCGGTTGGTTTTTTGTGCTCGCGAATGTTGTCGTAGCTGACGGCAAGCTGAGACCCCAACTTTACCTTGCGGCCGTACTGGTTCACGGGATCGCTGTCGAGCACTCCGTAGACCACCCGCTTCTCGTCGTCGCAATGATCGACGATCATCCACATCCATTCGCCGATCCCGGTGGTCTCGTCGGGAAACTCGACCTTTATGTAGTCGCCGCGCTCAAAGGTGGGCTGGCATTCGCCTTGGTGTCCTCGTGGAAGCCAACAGCCGGGAATCTTCTCGCAGTCCTGTCCCATTGACTTGTTCTGCTGATACCACCAGAAGCGGTTCGCCTTCATCGCGGCGGCGTGCGGATCGGTGCCCTTGTCATGCTCGCCGGGAAAATCGAAGCGCCACAAGGGCTGCCAGTCGTCCATCGACATGTTGATCGAGCGCAGAGAGTCCCTGACCTGATCAAGCCAGACATCGTATGAGCCAGCCATCAGCCTCATTGTAGCCTCGATTGGTTCTTGAATAGGCGGTACGCGGTCTTTACTGCCTATTCTCCCCGCGTGCTTCTCGCGTGAGCCTTTCCAGCAGCCTAAGCATCGCGAGCGTGTCCAGCGCACAATAATCGAGCAGAATCTTCCTGATCCTGTCACGCTCATCACAGTTCAAACCGCCACGTACCAGCGACTCCCAAGCAACTCCGGCAGCCTGCCCGTTCGCGACCTCCATACCATCGTAGGTCATCTCTGGCACGAGCGCAGGCAAAACCGATTTGATGGAATACGAGCCTGCGTATGCTGGATGATACGTGTGCTCCCGCACAACGGGCAGCAGATCGAACAAGCGGGCTTGGATCGTGGTGATTCGATCCGCGAATTCGGGAACCCACTTGCTGAGGTCTGAAAGTCGCTGGGATTCAAACGACGAGTACACGACGATAGTGCCGCTCTGTGCAAGCGCTGAGCACAGCGAGGTGATGAACTCACGCCGGGGATCGCTTGCGTCCGTGGCGAGGAACTCGTAGTGTTCTGGCGCTGATCCGGGTTCGCTCTGAATGTGCAAGCTGAATTGAAAACAGATGTGATCGAACGGGTGCATTCCCGAAAATCTTGGGATTGCCGGGTTGAGACTCTCAAAGTCGAGGTACGCGATGGGATAGCGAAGTGTCGCCAGTTTCTCTGCCAGCCCATCGCGGTCAAACCACGGCTCCCCAGATTGCACGCACGCAGCGGCTCTCCGCTGAATCTCCGTCAACTCGAAATCTTCAGGGATGTCGCGGATCAACTCCACTCCCAACTCTTCAAGTTCCTCCATCGCGGTCGCGTGGACACGGGGCAGGAATGCAATGTGGTCGTGCGGGCGCGGCGGATTACAGCGTTCGAAAAACTCGCATGTAACTGGAGCAGTACAATGCTTTCCGGGTTTCACGTCCGGTGGTTGCGGCATTTCGAGCACGCTGAACTCGGATCGAAGCTGGAACGTCAGCTTCGGCTGCAAGCGCTGGATTCTGCGCGTCACGTTTCTGATCCTGAAGAATCGCTTCGTATCAATGGACTTGCCCCTGACGTAGTTGCGATTCACATGCGCCAAGCAGGCGCTCGCGACATCCACGCCAGAACGCGAAACGACGCGGTACTGGATAGCGACATCTTCTAAATGGTGATCTTTTGCCTTGCTTGTGGACTTGACTTCAATGAGTCGCCAGCGACCGTCCCGACGCCGATGCAAAATGTCCACTTTAACGACTACATTGTGGTACTCAAACACGCCCTCAAAGATTGCCGGAACAGCAGGATTTGCAATTAGCTCGCGAGTTGTGCGGATCGCATCGGCTAGTCCACGGGAGCAATCAACCTCGACTCCTCCGGGGAACAGCGTGCGGGCGAGCATCCCGACCTCGTGCCCTTGCTGAATGATTGCCTCTGCGGCGGCGTCTGCGGCGGCGTCCGGCTCTTCGGCGAGTTCTGGCGAGTACACGAGCAGATACAAACGCTTCAAACATTGAACCCCGGCGCAGTATTTACCTTTCGAGATTGTCATGCTCACAGCTACTCCTCCGCGTGTAAAGGCTCCATTTTCAGGCTCATCTTCACGACTCGCAGGTAGAGCACCGCCGCATCCTCGTATAGACCTTGCAGCGCGTATATTTCCGCCAGAAGTTCGAGATTCTCCGGGGTAGGTTCCGTCTTAATCAGGTTCAACATCAACGCTGCCGCCCTGACCGTCTTGCCCTCCGCGAGGAATGCTTCAGCGAGTTCTCTCATAGCTCCTCGCGCCAGTTACCGGGCACAACAAACGTATCGTAGCCGTTCTCCACGCCCTTGTTTCTGTGGTCTTCCGCTTCGAACATGTCGAAGGTTACGGCAACGTTTCGGCTCCTGATCTCGCCGTCTTCGTCAAGACACAACGTCCGCAGCACGAACATATGAACGTAGTCCATCATCTTCCTCCTGCTGGCATGGTATCCGCGCTACGCTTCTCTGCTACGCAGCCACGAGACAAAAATCGGCGAAAAGGTGCAGAAAGGGAGAACACTGACGAACAGACGTCCACCGAGGTCGAATTTCCAAACCACGAAGAACAGCACAAGTTCCGCGAACATCGAAAAGAAAAGAGCAAAGAACATCCAGCCGACTGAACTTGAAAACGTGTTTAAGTAACCACCGTGGTCTTCACGCCACTCATGGACTGAATACCCCGCTTTCTTCCATACCCGCCTGCTGCGAGCTACGGGGCTGACGAAGATCATCCAGAAGGCGCATCCCCACGGACCTGCCCAGAAAGCTACCTCAGCGAACAGGTAGTTGTAGCTCGTGGGGTGCAACCAGATGATGCAAGGCGTAGCCAAGCTGAAGATGGGGAACACCGTCAGCAAGGGAACGAAAATCAGGGTGTAAACCCCAAGCGAAAGCAGATGACGGAAAATTGCGCTAATCATCGTCTATTTCCCTCCGTTTGGAACTGCGGAGCAGCAGGGATACTGCCTTCCGGTTTTGCGGCGGTTGCTAATCCTCGACATGCGGAAGAGTCACAGAGTTCGCGCAGCCGCTCCCGGTAGCGCACGACCAACGCCGAGACCGACTGGATCGCCTTCGACGCCTTGCCGAGTTCCTTCTCGATCCTGTCGATTTCTGGGAATGTCCGGCGCAATTCCTCAGCGAGCACCGTGTTCCGCTCCAGCAGGTCGAAGCCTTCAACTCGCATCCTCTCGAAGATGGGGCGTAGCAGGTCGAGATCGCGAACGATCCACTGCCGAGTCGTCCTTAGCAGCCAGATGCCGTCCGTGCGTCTCCACCTCGTCTCTCGGTCAACCTGACGAAGCTGACTCTCCTCGCGGGTGATCAGCGTGGCGACCCGTATCGACCGCTCCTTGGCATCGCGCACCAGCTTCTCGATGTCGCTTTCGGCGACAGCAGATTTGTCCTTGCAGTCGATCAGAATCTTCGGCTCAATCGGTTCGCCATTCGGTGCGCGGTACGCGAGGATAAAGTCGCCGTTCTTAGGCAATTTCGAACTGACGTGGATTCCAGCCCAAGTCCGCGCTTCTTCCTCAAAGCTGAGTTCTTCACGTCGCCCGATCCGTGCGACTTTCGCCATTTCGGCTTCGAGTTCCTGATTGCGTTCGCGGACTTCGGCAAGTACACGCAAGCAATCCTCAACTCTCCGCGACAGAGTCTCCTTTTCGGACATCGCCACACGCAATTCGTCTTTGTGCTGTTCCCTCAACTGCACAGTGCGCTTCGTGAGTTCCGCTTCGAACCGCGACCATGACAACTGATGCTCCCGGTCGTGCTTGCTCTGGAGCAATCGGAAGGCTTCTTCGGCACTCAACTGCGCTACGCGGGCGAAGTCCTTGACGCCAAGTCGGTCGAGAATCTCAGCGCGGCTGAGTTCGCCTGCGCCACAGCACAGCGGGCATTCAATTTTCTCTGACGATGGAGATCGCATAAGACTCCTCGTTGGTGCAACAGTAGAGGGAAACTATCGGGGAGTTGCTGCGCAGGTCATTCGCTGGTGCCGAAAGGCGACTGCCCGATGAGGGTCTCGGTCGTCACCTCCCCGGTACTGCGGTCGCGCACCGTGATGGTAGTGATATTGCGAATCTCATGCACCGTCACCGACTTGTCCTTGGAGAATGACTGGTCGATTCTGCCGATCTGTTTGCCGCCATTGTCGAAGGTTTGCATGGTTTCCTCTTATGTTGAAACAGAACTCCACAGCCGGGTAGCAATTCACCTCGGCGTGCGCAGGAGCAGTGCGTCGGGTGAATAGCTCGCCGCACACCAAACATTCCCGCAAGCAGTGACGGCGGACGAGGAACACCTTGCCGATCTGGTCGGCGCTCCTGCGGTTCGTCATCTTGCCCCTCCGAGGTGACGATTCCATAAGTTCTTCACCTGCCCGCCCCGGCTGAACTCGACTGGATAACGTGAATTGAATCAACAACGCCGGGCAACGGCAGCACAGACCCCTTGTCACCAGCCCGTGATCTGTTAACCAGCTTGCAAACCAAACTGCGAGATATGCCCCACTTCTTCGAGACGGCGGTCAACGTCATCCCACCGACTCGATCACGAACAATGGCGGCACGGTCGATATTCATCGGCGCACGTCCGATACGCACTCCGTCGAGCTTCGCCCTTCGCATGCCAGCCAACACACGTTCGCGGATCAAGTCCGACTCCAATTCGGCAATCGAGCCAATCAGCGTTAGAAAGAGCCGTCCCATCGGCCCGCTGGTATCGACGTTCTCTCGCCGGGAGATGAAAACGATGCCGAGACTGTCGAACTCGTCCATAACTTGGAGGAAGTGCTTGACGCTTCTCGCAACTCGGTCGAACGCAGCGACGAGCACCACAGAGAATTTTTTCTGCCGTGCATCCGCGATGAGGGCATCCAGCCCCGGACGTCTCGCTCTTTTGCCTGAGACGCCGCTGTCTCTATATTCTTGGGTGACCTCCAAGCCACGCTGCGTCGCAAGCTCACGCAGATCATAAAGCTGCGACTCGACGTGCTGGTCGGCGGTGCTGACGCGGACATAGATGGCTGCTTTTGAGCGACCCGACTGCATTCTGTCCATAGGGCATATTATCGAGCTTATTGCCTCAGATGTCAATGGTATTTTGTCCTTAGGGCAGAATACGATACAATGGGCGCATGGGCTGGAAGACAATGCGGGTCGCGGAATGCGACGTCTGCGGGCACAGGTGGATACCCGAAACGGAGAACCCGCCAAACTGCCCGTCGAAGAAGTGCCGCTCAACGCTTTGGGATAAAGGCGGGGTTGACGGTAGAACGAGAGAGGCGCGGATCAAGGTGGGGCGTAGCCGCAAGATGTTGGCAAAGAAGGAGCGATGACTTTTACACAACGGCTGCCGATACCTGCTCGACCGTTTTCTTGCTCGGAGCCAGTGCGGTCAACGCTACGCCAATCAGGATGAACACAGCCGACCCAATCAATTCTCTGCGAGCGATGAAATTTAGGTATGCCTGCACACTCATGACAGTGGCGTGCGCAAAGCTCGACCACGCAGCAAAGGCGATCAGGCTGCGGTGCGCGGACGGGTTGTGGGATGCCAGCAGCAGGAAGATGCCGAGTGTTACATAAAGGCTCATCATCATTGCCAGCGCAGGCTCTTGCTTCACAAACAGCACCAAGGGATAGACCATTGCGGTAAACAGCAGTCCTACCACTACCAGCACAATCTTCAGCGCACGTTCTCGATTCATCGTGCCCTCCTCGCGGTCACAAACTTGTGCGCCATACCTAGCAAGTCCCGCAGGACATCAGGTGTGACACGGGACAGGCGAACCAGCACGGCTGTGTAGCCGAGATAGTGGTCAGTCAGGTAGTAAACGTCGGGATCGGCTGAGAGCAGTTCGGCACGGTCGTCGAAGCCGACGCGAACCACAAGCGAATTCGGCTCAGCCGAGCGATGAGTAGGCACGCACGCCAGCAGTTTTCCGTGAATCTTGAGCGCGGGTGACCCGTAGGCTGTGCTCTCTTCCACACGCGGCAACGCCAAGCCGATCTTCCGCACAGTGTCGAAGTTGATTGTGCTCCCCTCTTTTTTCGAGGTTTTGATCTGCTTCAACGATCTTCCAGTCGCTTTTGATCCGGACTTCGAGGTTCGTGCGCCCGGAATTTTGCCGATCCGAGGGTCTCCAGCCAGCACAAGCTCGCATGCCCGCAGTGCCGCTGATTCAAAGTCAGGAACATCGACTGGTAAGACCTGCCAACCCGTCACGCGTTTGCCCAATACTTGAATGGATCGCATGTTCGGGAACTCACGCCGCAAGCTCTGGTGGTGTTCTTGGGTAGTGGCGAGCCATACTCCGTTATCCGCAGTGTTTTTAGGCTTGTCCCGCAGGATCAACACGATTTTGTCCTTTACATAGATTGCAAGGCAGCCAAACATCTGACGCGTGTACGGCGATAGTGTGGAAATCGCATCAAGCACGAACGCATGTGGAATAGGCTTGCGCTGCTTGGGCAGCAAACTCGCATCCAGAGGTTCTGGAGAGACGTGTTTTCTCCTAGTCATACCCGTACACTTCCAGCCTCGCTGCTATTTTGCATTCGGCACCTCGACCAGATGCTCGGCTAACGCGACCCATTGTCCGTGACGACGAATGTAGGTCACGGTATATCGGTAGACCACCGTGTACGCCGCACCCTTGTCTGTTCCGCGCACCGTGTCGGTGCCAACTACGACCGCCGTGTCGTCGTCGATCACCACGGTTTCGTCGGTCAGGGTTTGGGATTCTGTGGGATCGACATCGTCAGAGACGATTGCCTTGATGAATCCTTCTTTATCGTAGGGCTTCTTAACGCCGAAGCTGGCGACGAACTGGTCATCAAGGATACGCCGGAGTGTCGCTGCATCATGTTTGACCTCGGCGGCAACCCATTCTTTTCCGAGGTCTAGCACCCGTTGTTTTGCGTCGGCTGGAGGCACAGTCTTGGAGTTCTTTGGCTCTTTGGCTGCGGACGCTATCGACATACAACAGGCGAGTGCCACGCTTAGAACGTTCACCGCAGGTCTTCGATTCATAGTGCGCTCCCTGAAAGATTTGGAACTAGGTGTGAGCCGCAATGCTATGGCGCACAATAGAGCAGGTCAATCCCAACGCTCGACAGAAGGCTATTGCAGCTTCGCGTGCTCGGCTTTGGCTTGCTTCAGGATGGGGATGTCGGGTCGGCATCGAACAACGACTCACCGAACCTTCACCCCGTACTTCTGTGTGAACGGTGGAACGATACCGTTCAAGCGCAAGTACGCTACTAGCTGTCCGTAATGGTCGGTGATGTGCCAGACCGCAATGACCGAGATACCAAGTTTGGTGTTCGGTCCGGCATAGCGTCCTTCGACACGGTCGAGCGCATTGTTCGCCGTGAGCGTGGCGAGGACGCGGTTGGAGTAGTCGAAGGAGTCCTTGAGATACTTAATCAACTCGGCTTTGGTTTTCGCCGGATCGTGACCGCCCTTTTCGCAGTCGTCGGGCGGCTTCTTGCCTTCAAATTCGTTAAAGAAGGCGAACTGAGCGCAGGCGACGTGCTTCACCTGTTCGCCGAAGCTGCGGACGCCATCGAAATTGCCGCCTGCGGGGATGTAGGAATACTTATCCTCAGGCATGGCTTCCGCTACGCCGAGAAAGTTCCCTTCCGCGAACTGGAGCGTGCCGCTGACGCTCTCCGCGATGGACTTGGCGATGTCATCCGGCTTGGTAACTTGCTTGGTTGCCGAGTTCTGTGGCGTTCCGGATTTCCCGACCGCAGAGAGGGCGATGCCACACATGACAAGAAGGGCAGTAACACGAAAAAGGCTCATCCTAGCCTCCGGTATTCCGAAAAGGATACGTGAGCCATGAAGGGAAGTCGAACGTGCGGGCGTTGGTAGATCGGGTGGTTCGGAAGGGGTCGAATTTCGATCCCCTTTTATGCGACCTTTCGCCCCCTGTTTCGCCTCGGCGGAAGATGGTCAGCCAGTATACCTTCTGAGCCTGCCAAAGCAGTGTTTCGGAAAGGCCTAGAGAAGTGGTTTCAGGGCTTGCTCGATGTTATCTGTGTACTCGAACCCAATGACTTTCGTCCGAAGAACGCCCTGACGGTCATAGACCATCGTTGTCGGCAATCCTTCGATGCCCCCAAACTTCTGCTTCACGTCCTCAGTCGCGACCGCCAGCGGATAGTGAACCGCAATTCCTTTCGCAAATTGAATGGGGTCTTCCATGTCCCGCATCGTGTCGAACTTGAATCCGATCACTACGAATCCGCGAGAGCCATATCGGTCTAAGAGCTTCTGGTAACCCGGCATCTCTTTCTTGCAGGGCTGGCACCATGTTGCCCAGAAATCGACAAGCACGACCTTGCCGCGAAGGTCAGCCGAGGACAGCGCGTGTCCTTGCAAATCCTTTACTGAGAAATCGGGCAAGCGTGAACCAACTTCACCTGCGGCGATCACAGGGTCTTTCGGCTGGGGAGGACTTGCCGAATGCTGATTGCATCCGACAAGTCCAACAGCCGTGAGGATCAGAAACAACAGACATGGTCTCAGCATCTATTCCTTCTTCTGCACTTCGAGAATCAGTAGCCTCAGGGGAGCCGAAGCGTCTGCTTTCTTCTTCCCTGCGGGCTTCTTGTACAACTGCCCACGAACGGTGACGACCGTCGCTGAATCGACCAGCGGTTCAAGACCTTTGGACAATTCATTCGGAGCAAGGACGAAGGATTGATTCGGTTTGACCTGCAAAGACAGGTTGCCCGAGGTGTCCTTCACGACTTTCCCGCTTGCAGTCATGTCCAATTCGGCGACAGTGACACCACTGTCATACGTCGCCTTCAGAAGTTGAGCAGGCTCGATCTGCCCATCCTCCTTTGGTGTGACATCAACCTTTCCATCAATCAAACTGACTTCGACATTTGCAACGCCAGACTGGCGCTGTAGGTGTTGTTTCACACCGTAGGCTCAAAAGTTTCAGGTCATGCCTTCAACACGCATCTCGATGTGCCTAATCTGGGCTTCGAGTTTGGGCACCACGAAGACGCAGCCCGCCAATAGCAACAGTGCAAGGTGTTTTCGGTTCATATTCCTCCTCTCCTAAAGATGTAATCGAAACTGTTGTGTCACTCCGAAACTGATGTGACGACGCACGGGCATGAATTGTTCTCCGGTCGAATGTGCAACGTCCCAATCCATCCCAAACCAAGCGTGCATTCCGGGGCGCACGCCAATGTATGTCGTCACTCCTGCCAGTAAGGCATCACCCCCACTCCCATTCTGTGTGATCCCTGCGATGCGGTCGTTCCCAGAATGCAAGTACGTCAACACAGGGCCGATGAACCATTCACGAGCGACATTCTTCGATTCGTAGGGTCTATATGAAAGCCAGAACCGTGATTCGATGTCGTCGCCAACGCGTGTCTGCTGCGTTCCCTGCGAACGAATCAGAGAGTGGAAATCTTCGTCGGCGACGAGTCGCTTGAGATTGAAAAGTCCGGTGTAAGTCCAATTCGCTCCGAGAAACAAATCTGTCGAACCCGAACCGGGTTGCAGAGTGGCAGGCAGGAGAACGCCATTCGTGCCCTTCAAATCCGTTCGACCCGTTGGAAGTTTCGGGCCAGCCGTCACCGATGCCTGAGTGGTCCCACGTTGTGAATCTCGCCTATAAAAGCGGTACTTCACGAGAGCCATCGTGTCGCCCAAACTCGTTCCTCCGACAGTCGGTGCGACTCCGTCGAAGTGATTCGTGACGACGGGCACGAGAACGGTAAAGTCGAAGTCACGATGGAAGCCCCAAGTGAAGTTGAAATCACCTTCGTGTGCGAACGTGGGTCGTGCTGTCGTAGGAATTCTGCCCGATGATTCAGGCATCAGACCCCGTGTGGTGAAGTTGGAACTGTACGAGACAAGTCCACCACCGGGGAACAACGGTGGTGCGGTTTCGGGCGCGGCACCCTGTGCTCTCGCCGCTGGAACATAAAGAATTGCGGCGAATGACAGCAATGCCCATTGTCCGCAAAAGATGCGGAACGAACTTCTAAATCTCACAAGATTCCTCCAGTCAAATGATTCCTGAACACACGTGTGCGTGAGCCGGGAGCCGACTGGAGGCGACTAGATACGGAGAGGTAGGACGCTGGGCGGGCTTAGGATCGGGGGAGCGTGGCACTGGTCTGCGACAAATCGTGCCGACGCTGCGATGCTCAGAGATTCGTTGAACGCCAGCACCAATCCGATGGCGACGGGCGAAAACGAGATGCCTTGCACAGACGATGGCTGACCCAAAGCAGCGTGCATCGCTGGCATGGTCTTGCAACACTCCTGACCATGATGACCGTGAGACGGGCACCTCATTGAGTTGCAGCACTGCATCGCTTGTTCTGGTGTGGTCATGCCGCCGCAATCCGACGCATACGCCCCGACAGCGACGCTAAGCATAGCCAGAAGAACTTGTCTCG